>Ga0137369_10003224_pt1 | contig 16707 bp, 14 predicted proteins | sample SagtaG_12_FD_104918 | JGI IMG/M metagenome (GOLD analysis project Ga0137369, IMG submission 104918) | Vadose zone soil microbial communities from Sagehorn Ranch, Mendocino, California, USA - Sage1_L_113_16 metaG | ecosystem: Environmental > Terrestrial > Soil > Vadose zone | place: USA... | reverse complement strand
CGCTGGGCGGGATAGAGGGTCAGTTTCCCGGGCATGTCCTCGCGCTCCGCCCCACGTCGTTCGCGGTGGAGGGGACCCGCCGCTTGCCGACGGCTCGGTTCGCCAGATGACCTCCTACTGGCCGGTCCTGCGGTCGAGGCTGAACTTGAGCGTGTCCGCAGCGGACCGCAGGAGGCCGGCGACGTTGACCACGGGCCCGCAGTTGGCCCGCCAGACGTCGGGGATCTCCGCCCCGCTGTGGTCCTTCACGTAGTTTGAAAAGTCCCGCATCGCTTCGATGGCATCCCAGATCGCGCCTGACTGGTAGAGCGTGCGCGCTTGCGAAAGCTGTGCCTGCAGGGCGCTCAGGACGGCCGGCGGCATCGAAGCGGCGTTGTCGGTGAGTATAGCCTGCACATCGTCGAACTTGCCGGCGATGACCGTGTCGATCGGCCGGAGATCCACGGCGATCAGGAACTCCGAGAAGTCCCCCCCCCCGCCGTCGTCCCGGTAGCTGCCAATCCCCTCCGACCTCGTGATGTCCCGGAACGCGCCGCCGTCCGGAGACTTGACGAGGGACAGGGGCATGAGGGGGTTGAGCTCGAGGTTATGGGTGTGCAACGAGACCGTGTAGAGGCCGGTGAAGCTCAGGGCGCTCGACTCGCTGGCGTCGATGCGGAGGAGCACGGGGAAGGCCCCGGGCACGCTCAGGTTCCCGAGGGCGAGGAGCCGGCTGAGGAGGGCCGGATCGAGCGGGTCGACGAGGCTGGCCGAGGCGTCGAGGGCCGACGGAGTCAGCCCGATGACTTTCTCGAACCGGATCGTCAGATCCAGGCCGATGTCTCCCGGCAGCGTGACCGTCCCCTGGGCTTCATTGCCGGACACCGTCAGCGCGATCGGGACCGTGACGGGCGGAGGAGGAGGCGGCGGCGTGGGGAGCGGCTGGGCGAAGGCGAGAGACGCGCTCCCCAGCACCATGCACACGGTTGCATTCACGATGACCCGCATGGAACCCCTCCTCAACCCCAATGCGATGGGACGCGTCAGCCCCCCCCGCAGTCCGCGGGGGATCATTACCCGTCCGCCGCCGTGCAAGACGCGCGCCTGGGCGGATGGGGGGGAACCCACGGGCCACCCCCTCCTGTAAGTCCCTTCAGGACAGCGGCAGTCCCGCTCCGACCGAGCCAATGCCCTGAAGGGTCCCAGGGTTCAGGTTGGGTTCCCGACTACCCAAGAGTGGAACGCCGCGACCACCAGCTCCCTGGGGAGTTCCCTTGCCAGCGGTGCCCTGAGGGACGACACCGCCCAAGCACAGGCGGAGAGACTCAGGGCGACTGCCAGGTCCGCAGCACCGTCTCCGCCGGCTTGTTGCGAGGCGTATAGCCGGTCTCGTTCGGGGCCGGGACCGGCACGTCCCAAGCCCACCACAAGATCCCGCGCATCCAGGCCGTCTGCTGCGACCAGACCCGGAAGGCGGCATCGTAGCAGTCGGCCTGCTCGCCGGGATCGTAGGCGGCGGTCGCCTCCCAGTCCCAGGGCGTACGATTCGTGCCGTCCGCGCTCCGGTAGCCCAGCTCGGTGAAGAGGACGGGCTTGCCGTGGCTCGCCTGCCAGTTGCGAAAGGCGGCGACCATGTTCTCCCCGTTGCGGTTCCGCGACCAGCCCTGGACCAGCTCCTGGCGGCTGGGGTTCGCCTTGTCGGTCAGCGGCGTGTAGGCGTCGAGGCCGGCGAGGTCCAGTTGAGACCAGAAGGACACGCTCGTGAACTCGTCGCCGGGGCTCACCGCGTTGGCCGCGTAGGTGAGGAGGCCCCGGTACGCGCCGCGCACGTTGCCGATGACCGCCGACCACCGTGACCGGTATCGCGCGTCGCTCATCGTGGCCAGCTCGGTGCCGACGCACAGCATCTCCACCTCGTTCGCCTGGGCCAGGGCCGCGTACTTCGTCAGGAACGCGTCGTAGCTCGCGAACCAGGCGGCCGTGTCCGTGGGGCGGATCGTGCCCCGCCAGGAGCCGTCGAGGACGTCCACGTGGGGCTTGAGCATCACCTTGACACCGCGGCGGCGGAGATCGTGGATGGCCTCCGCCACCGCCTCGTCGGTCGGCGTCCCGAGCGCGACCGGCGCGATGGCCGTCGAGTCGCGGGCCTGCATGTACCAGGTGACGAGCACGCCCGCCCAGTTCGCCCTCGTGGCCGCGAGTTGCTCGCGCGAGACCTGGGCGCCGCCGTACTGGTACTCGTCGTGCCACCAGGAGACGTGGTTCAGCCCGCGATAGCTGAAGCCGGAGCGGGAGGCCGCGTCGGGACTGGCAGAGGGGCCGGGCAACGGGTTGCCGGACGAGCCGCAACCCAGGGTCCCGAGGACCAGGATGAGGAGGCCCCATCGCACGCAAGGGGCCCTGGGGGCGGCCTGCCGCATGGTCAGGGCTCGGTCGGGACCGCGGTGTGGGTCAGGCACCAGCTCTTGACCCTGATCTCTCCACCGGCGCGGACGGCGTCCCGATCCCCGCCGCCCACCGGCCGCCCCGCCGAGCAGTCGTCGTCGGGCGGGCAACCCTGCAGGCAGCCCTGGAGGCCAGTGATGCCCAGCCGATAGTCGGTCCCCCTGACGTCCTCGATCACCCCGCAGAAGCCGCTCCCTGACCAGCGCCGGACGCACACCGTGTCCCCCACGGACTTGCCCGAGCCCCTCGCACCGCGCCGCCGCAGCATCTCGACGATGTCGCGGTGACCGTTGCGCTGGGCCGCGTCCAGGGCCGTCCCCAGCTCGCGGTGGCGGGCGTCGGGATCGGCCCCCGCCTCGATCAGCCGCCGCGCCACATCGGTCCGGCCCCTCGCCGCGGCTTCGATCAGCGGGGTGAGACCGCTCGCCGTCGCGGCGTTGACGTCCGCGCCGTCCCGGACGAGGGCCTCGACCCGCGGGGCGTCTCCCCGCCGGGCGGCGTCCAGCAACGCGCGGTCGCGGTCGGTGAGCGCGGTGACGACGGTCGCTGCGCCGAGGACGAGGAGGAGAGACAAGGCGGGCCGCACGAGACAAACATACATCGAGCTCATTTTGGCAGAGAAGTATGGCTGCTTCTATCCTTAATCCGGGAAGGTTCAGTTTGGGCCTCGACCTCGCGGTCGAGGAAACTCGGCGACTTGCAGGCGCAGTACCTCGTGGGCGCCATGCTTCAATTGGGCCTCGACCTCGCGGTCGAGGAAACCTCGTCCGGGCTCGGGATTCCGAGCGCGAGTTGTGCCTCGCTTCAATTGGGCCTCGACCTCGCGGTCGAGGAAACCCTGCCGGCGATCGCGTTCGTCCGCGCTCGCGGCCTGCTTCAATTGGGCCTCGACCTCGCGGTCGAGGAAACTCGACCTCCCGACGCAGGAGGAGAAGGCGGACATCTGGCTTCAATTGGGCCTCGACCTCGCGGTCGAGGAAACCGTTCACGAGAGCGTCGTGGAAGCGCCCAGTGTCGGCGCTTCAATTGGGCCTCGACCTCGCGGTCGAGGAAACTAGAGGCGCAAGCGGCTGAAGCAGAAAGCCTACCCTCCGCTTCAATTGGGCCTCGACCTCGCGGTCGAGGAAACGAGCAGGACATAGCTCTGAGGATGGGCCTTGATGTCGCTTCAATTGGGCCTCGACCTCGCGGTCGAGGAAACCTCGAGCCGGCCCGCCAGCACGTGAACGCGACCTACAAGCTTCAATTGGGCCTCGACCTCGCGGTCGAGGAAACCACCATCACCGACCCCGGGGTCAAGGCGGCCGTCGAGCTTCAATTGGGCCTCGACGTCGGCTGGTCGGGATCACCGCGGTCAAGGCTTCAATTGGGCCTCGACCTCGCGGTCGAGGAAACGACGTCGCGGGGCGCGGAGTCGGTCATGTCGACGATCGCTTCAATTGGGCCTCGACCTCGCGGTCGAGGAAACCTGGCGGATCTACTCGTCGAAGAAGCCCCGCCCCAAGTCCGCTTCAATTGGGCCTCGACCTCGCGGTCGAGGAAACCAGGTCGTAAGTGTGCGCGTGCTGGACGAGCCACGCGTCGCTTCAATTGGGCCTCGACCTCGCGGTCGAGGAAACCCTCCGGCGCATCCGCTCGGAGTGCCTGGACCTGCCCCCGCTTCAATTGGGCCTCGACCTCGCGGTCGAGGAAACCAGGCTCGTCAGGGTGAACCCGTCCGGCTTCGCCCGGCTTCAATTGGGCCTCGACCTCGCGGTCGAGGAAACAAGCTTCTCGTGCGCAAGGTCACGGTTGGTTGTGAGGCTTCAATTGGGCCTCGACCTCGCGGTCGAGGAAACTTCCCACTCCTGGAACCGGATGGAGCGGGGGAAGCGGCTTCAATTGGGCCTCGACCTCGCGGTCGAGGAAACCCCGAGCCGAACGAGCACGAGGCCGGCGTCGCCGCCGAGCTTCAATTGGGCCTCGACCTCGCGGTCGAGGAAACTCCTGGAGACGGCTTCGGCGATCGCCCCCGTCTTCGGCGTGCTTCAATTGGGCCTCGACCTCGCGGTCGAGGAAACCACGAGCTTCCGGCGCGAAACGCGGGCTTTCGTAACGCTTCAATTGGGCCTCGACCTCGCGGTCGAGGAAACCTCGTCCGGCTGGCGAAGGACGCGGACGTCGTCGACAAGCTTCAATTGGGCCTCGACCTCGCGGTCGAGGAAACGCGGCCGCATTCGTGGAAGCCCTCACGGGTCGTGATGCTTCAATTGGGCCTCGACCTCGCGGTCGAGGAAACAGGGTGCGGCTTCGGCAGCTCCTCCCTCCAGCCGGCGGGCTTCAATTGGGCCTCGACCTCGCGGTCGAGGAAACGCTCCTCCACCTGCGGGAGGCGCAGCAACGACTCGAACGCTTCAATTGGGCCTCGACCTCGCGGTCGAGGAAACCCTCGGCATGGTGTCCGCTGACGCTCCGGAGATAGTCGCTTCAATTGGGCCTCGACCTCGCGGTCGAGGAAACCGCGCCGCATGTGAGGCACAGCCTGCGGGCCTGCCGGCTTCAATTGGGCCTCGACCTCGCGGTCGAGGAAACCTTCGGGGCGAATACCCGTCCTCCAGGCGGCACCGTGCTTCAATTGGGCCTCGACCTCGCGGTCGAGGAAACCAGCAGTCGTGGCAGGAGGCGGTGACAGCCGAGTTGCGGCTTCAATTGGGCCTCGACCTCGCGGTCGAGGAAACTGTCATAGGTGCTCGGCACCTCGACCTCGGCCAGCGCGGCTTCAATTGGGCCTCGACCTCGCGGTCGAGGAAACTGTAGCTCGTGGAATAGTTGTCCTCGATCCCGTCGTCGCTTCAATTGGGCCTCGACCTCGCGGTCGAGGAAACCGGGCCCTCGCGCGGCAGCTCGACGTCGCGGTGCTGGCTTCAATTGGGCCTCGACCTCGCGGTCGAGGAAACTGGCGAGCAGCGGGGTGGAGACGATCCTCGCGGCCCGGCTTCAATTGGGCCTCGACCTCGCGGTCGAGGAAACGATGTTCAGGGTGTTCGCAGCCCTTCCTGGACAGGTCGCTTCAATTGGGCCTCGACCTCGCGGTCGAGGAAACCGCGTGGGCGCAGGCGTTCCGCATCCCGCCGTACGAGATGCTTCAATTGGGCCTCGACCTCGCGGTCGAGGAAACGCACCCACCGGCCGCCCTGGGCACAGCTCATGGACGAGGCTTCAATTGGGCCTCGACCTCGCGGTCGAGGAAACGCAGTCTTGAGGCTGCGCTTTTGCGGCGGGCAGAGCTTGCTTCAATTGGGCCTCGACCTCGCGGTCGAGGAAACCAGGTCTGTTCGACGGTGAGGGCAGCGTCTTTGCGTCGCTTCAATTGGGCCTCGACCTCGCGGTCGAGGAAACGACGCGGAGTTCCTGGACAGCACGCTGCCGCCAGACGTGCTTCAATTGGGCCTCGACCTCGCGGTCGAGGAAACCCCCCCGAGACGAACGCGATGTACATCGCCCTGACCGCTTCAATTGGGCCTCGACCTCGCGGTCGAGGAAACCGGCCTCGGCACCGTGGATGATTTCACCGGCACCGCCTTGCTTCAATTGGGCCTCGACCTCGCGGTCGAGGAAACGCGCCTGAATGACCTCTCGCGTCAAGGGCTTCTCTTCGAGCTTCAATTGGGCCTCGACCTCGCGGTCGAGGAAACAGGGCCTTGAGCGTCCGCTCATCAGGTTGCTGGGGCGCTTCAATTGGGCCTCGACCTCGCGGTCGAGGAAACCCTGTGGACCATCCGGAACATCCGCCCGTGGTCCCGAAAGCTTCAATTGGGCCTCGACCTCGCGGTCGAGGAAACCAGACGACAACGTCTACTGGCGACCGAATGGTGGCGGCGCTTCAATTGGGCCTCGACCTCGCGGTCGAGGAAACAGCGCGCCCAGCGCACCTCGGGCAACGCGCTGGCCTCGCTTCAATTGGGCCTCGACCTCGCGGTCGAGGAAACCCTGAAGGATGCGCGCGAGGCGAAGCTGGCCATCGCGCTTCAATTGGGCCTCGACCTCGCGGTCGAGGAAACACCCAGAATTCTCGCCCGCCCGGGGATGTCGCACGTGGCTTCAATTGGGCCTCGACCTCGCGGTCGAGGAAACTCGTAACTCCAGTGCGGCAGGCGAGGAGTGGTACAAGATGCTTCAATTGGGCCTCGACCTCGCGGTCGAGGAAACATGGAGGCAACATCACGCCTTCACCAAGGCGATCGAGCAGCTTCAATTGGGCCTCGACCTCGCGGTCGAGGAAACTCCGAAGGGTCTCGGATTCGTCGCGCCCTTCTACTCGCTTCAATTGGGCCTCGACCTCGCGGTCGAGGAAACTCGAAGCACGCTCTCGCTCGCATGGTCGATGAAGGAGCTTCAATTGGGCCTCGACCTCGCGGTCGAGGAAACCTGGCTGCTGCGGGCAAGGTTGCACCGAACGAAAAGCTTCAATTGGGCCTCGACCTCGCGGTCGAGGAAACCATGTTGCCGGCGCTGCTGGCCCTGACGACAGAAGCGCTTCAATTGGGCCTCGACCTCGCGGTCGAGGAAACCGGTACCTTAGAATACCTCCGTAAGGTGGGTGCCGTTGCTTCAATTGGGCCTCGACCTCGCGGTCGAGGAAACGAGGGGATGCAGGCTCACTCCTCGTCCTCCCTCCCCTCGCTTCAATTGGGCCTCGACCTCGCGGTCGAGGAAACCCGCGATGGTCGAGCCCGGCGCGACCGTTGACCTCTGGCTTCAATTGGGCCTCGACCTCGCGGTCGAGGAAACTCCTGCGGGCTGAACACCTGCACGTCGATCCCATGAGGGCTTCAATTGGGCCTCGACCTCGCGGTCGAGGAAACACTCCCGTCGAGCAGGTCACCCAAGATCCCAGCCTGTCCGCTTCAATTGGGCCTCGACCTCGCGGTCGAGGAAACTGGTTCAGAGATTGGACCTACAATTCCCCCAGATACAGCTTCAATTGGGCCTCGACCTCGCGGTCGAGGAAACCTCGCACGGGCAGACGTAGAGGATCGCCTCGGCCGCGCTTCAATTGGGCCTCGACCTCGCGGTCGAGGAAACGGCCGGGATCGCCACTAGACCTTCCCCGCTTGTTCGAGCTTCAATTGGGCCTCGACCTCGCGGTCGAGGAAACTCTGATGCGGGCGGCCGCCTTCGCGCTGATGGGCATGCTTCAATTGGGCCTCGACCTCGCGGTCGAGGAAACGACGTCGAAGGGCGGACCCAGGTCCAGCCGGACTCGATGCTTCAATTGGGCCTCGACCTCGCGGTCGAGGAAACGCAGGTACGCATGCGCCAGCTAGCCGGCATCGTACAAGCTTCAATTGGGCCTCGACCTCGCGGTCGAGGAAACGCCGCGTGGCTGCCAGGTCAAGGCGGCGGCGTACCGGCTTCAATTGGGCCTCGACCTCGCGGTCGAGGAAACCAGGACTACTACCCACCCTGTCCCTGGCCCCGTCCCGCTTCAATTGGGCCTCGACCTCGCGGTCGAGGAAACGTAGTCGGGCCGCAGACCCCGGAAGACCAGATCCTTATGGCTTCAATTGGGCCTCGACCTCGCGGTCGAGGAAACGCGGCTGCGGCGCGCCCGGACGCTCCATCCACCGTGATGCTTCAATTGGGCCTCGACCTCGCGGTCGAGGAAACTTGGATCGCGAGGTCGAACCCTTTCCACGGAAAGTCGCTTCAATTGGGCCTCGACCTCGCGGTCGAGGAAACCCAGCCACTCCCGATCCGCCGAGTACAGATCCGGCCGGCTTCAATTGGGCCTCGACCTCGCGGTCGAGGAAACCACGCCCTGGCCGATCGGGAGCACGTCACCCTGGGCGCTTCAATTGGGCCTCGACCTCGCGGTCGAGGAAACCCCCGATCGAGTTGTACACGTCGCGGTAGACGGTCGAGCTTCAATTGGGCCTCGACCTCGCGGTCGAGGAAACTAGGGTTAGGTCCGGTTGGAGTGCTTGGGGAATGCCGGGCTTCAATTGGGCCTCGACCTCGCGGTCGAGGAAACTCTTTGTAATATGGTTCCCTTGTATAAATGGAAGTAATGCTTCAATTGGGCCTCGACCTCGCGGTCGAGGAAACTTGTGACGCTCGGATACCCAGCAGATGCTCTTGTGCGGCTTCAATTGGGCCTCGACCTCGCGGTCGAGGAAACGCGGCATCACCAGGGCCAAGTTCGGCGAGGTGAGGAAGCTTCAATTGGGCCTCGACCTCGCGGTCGAGGAAACCTGCTGGCTCTGTCCGGACTGGCCGCGGGTCCCTGCAGGCTTCAATTGGGCCTCGACCTCGCGGTCGAGGAAACCAAGCGGCATGACGCCGAGCAGCACGCCGGCTGCCCGGCTTCAATTGGGCCTCGACCTCGCGGTCGAGGAAACCTGCGCGCGTTGCGAGAGATTCGGGACGCCTCTGACGAGCTTCAATTGGGCCTCGACCTCGCGGTCGAGGAAACGAGGAGCGGCCTTGCGGCAATGCGGAGGGTAGTCGGGCTTCAATTGGGCCTCGACCTCGCGGTCGAGGAAACGCTACCATCTTTGCTTTGCCCACGCTCGCGGTAGGCGCGGCTTCAATTGGGCCTCGACCTCGCGGTCGAGGAAACGCTACCGCCTGGCGTTCTTCCAGCGGCGCTTCACCGAGCTTCAATTGGGCCTCGACCTCGCGGTCGAGGAAACTTGCAGCACTTGCGCCTGAATGGACGCGGTGTTAAGCACGCTTCAATTGGGCCTCGACCTCGCGGTCGAGGAAACCGTGGTAGCTCGGTGAAAGCCTGAAGGACGGTGGCGTCGCTTCAATTGGGCCTCGACCTCGCGGTCGAGGAAACGCCATCGGTGGCGAGCAAGCGGACCCGTTCGCGCAGATGCTTCAATTGGGCCTCGACCTCGCGGTCGAGGAAACGCGGCGGACCGGATGTTCTCCGAGCTGGTCGCGCACATGCTTCAATTGGGCCTCGACCTCGCGGTCGAGGAAACTGCCCTGGTAGATCGTGCGCTCGCCCGCGACCGGGTGGCTTCAATTGGGCCTCGACCTCGCGGTCGAGGAAACCCTCCCGGTGATCCGGCTAGGCAAGCACTCATACATTGCTTCAATTGGGCCTCGACCTCGCGGTCGAGGAAACAGTTCCTTCGTCCGACTTTCGGACGGCTCCTCGGCAGGCTTCAATTGGGCCTCGACCTCGCGGTCGAGGAAACCCGGAGACCCTCCGACCGGGGAGGAGTGGGCTTTCCCGCTTCAATTGGGCCTCGACCTCGCGGTCGAGGAAACCGGCAAAACAGGTCAGCCACATGGGCGCTTTTGATCCGCTTCAATTGGGCCTCGACCTCGCGGTCGAGGAAACCACCTATTCTGCGGCCTGGGCGGCGGGGCCCGCGGCTTGCTTCAATTGGGCCTCGACCTCGCGGTCGAGGAAACTGGATGAAGCACCGCGCCGACCAGGCGAAGGGCAAGGGCTTCAATTGGGCCTCGACCTCGCGGTCGAGGAAACCCTCTCACATGCTGCCCAACGCCGCGCCGGCCGTCGGGCTTCAATTGGGCCTCGACCTCGCGGTCGAGGAAACTTCTCGTCCTCGTCACCCTTGATCTCGGCCACCAACAGCTTCAATTGGGCCTCGACCTCGCGGTCGAGGAAACCCACCCTCTTCGGGGACGTCAACAGCGTGCCCATCCTGCTTCAATTGGGCCTCGACCTCGCGGTCGAGGAAACACGACCAGGGCGGGGCCGCGCTCGACTCGACGGTAGTGCTTCAATTGGGCCTCGACCTCGCGGTCGAGGAAACTCCTCCCAGGCTTCAAGAATGAGCCCTCGTAGAGCTCGCTTCAATTGGGCCTCGACCTCGCGGTCGAGGAAACGTCGCGCGCCGCGGCCGCGCAGTAGGCGGCACCGTCAGCGCTTCAATTGGGCCTCGACCTCGCGGTCGAGGAAACCTCGGTCACGGAGCTCTCGTCGGCCGGGTTCGTTACGCTTCAATTGGGCCTCGACCTCGCGGTCGAGGAAACGCCGCCGAGACGATCAAGGGCGCGCGGTCGACGTGGACGCTTCAATTGGGCCTCGACCTCGCGGTCGAGGAAACCGCTCGCGTCCGTGAGCCTACAACATCAGCACCTTCGATGGCACGTGGCGAGTGACGCCGCCTCAGCGGGCACGAGTCGCGACTGCCAGGTGGCGGCCGTCCGGGCAAGGTCCCATCACGGAACAGGATGCAGCGATCGAGCGGCCCCCGTCGCGGTCGCACCACCGGACCGCTCGAAGCCCACATCAAATGATGACCGGCCCCGGCTCGCGAGGCTCGTGCGGGCGTCCTAGCGCCGTCACCCTCGATACGGCGACGCCGTCCGTCGGACCCAGCTCGATGAAGAGGACCTGGTCTTCGCCGGGCTGTATGACTTCCGCCAGGTCCAGCCGAAGGCCCTCCAACTGGCGGGCGGATACGTCGCAGCAGAACACGGAGAGCTGGACGTGCTCCCCCACGCCCTTGAGGATCTGGAACACTTTTCGCAGGCGGCGCGGGTCGCAGATGTCGTACGTCACGTAGTAGCGGCTCGTCATCGGGTGAGGAACCGGGGGTACTCCGGCAGCTCGCCCACGACGACGCGCGCGAGCAGCCGAGCCTGCACTTCGAGGACACGCCGATAGCTTATCGCGTACTCGAAGACAGGGTGCGTGATCTCCTGGGCCATCCGTCGCTCGAAAGCGGCCAGGAACGACCGGCGACCGCCTTCGGAAAGCGCCACTGCCCCTGCGGCCCGGACGAAGTCGGCCTCCTGGACCGCGCCGGTGTTGACGACCGCGAGCACGGTCGAGTCGGCGATCAGCGGCCGGAACTCCTCCATCAAGTCCAGGGCAAGGCCGGGGCGCCCGGGGCGCGGCTGGTGCAGGAAGCCGACGCTCGGGTCGAAGCCTACCTTGACGAGCGCGGCGTGGCACTCGCGCAAGAGAAGAGAGTAGCTGAACGACAGCAGCGCGTTGATCGGGTCCTTCGGCGGCCTGCGATTGCGCCCTTCGAACACGAACGTGCCGAGGTCGGCCGCGACCGGCGCCAGCATCCGCGGGAAGGCCTCGAAGTAGACACGCCCCGCCGCGCCCTCCACTCCGAGCAGACTCTCCAGAGAGATGGCTCGCCGGGCCTCGTCGGCCAGGCGCCTGAGCTGGTCGAGGGCCCGCTGGGGCTTCTCCCGGCAGTTGCGGCGCAACAGAGTCCGGCAGTTGAGCACCTTGGACGAGATGAGATCGCGCGCCACAGGGAGGCTCAGCACCGGGTCCCCGGCCACGCGGAACTGCGCGATCCGGGTGTGGACGTTCACGTCCGAGTGGGGCATCAGGGTGCCGACGTACCAACCCCCGCTGGTGAAGAACGAGACGCCCGCATCCAGGGAGCACATCTCGTGCAACACGGCCGTCGTGACGTGGACCTTCCCGAACAGGGACAGGTGCGAGATGGTCCCGAGTCCGATCCCCTGCTTCGTCCCGTCGCGAAACCGGACCTCGATCTGCTCGCCCGCCTTTCCCACCATGGCGCCCGCGGCCTGCACGTGGCACGGATGGCGCTCGTCCGCCGAGGGCAGCAGCCTACGGAGACGGGGCGCCTCGACCGGACGCTCCCGGGAGCGGCCGAGCAGCGCGTTCGTCTCGTCCGGGAGACAGATGCCGACCAGCGAGCATCCGGGGCACTTGGGGCTGTCGACGAGCGGAGGCGGCGGGGTCTTCAGCTCGTTGATCTGGCGCGCCTCGGCCACCGCTGCACGGACGTCTGCCACGACGGCCTCGTCGATCGGGACCCGCTGGCGCGTCTTGGAGGCCGCGTAGTAGACGACGCCCTCCTCGCAGCGGTATCCCGCCTCGCGTAGCGCCATCGCCTGTGCCCCGATCTGGACCCGGTCCGCCGGCCAGACGTCTCCGGGGTAGCGTCCCGCCTGGGGCGGAGTACCTCGCTTGTAGTCGACCGGCGAGACGAGCCCGTCCGCCGCCTCGACGAGGTCCACCTTCGCGACGATCCCCTCGGTCTCGGAGCTCACCGTGACCGACCGGGCCTTCAGGCCCTCCGGCAGCGCCTCCGGGGGCGGCATCGCCGACGCCTTGGCGTCCACGCGGCGGTGGACGCGCTTCCCGGCGAGGGTGTCGGCGCTCTCCTCCCACTCCCCCGCAACGTGCTCGAGGTAGTAGAGCCGCGGGCAGTAGACGACCTCGTTGAGCATGCGAGCGGGGATGAGCCGCTCTTCGGCGCGCGGCGGCGCGACGGGGGGCGACAAATCCTCGCGCTCGACCACGGCATCGAGCGTCTCACGGTCGCCCTGACATCTGGAGGCAGGGGGGGGAGGATCGGCCGCTGGCCCAGGAGGCCAGGCGTCCCGGCTGGTGATCCCACGAAACGGCATCCTTCCGATCGGAGCACCGGCGGAACCGGGGGGGCGCTGCCGACGGTGCCGTGGAGCCCACGAAGCTCCATGCGGAGGACTCGCCAGGTGTAAGCTAGTTCAATGCCAGTCACAGCACGCCGGCCCGCCACCTACGAGGATCTTCTGGCGGTGCCCGATCACCTGGTCGCCGAGATCCTGGACGGCGAGCTGGTTACGTCTCCCCGCCCCGCGTCGCCCCACGCGTACGCGGCGGGGAAGATCTTTCGCGACGTCAACACCCGCTTCGATGGCCCGGAGGGAAGCGACGGAGGTGGGGGTTGGTGGATCCTCTTCGAGCCCGAGCTGCACCTCGGTAAGGACATCCTCGTCCTCGATCTCGGAGGCTGGCGTCATCGGCGGATGCCGGCTTTCCCGAACGTGGCGTTCTTCGAACTGGCGCCCGACTGGGCATGCGAAGTCGCTTCTCCGAGCACGGCGCGGATCGATCGCGCCCGCAAGCTGGCCATCTACGCGCGCGAAGGGGTCGGGCACGTGTGGCTGGTGGACGCGCTCGCGCGCACCCTCGAGGTCTTCCGGCTCGAGGGCGGCCTCTGGGTCGTGGCGGCCGTACACGGCGGCGACGACGTCGTCCAGGCCGAGCCGTTCGAGGCGCTCAAGGTGGATCTCGCGCGCTGGTGGCCGCCCATCGAGACGCCGGCCTGAGCTGCGCCCGGTTCACAAGGACTCGGCGGAAATCGGTGTCCATCGGTGCTCACTCCACGGCTTCGAACTCTCCCAGGCCGTAGTGGGAGCCGAAGCCCAGGAGGATCGGACCCTCCTGAGGCACGTCGAACGCGATGTCGAAGCCGTAGGCGCCCGTGGTGGGCCAACGGTGCCGGCGGCGCAGGCCGAACTCCACCCAGCGGCGGCGACCGGAGTCGCCCGCGCGCGCGTCGGCGAGAGCGGCGCCAACGATACGGTGCAGTCGCGCGGGCCGAGGGAATCCGCGACGCTCCAACTCGCGGACGAGCTGCTCTTCTGGAGTCTCGCGCCCCTTCTTGGGATGGCGGGGCAGCACGAATGGCGTGACGGACTCCCACAACCGCGCCCGCCCGAACAGCCGGGAGGCCTGACGGAAATTCGAGGGCTGGCCAGCTCCGTTGAAGACCACCTTAAGGGGGTCGCGGCCGTCCTCCTCCAGACGAAGGAAACTGATGCTGCCGATCGCCCGCTCTTCCGCGGGCGTGAACCCCTGCGGCGCCCACACCAGGACGCGCTTCACGCGATTCGTCCCCGACCGGTCGGGGACGAAGTGGGCGTGCCGGTGCTGGTCGCTCAGCGGCTGCCCGTCCGCGCTCTTGCCCGAGAGCGTGCGCGAGGGCACGCGGTGGTAGTAGAGCGCCGCGCGCCGGACCGTCTCCGCGACTTTGACGGCCTCGGTGAACAGGGGCAGGACGGGTCCGCCGAGGGCGAGCTCGACGACGGTTGGAGCCTCACCCGACGGGCTGGCGACCGGTGTGCGGGTCACGCGCGAGCGCAACGCATCCGCGGGCCGGTGGTAGAACACCCAACGTGTTCCGGGCGGGTCGCTCCAGCCCTGGCGCTGCAACGCGGCAGTGGTGCGTTCGAGGTCGGTCTCCGTAACCTCAGGCTCCGCGCAGAGAACGCGAACAGTCTCCCTGTCCGGGGCCGGTCGCCCGTCCGAGACCACACAGTTCGGCTCCGGCATGGTGCCGTCTTCCTTGAGGTCGATGTCGCACCACGCCTCGGCCCGCCCCAGGTAGCGGACGCGAGCGACGAGAGCCGCGAGCGCCGCCCGCTCGTCCGGCCCAAGCGCCACCTGCCACTGGACGACCACTTCGGATACCGGATCGAGGGCCACGAACGTGTCAAAGGTGAGCGTGGTCTTCGACCGCTCGACCTGGTTGAGAGACAGGTAGTGCCGGGTATGGGCGACCGTGGCCGGGGGGAGCAGGAAAGACGGCGGCACCGCGAGCTTTCGCACGGCCGAATAGGCCGCGTTGCGCTCCGGACCGGACGCGCCCCCTAGATGGAGACCCGAAACGAGCGCCCGCAGGATCCGCCAAGGCGCGGGCGGCCATTCCGCCACGCCTTCGTTGACGTGGTGGCCCCAGGGGGTCGCGTGGAAGCGGCCCGCGGGAAAGCGGAGCGCCAGTTGAATCACGACGTCTTCTCTTCCGCGGCCTTGCGCGCCTTCTTCGAGGCGCGCGCCGAGGCCGCTGTCGCCTGGAAGCGCAGCTCTGTCCGCGGCGGCTTCGCAAAGTACGATGCGCACGCCTTTATTGCCTCGGGGAGGGCGCCTTCGAGGTCTTCCAGCGAGGGACAGGAGAAACCTTCCGGTGCGCTCACCATCAGGTCTCTGGCGCGCAGATCACAGGCGGTGCGGAGCCGTAGCCCGTCGCGGAGGAGCTTCCGGACCTTGTAAAGCGACAGAAGCAAGAGCATCTGAGTAGGCGCGGCCGGGAGCCCGTAACCCCGAATCTGGACCAGGTCGACGCTGAAGAAGCCGGTGATGGACCCCGCGGTGAACTCCGTGCGCGCGAAGGGCACGTTCCCAAAACCCTCCTCGGTGTTCCCCGACGGATTGACGCGGTCGTTCTTCACGCCTCCCGACTGGGCCACCCGCACCCGGCGAGCCTCGATGAAACCGCTCACGGCGCGGGCGAGACGCATCCTCCCATCCTCCACGTTGGACATGAACAGGCCGTGGAGGAGGCACCCCGGGTCGAAGCGCAGCAGGGCAGCCAGGAACTTCCCACGATCGACGGGCCGGCCGGACTTGAAGCCGGCCGCCTCGAGGAAGGTCTCCTGGAAGACCCGGCCGTCGCTCGTTCCTTGAAGAACGTATGGGGAGTTCAGCCGGTGCGCCTCGAGGAGGGTCGCCGTCGTCCCCAGTACGTCCTTCCCGTCCACGATCTCCACCTTCACATAGGGAAGGCCCCGTAGAGCCGGGACGAGGTCCGACGTGGCCTCGTCCCAGCACACGGCCTCCGCCCGGTTGGCCATGGACTGCGCGGACTCCACCAGCAACATCTCCGTATCGTCCGCGAGGGTGTAGGTGGCCGGGCCCAGGTCTGGGAAGCCCGTGGGCTGGAACCTGTCCGTCTGCAGCGGCTCCAGCTCAGCCTTCAGCAGAATCCGAGGCGCGTTCGCGAGCGGCGTCAGTTCGATCATCGACAACCTCCTTGGCGGGTCGCTCTTCCGGCGGATCGACCACCCGCCGGATCAATCGAGCCTCAAGGGCCCGAGGGAGCGGAATAACGAGGGCTGCAGACAGTCCGAGGAAGTCCGCCTTCTCGTGAACCGCGCGCACGTCGGCGCGCAAGCGGAACCCGCTACTGCGGATCCGGCGCCGGGCGACGTCCAGGGCTCCGGCCAAGTCGTGGGCGCGCAGCCGGGCCAGGATGGACGTTATCGATTTCGGAGAGGGATGGCCTTCACGACCCACCCGGAGAAACTCGGGCGACGTGACCGCGCGCAGCGTGGGGAAGGCCGCGTCCACGTGAAGATCTGCTCCCGGAAGCGGACTCGCCCCGGGCCGCCCCTCGACGAGCGCCAGCCCAAAAAGGAGGTCGGTCAGCCGGGCACCGTCCAAGCGTCCTTGCAGGAGACAGCCGAGGCTGTCTGGGGTCATGATCGGAGAGCCGTCGAGAGGCACGGTCTTCTCATCGGCAGCGAGGAGCCTCCGGAGAGCGATGGAGACCACGTTCTCCAGCGAATGGCGATCGGTCCAGGTGACCGAGCGTTCGGCCCAGCGTCGGCGGCTGTCATCGAGCGGCTCCAGGTGCTCGCGGATGCCCCAGGAGGCGACGGCGGCGGCCACGGCGAACTCGGACGATCCGTCGGCGCTGGCGGCGAACCAGTCACCGGAGAGGCGTTGCAGCGGGCGGACCTTCTGTCGAGCTTTCGACGACCGTGAGACCGCGCGTT
>Ga0137369_10003219_pt1 | contig 16711 bp, 20 predicted proteins | sample SagtaG_12_FD_104918 | JGI IMG/M metagenome (GOLD analysis project Ga0137369, IMG submission 104918) | Vadose zone soil microbial communities from Sagehorn Ranch, Mendocino, California, USA - Sage1_L_113_16 metaG | ecosystem: Environmental > Terrestrial > Soil > Vadose zone | place: USA... | reverse complement strand
TGGAGACATTCGACCACACCGACGCGGTGATGCAGACCGCCGACGCGATCAGCCGGGTCGCGGCCGAGTGTGTCGAGGACCTCGCGGCCGACGGTGTGGTCTACGCCGAGGTGCGGTACGCGCCGGAGCAGCACCTGGCCGATCGACTGTCGCTGGAGCAGGTGGTGGACGCGGTCGCGGAGGGGTTCGAGGCCGGGATGGCGGCGGCCGCCGCGGCCGGTACGACGATCGTCGCGCGCCAGCTGCTCACCGCGATGCGGCACCAGGCCCGGTCCCGCGAGATCGCCGAGCTGGCGGTCGCCTACCGCGACGCCGGGGTCGTCGGGTTCGACATCGCCGGCGCCGAGGCCGGGTACCCGCCGACCCGGCACCTGGACGCGTTCGAGTACCTGCAGCGCGAGAACGCGCACTTCACCATCCATGCCGGCGAGGCGTTCGGGCTGCCGTCGATCTGGCAGGCGATCCAGTGGTGCGGCGCGGACCGACTCGGCCACGGCGTCCGGATCATCGACGACATCGAGCCAGGAGTGGACGCCGCCCGCCTCGGCCGGCTGGCGTCGTACGTCCGCGACAAGCGCATCCCGCTCGAGATGTGCCCGAGCTCCAACGTCCAGACCGGCGCCGCCGCCTCGATCGCCGAGCACCCGATCGGCCTGCTCGCCAAGCTGCGCTTCCGGGTCACGGTGAACACCGACAACCGGTTGATGAGCGGTACGACGATGACCCGCGAGCTGGCCCTGCTGTCCGAGGCGTTCGGCTACGGCCTCGACGACCTGCGCTGGTTCGCCATCAACGCCATGAAGTCCGCCTTCGTCCCCTTCGACGAACGCCTCGCCATCATCGACACCGTCATCAAGCCCTGGTACGCCTCCGCCTCCCTCTAGCGTTCATTCGTCGCATCTCGTGGTTCCTGTGGATAACCGGCCAGGTGCACGCCGGCGGTCGGGTAACCGCGTTATCCACAGGAACCACGAGATGCGACGAATGAACGGGTCGGTACCCGTGCGATGAGTCTTGACCTCAAGTCTGGTCCAACTCGTAGCGTCGGTCTGCCGGCATTGTCGGCGCCGGGGTGCAGGATGACCGGGTAGCAGAGGGGACCCTCGGATGGACATGGAAGTCACCGCGTGGATGTCGATGTTCCACGCGGCCAACGCGCAGCAGGACAAGCGGCCGTTCTCGAAGGCGACACTGCGCCGGATCGGGGCGTTCGCCCGGCCGCACCGGCGGCTGCTGACCGCGTTCCTGGCGTGCAGCGTGGTCGGCGCCCTGCTGGCCGTCGCCACTCCGGTGCTGGCCGGTCGCGTGGTCGACGCGATCGTCGGCGGCCGGTCGTCGCGGACCGTGGTGGAGCTGGCCGCGCTGATCGCGGTGATCGCGGTCGCCGAGGCCGCGCTCGGGCTGGTGACCCGCTGGCTGTCCGCGACCATCGGTGAGAACCTCATCCTCGACCTGCGGCACACCGTGTTCGACCACGTGCAGAAGCAGCCGGTCGCGTTCTTCACCCGGACCCGCACCGGTGCTCTGGTGAGCCGGCTCAACAACGACGTGATCGGCGCGCAGCGGGCGTTCAGCGACACGCTGTCCGGCGTCGTCGGCAACCTGGTGACACTGGTGCTGACGCTGGCCGTGATGCTCAGCCTGTCCTGGCAGGTCACCCTGCTGGCGCTGGTGCTGCTGCCGGTGTTCATGATCCCGGCCCGCCGGATGGGCACGAAGCTGGCGAGCCTGGACCGCGAGGCCGCGAACCACAACTCGGCGATGACGACCCAGATGACCGAGCGGTTCTCCGCGCCGGGCGCGACCCTCGTGAAGCTGTTCGGCCGGCCGTCGTACGAGTCGGACGAGTTCGTGGCGCGCGCCCGCCGGGTCCGCGACATCGGCGTGCGGACGGCGATGGCGCAGTGGACGTTCGTGACGTCGCTGACCCTGGTGTCGGCGCTGGCGCTGGCCCTCGTCTACGGCCTCGGCGGGTACCTCTCGCTCGGCGGCGGCCTCGAGGCCGGCGCGGTCGTGTCCCTCGCGCTGCTGCTCACCCGCCTGTACGCACCGCTGACCGCACTGGCCAGCGCCCGGGTCGAGGTGATGAGCGCGCTGGTGAGCTTCGAGCGGGTCTTCGAGATCCTCGACCTGAAGCCGCTGGTCGAGGAGCCGGCCCACCCGGTGCCGATTCCGGCCGGGCCGGTCGCGGTGGAGTTCGAGCACGTCCGGTTCGGGTACCCGTCCGCGGACAAGGTCTCGATCGCCTCGCTCGAGGACGTCGTCCAGCTCGACCAGCGCGGCGGTGTCGAGGTGCTGCACGACATCTCGTTCCGCGCCGAACCGGGACAGCTGGTGGCGTTGGTCGGCTCCTCCGGTGCCGGCAAGTCCACCATCGCGCAGCTCGTGCCGAGACTGTACGACGTCGACTCCGGCACCGTCCGGATCGGTGACGCCGACGTGCGCGAGCTGTCGTTCGACGACATCCGCGCGACGCTCGGGATGGTCACCCAGGACGGTCACCTCTTCCACGAGTCGGTGCGCTCGAACCTGGAGTTCGTCCGCCCGGAGGCCACCGAGGACGAGATCTGGGACGTGCTGGGCCGCGCCCGCCTCGACGACCTGGTCCGCTCGCTGCCCGACGGCCTGGACACCGTCGTCGGCGAACGCGGCTACCGCCTGTCCGGCGGTGAACGCCAGCGCCTCACCATCGCCCGGCTGCTGCTCGCCCGGCCCCGCGTCGTCATCCTCGACGAGGCGACCGCGCACCTCGACTCCACCTCCGAGGCCGCCGTCCAGGCCGCCCTCGCCGAGGCCCTGGCGGGCCGCACGTCGATCGTGATCGCGCACCGCCTCTCCACGGTCCGCGCCGCCGACCAGATCCTGGTCGTCGAGTCCGGCCGCATCATCGAACGCGGCACCCACGAAGAGCTCCTCTCCGCCGGCGGCCGCTACGAGGAGCTCTACCGAACCCAGTTCACCGACAAGGCCCCGTCGCCCGCTTGACCCACCCATCGGGCCCTTGTGACGCGGCGTGTCGCCACTCGTCGGTCCCTTGTGACCGGCCCGGGGCTCAGCCGTCGAGGAGCTCGATGTCGAGCTCGGTGAGGCGCGTGGGGTCGCCGAGAAGGTCGATGGCGGTGACGTGGCCGTCGTCGTTGATGGTGAACGCGAACACGACCCGCGGGGTGCCGGCCTGGCTCCAAACCAGGCCGGGCGCGCCGTCGATGAGGGCCGGCTCCGCCGCCTGGGCGCGGCCGGCGAATGTCGCGGCGACGGCGGCCGCGCCGCGTACCTCGGCCACCGCCCCGACCCGTACCGTCACCGCGTCCGCGCGGCACACCGCGTCCGGGTCGAGCAGCGCGATCAGCGACTCGAAGTCCCCCTCGCGCGACGCGGCCAGGAACGCGTCCACGACCTGCTGCCGCCGGCTCTGGTCGGCGTCCTCCGGCGCCTCACCGCCCCGGACCCGCCGCCGTGCCCGGCTGGCCAGCTGCCGCGCCGCGGCCGGCGACTTGCCGAGGATCGTGGCGATGTCGTCGAACGGCACCCCGAACATGTCGTGCAGCACGAACGCCAGCCGCTCCGCGGGCGCCAGCGTGTCGAGCACGACCAGCATCGCCACCCCGACCGAGTCGGCCAGCACCGCCTGGTGCTCCGGGTCGACCGAGTCGTCGGCCGCCAGAGAGTCCGGCAGTTGCCCGCCGACCGGCTCGTCGCGTCGTACCTTGCGAGCCTGCAGCATGTTCAGGCAGATCCGCGCCACGACGGTCGTCAGCCAGCCGCCCAGGTTCTCCAGCTCGTCGGGGTCGGTGCGGCTGAGCCGTATCCAGGCCTCCTGCACCGCGTCGTCGGCCTCGTTCACGGAGCCGAGCATGCGGTACGCCACCGCACGCAGGTGTGTACGGTGGGCCTCGAAGCGATCCGCGAGCCAGTCGGGTTCGGTCATCGTCACATTCTCCTGTTCGGTCCGGTCATATCGGTTGACCGTCCGGCAGCAGCCGGTGTGACACGAGCTATCGCGAAGGAGCTGCACAGACATGGCCACCAACATCGGCCCGGTGATCGTCCCGGTGAAGGACCTCGACCAGGCCAAGGCGCTGTACGGCGCGCTACTGGGCACCGAGCCGTACGCGGACGCGCCGTACTACGTGGGCTTCCGGGTCGGCGACCAGGAGCTCGGCCTCGACCCGCACGGACACGACAAGGGCCTGACCAGCCCGGTCGCCTACTGGGAGGTCGACGACATCAACGGCGTGATCAAGCAGCTGACCGACGCCGGCGCCCAGACCCACCAGGAGCCGACCGACGTCGGGGGCGGCAAGCTGATCGCGCTGCTGAAGGATGCCGACGGCAACTTCATCGGCCTGAGCCAGAACGCGTGACGGCCGAGCCGCCACGGACCGCGAGCCGTCGCAAGCAGGTGGCTGGTCTGACGAGGCTCAGGCCGGCGCGGCGGTGAAGGTACGGCGGTAGTCCTGGGGCGGCACCCCGACCACCCTGCGGAAGTGGTGCCGCAGCAGGGCGGCGGTGCCGAACCCGGACTCCGCGGCGATCTCCTCGATCCCGAGCGAGGTCTCCTCCAGCAGGGTGCGGGCGTGCAGCACCCGCTGCAGCGTGAGCCACTTGTGCGGTGTGGTCCCGGTCTCGGCGACGAACCGCCGGGCGAACGTCCGGTCCGACATCGCGGCCCGCCGGGCCAGCGCCGGCACGGTGTGCTCGACGGTGAGGTGGCCGAGCATCCACTCCAGTACCGGCTGCAGGCTGTCGCCGGAGCACTCCGGCACCGGCAGGTCGACGTACTGGCGCTGGCCGCCGTCACGCTGCGGCGGTACCACCATCCGGCGCGCGATCCGGGTCGCGACCGCACTGCCGAGCTCACGTCGTACCAGATGGAGGCAGGCGTCGATGCCGGCCGCGGTGCCGGCACTGGTCACGATCGCGCCGTCGTCGACGAACAGCACGTCCGGGTCGAGCTTGGCGCGCCGGAAGCGGCTGGTGAACTCGTCGGCGAACCGCCAGTGCGTGGTGCAGCGGACGTCGTCGAGCAGTCCGGCGGCGCCCAGCACGAACGCGCCGGAGCACACGGTGAGCAGCGTGGCACCGCGCGCGGCGGCCGCCCGCAGGGCGTCGAGGACCTCGGCCGGGTACTCGTCGCGGATCGTGGTCGCGGGTACGGCGACCAGGTCGGCCCCGGCCAGCGCGTCCAGCCCGTACGGCGTGATGACGTGCGTGCCACTGCTCGTCCGCAGCGGCTCTCCCGGCCTGGTCGAGCACACCCGGAAGTCGAACGGCGGCACGCCGTCGTCGGTCCGGTCGATGCCGAACACCTCCGCGAGCACGCCGAACTCGAACAGGGCGATGTCCTCGATCAGTACGACGGCGACCTTCTGCAGCACGTCAGCCAGTATGGCAGAAATTTGTGGAAGGTGGTCACTTATGCCAGTGGTGGCGGGATCTGGCGTAGAGCAGAATTACTGCCATGACCGGAATCCTCATCATCACAGTGATCGCCCTGGCCCTCGCAGTAGCCCTCGAGGCGAGCAACCGCCGGCACGCCGACCCCGTGCGGCGGCTGACCGGAACCTGGACCGAAGACGACCGCGACGTCGCCCGCACCGACCTGGACCTCCGCGCCACCGGCGCCCCCGCCGGAACCGCCGGAACCGGAACCATCCACCACCTCCCTCACCGCACCCCCCACGCCCGCCACGCGGCGTGACCCGCCAAGCCCGATCATCGGGCCGTTGTGACCCGGCGTGTCGACACCCCTCGGGCCCTTGTGACCAGACCACACCTGGTCACAAGGGCCTGACTAACATCCACGGTGGACTTTCCCCACGTCGTGCGAGAGGTTGAGGCCGTGCCGGAGATGCGCAAGACCTGCGAGCGCTGCGGCGCGGCGCTCGCCCCGGACGGCACGGCGTACGTGTGCAGCTACGAGTGCACCGTCCGCGAGTCCTGTACGACGGCCATGGCGCACGTGTGCCCGAACTGCGGCGGTGAGCTCGTCCGCCGCCCCCGTCGCACCACCTGAGCCACCCAGATCGCCGCCCGCACCCCCGGCCGGATACTGCGTCGCGTGACGCGCGGGGTGCGTGCGACAGTACGACGGTGACCTAGGACTACCGCAGTCTGAACAAGGCCAGCTGGGACGAGCGGGCGCCGGCTCATGCGGCGTCGAAGGACTACGGTCTGGACCGCTACGTGGAGGATCGCGCCTTCATCGGCGAGGTAGTCAGCTTCGACCTGCCGCTGCTGGGCGACGTCAGCGGCCTGCGCGGGGTGCACCTGCAGTGCCACATCGGCACCGACACGATCTCGCTGTCCCGGCTCGGCGCGCGGATGACCGGGCTGGACTTCTCACCGGCCGCGATCGCGGAGGCGCGCAGGCTGGTCGAGCGCACCGGTGACGCGGTCGACTTCGTCGAAGCCGAGGTGTACGACGCGGTGGCGGTGCTCGGCGAAGCGTCGTGCGACCTGGTGTTCACCGGGATCGGCGCGCTGGGCTGGCTGCCCAGCATCGACCGCTGGGCAGCGACCGTCGCAGGGCTGCTGAAGCCGGGCGGCCGGCTGTTCATCCGCGAGGGCCACCCTGTGCTCTGGGCCATCGACGAGCGCGTCACCACGGCGCCGACGTTGGGCTACCCCTACTTCGAGACCGACGAGCCGCTGGTGTGGACCGACGACAGCACGTACGTCGAGACCGACGCCGTGTTCACCCAGAACACCACGCATGAGTGGAACCACGGCCTCGGCGAGATCATCACCGCGCTGCTCGTGCACGGGATGGAGATCACCGGCCTGGTCGAGCACGACAGCGTGCCATGGGAGGCGCTACCCGGTCAGATGACCCGCGACGCCGGCACCAAGGAATGGCGCCTCACCGCGAACCCGGAGCGCCTCCCGGCGACCTACACGCTACAGGCGCGCAAGCGCTGACTCAGGTGCGGCGGCGCTGGACCTTGCTGAACATCTCCTTGGCCTTGCGCTGATTCTCCGGCTTGCTCATCTCCTTCTGCACGACGCGGATGAGTGACGCGACGATGGCGGCTTTGGCCGCACCCTTGACGAATCGCATGATCAGCTCCTTAGCTCCGTTGCCGACGCTAGCCCAACTCGCCACTAAGGGTGAAGTTCGCTTGAGCCGGAAACCGTCCTGGCGATTGGGCACAATGAACAGGTGCCCGAACTGCCCGAGGTTGAATCGCTCGCCGCGTTCCTGCGTGAGCGTGCGGTCGGCCACGCTTTCGTCCGCGCCGACGTCACCGCGATCAGCGCACTGAAGACGTACGACCCGCCGGTGTCCGCACTGGTCGGCCTGCCGATCGACGACGTCCACCGGCACGGCAAGTTCCTCGACCTCGAGGCCCAGGGCGTGCACCTGGTGATCCACCTCGCCCGGGCCGGCTGGCTGCGCTGGCGCGAGGAGCAGCCGAAGACACTGCTACGCCCCGGCAAGGGCCCGATCGCGTTCCGCGCTGTACTGGAGGACGACTCCGGTTTCGACCTGACCGAGGCCGGCACACAGAAGAAGCTGGCGGTCTACGTCGTCCGCGACCCCGCCGAGGTGCCCGGGATCTCCCGGCTCGGCCCGGACCCGTTCACCCTCGACGAGGCGGCGTTCGGCGCGATCATGAAGAAGGCCGGGCGCGCGCAGCTGAAGGGCGTGCTGCGCGAGCAGTCGGTGATCGCCGGGATCGGCAACGCGTACTCCGACGAGATCCTGCACGCGGCCAAGATGAGCCCGTTCAAGCCCGCGTCGAACCTCAGCGAGGAAGAGCTCAAGACCCTGTACGACGCGATGCGGTCGACCCTGGCCGACGCCGTCGAGCGGTCCGCGGGGCTGGCCGCGCAGGACCTCAAGTCGGAGAAGAAGTCGGGCCTGCGGGTGCACGGCCGCAAGGGCGAGAAGTGCCCGGTGTGCGGCGACGTGATCCGCGAGGTGAGCTTCCACGACTCGTCGCTGCAGTACTGCGCGACCTGTCAGACCGGCGGCAAGCCACTCGCCGACCGGCGGCTGTCCAAGCTACTCAAGTGAGGTGCGACTCCAGGTCGCGCAGGTCCTTGCCGAGGTTGCGCCCGACCATCGCGCCCATCACTGGCCCGGCGAACCGGTAGTACACGCTCGCATCGCCGCGCACCCGGATGCTGGCCAGCGTGCCCCCGTCGTACGGCTCGAACCGGTAGGTCACGTGCATCGGCATCGGCCCGGCCACTGACTTCATGTCCAGCAGCTTCGGCGGCTCGTACCCGACGACCTCGAGCACGTAGTCGATCTGCTTGCCGAGGAAGTACGCCGTCCGTGTCACCTGCGCGCCCAGCCCGAACCCGCCGACCGGGGACTCCTTGGTGAGCTCGGCGGTCTTGATGCCCTGCGTCCACTCGTGGTCGTGCCGCCAGTCCATCGCGTACGACGCCACCCGGTCGGGCGGCTGCGGGATCACACGCTCCCGTCGTACGTCCAGTGCCATGGCACCAGGATGCGCGGACCTGCGGGTTTCGGCGAGCCTCGGCGGTGTAAGACTTGAGCCCATGTTCCACCACCCTCAGGTTCCGACGGTCTCCGTCGCCGACCTGACCGAAGACGCGCTGGGCGCGGTGCGCGTGCTCGACGTCCGCGAGGACGACGAGTTCGCCGGCGGCCACATCGACGGCGCCCAGCACATCCCGCTCGGCCAGCTCCCAGGCCGCCTCGACGAGATCCCCGACGATGTCCGCGTCGTGTGCGTCTGCGCCGTCGGCGCCCGGTCCGCCCGGGCCGCGCACTTCCTGAACGCGGCCGGCAAGGACGCGGTCAACCTCGACGGCGGCATGTACCAGTGGGCCACCGCCGGCCGGCCCGTCGCCGCGGGCTGACCTCGTCGTACGACGCTCAGCGCCGCACGTCGGTGAAGTGCTCGACGCTCGGCGGCTGCGCGAAGTACGGCCCGATGTGACCGCGCCAGGTGGTGAACCGGTCGGTGCCGCGGAAGTTCTGCTCGTGCGCGTCGACCGAGTCCCACTCGACCAGGAGCACGAACCGGCTCGGCGACTCGATCCCGCGCGTCATCCGCACACTCCGGCAGCCCGGCGTGCTCTCCAGCACCTCGTGCCCCTTTCCGTACGCCGCCGCGAACTCGTCCTCCTGCCCCGCCACCACATCGATCAACGCCACCTCGAGCACCATGCCCGCCATCTTCTCAACGCGCGGCCACGTCCGTGCCCCCGTCTCACGCGACAGCGGCGGCCATCCTCATGAGTCGAATGACGTCGAGATCGGCTCAGGGAACGTTCGTCGGCTCATGAAGGCGGCGGGATAGCCTCGCGGGCGTGGGTGACGTGAGCATGGCGGAGGTGCGTAGGCCGCGGCGGTTGGTGGCGGGTGACCGAGTCGCGGTGGTGGCGCCGGCGGGGCCGGCGGATCCGGCGCGGCTGTCGGCAGGGGTCGAGGTGCTGCGTGGGTGGGGGCTCGAGGTCGACCTGTTGCCGGGTACGACGGGGCGGCACGAGCGGCTGACCTACCTGGCGGCCGAGGACGCGGTGCGGGCGAAGGCGTTTCGCGCCGCGTGGCTCGATCCGTCGTACGCTGCGGTGTTCTGCGCGCGCGGCGGGTACGGCGCGCAGCGGATGCTCCCGTACCTCGACCTCGCCGAGCTGACCCTGGCCGCGCCGAAGCTGCTGGTCGGGTTCAGTGACATCACCGCGCTGCACGAGGTCTTCAACGCCGCCGGCATCGTGACCGTGCACGGCCCGATGGCCGCGGCGATCCACCAGCTGCGGGTGCCTCGGACCGCCGACCGGCTGCGGCGGCTGCTGTTCGAGCCGGACACCGTGACCGACCTGCTCGCACCGGCCGGCGCGGCGACCGTCGTCGGCGGCCGGGCCTCCGGGCGCCTGCTCGGTGGCAACGTGGCGCTGCTCGTCGCGAGCCTCGGCACGCCGACCTGCGCGCCGCCCACCGACGCGGTCGTCGTGCTGGAGGACGTCGGCGAGGACGCGTACCGGCTCGACCGGCTGCTCACCCATTTGCTCCGCGCCGGCTGGTTCGACGGCGTCGCCGGCATTGTGCTCGGCGACTTCACCGAGGCCGATGACGCCGACCTCGCCACAGCCGTCCAGCTCGAACGCCTCGCGCCGCTCGGCGTCCCGATGGTGCACCGTGCCGCGATCGGCCACGCCGACCTCAACCTGGCCGTCCCCCTCGGCGCCCCGGTCACCCTCGACGCCGACGCCGCCACCCTCACCCCGGACGGCCCACCTCTGAGCTAGCTGGTCCGTAGTCGTACATCGCCAGCGATGTGCGACATCGCTACGGATGTACGACGAAGGACGACCTAGTTCAGGTCGGCGTTCGCCATGGCGAAGACGATCTGCGGTTCCAGCGGCTCGGGGTCGGCCCGCCAGTCGCGGAGGGCGTCGGCCATCCGCTCTTCGTCCAGCGCCGCCAGCTCGGTCTCGATCAGCCGGCGCGCGTCGACCACGCCGATCTCGTCGTACTCGAGCTCGCGCTCCATGAAGTAGTCGTCGCGAAGGCCGTCGTTGCGATGGAACCTCTGCGTGTTCGGCACGTACGCATACACGTCCTCACCGATCAGCGCGGCGAGCCACAGCGGTCGCTCAGCCCGCGTCACCTGCAGGAGCTTCATCGGTCGATCCTCTCGTTCGCTGGGCGCTGGCGGGCCGAATCACCGCGTTCCGTGAAGGGGCGTTCCGCAGCGCGCGCACCGCCACGGCGTTGACGGTCGTTGCTCGGTAGACCGTATCCGTGCACATCCACCCGGACGCCGCCGAGCGTCGCGAGCCCGTCGAGTCCCGGGGGCGTCTCGAGCGCGTCGGACAGCCGCACGCACTCGGCCCGCGCGGCGTCACGTTCGTGCGCGGGCCGCGACCTGTCGCGCTCGATCGCGTAGAGCGAGGTCGTTGCCTTCTTCACCGCGATCGACGCCTTGGTGTGGACCTGCACCTCGACCGGTTTGCCGGCGGGATCGCCGAAGTACACGTGCAGTCCCTTGTACCGGCTCCTGTCCACGTAGGAGTTCCGGGCCGCCACCACCGTCCAGGTGCAGCGCCGCAGCGCATCGACCGCGTGCCGCGCCGAGTCGACGAATCCGTTCGCCGACCCCAGCAGGACTGTGAACCGCAGCACGTCCTCGGGTTCGGTCAGCGTCTGCTTCGCGCGCAGGCTGAGCCCCAGCTTCCTCGCCAGTGACTGCGGCGACTTCACCCGGCACTCGAGCTGATGAGCGACCGATCCGGGCGGGACGCTCGCCAGCACAGCCTCGGTGACTCCGTGCTCGCGACCGACCGCGTCCACGATCATCGCCAGGCTGGCGGTCGCTGCCTGTCTACCGTGCGTCGAGACGAGGTCGGCTCGGGTGGGGAGGGGGCTGCCCCAGTCGAGGGGGTATGTGGCCGACAGGGCGGCGTGCAGGTCGGCCGGCTCCGGTGGCCGGCGGTCGTCGTACGGCATCTCGCACCCCTTCGGTCGTCCGGCCTACGACGTTAGGGAAGTCCGGGCCTGTCGTGGGGTGGCTCCGGCCGATCTGTGGATAACCCGGACCTCTTGACGCCACCAGCGCGCAGTGCAATATTCCTTTGCAGTCTTTCGCTCGGTTCACGATGAAAACAAACAGAATCACTCAGATCGAGCGTTAGATTCCGCCCCTGAAGGATGGCGATCTATGAAGATCGGTCAGCCAGTCGTAGCCCTGGACGTCTACGCCGGTACGACGACCACCGCCGGCACGCCCGTCGACCTCTACACCTGCGGGACCGCCATCCAGACCAACCAGGCCGGGGCAGCCCCTGCGGCGGACCGCCCGCGCCGTAGGTAACCCGTCGTACGACCGTGGGCCCTCCCCCCGCAAGCCCACGGTCGTACGACGTCGGTCCCGCCCTGTCCGCCGCTTCAGCGCTGGTGGCCGAGATCCGGCCCAGTCCGGTCCGTCTGACGTCGCGCGTCCGGGGCCGACTCGGGAGCCTGTGCAGCGTTCTGCGCCGGCGCCAGTCCCTCGGTCGGGTCACGCGGACCCAGATGTGTCCGTACGTCGGCTGCAAAACCGGGCACCCCGGCCCTCTCCAGCTTGTCGACGAGCTGGTGGACGCTCATGGGCGGCCTCTGGCGGACCGCGGCCTGTTGTTCCAAGACGTCGACGACACCCCGTGGATCGGCTTCGAGCTGGCGCTTGAGGAAGGCGTCGGGGTGGATGACGTTGACGCCGTGGGGCTCGGTGGATGACTTCGGGAAGTCCTTCAGGTTGAACGTCACCAGGTCCTGGCACTGCGACCGGATCGCTGCCGCGAGAACGTGCCGGTCTTTCGAGTCACAGGTCAGCGAGCCTTCGAGATGCTGGTAGTCGCGAACGTCCGCGTTCGGGAACGCCTCTTGCATGTGGTCGATGCGCCGGTCGACCTTGTCGCTGGCCAAGCCGCTCTCGATCAGGTTCTTGCGCAGTTCGCGCATGACGTCGGGTGACCACCTGGGCTCGAAGGCTCCGCGCTCGGCGAGTCGCAGGATGGTGTCGGTGACGTTCGCGCCGTACAGCGTGCAGGTGTCGAGGTACGCGGGGCCGGCCATGGGTCAGCGCATCGGGGGCGGAATACGGTTAGTGGCCTCGTCGAGGCCCCAGTCCTGCGCGTCCTGTGCCATCTCACTGAGCACCTCGCGGCGCCGGCGCCGGAACCAGTCGTCGAACGCGAGCAGATCGGGCAGCGCGATGTGCCACGCACCGTCCTTGTCCTGAACCGGCAGGGTGCCGTCTTCGATGTACTCGCGGAGGGCGGCGACGGGCATCCGGATCACGTCGCTCGCCTCGCCCACCGACAGCAACGGTTCGGCCGGGTCGACGGTGACGCCCAGGCCGTCGTACATCGCCTGTGCGACGTGGCGGAGGGCGTCGTACACCTTGGCGGGGACCTCGAGGCGCTGGCCGTCGGGGCCGACGAGGGCGGGGCCGCCGGGGGTGACGGTGCGCTCGTCGTCCGTGAGGAAGTACGTGTGCCGTCGCCTGGGGTCGATCTCGTCCGTCATGGGTCCATTACCTCACGACACCGGCCGACGGGCCCGGCTGTGGCGTGGACAACCCGGCCGGGGCATTACGCGGGGTGGATGCCGGCACGGGCCAGCGCCTTCAGCCGGCCGCGCAGGATGCGCAGGCGGCGCTCCTCGTCGGGGAAGACCACGAGGTAGTCCTCGCCCAGCACCGCGAGCAGGTCGTCGTCGAGCCGCCGGACCATACCGGCCGGGAACCGGTGGTTCATCGCGTCCTGCACGGCGGCGCTGTCCACGTCGCCCAGCAGTGCGGTGAGCTCGTGCTCCGTGGTGACGCCGAGGGTGCGCAGGTTGCCGAGCATCCAGGTGTAGTTCGCGGTCCGGGCGTGCGGCGCGTCCGGGTACCGCCGGGTCAGGTAGTTCGTCAGCGTGTCGGCGGTCAACGTGCCCGAGGCCCCGGACCGCTCGCCGATCAGCCCGCGGTACATCGTGTCGATCGCGGTGAACTCGTTGTCCGCGAGCTCGATCAGCGCCGCCGCGAGCAGGAAGCGCCGGTCGAACTCGGGCCGGCGCTCGGGCGGGATGTCCAGCTTGTACCGGATGTCGTGCTCCACCTCGGCCCACGCGTGCTGGACCGCGGTCCGGACCTGGATCTCCATCGTCAGCCCGCGCAGCACGTCGTACTCGGGAAGCTCCGAGCGCGCGGCGTCGCACCAGGAAGTGCCGGCTGGCATAGCCGAACCCGCCGCGCGCCTTCACGTCCGCGCCCATGTCGGTGTGCTCGACGATCTCGAACTCGCGCTCGATCACCTCGCAGACCCGCTCCACGGCCTCCGCGAGGTACGTGATCACGCGCGCCGCGACCAGGTCGGTGATCTCCCGCAGCGGGTCGTCGTACTTGGGCCGCGACGGGTCGTCCGGGTGCGGCCGGCACGCCTTGGCCTCGAACGACGCCGGGTCCTTGGCCCGCGCGTCGACGCTGAGGTAGTTGATGTCCTCCTCTTCACCGATCAGCTCGCTGATCAGCGCCTCCAGCTTGCGCGCGCCGCCGACGTACTGCTGGTGAGTCCGCTTGTACGTCGCGACCGCGTGCGACCGGGTCTCGGGATCCGACACCATGCCCGCGAGCGTAGGGGATCGCGACGACGGTCCGGCTCAGCCGCGCGGGCGGTAGGTGAGGCGAAGGTGGCTGTCGATGCCGGCCGATAGCACTGTCTAGTGCTGACGCTAGAGAACTGTAGAGAGACCGATCGCGACGGCGGGGGCTGGCGGATTATGGCCATGCCTCATTTCGGACAGGGCAGGTGTCTTACCGGCCGGGCCGGGCGTGCCGCACATTGGAGATCCGCCCGACTGCCGCGGCCGGAACCGCCCATCCGGTCGCGGCGAACCCGACGGGCCCGCTGTGAGGAGGGCCGCGTCCGGGCCTCGTCTCTCTGCCCTCCGAGGCCCGGACGTCGGCTTGTCCGGAGCCCTGAGAGGCCGGTCGCGGCGACAGCTGAGTCATGGCCCAGCACGACAGGTCAGGAGCATGCTGGGAGCGACCTGGACCATGCCGGCGTACCTGGGAGGGCTGGAGCGTGGCACGCAAGTGGTGGACCCTGGTGGTGACCTGTCTGGCGATCTTCATGCTGCTGGTCGACATCACGATCGTGAACGTCGCGCTGCCGGCGATCGCGAAGGACCTGGACGCGACCTTCTCCGACCTGCAGTGGGTGATCGACGCGTACGCGCTCACCCTTGCCGGCCTGTTGCTCACCGCAGGCACCCTGGCGGACCGGTTCGGCCGCCGCATGGTCTTCGCCGTCGGCCTCGTGCTCTTCACGCTGTCGTCGGTGGCCTGCGCGCTCGCGCCGACCGCGCAGGCGCTGATCCTGGCCCGGGGCGTCCAGGGTGTCGGCGGAGCGGTGCTGTTCCCGGTGTCGCTCGCCCTGCTGGCGCAGGACTTCACCGGCCGCGAACGCGCGACGGCGTTCGGGATCTGGGGCGCCACCACGGGTGCCGCAGTGGCGGTCGGACCGCTGGTGGGCGGGGCGCTGACCGACGGGCTGAGCTGGCCGTGGATCTTCTACCTGAACGTGCCGGTCGGCGCGGTCGCGGTGTGGATCACGCTGCGGTACGTCCGGGAGTCCAAGGACCCGCACCCGTCGGGGGTCGACTGGGGTGGAACGGTCACCTTCACCGCTGCGCTCTTCTGCCTGGTGCTCGCGCTGATCCGCGCCAACGACGAAGGTTGGGGCAGCACGCTTATCGTCTCGCTGTTCGTCGCGACCACTGTGCTGCTCGCCGCCTTCGTCGCGATCGAGACCCGGCTGGGCGACGGCGCCATGTTCGACCTGCGGCTTTCCCGGAACCAGGCCTTCAACGGTACGTCGATCGCCGCGTTCGCGCTCTCCGCGTCGATGTTCGGGATGTTCCTGTACCTGACGCTCTACATGCAGACGATCCTCGGGTTCGGCCCGTTCGCCGCCGGGCTGCGCTTCCTGCCGGTGACGGTGCTGTCGTTCTTCTGCGCGGCAGCGTCGGGCCGGCTCACCGAGCGCGTGCCTATGCGCTACCTGATGGCGGGCGGCCTGACCGCCGTCGGGGTCGCGCTGCTCCTGATGCGCGGGCTGGACGCCGGCTCGGAGTGGACGGCACTGCTGCCCGGCATGCTGCTCGCCGGTGTCGGGATCGGGGTGATCAATCCCGCGCTCGCGTCGGCGTCGATCGGTGTCGTACCGCCGCAGCGCAGCGGCATGGGGTCCGGGATCAACAGCACGTTCCGCCAGGTCGGGATCGCGACCGGCATCGCCGCCCTGGGCGCGATCTTCCAGAGCGTGATCGGCACCAAGGTCGACGAGCAGCTCGCCGGCACGCCGGTGGCCGCGCATTCCGGGGAGATCGCCGACGCCATCGCCGGCGGCGGCGCGCAGCAGGTCATCGCCAATACGCCGGAGCCGATCCGGGGCCAGGTGCAGCACGTGGTCGCGGTGGTGTTCACCACCGCCCTGAACGACATCCTGCTGGTCGCCGCGATCGTTGCGCTGGCGGGCGCCGTACTCGCTCTCCTGCTCGTCCGCCAGCGGGACTTCCACCCGCAGCCGGCTGCCGCCGCCGTACCGGCGGCCGAGGCCTGATGGCACGCGGGCATGTTCGCCGTCGGCGGATCTGCCGTGGGCGGCGCGCTCTGGTGAGCGTCGTACCGGGCTGTGCACCGTGAAGGTATGACGACCGCACCTTTCGAACCACCTCTCAACGAGCAGTTCCTGAACCGGCTGCTGCACCAGCGCATCGTCGTCCTCGACGGCGAGCTCGACGACCGCATCGGTACCCGGCTGTGCGCGCAGATGTTCCTGCTCGCCGCCGACGACCCGCACTCCGACATCAGCTTGTGGATCAACTCTCCCGGCGGCTCCGTGGCCGCGATGCTCGCGATCATGGACACGATGCGGCTGGTCCCGAACGACGTGTCCACCCTGGCTCTCGGGATCGCCTGCAGCGCCGGCCAGTTCCTGCTGTCGGCCGGAACCAGGGGCAAGCGGTTCGCACTGCCGCACACCAGGGTCCTGATGCACCAGGGCTCGGCCGGGATCGGCGGTACCGCGGTGGACATCGAGATGCAGGCCGACGAGCTGCGCAACACCCGCGACACCGTGCTCGAGCTGATCGCGGAGCACACCGGCCAGCCGATCGACGTGATCACCCGCGACGCGCAGCGCGACCGGTGGTACTCGGCGACGAAGGCCCGTGAGTACGGCTTCGTCGACGAGGTCGTGA
>Ga0137369_10003217_pt1 | contig 16714 bp, 17 predicted proteins | sample SagtaG_12_FD_104918 | JGI IMG/M metagenome (GOLD analysis project Ga0137369, IMG submission 104918) | Vadose zone soil microbial communities from Sagehorn Ranch, Mendocino, California, USA - Sage1_L_113_16 metaG | ecosystem: Environmental > Terrestrial > Soil > Vadose zone | place: USA... | reverse complement strand
AGCATCCCGCAGATCACGTACGCGTCGAGCCGCTCGCACGCGCGCTCGAAGGCCTCCGTCGTCGGGCCCGGGATCTCCTCCGCGTACGAGAGACCCTCCTCGAGGCTGTCGAACATGTAGCCCGGAACCGCGCACTCGGGCAGGACGAGCAGCTGCGCGCCGGCGGCGACAGCCTCCTCGAGGCGCTGGAGGCACGCCTCCAGGTTTCGCTCTCGCTCCCCGAGCTTCGGATCCAGCTGGGCCACGGCGACCCGCATCTCGGAGCGAGTCTAATAGTCTGACATTCGCCGTGCGGAGCATCCGCTTCTACTACGACGTCGTCTGTCCCTACTCGTACATGGAGTCGCATGCCCTCGAGGACGCCGAGGACGCCGGCTCGGTCGAGGTCGAGTGGCTTCCATTCGAGCTCCGGCCCGCGCCGCGACCGCTGCTCGAGCCGCGCGGCGACCATCTCCGGGTCGACTGGACGCGTCACGTCTACCGCCGAGCCACCGGGCTCGGGATCGAGATCCACCTCCCGCGCTACCAGCCGCGCTCGACCCTCCCGCTCGCCGCGTGCCTCTGGGCGCAGGAGCAAGGGCGGCTGCGCGACTTCAAGCACGCCCTGTACGAGGCGTTCTTCTGCGAGGGGGAGGACATCGCCACCGACCGCGAGCTCGCGCGTGCTGCCGCGAACGCGGATCTGGACCCGGACGCGGCGGTCGAAGCCGCCTACTCGCCGGTGCGGTTCGCGCAGCTGCAACAGATCCGGCGAGACGCCGAGGCAGCCGGCGTCCGGGGCGTGCCGTCGCTCCTGGCCGACACCGGCGAGAGCCACTGGGGGATGGGCGGGCTGGAGCGGCTCCTTGCCGGTGAGCCCCTCGTTCCGAGGAACGCCTAGGGCGCAATCCAACGTTGCGCTTGCCGCGAAGAACTGGCGAGAGGAACGGCGATTCCATGAGGGGCAATCCCCCCTTGCCGACCGGGTCGCCGTTCCTCCACCCGCTGCCATCCTAGGTCGAGATCATCTTCTTCTCGACGCCGACGCCGGCCGCGACGGCCCGTTCGTACTCGAGCGGCACGGTGGCCGAGTCCTGGAGAGCGATCCCGGTGGAATCGAAGATCGTCACCTCGGAGGCAGAGGTCCGACCAGGCTTCTTGCCGGTCACGACCTCGCCGATCTCGCCGGCAACGTCGTCCTCGGAGATCAGGCCCTGTGCGAGCGGCACGTTGATCTCGCCGTCCGTGCGGCACTGGCGAATGTCATCGACGAAGATCCGAGCCCGCTGGAGGATCTCGGGGGCGAGCTCCTGATCGCCGCCCTTGTCGGCTCCGACCGCGGCGATGTGAGTCCCCTCCGCGATCCACTCGTCCTCGACGATCGGCCCGCGGGACGGCGTGACCGTGACGACCACGTCCGCGCCGCTGACCACTTCGGCCAGGTCGACAGAGGGCATCAGCCGGAAGGCGTAGCGGCCGTCGTACTTCGCCGCGAACCCGGCCAGCGTTCCCGGCGAGCGGCTCCAGACTCTCACCTCGTCCCAGTCGAAGACCTCGTTGCAGGTCTCGAGCGCACCCTCGGCCATGTGGCCGGCGCCGACGATCGCCAGCACCTTCGAATCCTCGCGCGCGAGCCACTTGGCCGAGACGGCGGCCGCGGCGCCCGTGCGCATGACCGTGTGGTAGCTCCCGTCGACGATCGCGAGCGGGAAGCCCGTCTCGGGGTGGGTGTAGATCAGGATCGAGAAGACGGTCGGGAGGCCGAAACGCTCGCGGTTCTGCTCGCGGATCGAGACCCACTTGCACGCGGCGGCCTCCGGCTCCTCGATGTACGAGGGCATCGCCTCCCACTCGCCCGGGTACTTGTCCAACACGATGTGGCCCTTCGGATCCATGTAGAAGCGGCCCTCGCCGTGCATCCGATAAGCCTGCTCGACGCATTCGACGTACTCGGACGGCGTGACGAGGCCCATCATGTCCGTCCGGCTGAGGATCAGCGTCTTGCGGTTATTCCAGCTCTCCTTCGGCATCTGCCGATTCTACGACCGTCTCGACGACGGCCACCAGCGGTGCGACGTCCGGATACTGCGCCAACCGCCGGCGGGCACGCTCGAGCTGGCGTCGCGCCCGGTCGAGCTCGCCGGTCTGCGCGCGATAGCCGGCAGCCGCAAGATGGTGCAGGCCGTGCAGGAGCTCGTCCTCGCCGAGCCCGAAGCCGTCGGCGAGCGTCCGGGAGGCGGCCGCGAACTCGAACCGCTCCAGGTGCCCTTCGGCACGCCAGAGGATCGACCGCAGGCGCGCTTCGGGCGGGGGCCACTCTTCGTTAGAGTCGTCCGCCATGGTCACGGTCGAGCGTAACGCCAGCTCCGACCGGATCGAGCGTGACATCGAGACGCTGGCCGGCGCGGAGTACACGCTCTCGGAGGAGGCCATCCGCCGCTACGCCTACACGAGCGTCTACCGGAACACGCTCGACTACTTCAGGCGAGAGCTCGAGACAATCGGCTTCGAGGTCGGCGAGGATCCAGTCGGGACGCTCGTCGCGCGGAACCGCCCTCCCGGCGAGCCCGCGTTCGGCATCGGCTCGCATTGCGACTCGAACAGGAACGGCGGCAAGTACGACGGAACGATGGGCGTCGTCACCGCACTCGAGGTCTGCCGCCTGAACGAGGAGCTCGGCCTCGGGCTCCCGTTGCAGCTGGTCTCGTTCCTCGAGGAGGAGGGCTCGGGCTTCGGGCAGATGCTGCTCGGCAGCCGCATCGTCGCCCAGCGGGTGACCGAGGAGGAGCTGCGCGAGACGTTCCGCGCAATCGACGACGGACGCAGCTTCTGGGAGCACGCCGAGGAGGCCGGCTACGAGCCTGCCCGCTGGCGAGAGGCGATTCACGTGCTCGACGGCCTGACCGGCTGGATCGAGATGCACATCGAGCAGGCGCGCGTGCTCCAGGACACAGGCAACCGGATCGGGCTCGTGACCGCGATCGCCGGTTACGTGCACGCGGACGTCGTCGTGCACGGTCGCGGCGATCACGCGGGTGCGACCCCGATGGACCTCCGCCTCGATCCGACCTTGCCTCTGGCCGAATCGATCGTCGAGCTCGAGCGCCTCGCCAGGGCGGCCGGCAAGGGAACGGTCGGCACGGTCGGCGAGATCGCCGTCGACCCCGGGATCATCAATGCGATCGCCGCCCGGGTGCGCTTCTCGCTCGACATCCGCGGCCCCGACGACGAAGCGTTCCAGGGCGTGGCCCGCGACGTCTCCGCCTTCGCCGAGAACGCCGCGCGCACGCGCGGGATTACCGCCGAGTACCGCGAGCGGCAGACCCTGCCGGCGACACCGATGGACGAGCGGATCCTGGACGCGCTGGAGGCGGCAGCGCAGGCCACCGGCGAGCCGTACATGCGCATGCACTCGGGCGCCGCGCACGACACGATGTGCGTCGCCGACCGGGTGCCGACGGCGATGGTCTTCGTCCCGTGCAAGGACGGGATCAGCCACCATCCGGACGAGGACGCGGATCCCGCGGACGCGGCGCTGGCCGCCGAGATCATCCTGAACGCGATTCAGACGCTCTCGCGGGCGTAGGCGACCAGGCCGCCTGCGAGCAGAAGCTCCCGCTCACGCGCGGTCAGCCGCAGCTCGAGCGGCACCGGCCCGCGGAGCTCGGTCCCGCCCGAGACGACCGTCTCGCGGACGCCCGGGATCAGCCACGCGTCGCCCTCCGCCACGCCGTCGTAGTCGCTCTCGTCGGCGAACGTCAGCGGGAGGATCCCCTGCGCAACGAGGTTCGTCCGGTGGATGCGCGCGAAGCTCTTCGCGACGACGGCGCGAACGCCGAGGTGGAGCGCTGCGAACGCCGCCTGCTCGCGGCTCGAGCCCTGCCCGTAGTTGTGCCCCCCGACGACGATCCCGCCGCCCCACTCTTCGGCCCGCGCCGGGAACTTCGGGTCGAAGCGGCGGAACATGTAGCGAGCGCAGGCGGGGATGTTCGACCAGATGGCGAGGCCGAGCGCGCCGTCCGGGGCCATGTCGCCCGTGGAGACGTCGTCCGGGACGACGATCAGTACGCGTGCGGCGATCTCCTCGGGCAGCGGCGGCACGGGCGGCGGCGGGACGATGTTGCGGCCCTTCTCGAGCTCGACCTCGAGGCCGTCCTCGGGCGGAAGGATGATCTGGCGGTCGTCGACCTCCGGGTGCGCAGGCGGCCGCGTGAGCTCCGGAAACTCGCCCAGCTCACGCGGGTCGGCGATCTCCCCGCGAAGCGCGGTTGCCGCCGCGGTCGCGGGTGAGCAGAGGTAGACGCGGTCGTCGGCCGTCCCGCTTCGCCCCGGGAAGTTGCGGTTGAACGTCCGCACGGAGACGGCACCGGCCGCCGGCGCCTGGCCCATGCCGATGCACGGCCCGCAGGCGGGCTCGAGGATACGTGCCCCGGCGGAGAGCAGGTCGGCGTAGTCGCCGCTGCGCACGATCAGGTCGAGGATCTGGCGCGAGCCCGGCGTGACCGTGAGGTCGAGCTCAGGCGCGACCGTCCGATCTCGCAAGACCGCCGCCACGATCCCGAGATCCTCGAACGACGAGTTGACCGAGGAGCCGACGCACACCTGCCGCGTCACCTCGCCGGCCGCCTCCCGCACAGGGACGACATTCCCGGGTGACGACGGGAGCGCGATCAGCGGCTCGAGGCTGCCGAGGTCGATCGTCTCCGTCTCGTCGTACCCGGCGCCCGGATCGGCAGCGAGCTCGCGCCAGTGCTCCTCGCGGCCCTGCTCCCGGAGCCACGCGTGCGTCCGGTCGTCCGAGGGGAAGACTCCCGTCGTCGCGCCGGTCTCCATGACCATGTTGCAGATCGTCCCGCGGTCGGTCGCGCTCAGGGTTGCGACGCCCTCGCCGTGGAACTCGAAGATGCAGCCGCGCCCGCCGCGTACGCCGCGCCGCCGGAGCAGCTCGAGCACGACGTCCTTCGACTGCACCCACGATTTCAATCGGCCGCGGAGCTCGACCCCCACGACGCGCGGCCTCTCGACGACGTAGGGCCGGCCCGCCATCGCGACCGCTACCTCCGTCGCGCCTGCTCCGATCGCGAGCATCCCGAGCGCGCCCGCCATCGTCGTGTGCGAGTCGGCGCCGACGAGGACGCGCCCCGGTCGAGCGAAACGCTCGAGGTGAAGGTAGTGCGCGATCCCGTTCCCGGGTCGCGAGTAGAGGGCGCCGTACCGCATCGCCCAGCTGCGGAGATACGCATGGTCCTCGGGATTGCGGTTGTCGAACTGGATCACGTTGTGGTCGACGTACGAGACGGTCGGCACCGCAACGCGGTCGAGTCCAAGCTGCTCGAACTGGAGGCAGGCCATCGTCCCGGTGGCGTCCTCGAGCAGCACCTCGTCGACGCGGAGCTCGATCTCCTCCTCGCTCTCGCCGACCAGGTGGTCGAGGATGATCTTCTCCGTGAGGGTCTGGGCCACGAGAAGAGCCTAAAGCGTGCTCGCCGTGCTGTTCGGCCCGCTGGCTGGAGCCCTCTTCGGGGCGCTGGCGGTTGCGATCCGAAGCGGCCTGAAGCGAGGCGCGGATCCAGAGGCCGGCGCGATCGTCATCGCCGGCATCGGACTAGCCGTTCGATCCACTGCTGCTGCTCGGAACCGCGCTCGTGGTCTCGGGCGGCGCCGCGCTGGCGCGCGAGCGTACCGGCCCCGAGCACTTCCGCGCCCTGGGCGCAGTACTCGCACTCGCCTGCGCCGTGCTCTTTGCCGTGCGCGACAACGTCGCGCGTTGGGCGGCGCGCGACGCGCACTCGCCCGCACTTGTCGCCGCGACGGTGTCCCTCGCCGCAGCATTCACGATCATCCTTGCCTACCTGCTGATCGCCCGCCGTGACGTCCTGCGGACGCGGCTCCGGCCCGCGCTCCCTGCCTTCGCGGCCGCGGGCGTCGGGCTCGGCCTGTCCTACGACAGCCTGCTCGAGGCCTTCGACCGTGGGCGCGTCTCGATCGTCGCTCCGCTGAATGCGACCCAGTCGCTCTGGGCTGTCGTGCTTGCGGCCCTCGTGATCGGCCGCCGCAGCGAAGCGATCGGCCCGCGTCTCGTCACCGCCGGCCTCCTCGTCGTCGCGGGGGGCGCCCTCATCGGGATCGTGCGCTGAGCAGCGCCACGCGCGCGGCGACGGCGTCACCGACCTCGTCCGTCGCCGCCTCACCGCCGACGTCTCTCGTTCGCGGTCCCTCACGGCAGACATCCTCCAGCGAGGAAAGAAGCGTCCGCGCGGCCTCCACCTCTCCGAGGTGCTCCAGCATCAGCACCGCGCTCCAGATCGCGCCGCACGGGTTCGCGATCCCCTGGCCGGCGATGTCCGGCGCGCTCCCGTGCACCGGCTCGAAGACGCCGAACTCGCTCGTGCCCGGCGCGATGTTGGCCGAGGCGGCCATCCCCATCCCACCCTGGATCGCGGCACCGAGGTCGGTGAGGATGTCGGCGAACAGGTTGGACGCGACCACGACGTCGAGCGAGTCGGGCGAGCGCACCATCCGCGCCGCGAGCGCGTCCACCAGCACTCTCTCGTACCGGACGTGCGGAAACTCGCGGGCGAGCTCGGCCGCGATCTCGTCCCAGAGCACGTAGCCGAACCGCGATGCATTCGACTTCGTCGCGCTCGTCAGGATCCCGCGGCGCTGCGCCGCGTGCTCGAACGCGAGCCGCAGCACCCGCTCGCACCCGGCGCGCGTGAAGACCGACGTCTCGAGCGCGACCTCGGACGGGAGGCCCCGGTGCGCCCGGCCGCCGACGCCGGCGTACTCACCCTCCGTGTTCTCGCGCACGAAAAGGATGTCGAAGTCGTCGGGTCCCCGCCCCGCGAGCGGCCCTGGGACCCCCGGCAGCAGCCGGCACGGCCGCAGGTTCGCCCACAGGTCGAGTCTCTGCCGGATCTCGAGGATCGTCTGCCAGAGCGAGATGTGATCCGGCACCGACGGGTCACCGACCGCCCCGAGCAGCAGCGCGTCGAACTCGGACACCTGCTCGAGCGCGTCCGGCGGCATCATCGCGCCGTGCTCGTGGAACCAGTCCGAGCCCCAGGGCAGGTCGGTCCACTCGACCGGAAGGCCGAGGGCATCGACTGCCTTTCGGGCCTCCCGGATCACCTCGGGACCGACGCCGTCGCCGGCGAGGACGGCGACGCGATACGTCACACCGCCGCCGCCGCGTGCGTGGGCACGCTCTCCAGATACTCGAGCGCCTCGTCGACCGAGACGACGTCGGCGTACTTCGCGTTGATGTCGAACAGGTTCGCCTCGTGCGGTGCCTGCGCCCGGTCGCCGACGCATTCACGCGGAACGAGGGTCGGGTAGCCGTACTGGAGCAGGTCGATCGCCGTCGCACGGATGCAGCCACTCGTCGTCGCTCCGCAGAGGACCACCGAGTCGACTCCCTGGCTGATCAGGATCGAGGCGAGATTCATCCCGAAGAACGCGGACGCTCCTTTTTTCAGCACGACCGTCTCGTCCTCGCGGGGCTCGAGCCGCGGGTCGATCTCGACCCAGCGACCTCCGACCTGCAGGTCGGCGAGGGTCGGCACCTTCTGGAGCCAGAGGCCCCCGTCCTTCAGGCTCGGCTCGTAGCCGATCGTCGTGAAGACGATGGGCAGGCCCTTGGCGCGGGCGGCGTCCAGCAGCGGCTTCGTCGCCTCCACCTGCTCGGTCAGGTCGGCCCCGAGCGTGCACGTCGGATCGGTGAATCCGCAGCTGAAGTCGACGACGAGGACGGCCGGCCGCGAGCCCATCGTCACGCTCTCCCCCAGCCGTGCCTTCGCGTAGACCTCGCGTGCCTCTGCGTCAGTCATGCCGCGACCGCCTCCTTCCCGGTCGGCGCCAGCTCCTCGCCGAAGCGCGCGCGGCGGACAAACTGCCCCGCCCCGGGCTGGGCCACGAGCTCGTCGTTCTCGACGATCACCTGGCCGCGCACCAGCACGACCTCGGACGCGCCTGTGACCTCCGTCCCCTCGAACAGGTTGTAGTTCACGTTCGAGTGGTGGGTGCTCGCCGACAGGGTGAGCTTCTTCTCCGGGTCCCAGACGACGATGTCGGCGTCGGAGCCGGGCGCGATCGTCCCCTTCCGAGGGTAGAGGCCGAAGGATTTGGCCACGTTCGTCGAGGTCAGCTCGACGAAGCGGTTCAGCGACAGCTTCCCGGTGCGAACGCCGAACGTGTACAGCATATGCAACCGGTTCTCGATCCCCGGCCCACCGTTCGGGATCTTCGAGAAGTCGTCGCGGCCGAGCCCCTTCTGCTCGGGCCAGTTGAACGGGCAGTGGTCCGTCGAGACGACCGAGAGGACGTCGCTCGCCAGAGCCTTCCAGAGGTGCTCCTGATTCTCCTTCGCCCGCGGCGGCGGCGTATAGACGTACTTGCCGCCCTCGAAGTCCGGCTGATCGAGGTAGCTGTCGTCGATGAAGAGGTACTGCGTGCAGGTCTCCCCCCAGGCGGCCCATCCCTTCTCTCGCGCGATCGCGATCGGCTCGACCGACTCCTTGCACGAGACGTGCACGACGTAGATCGGCGCGCCAGCGACGTGCGCGAGCTGGATCGCCCGATTCGTCGCTTCGCCCTCGGTCTCGGGCGGGCGCGTCCTCGCGTGCCAGACCGGCTCGGTGTGGCCCGCGGCTAGCGCCTCCTTGACGAGGACGTCGATCGCGTCGCCGTTCTCAGCATGGACCATGATCAGCGAGCCGCTATCGGCTGCGACCCGGCACGCTTTGAAGAGCGTCTCGTCGTCGACCATGACGGCGCCCTTGTAGGCCATGAAGAGCTTGTAGCTCGTCACCCCCTCGTCGGGCACCCTCGCCAGATCCTCGAGCGAACCCCCCTCCTTGAGGTCGGTGATCGCCATGTGGAAGCCGACGTCGATCACCGGCTTGCAGCGCTCGATCTTCTCGTGCCAGGTGGCGAGCGCGTCGCTGAAGCTCTGCCCGGGCATCTGGAAGCAGAAGTCGACGAGCGCCGTTGTCCCCCCGAACGCCGCCGAGACGGTGCCGGACGTGAAGTCGTCGCACGTGACCGTGCCCCCGAACGGGAGCTCGATATGGGTGTGGGGGTCGATGGCCCCCGGGATTACGAGCTTCCCGGTCGCGTCGATCACCTTGTCGGCGGGCAGGTCGAGCGACTCACCGATCAACGAGACCGTGCCGTTGTCGACGAAGACATCGCCGACGTAGTCGTCGGCCGCCGTGATGATGCGTCCACCCTTGATCAGAACCGACATCCGTTCAACCTCCTCGTCGGAGAACGAGCTTTTGTATACAACCTCGGGAACCGAACTTCAAATGGCTACGGGCTCCGTTGCCGGCGGATGCCGCTCGTGCCAGTCGGTCGCCTGTTGAAACCGGTGGGCTGCGCGGAGAACCGTCGCGTCCGCCCCGTGGCGGCCGACGAGCGCCAGGCCCACGGGGAGACCGTCGACGAACCCGCAGGGGACGCTCGCGACGGGCAGACCGAGGCAGCTCCAGGGCGAGTTGAACGGGATCACGGTGAGCCGGAACGGGATCCGCTCACCTCGCAGCTCGACGGGATCCTCCCCGATCAGCGGCGCGACGATCGGCATCGCCGGAGCCGCCAGCAGGTCGTACCGCTCGAACAGCGGCTGCACCTGGTCGTCGAGCCAGCGGCGGGCGCGCAGTCCGGTCGGGTACGAGGTCGCCGGCAACAGCAGCCCCGCGAGCAGGCGCGCCCGGACATCGGCGCCGTAGTCGGAGAGCCGCGTCCGCAGCCAGGGCAGATGAGCCGCCGCCGCCTCCGGCAACATGATCAGCTGCTGGATCAGGCCGGCGTGCGCGAGCACGGGAGCCTCGACCGGCTCCGCGCCGAGCTCGCGGACCGCCTCTTCGACAACCGCCGCCACGCGCGGATCCGCCTGCTCGAGCAGCGACGTCACGATGCCGACCCGCAGCGCGCCGCCGTCCGGCTCGGAGCGGAAGTCGGCGATCGCCTCCAGGAGCAGACCGCAGTCCTCGGCGCTGCGAGCGATCGGGCCGAGGGCGTCGAACGACCACGCGACGGGCACGACGCCCTCGTTCGAGACGAGCCCGGTCGACGGCCGGAGACCTGTGACGCCGCAGAACGCGGCCGGGATGCGGATCGAGCCGGCGGTGTCGGTGCCGAGGGTGCCGGCTGCGAGCTCCGCGGCCGCGGCCGCCCCGCTGCCGCCGCTCGACCCGCCGCAGATCCTGTCCGTCGCCCACGGATTCCGGGCAGGGCCAAAGTGAGGGCTCGTGGTCAGCGCGCCGTAGGCAAACTCGTGCAGGTTCAGCTTGCCGAGCACGATCGCGCCCGCCGCCTTCAGCCCTTCGACGACCCGAGCGTCCCGCAGGGCGATGTGCTCGCGGAGGATCTCCGACGCCGCGGTGGTCCGCGTGCCGGCCACGTCGATCACGTCCTTGACCGCAACCGGCGCTCCCCAGAGCGGCCCCCGAGGCGCCGACGACGCCTGAAGCGACTTCGCCTCGGCCACTGCTTCCTCGGCCCGGACGCTGATGTATGCGTTTAGCTCGCGGTGGGCCTCGATCCGCTCGAGGTAGTGCTCGACCGCCTCGCGGGGCGAGAGCTCCCCCGTCCGCAGCCGCTCGGTGAGCCTGGCCAGACTCACGGCACCGCATCCGCGGGCAGCAATTCCTCCAGCTCCTCGAGCGCGGGCATGATCCTCTCCAGGAAGCCGACCACCGCTTCGAGATCCGCGTCGGTCGGCTCGACACCCTGCCGCTCGGCGAGAGCCCGCAGGAACGGGATGACGTTAGAATCAGGGCCCATGCCGATCTACGAGTATCGGTGCAAGAAGTGCGACGAACGCTTCGAGGAGTTTCTCATGAGCTCGACGAAACCGGACCCGCCCTGCCCCAAGTGCGGCGCGAAGACGGTCGAGCGGCTGATGTCGCGCATCAACACCGAGTGGCTTCCGAGCGACGTCGCCTGGGACCGCGTCGGCAGAAGCTGGGACTGAGGCCGCGGGGCTAGACAGCACCGCCTGCGCTCACGAGCGAGAAGAACCGGTCGTCGATGATCGTGGCCGGCGACGGGAACGCCACCTTCGAGTGGCTGAGCCCGAGCTGGACGAGCATCTCCGCCACCTTGATCCCGACCGGCCCCGGGTTGACCACCGGCGCGGGGAGGTGCGCCGCCATGTAGTCCCCAGCCTGGTGCATCGTCGTCGAGCCGAGCAGGATCACGTCCGCACCGTCCTCGTCGATCGCCTTCTGCGCCTCGGCCGTCAGCTTCTCGAACATCTCCTGCTCCTTGCCCGTGAAGAGCGCCTCGAGGTCGGGCGGGATGTTGACGGCGCGGACCGAAGCGCACTTCTGCTTCAGGTCGTACAGCGCGAGGTTCTTCTCGTACAGGTGGGTCCACTTGTCCCACATCGTCACGATCGAGAAGCGCTTGCCGAGCAGTGTTCCGATCACGTACGAAACGAGCCCGGGGCCGACGACCGGGATCGTCAGCCGCGAGCGCAGCGCGTACATCCCCGAGTCGGAGACCGTGTCCATGATCACCGCGTCGTAGCCCTCCTCCTCGGCGCGGAGGCCGGCCTCCGCGACGTACATGTCGAAGACGAGGTCCTCGTAGTAGCAGTCGAAGAGCGTCCCGCTGTTCCGGACGGGAACGCACTCGACCTCGGTGTCGGGCCCGAGGATCTCCTTCTGGATCTGGGCGGCGCGGTTGGCGATCCCCTGCTCGCCGAACGGGAACGGGATGATGTACTTGATCCGCATGACGACCTCCTGGTTAGCTCTGCCGCTCGTATAAGTCAGACTTTGGGGCACTGTCAAGGAGGAGACGATGTCGTACGCGCAGATCGAGGACGGAACCCGGCTCTACTACGAGCTCACGGGGCCCGAAGACAGGCCTGTCATCCTCCAGCTCGGCGGCGGGCTCTTCGGCCGCCACAACTTCGGCCTCGTGAACGACGGCTTCCGGGAGCGCTTCCGGCTGCTCTCGTTCGACGCCCGCGGCTACGGGGCCTCGGACCACCCGCGTGAGGCGTACTCGATCGAAGGCTGGGCGGCCGATGCGGCAGGGCTGCTCGACGCGGTCGGCCTCGACCGCGTCCTCGTCCACGGCACGTCGATGGGCGGGATGATCGCGATCGCGTTCACCGCCGCGTATCCGCAGCAGACCATCGCCGCCTGCGCCGACGTCGCGTTCGCAAAGCCCGACGTGTACCGGCGCACGGTCTTCCGCGGGTGGCGGCGCATGGCCGAGACGATGGCGTGGGACGACTTCTCCGACCACGTGACCACGCAGGCGGTCGGGGCGAGGTTCATGGAGAGCCCCGAAGGCGAGAACATCTTCCAGCTCGTCCGCGACATCGTCGCGCTCAACGACCCCTACACCGTCCGGCAGGCCTGCCTGGCGATGGAGAGCATGGATCTCTCGCCGCTGGTCGCCCAAATCTCCCGGCCGCTGCTGATGACCAACGGCACCCATGACATCCTGTGCCCGCCCGACCTCGCGCCGAGCGGGCTGGGCGCACGCAAGATGGCCGAGCTGAACGAGCACATCGAGCTCGTCGAGTTCCCCGACATCGGCCACGCCGACCTCGTCGAATGCCCGGCCGACGCGACCCGGATCGTCGGCGAGTTCTTCGAGCGGGCGCTCGCCGCTGCGTAGGGCCGCGCCTACTTCAGCGGGTTCGTCCCCGCCATCCAGATGATCACGCGCGTGAACTTCCCCTCGGCGTCGACGTCGAAGAAGTTGCAGTTGTGCATGTCGTTCTTGGTCCCGTCGTTGAGTTCGCCGATGTAGCTCTGCTCCGTCGCGACCTTCCCCGCCTCCGGCTCGACGACGATGTTCTTGATCTCGTGGAAGATCGAGACCGAGTTGTCGCAGAAGTCGGAGAACATGCGGCGGATCTCGTCGGCACCCGAGAACACGGTGTGGTCCGTCTGCACGATCAGCGTCGCGTCGTCGGCGAAGTGGGAGAGGATCCGGTCGACGTCCTTCGCGTCCACCGCCTTGAAGTAGCTGTCCGGCAGGGCCGCGAGCTGGTCGCGGGTCAACGGCTGCGTCTGCGTTGCCACGATGCCTCCTCGACTCGAATGTCAGACTTCGGGCGAGTCTAACGCCCGCTGGCTCAGCCCGGCGGGTGGTGAGCCTGCCAGTGCCGGGCGATCTCGGCACGCGTCGTCACCCAGACGTCCCCGCGCTGCTTCACGTGCGCGAGGAACCGGTCGAGCCCCGGCGCGCGACCGGGGCGGCCGACGATCCGGCAATGCAGGCCGACCGACATCATCCGGCCGCCCTCCCGATAAAGCTGCTCGAACGAGTCGACGAGGTAGTCGTGGAACTGGTCGGCGGTGACGAACCCGTTGACGAGGAGGAACTTGAAGTCGTTGGCGTCGAGCGTGTACGGGATGACCAGATGGTCGCGCCCTCCGACGTCGACCCAGTAGGGAAGCTCGTCGGCGTACGAGTCCGAGTCGTAGAGGAAGCCGCCGTCCTCGACGACGAGCCGGCGGGTGTTCTCGGAGATCCGGCCCGTGTACCAGCCGACCGGGCGCACGCCGGAGACCCGCTCGATCGTCTCGATCGCGCGCTGCATGTGCGCGCGCTCCTCGTCCTCGGGGACCTCCAGGTAGTCGATCCAGCGCCACCCGTGGCTCGCCACCTCCCAACCGGCGTCGATCATCGCCCGGGCGGCGGCCGGGTTGCGCTCGAGCGCCTGCCCGACCGCGTACACCGTGAGCGGCAGTCCATGCCCAGTGAAGATCCGGTGCACCCGCCAGAAGCCGGCCCGGCTGCCGAACTCGAACATCGACTCCGTGTTCAGGTTGCGCCTGCCGACCGTGGGCGGCGCGCCGACGACCTCGTGCAGGAACGCCTCCGACGCCGGGTCGCCCTCGAGCGGCGTGTTCTCGCCGCCCTCCTCGTAGTTGAGCACGAAGCTGAGCGCGAGCCGCGCGCCGCCGGGCCACTGTGGATCCGGCGGAGACGCCCCGTAGCCGACGAGGTCGCGGTCGGAGTTCCTACCCCGTCTCGGCATTCAGGGCTCCCTTCGTCGAGTCACCGAACACACCGGCATCGGCGAGCTCGCGCACCCGCTCGGCCGAGTAGCCGCACAGCTCCACCAGCACGGCTTTCGTGTGCTCGCCGCGCGCCGGCGCCGGGCGCACCGGCAAATCCGCGTCCGAGAGCCGGAGCGGCGAGGCCACCTGCCGCACCGTCCCGAGTTGCGAATGCTCGTACGCGACGACCCGCGCCTCCTCGACCGCCTCCAGAACGCCGTTGACCGCGGACGAGGGCACACCCGCCTCCGCCAGCACCGCCAGCCACTCCTCGCTCGTCCGCTTGAGGAACGCCGCCTCGAGCAGCGGCTCCAGCTCGTCGCGGTTCGTGTCCCGGGCCGCGAACGTCGCGAATCGCGGGTCACTCGCCAGCTCGGGCTGCTCGATCGCCCCGCACAAGAGCGTCCAGAACTTCTCCTTCGGGCAGGCGACCACGATCCAGCCGTCAGCGGTCGGGAAGTTCTGGAACGGGACGATGGAGGGATGCGCCGAATTGCGCCGGCGCGGCGGCACGTATTCGCGCGACGCCGCCCACGTGCCGACGTACACCAGCTCGTGCAACGCCGTCTCGAACAGGGAGACGTCGCAGTCGCAGCCGACCCCGTCGCGCCGCGCGCGCCACAACCCCGCGAGCACCGCGATCGTCGACGCATAGCCGCCGGAGAGATCCACGAGCGACAGCCCGCTCTTCGTCGGCGGCCCCTCGGGATCACCGGTCAGGCTCATCCAGCCCGCAAGCCCCTGCATCATGTAGTCGTAGCCGCCCTCCGAGGCGCGCGGCCCGGTCATTCCGAACCCGCTCAGCGAACAGCAGACGATGCCCGGGTTCACATGCTTCAGGTCGTCGTAGGTCAGCCGCAGCTTCGCCGGCTGGTCGCCGCGCAGGTTCGAGTAGACGACATCCGCAACGCGGACCAGGTCTTCGAACACGCCGCGCGCGTCCGGGTGGCGCAGGTCGAGCGACACGCTCTTCTTGTTGCGGTTGAACGTCTCGAAGAAGAGCGAGTTCTCTCCTTCCTGAAACGGCGGCACGTAGCGACCGACGTCGCCGCCCGATGCAGGGTCCTCGATCTTGATCACCTCGGCGCCGAGGTCCACGAGCTGCAGCGTCGCCCACGGCCCCGCGCCGAACTGCTCGATCGCGAGCACACGGACGTCAGCGAGCGGCCGCAAACGCCACCTCCGCGAGCCGCTCCGCATCCTCGGGCTCCGCGATGTTGAAGACGATGTGCTGCGCGCCCGCGTCCACGTATTCGCGCACGCGCCCCGCGCACTCCTCCGGCGTCCCCGCCACGCAGTAGCGGTCGACGACGTGCTCGGTGAAATCGCCCGCGTACCGCTGCCTCAGATGCTCGTACAGCTTCTGCTTCGAGCCCACGTGCGCCGGCACGGTGACTGCCCGTGCGACGTGCCCCGGCAGCTCTTCCAGCCCGCGCGCGAAGCGCGCGGGCGAGACCCAGATGGGGATCCAGCCGTCGCCGAGGCTCGCCGCGCGCCGGATCGCCGCCGGTGAGCGGCCGCCCACCCACAGCGGCGGGCCGCCCGGCTGCGCCGGCCCCGGCTCGATCTCGACGTCCTCGAAGGCGAAGAACCGCCCGGAGAAGCTCGCGCGCCCGCGAAAGAGCTCTCGCAACGCCCGCATCGCCTCGTCGGTGCGGGCGCCGCGCTCGCGCGGGTCGACGCCTACCGCCTCGAAGTCCTTCGCGCTCTCGCCGCCGACGCCGACGCCGAGGATCACGCGCCCGCCCGACACGTGGTCGAGCGATGCAAACTCCTTCGCGACCACGCTTGGATGCCGCAGCGGCAGGAGCACGATGCCCGCGCCGATGGTGATCCGCTCGGTCACCGCCGCGAAGGTCGAGAGCGCGACGACGATGTCGATGATCGGGTTCCGGTAGGAGATGTGGTCGCCCGCCCAGATCGAGTCGTAGCCGAGCTCCTCCGCCGCCTGCGCAAGCTCGCGCAGGCGACCGGCGTCCGGAACCGAGGCGCCGAGCTGCTGGCCGCTGCCCTGGATTCCGAACGAGACGCTCACCCCGATCCGCGCACGTCCTGCCACGCCTGCTCGTAGTAGGGCCGTAGGAACTCGAGGTGCTCGTACATCTGCTCTCGAGCGGCCCGCTCGTTGCCTGCGTCGATCGCGCCCGCGATCTCCCGGTGGTGCTCGTTGATCGCGATGTGGAACTTGCGACCGAGCCGGGAGCGGGCGAGGCGGGTCTGCAACACGGCGAAGATCGGCTGCGCCGCGATCATGAGGAGCGTGTTGCCGCACGCCTCGATCACGATCGAGTGGAAGTCGGCGTTGTAGACGAACTGCTCCTGCGTGCCCAACCGCAGCGGCTCGCCGGGAATCGCCGCGCGCAGGCGGTCGACGTGCTCGTCGGCGCGACGGCGGGCCGCGATCTCCGCCGCCGGCACTTCGAGCAGCTCGCGCACCTCGAGCAGCTCCTCGAGCGTCACGTCCTCGGCTGCAGCGAGGAGGCCGAGGCCCGAGCGCAGCGACTCGGAGAGGTTGTCCGCGCTCGGCACGGTCACGTAGGAGCCGCCGCCTGCGCCCTTCGCCGTGCGGATCAGGCTCTGCGCCGTCAGCAGACGCAGCGACTCGCGCAACGTCGCGCGGCTGACGCCGAACTGCTCGGCGAGTGCGACCTCGTTCGGCAGCCGCGCGCCCTGCGGCAGCACGCCGTCGTGGATCTCGT
>Ga0137369_10003205_pt1 | contig 16752 bp, 16 predicted proteins | sample SagtaG_12_FD_104918 | JGI IMG/M metagenome (GOLD analysis project Ga0137369, IMG submission 104918) | Vadose zone soil microbial communities from Sagehorn Ranch, Mendocino, California, USA - Sage1_L_113_16 metaG | ecosystem: Environmental > Terrestrial > Soil > Vadose zone | place: USA... | reverse complement strand
TCGGGGTCGCCGTGCTTGTACTCCCGGCTCGCGAGCAGGTCGCCGAACACCCAGACGACGATGAAGGCAGGCAGCACGACGACGAGGTTCGTGCGGAAGGCGATCGCCCGCAGTAGCGGCACCTGGGCGGGCCAGGCCTTCCGTTCGGCGGCGAGCGAGACGAGCACGACGGTGAGCACGCCGCCGACGAGCGCAAACGCTGCGAGCAGGTGGAAGAGGAGCAGCCAGTTCCAGCTGTCCGGCCTGAGTACGGCGATCATCCGGCACCCGGCTTGAAGACCATCAGGACGAGGATCGCGATCAGCGCCGCGAAGCTGAGGTAGTTGAGCACGAGCGCCCGGCGGTCGGCGACCGCACGATGGAGCTCGGAGCTCGGCTGGTCACCGTCCTCGGCGAGGCGTTGGGCGAGCTCCGCCGCCCGGCCCAGCGGCCGCCCGCCGGCCCAGCCGAGCGCATTGGCAATCGCCCAGAGCACGATCGCCGCGACCACCCAGCCTTCGCCGATCCCGTAGCCGGCATCGTCGGCGAGCCAGAGGCCGAGACCGAGCGTGACGATCGCGCCGATGCCCATCGCCGCAACCGCCGGCTGCATCAGGCCGAGCAGCAGCGAGACCTCGCTCGGCCGCGTGCGACGCACGGCGGCCAGCTGGAGGATCCCGGCGACGATCGAGCCCGCGAGGAGCAGGAACGCGCCCAGGACGTGGAAGAGCAGCAGCCAGTCGTACTTGGTCACGGAGCGGAAGCCTAAGCGACGGCCCGGCCTACAATCGGTCGGGTGGACGCGCCCGAGCGGCACCTGCGGCTCCTGACGGAAACGATCGCCGCCGTCAACTCCACGCTCGACCTCCAGGAGGTACTCGAGCTCGTCGCGAGCAAGGTCGCCGAGGCTCTCGGCACCGACGCGTGCTTCGTCTACCTCTACGACGAACGCGGGGACGAGCTGGTGTTGCGGGCGACGTACGGTACCCGGGTCGAGGAGATGACGAGGCGTCCGAAGATGCGGCCGGGCGAGGGGATCACGGGCACCGCCGCCGCCGAGCGCGCGCCGGTGATGATCCCGTCACAGGCGCACCTCGATCCGCGCTTCAAGCTCTTCACGAACCTGCCGGAGGAGGAGTACGAGTCGATCCTCGCCGTGCCGATCCTCGCGCGCGAGAAGCTGGAGGGGGCGCTGAACGTCCGCACCCGTGTCCCGCGTGACTTCTCCGCGGCCGAGATCGACCTGCTGCTCGCGATCGCTGCGCAGGTCGCGCAGTCGATCGAGCACGCGAAGCTCTACGCCCAGGCGCAGCGGCGCGTCGAGGAGCTGGAGGCGCTGGCGCGGATCTCCGAAGCCGTCTCGGAGTCGCTCTACCTCGAGGAGTCGCTGGAGGCGATCGTCAAGACGACGATGGATGCGGTCGCCGCCACCGGCGCGGCGCTCGTGCTCGAGGACGGCAAGATCGCCTGGCCGGAGGGCCGCGCCGGAGAGCACGCGGTGCGGACACCGTTGCGCTGGAAGCGGCGGCAGATCGGCGAGCTGGTCGCCGACCGGGACACGCCGTTCACCGAGGAGGAGCGGCAGCTGCTCGCGTCGATTGCCCACCACGCCGCGGTCGCGCTCGAGCACGGACGCGCGGTCATGCGCGGTGTGCTTGCCCAGGAGATCCACCACCGGGTCAAGAACAACCTCCAGACGGTCGCCTCGCTGCTTCGCCTCCAGGCTCGAGGGGCGGATCCGATCGACCCACAGCGCGCGATCGACGACTCGGTGAACCGGATCCTCGCGATCGCCGCGGTGCACGAGGTGCTGACCGAGCGCCGCGACGAGAGCGTCGATCTCGGCGAGCTGCTCGAGCGGCTGCGGGCCATGCTCGTGCAGGGTCTGGGGGGCGGCAAGCAGGTCGAGGCCTCGTTCGAGCCCGTGTCGCTGGCCGGGGGCAGGGCGACCGCGCTCGCGCTCGTCTTCAGCGAGCTGTTCCAGAACGCGCTCGAGCACGGCGGCGACTCGGTTCGTATCGAGCTCGGGCGGCGGAACGGCGACGTCTCACTGGCGATCGCGGACGACGGCGATGGGATCGGCGGCGCGCCGCAGGGCACGGGGCTCTCGATCGTGGAGGCGCTGGTGCGCGACGAGCTCGGCGGCACGCTGTCGCTGCGCGACGAGAGCGGGTTGCGCGCCGAGGTGGTGTTTCCTGCGTGAGGATCTTGATTGCCGAGGACGAGACGATCATCCGTCTCGACCTGCGCGAGCTGCTGGAGCAGGCCGGGTTCGAGGTTTGCGCGGAGGCGAAGGACGGCATGGAGGCGGTCGAGCTCGCGCGCTCCGAGCAGCCCGACCTCGCCGTGCTGGACGTGAAGATGCCGCGGCTCGACGGGATCGAGGCGGCACGGAGGATCCTCGACGAGCGCCCGATCCCGATCGTGATGCTGACCGCGTACGGGCAGGACGAGCTGGTCTCGAGGGCGGTCGAGGCGGGCGTCTTCGGCTACCTCGTCAAGCCCTTCCGCGAGACCGACCTGCTGCCGGCGATCGCCGCGGCCCGGGCACGGCACGAGGAGCTCGCAGCACTCCGGGAGGAGGCCGAGTCGCTCGCGGAGGCGCTGGCCGCGCGGAAGTCGATCGAGCGGGCGAAGGGATTGCTGATGGCGAAAGAGGGCCTGACGGAGCAGGAGGCATTCGAGCGGCTGCGGCGCGCGAGCCAGCTGGCCGGCCGGCCGCTGAAGGTCGTCGCCGAGGCACTGATCGCGACGTTCGAGGGTTAGGCCCGCGGCACCGGGATGGCGAGGCCTTCGGCGCCCAGCTCCGAGGTCGTCGGCTCATAGCCGGAGCGGGCGAGCAGCTCCATGCCGAGGCGGGCGCGGCGGACGCGCTCGCGGGAGAGCGCGACGGTCGTTGCGTCCAGGTGCGTGCCCGCCGGGTAGACGTCCGGCGCGTTGCGCAGCCCGAACTTGACGTAGACCGGCGCGGCGATGCGGATCAGCTCGGGGAGCTCATGCAGGCGGACGAAGCCGCCGAGGTTGTCGGGTGCCTCGACGTAGACGTCGAGCGGGATGTCCACCGCCGCGCGGATCGCGGCGATCTGGGCGAGGGAGAGGTCTGTCGGCAGGTTGATCGTGTTCGCGCCGAGGTCGGCGAGGACGCGGGCGGCGGCCGGGTTGGCGACCGGCAGCATCACGGAAACCTTCGCCTGCATGTCTTGGGGGAGGAAGCCGGCTCGCCGCGCGTCCGCGAAGGTCGAGAGCACGCCGAGGTCTGCGATCAGCACGCTGCGGAAGCCGTGCTCGGCGGCACGGCGCGCGTCGTCGAGGCAGGCGACGACCTGCTCCTGGCCGCGCGCGGTTGGTGCGACGACGGCGCCCGCGGCCGAGCGCGCCATGGCAGAGGTGTCCCAGCCGGCGTTCGGACGTGCGAATAGGCTGACCTCGACGGGCGCCGCGGCGGCGAGCCGGGCGGTCTCGTCCAACTCCTTGTTGGTGAGCAGGAAGACGCCGCTGCCCTGCGAGACCCGGTGCACCGTCACCTCGAGCCGCGTCCCCTCCTCGAGCACGGCCTCTAGGCAGCGCGGGCCTTCGGTGCTCGGGATCTCGATGCGGTACTGCGCGCCGTCGGGGAAGCGCTCGGTCGAGTCGGGCAGGTCATTCAGGTCGCCCGGCGGGAGGCCGATCGAGCGCAGGAAGTCGCGCGTCTCGCTCATCCGTGCAATGACAACATCTTCACGCCTGCGCCTGCTCGAAGAGCGTCTCCCAGCGGTCGAGCAGCGCCTGCAGCGCGTCGCGCGCTGCGCGGTGCGCTGCGAGCAGCTCGACGTCGCCCCAGTCGTCGGCCAGCTTCCGCTCGAGGTCGGCGACTGCCTCCTCCTGGTGCGCGATCTGCTCCTCGACCCGTGAGAGTTCCGTCGGCCCCGTCGGCTTCGGCCGTTCGGGCCGTGTCTTTGCTCGTGGCCGCTGCAACCCAGTCTCTGAGACCGGGGGTGCGACGAGAGTGGAACGTTCTTTCCACAGGTCGCGCGCCCGGACGTAGTCGGCCCAGCCGCCGTCGTAGCTTCGGATCGTCTCGTCCTCGATCGCAAGCGTCCGTTCTGCGACGGCGTCGAGCAGCGCGCGGTCGTGCGAGACGAGCAGCACGGTCGCCGGGAAGTTCTCGAGCGCGACCTCGAGCGCCTCGCGGCTCTCGAGGTCGAGGTGGTTCGTCGGCTCGTCGAGGACGAGGAAGTTCGCGCCCGACGCGACGACGATCGCCAGCGCGAGCCGCCGCCGCTCGCCCCCGGAGAGCACCGAGACCGCCTTCTCGTGCGCCTCCCAGCCCGAGAAGAGGAAGCGCCCGAGCAGCGTCTGCGCCTCCGGGCGCCGCAGCCCGGTCATCCCCTGGACGCAGTCCAGGACCGACCCCCGCTCGTCCAGCTCGGCCTCGTGCTGCGAGAAGTACGCCGGCACCACGCCGTGGCCGAGCCGGGCGACGCCCGAGTCGGCGCCTAGCCGGGCGAGGATCGTCTCCAGCAGCGTCGTCTTCCCGCTCCCGTTCGGGCCGACGAGCGCGACGTGCTCTCCCCGCTCGACCGCAAGCGAGACGTCGTGCAGGAGCGGCTTGTCCCCGGCGCTCAGCGTCAGCCGCTCGACCTCGACCACGGTCCGGCCGCTGCGCGGCGGGTTCAGGAACTCGAACCCGAGCCGCCTTGACCTGCGCGACAGCAGCGCCAGCTCGTCGGAGGCCCGCGTCCGCTCCTTTGCAAGCCGCCCGATGTGCGTGAGCTTTGCCTGCGCCTGCTTGGCCTTCGACTTCTTGTAGCGGAACCGGTCGACGAACCGCTGGAGCCGGGCGATGTCGGCGTTGTAGCGCTCGATCGACTTCGACGCGTCGAGCGCGCGGGCCGCCTTCTCGCGCCGCCAGACATGCCACTGGCCGGGGAAGTAGGTCGAGCGGCCGGCCTCGAGCTCGAGCACCGCCGTGGTGGTCGCCTCCAGGAACCACCGATCGTGGGCGACGAGGATCACGGCCGCGTCCAGGCCGACCAGCGTCCGCTCCAGCCACTCGAGGCGCTCGACGTCCAGGTGATTGGTCGGCTCGTCGAGCAGCAGCAGGTCGGGGTCGCCGGCCAGCGCACGTGCCAGTGAGGCCCGCGTCAGCTCTCCGCCGGAGAACGTCTCCAGGCGCCGGTCGAGCTGGTCATCGGCGAAGCCGAGCCCGCGCAGGGTTGCGGGCGAGTTCTCACGCCACGCGTAGCCGCCCGCGTGCTCGAGGCGCGACTGGGCCTCGGAGTAGCGCCGCATCGTCTCCTGCCCGTGGTCGCCGGCGGCCATCGCGGCCTCCAGCCGCCGCAGCTCCTCCTCGAGCGCGACGAGGTCGCGGGCGCCCAGCAGCGCGTACTCGCGCAGCGAGAGGCCCAGGTCGAGTGGAGGGCGCTGGTCGTGCAGCGCCACCCGCGTGCCTTTGTCGAGGACGAGCTGCCCTGACTCGAAGCCGGTCTCGCCGGCGAGCATCCGCAGCAGCGTCGTCTTGCCGGCGCCGTTCGGACCGGAGAGGGCGAGGCGTTCGCGGCGCTCGACCTTGAACGACACGCCGTCGAAGAGCAGCCCGCCGGCGAGCTCCTTGCGCAGGTTGGTGCCGATGACGACGGCCATGCCGCCGTACAGGCTATGCCGCCGGCTACGTGGTGGTCACGCTGCCGGAGCGCACGAGCTGCCGCGCGGCTTCGGCGATCGCGTCCGCGTCGATCCCGTACGCGGCGAGCAGCTCGGCCGGCTTGCCCGACCGCGGCATCTCAGTGACCGCCAGCCGAGTCACCTGTGCGCGGGCGTCGTGCTCGGCGAGCGCTGACAGAACCGCCTCGCCGAGGCCTCCCTCGGGCCAGTGATCCTCGACGGTGACGACCCGGCCCGTCTCTTCGGCGGCCCCGGCCAGTGTCTCGCCGTCGATCGGCTTCAGCGAGTAGCAGTCGACGACCCGCGCGGCGATCCCGTCCTCGGCGAGCAAATCGGCCGCTTTCAGCGACTCGTGCACGGTGATTCCGCAGCCGACGAGCGTGATCTCGTCACCGTCCGACGAGCGCGGCACGCGGCTGCCGCCGATCGGAAACTCCTCGTCGGCCCCGTAGATCACCGGCGTGTTGGGGCGGAGCGTGCGGATGTACGAGATCCCGTCGAGGTCGGCCATGGTCGCGACGAGCTTCGCGGTCTGGTTGGCGTCGCAGGGGTGGAGCACCGTCGAGCCGTGCACCGCGCGGAGCGCCGCGATGTCCTCCAGTGCCATCTGCGATGGGCCGTCTTCGCCGATTGAAATTCCTGCGTGAGACCCCGAAAGGCAGAGCCTCGCGCGGCTGATCGCCGCCATGCGGATGAAGTCGTAGGCCCTCGAGAAGAAGGCGGCGAACGTCGAAGCGAACACGACGTAGCCGCGCACCTGCAGCCCGACCGTGGCCGCCAGCATCTGCTGCTCCGCGATGTACATCTCGAAGAAGCGGTCGGGGTGCGCGGCCTTGAAGATCTCGGCGAAGGTCGAGTTCGAGACCTCGCCGTCCACGGCGACCACCTCGCCGCGAGCCGAGCCGACGGCCGCCAGCGCCTCGCCGTAGGCCTTGCGCGTCGCGATCTCGGTGCCCAGCTCGTAGCGGGGCAGCTCGAGCGGCCCGGTCTTGAAGACGTGCGGCTCGCCCGGCTCGGGCTTCGCCACCTCGACGGTGATGTTGCGGAGGCCGCCGAGCTCCTCGATCGCGGCCTCTGGATCGTCGAGCGGCTTGCCGTGCCAGCCGTCCTTGTTCTCGACCGCCTTCACGCCCTTGCCCTTGACCGTTCGCGCGACCACGACCGTCGGCTGCCCGGTGGTCGCGCTCGCCTCTGCGTACGCCGCGTCGATCTGCTCGACGTCGTGGCCGTCGATCTCGATCGCGTGCCAGCCGAACGCCTCGGCACGCGCGCGGTACCTGTCCAGGTCCCACTCGTTCATCGTCGGGCCGCGCTGGCCGAGCCGGTTGACGTCGAGGATCGCGGTCAGGTTGTCGAGCTCGTAGTGCGACGCGTGCTCGAAGGCCTCCCAGATCGAGCCCTCGGCCGACTCGCTGTCGCCGCAGAGCACCCACACGCGGTACGGCAGCCGGTCGAGGTACTTGCCGGCGATCGCCATCCCGACTCCGATCGGCAGCCCTTGGCCGAGCGAGCCGGTGGCGACGTCCACCCATGGGATCAGCGGTGTCGGATGCCCCTCGAAGATGCTCCCGAACTGGCGGTAGGTGAGCAGCTCCTCGTCGGAGATCGCGCCGGCGGCCCGGAACATCGCGTAGAGGAGGGTCGAGGCGTGACCCTTCGAAAAGACGAGCCGGTCGTTCGTCGGCGCGTCCGGGGCGTCGAAGTCGTAGCGCAGGTACTTGGCGAGGAGCACCGCCATCAGGTCGGCGCCGGACATCCCGGAGGTGGGGTGGCCGGACTTGGCCGCGGCCGCGCAGCGCACGGAGTCGACGCGGAACTGCTGTCCGAGCTCCCGCCAGAGCTGAACGTCGTCCATGCGGGTAACGTAGCTGCCATGAGGGTGGCGGTCGCGTTCGACCACCGTGGCGTGAAGCTCCGCGAGCGTCTGCTCCGAGAGCTCGCCGATCTCGGACACGACGTCGTCGACCTCGGCACTGACGACAGCTCCGTCCGCATCGACTATCCGGAGAAGGCCCGCGAGATCGGCGAGGCGATCCTCTCCGGGGACGCCGAGCGTGGCGTGCTCGTCTGCGGCTCGGGCGTCGGCGCCGGCGTGGCAGCGTGCAAGCTCCCGGGGATTCGAGCGGCCATCTGCCACGACATGTACTCCGCCCACCAGGGCGTCGAGCACGACGACATGAACGTGCTCTGCCTGGGCTCCGAGGTGGTCGGGGCCGAGCTGGCCGCCGACCTCGTGCGGACGTTCCTCGGCGCCCGCTTCGGGGGAGGAGAGCGGTACGTGAAACGGCTCAAGATGATCGAAGACCTGGAAAGGAAGACCTATGCCTGATTCGCGCCTGCACCAACTCTCCGCGCTCGGCCAGAGCGTCTGGATCGACTTCCTCTCGCGCGACCTCATCCACTCCGGGGGGCTGGCAAGGAAGATGGAGGAGGACGCCGTCACGGGCGTGACCTCGAACCCGACCATCTTCCAGAAGGCGATCTCGCAGGGCGAGGCCTACGACGAGCAGCTGCGCGAGCTCGTCGAGCACGAGCAGGACGCCAAGGAGATCTTCATCGCGCTCGCCGGCCGTGACATCGGCGAGGCCTGCGACCTGATGCGCAGCGTCTGGGACGAGGGCAAGGGCCTGCGCGGGTACGTCTCGCTCGAGGTCGACCCGACGCTCGCCAACGACACGGACGGGACGATCGCCGAGGCCCGGCGCCTCGCCGCGCTCGTCGACCGGCCGAACCTCTACGTGAAGATCCCCGCCACCGAGCCGGGGCTGCCCGCGATCGAGGAGATGATCGCCGCCGGCACGTCGATCAACGTCACGCTGATCTTCTCGCTCCAGCGTCACCGCGAGGTGATGGAGGCCTACATCCGCGGCATCGAGCGGCTGGTCGAGGCGGGCGGCGATCCGCGCCCGGTCTCGTCCGTTGCGAGCTTCTTCGTCTCGCGCGTCGACACCGAGGCCGACAACCGTCTGGACGCGATCGGGAGCCACGACCGGCTGAAGGGGCGCCTCGCCGTGGCGAACGCGAAGCTCGCGTACCAGAACTGGAAAGAGACGTTCGCCGGCGAGCGCTGGGCGGCACTGGAGGCGAAGGGCGCCTCGAAGCAGTGGTGCCTGTGGGCGTCGACCTCGACCAAGAACCCGGCCTACCGCGACGTCATGTACGTCGAGGAGCTGATCGGCCCGGACACGATCAACACGATGCCCGGGGAGACGATCGAGGCGTTCCAGGACCACGGCGAGGTCGCCCTCACGCTCGAGCACGGCCTGGACGAGGCTCGGCGCCTCTTCGACGAGCTCGAGGCAGCGGGCGTCGACGTCGACGACGTCACGCGCGTGCTCGAGGAGGAGGGCGTCCAGAAGTTCGCCGACTCCTTCGACGAGCTGCTCGAAGGGATCCGCGCCAAGCGCGGCGAGCTCGTGAGCGCTTGATCGAGCCGGCGGAACTCGTCGAGCGGATCTGGGAGCGCGACCCGACCGTCTGGACCGGACACGACGAGGCGCAGTGGGTCGGCTGGCTGGACGAGCCGCTGCGCATGCGGGAGCGGGTCGCCGAGCTGACCGTGTTCGCCGCGGCTGCCGCCCAGGACGTCGACGACGTCGTCCTGCTCGGGATGGGCGGATCGAGCCTGGCGCCTGAGGTCATCGCGCGCGCCTTCGGCGCGCGCCAGTTCACCGTTCTGGACACGACGCATCCCAAGGCGATCCGGCGCCTCGCGGAAAGACTCGACTTCGAGCGGACGTTGTTCGTCGTCTCCTCGAAGTCCGGGACAACGCTGGAGACGCGGTCGCACTTCGACTTCTTCTGGGAGAAGGGGGGCAAGCGCGGCGATCGCTTCGTCGTCGTCACCGATCCCGCTTCGCCGCTCGAGGAACTGGCGAAAGCGCGCGGAACGCGCGTTTTCGCGGGAGAACCTTCGATCGGGGGGCGCTATTCGGCGCTGTCCGCGTTCGGTCTCGTACCGGCTTCGCTGATGGGGGTCGATCTCGGCAGGCTGCTCGACCGCGCGGAGGCGATGCTGAACGCCTGCCGCGTCGCCGACGACAACCCGGGGCTGACCCTCGGGCTGGCGCTCGGGCACGCCTGGGAAGAGGGCCGGGACAAGGTGCTGATCAGGCCGAACCGGTACGGCTTCGGGCTCTGGGTCGAGCAACTGCTCGCCGAGTCGACGGGCAAGGAGGGGAAGGGGCTCGTGCCGGCGCCTGACGAGACGGCCGACGGCCCGGACCGCCAGCTGCGCGAGGTGCTCCTCGACGACCCGTACGACCTCGGCTCCGAGTTCTACCGCTGGGAGTTCGCCACTGCGGTCGCGGGCGCGATCATCGGGATCAACCCGTTCGACCAGCCGAACGTGCAGGAGGCCAAGGACCGGACAGGCCAAATCCTCGCCTCCGGCGACGATTTGGCTAGCGGCCCCGATTCCTCTCTTGAAGAGTTGCTCGCGCAGGCACGGCCCGGCGACTACGTTGCCATTCAGGCCTTCGTCGACCCGGCAGCGGAGGAGCGCCTGCAACCGCTCGTCGTCCACGCCCGGGAGACCGGCTGCGTGGTCACGCTCGGGCTCGGCCCGCGGTACCTGCACTCGACCGGACAGCTGCACAAGGGCGGCGCGCCGATCGGCTGCTTTCTCCAGGTCGTGGACGACACCGGCGGGGAGCTGCCGATCCCGGGGCGAAAGCTCGGCTTCGGGCGCTTGATCCGCGCCCAGGCGGCGGGGGACTATGCGGCGTTGAAGGAGCGCGGCCGCCCGGTCGCGCGCATCCGACTGGAGGGCATCGCATGAATCTCGGCATGGTTGGTCTCGGCCGGATGGGCGCGAACATGACGGAGCGGCTCCGCGAGCACGACCACACAGTGGAGACCTACGCGCGAACGAACCCCGAGCGCACAGCCGGCTCGCTGGTCGAGCTGGCGAGCAAACTGCCGCAGCCGCGCGTCGTGTGGCTGATGATCCCGGCGGGAGACCCGACCGAGAACGCGTTCCAGACGCTGCTCGGCCTGCTCGAGGACGGCGACATCATGGTCGACGGCGGCAACTCGAACTTCCGCGACTCGCAGCGGCGCGCCGCCGAGGCTGCCAAGAAGAGCGTGGCCTTCCTGGATGCGGGCGTCTCGGGCGGCGTCTGGGGACTGAAGGAGGGCTACTGCGTGATGGTCGGCGGCGACGCGGCCGCGTTCGCGCAGATCGAGCCGTTCGTCAAGGACCTGACCGAGGAGGGCGGCTACGCCCACGTCGGCCCGTCGGGCGCGGGCCACTTCGTGAAGATGGTCCACAACGGGATCGAGTACGGGATGATGCAGTCCCTCGCCGAGGGCTTCGAGATCATCCAGGCCTCGGAGTTCCCGGCCGACCTGCGGCAGGTGGCGGCACTCTGGCAGCACGGCTCGGTCGTGCGCAGCTGGCTGCTCGACCTGCTCGTGCTCGCGCTGGAGCAGGACCCCGGCCTGGAGAAGATCCGCGGCTACGTGGAGGACTCCGGCGAGGGCCGCTGGACGGTGATGAACGCGATCGACGAGAGCGTGCCCGCGCCCGCGATCACGCTCGCGCTCTTCGCGCGCTTTGCCTCGCGGCAGGACGAGTCGTTCGCGGCGAAGGTGAACGCAGCGCTTCGCAACCAGTTCGGGGGCCACGCAGTCAAGCCCGCCGACGAGAAGTGAGGGAGAACCCGCTCCGCGAAGGGCTGCACCTCCCGCGCACCCCGGATCCCTGCTCGCTCGTCATCTTCGGTGCGTCCGGCGACCTGACCCAGCGGAAGCTCTTCCCGGCGGTCTATTCGCTCGCCATGCGCAATCTGCTGCCAGAGCGGTTCGCCATCGTCGGCGTGGCACGGAGCAAGGAGACTGATGCTGCGTTCCGCAGCCGGATGAAGGAGGCAGTCCGCGAGTTCGGCCGCGACCCGATCCAGGAGAAGGTCTGGCGCCGGCTCGCGGCAGATATGCGCTACCTGTCCACCGACTTCGCCGACGACGGAGGCGCGGACCGGCTGGTCGACCTGCTCGCCAAGCTCGACAGAGAGTGCGGCACCGCCGGCAACCGCGTCTTCTACTTCGCCGTCCCTCCGAGCGCGATCTCGATACTCGTCGACCGGCTCGGGCACCGGCGCGAGCGGTGGCGGGGCTGGACGCGGCTGATCATCGAGAAGCCCTTCGGCTCCGACCGGGAAAGCGCGCGCCGCCTCAACGAGGAGCTGAACAGGTTCTTCGAGGAGCGCGAGATCTTCCGCATCGACCACTACCTCGGCAAGGAAACGGTCCAGAACATGCTGGCGCTGCGATTCGCGAATGGGATCTTCGAGCCGATCTGGAACCGCCAGTTCGTCGATCACGTTGAGATCACCGTCGCCGAGTCGATCGGGATCGAGGGGCGGGCAAGCTTCTACGAGCAGGCGGGCGCGATCCGCGACGTCTTCCAGAACCACCTGCTCCAGCTCGTCGCTCTGACCGCGATGGAGCCGCCGGCCGACTTCACGGCCGAGTCGGTCCGCAACGAGAAGGTGAAGGTGCTCCGCTCGATGCGCTCGCCCAGCAGGAGCAACGTCGTCCGCGGCCAGTACGGCCCGGGCTTCGTCGAGGGCAAGCGTGTGCCGGGCTACCGGCACGAGCCCGGCATCGCCAGGAGCTCGACCACCGAGACATTTGTCGCCGCCAAGCTCCTCGTCGACAACTGGCGCTGGGCGGGCACCCCCTTCTACGTGCGCACCGGCAAGCGCCTCGCGAAGCGCGAGACGACGATCGCGATCCAGTTCCAGCGCGCGCCCCACCCGCCGTTCGCAAAGGAGGCGGACGAGGAGCTCCAGCCGAACGTGCTGCTCATCCACGTTCAGCCCGACGAGGGCGTCTCGCTCGCGATCGGCGCGAAGGTGCCGGGGTACGGAATGACACTCCGCACCGTGCACATGGACTTTCTCTACGGCGGCGCCTTCCGCGTCGAGCTGCCCGAGGCATACGAGCGCCTGATTCTCGACTGCCTCCTAGGCGACGCGACCCTCTTCACCCGAGCGGACGAGGTCGACGAGCAGTGGTCGCTCGTCGACTCGATCGTCGCCGGCTGGAAGCGCGAACGCGCGGACTCCCCGAACTACAACGCGGGTACGTGGGGTCCTGCCGCCGCCGACGAGCTGATGCGCAGGGACGGACGCGAATGGCGCAGACGCTGAGAGACACCTCCGTTGCGGAGATCGAGCGGCGGCTCGACGAGCGGCGCGCAGACGAGGAGTCCACGCAGCGGACGAGCGTGCTGACCCACATGGCCTGGGTGCCGAAGGAGTGGTCGCGCGCCGTGGAGCGGGTGATGGAGGGGCTCGGCGCGCGCGTCCCGTCGCGGACGCTCATCCTCCACCCGGACCCGGAGGCGAAGCAGGACCGCCTCGATGCCGAGATCGAACAGGAGCGCTTTCCCGGCGGCGCCCGCGACGTCTGCGCGGAGATCGTCGACATCTGGCTACGGGGCGCCATCGCCAAGGCTCCCGCCAGCGTCGTCGTCCCGCTGCACATCGCCGACCTGCCGGTGTTCCTGCGCTGGCGCGGGCGGCCGCCGTTCGGCAAGCGGGAGCTGGAGCAGCTGGTCGACGTCAGCGACCGGCTGATCGTCGACTCGGCGGAGTGGCCGCGGGCGGCCGGCGACTCCAAGCGTCTGGTCGCCCTGTTCGATCGAATCGTCGTCTCCGACCTCGCGTGGGCGCGCACGCTCCGCTTCCGTGCGGGCCTCGCCGACCTCTGGCCGGGGATCAAGGAGGCGCGCTCGCTCCGGGTCGTCGGCCCTCGGGCCGAGGCGCTGCTCCTGCGCGGTTGGCTGCGCTCCCGGCTCCGCCGCGACTACAAGCTGAGCCACGAGCCCGAACGGTCCCTGAAGCACGTCGAGGTGGACGGCGAGCCCGTCGCCGTTCCGCCGCTCCCCGTTCTGTCGCCGAGCGACCTCCTCTCGGAGCAGCTCGAGGTGTACGGGCGCGACAAGGTCTACGAGGCGGCCGTCCGCGCCGTGTGACGAGTGTTCTCGCGGCGGCGTATATCCAGCGTGCACGCCGTTGCCGAGGTCCCCAGCTTCGCGTCGGTCGCAGAGCGTCATCTCGATGACGTCCACGCCTACCTCGTCTACCTGACCCGCGACCGCGGCATCGCCGAGGATCTGACCGCCGAGACGTTCGAGCGCGCGCTGCGGCTCTGGAGACGCTTCGACCCGAGGCGCGGAAGCGCGCGCACCTGGCTCTGCCAGCTGGCCCGTACGGTCGCCCTCGACCACTTCCGCGCCGAGGACCGGCGCCGGCGCCGCGAGGGCGCCTACGCGGCGGCCGACCGGGAGCCGCCCGAGGAGGGCCTCTTCGGCGGCCTGTCGCCCGAGCTCGAGCGCGCGCTCGCGGCGCTCTCCGCCGGCGAGCGCGAGGTGATCGCGCTGCGCGTGCTCCTCGATCTCGACGGAGAGACGGCCGCGCGCGTGCTCGGAATCTCCGTCACGGCCTGCTCGACCCGCCTCAGCCGGGCGCTGAAGAAGCTCGAAGAGAGGATGAGTGCAGATGTCGCAGCCTGAGCTTCTCGACCGGATCCGGTCGGCTCGAATCACGGCGTCGCCCGAGCTGCGGGCGCGCGTGCGCGCAATCACGGCGGCGACGCCGGTGGCGTCGCCGCCTAGGAGAGAGGTGCCGTGGCGCAGGTGGACGCTTGTGCTCGTTCCCGCCTGCCTTGCGGTTGCGCTGGTCGGGGCGCTCGCGGTCGGGCTGGCGACGTCGGGCAAGCAGAGGACGCAACAGGCGCGGGGCGGGGCCGGCTCGACGACCGGGGGGTTCTCGTCCGAGGCGCAGCGCGACACCGCGACGCCCGCGGCACCTCCCAGCGCGAAGGCCGGCGGCGGTGCGGGCCTGCCGACGACACCGGGGCGCGCGCAGCTGTACGAGTCCGAGCTGACGCTGAAGGTGAAGAGCCTGTCCGCGGCGACGAAGCGCGCGCTGCGCCTGACCCGCTCCTTCGACGGCTACGTGCGTACCGTCGAGTACGGCTCCGGCGCCGAGCGCGGCTCTGCGTACCTCGTGCTCCGCGTGCCGGTCGGCAGCGTCCAGGAGGCGATCGTCCGCTTCTCCGCGCTGGGCGAGATCATCGACCAGCACGTCTCGATCCAGGACGTCCAGCCGCAGCTCGACAGGCGCTTCCGCGCCATGCAGACCCTGCGTGACGCGATCGCCAGGCTGCAGGCCAGGCTCGCGAGCCCGACCCTGTCCGCCGACGAGCGCAAGGCGCTCGAGAACGAGCTCGTCGCCTCGCGCCGGCAGCTGCTCGAGCTCCAGCGGGAACAGGTCCGGCTCCAGCGTCAGACGAGCTTCGCGACCGTCTCGATCGCCCTGCGCAGCACCGCTGAGGCCGTCGCCGTGCCGAGCGATCCCGGCCGCATCGGGCGCGCGCTCGACCGCTCCGGCTCGATCCTGCTCGACGAGGTGAAGGTGGTCGTCTACGTGCTGGTCGTCGGCGCGCCGCTGCTCGCGCTCGCGGCCCTGGTGCTCGGGGGCTCGCACCTGCGGCGCCGCCGGACCGAGTCGCGGCTGCTTTCTACTTCTTGACCGGTCGGACCGGGGGTCCCGGTGACACTCATAGAAGCGTCACGACCGACCCTCGTGATCTCCAGCAGACAAACCGTCCCCCTCGTCACTCGACACTGCGACTTCGCCTCTTTCGATCAGCAGCCGCCAGGGGTCGCCTCGCTCCTCAAAGTCGCTAAGCGCCACGAACGTCGCCTTGGACTTTCTCGCGGCAAGGCCGTCTCACTTCGTCGCCTCGAGATAGAGCCCGATCCCGAACAGGCAGAGACCGACAGCCACCAAAACGATCTGTTGCCCGCGCTCCCTCCCTGTCAGCGTGCGCTCATAGATCGCCTCCCACCTCATCCATCCGGCTCCGAAGAGGTCAGCGAGATCGAGGCGACCAGCGCTCCGCCTACGATGATGAAGGTCTTGGCGAGCGCAGCACCGTGGCTCCAGCCACCGAGGTACGCGATCAGCAGGGTGGCGCCAACCGCGACGCCGAGGATGATCGCGAAGCGCAACAGTCCTATCCCCAGCCGGCCATACCATGTGGTCGGAAATGGCAGAAGGCGTCGGCGTCGGCGCCACCGGTCGAGCAGCGACGGCTTCCCTACCTCGGGGGAGGCCGCCCGCCCCTGAAGCTCATCTCCGATCGGCGTAAGGCTGCGTCTCCGCGGCGGGTCCTCAAGAGACATCCGCGGATTTTCTCAGCTTCCTCAGACGCCTGGCTGTCGGCTCCAAGGATGGATGTGGGCTCTGGTGGGTCCTGGCACCACCGACCCGTGTGGCTCCCACCTCCGGCGCCGCCGCACCGAGTCGCGACTGCGTACTACTTCTTGACCGGTCGGACCGTGACGCCGCTCTCGACGATGAACGTCGGCTTGGCGATCTTGATCGCGACAGGGGCGGACCAGCTCATTTGCTTCACGGGGCCGGGCACGTACGGGTCGATTCCGCGGACACGGTAGTACCAGGTACCGGGCGTGAGCGAGTCGAGCAGCAGCGAGGTGGCGGCCGTGTACACCGGCTCCGTCGAGGCCGTCTTCCACGGGCTCCTCGTCTTGCTCCACTGCACCTCGTAGCCGATCGCGCCTGCTGCCGGCTCCCAGCCGATCAGTGCGGCACGGTAGAACGTGGGCCTCGCCGACTTTGCCGCGACCAGCTCACCTGAGGCAGACAGGCCCGAGGCATATGGACTGCGCGCCGACGTTGTCGTCGGCTGGCTCGCCTTGCCGAACTGGCCAATGCGGCCGGCCAGGCACGCATCCTGTGGCACCTCGAGGTCGCGGTAGCCCGTGTCCGTTTCGATGACCGGAACAACAGTCCACCAGTAACGACCGTTTGGCGAGCCGATGTCCCAGAGGTCGACGAACGGACCGGCGGTCGTGAAGTCGGACGGAATAGCGGAGGAGGCACTCGCCGTCGTCGACCCAGCGGTGCTAGTCGCGGACGAAGTGCTCGAGCCACCCTGCTCGTTCGTCGTTACGGAGTGACCGTCGGCGCCGACCGTCGCGGTCTGGGTGCCATCGCGCAGGTAGGGATTCACGGCCGCCGCCGCCGGCGCTGTAGTTGTCGTAGGCGTGGTCGTAGTCGTGGTGGTCGTGGTCGTCGTGGTCGTCGTGGTCGT
>Ga0137369_10003189_pt1 | contig 16786 bp, 14 predicted proteins | sample SagtaG_12_FD_104918 | JGI IMG/M metagenome (GOLD analysis project Ga0137369, IMG submission 104918) | Vadose zone soil microbial communities from Sagehorn Ranch, Mendocino, California, USA - Sage1_L_113_16 metaG | ecosystem: Environmental > Terrestrial > Soil > Vadose zone | place: USA... | reverse complement strand
TCTTCGACGAACTCCTCGGTATTTACCTGAATGAAATAACTGGCAATACCAGAACGGACCAGTTTTGCCCGGGCTTGGGCGAAGTCTGACTCGCTGGTCGAATCCACACCATCAGTCAAGGCGACCACGGCCCTGCGGCCGCGCACCTCGTCCCGCGGCGATTCACGAAAGATCTCGTCAGAAATACGCTCCAGGGCATCATAAAATGGGGTTCCGTTGCTTGTTCCTAAATTATCCATCGCTCGCCGAAGCGCCTTGCGATCATCGTTAAGCCGCGAAAGAATTTCCACCGTAGCCATCATCGAATGACCCTGTGGCGCTTTATTGAAGCCGACAATAGCCACTCTGTCACCGGGGCGAAGAGCCTCAATAAAAGCGTTCGCTGCCTGCCGAATCAACTCCACATCAGCACGGGTTGAGCCGGACGTGTCCAGCAAGAGAGCGATTTCAAACGGCGCTTCGGTGGTGCCAAAACTCGTGATCTTCTGGGGCTGTCCATCTTCAAATAGCAAAAAGTTCTCCTGGCGCAAACCGGCTACTGGCCGACCGGAATTGTTTGTTACCACCGCGGGGACTGAGACGAGCTGTGTTTCCACTCTCACAACATCGCCTTCGTCCACTTCTTCGGCGCCGGAGTCCGATTTCTTCTCGACCTGAGATTGATTTTTTGCGCCGTTCACCCGCCGCGGACGCTGCTGCTCGGTTGGTTGTTGGGCCACGGGTCTCGCGGAGATTCCGGCTATGATGAAAGTCCCAGCGACCAAAACAGTCAAAAACCGTCGAATCCTTAGCTTTGGCTTCAATTGAATTGCAGGCATAACGGATACCCTAAGACTCATTTCGAACAGTGAACTATAACTGGAAATGTTACGACAACAAAGCGCCGGTATTTGCCGTCAGAGTAATAGCGATGGCAAATCGCGTTGCGAGTCGTGACGACTAGAAGAACCACCGCAGAGACTGCGCAGCGCGGCCAAGGCCGCAACCAAATTAGTTAGACTTGTCGGCTTGGCCATAACACTTAACATGCCTGTCACTGTTTGATTCCAGGCAAAGGCTCACTCAAGCGGAAGCCCGCTGCGACGCCTGATGTGAGACCTCGGCTTCCCCTCGCTTTGTTACCGGCACACAGCGTCAATCGAGCAAATAATCTTCACTCCGGAGGAGTGGAATGTTTATAGACTTGGACATTACAAAAAACCAGCGCCGTTCGCAGGAGCGGAACGTTGCTAGATGAGTACTTGTCACACTTGAGTTCCGCTCCTGCGAACGGCGCCGGAGGTATTGCTTGGCCCAAAACTATAAACATTCGACCCCTAACGGGGTGAAACCTGCTCTGCCACTAACGGGCTCGATAAAGACCCCAGGAAGAGTGCGCTTTCAGCCCAAATCTTGCTCAAAAAAACAAGAACTTACGAAATTGCTACTCCGAGGACGCAGTGGAAGCTCAGAGAGTTGAAATTAGGACACCACCAAGCCTCCTTGACAGTATCGCTTCCGTTCTCTTAGCATGACGGTTCGCCGACAGTGGAAAATTTTCACTGTTGAGCTAGCCCTGATGGTCACTGGAAGCGGACGTGTCGCGGAAGTCTGGGCCGGGCAGCCTGCTGGTCTTGAAAATTGAAATGAGCCCGGCACATTTGAAGGCACGTACGTCAATGGTAGACGGCTTCCCTTACAAGGAAGAGGTTGGGGGTTCGAATCCCTCCGTGCCTACCATATGAATAGGTCCGACAAACTTTAGTTTGTCGTCACCGTCGTTGCGACAGGGCTTGCGATGACGACAAACTAAAGTTTGTCGGACTTTGATAATCGAGTTTCTACGCGGAGTCGTAGTTCAGTTGGTTAGAACGCCGGCCTGTCACGTCGGAGGTCGCGGGTTCGAATCCCGTCGGCTCCGCCAATTCAACAAATTAGCGCCACCTCGGTGGCGCTAATTTTGTATATGCCACTAACTGTGTCACCAAGTTCCTCGGTGTGGGACCTGCTGGCGCTGGCCGACGCTCTCCGAAGGGAGGTGCTCCATGAATGCTCTGTCCAACCACCGAAAAGCTTCGTCCTTGTTCCCCAGACGTGAATAAAGTGCCGCGATCTTAATCATCGGGGCCCTTTCAGTTTGGTCTGCTTAGCAATTCCACCTTCTGGAGCCAATAACCGCGCGCCCCGTTTTCCGCATAGGCTTTGCGCAATGAGTTGACTTCTCGTGCCCAGGGGGAAGTGGAAATCTCGGTGGCTCAATCTTCTATCCAGCCATAAGTAAGTCTTCTCTAGACGAACTCCCCGCAATATCCATATATCCGCCACTTGAAACTGTGCTCAGAGTTTTTTTCATTCCGCGCGATCGCCAATTAACAAGATTTCGAGGTCCGAAAAAGTCCAATTCTTTTCTTTGATTGATGTATCCTTGACAAGCACAGATCAGCCGGGTCTTGAGAATGGGACCTCGGGGACGCTAATAAACGATCGCAAATAAATCATGAAGCATCTATTTGTTTTTGCAATGCTCGCTCTTGTCGTTTGCACAACGGCAGCTCGCACTGCCGCGCAGAACAATGTGCCACCCGAAGTGCGTGAGATGGCGCGTAAAGTAATGATGCCCGTCGTATATAAAGTGCCGGGCATGGACAAAGTTAGGGTCGTCCAAAACCTGAAATACACCAGGACCGATGATCCCAATGTCTTGATGGACGTTTATCTTCCGCCCGACGCAGCACAGGCCGAAAAACGTCCAGCCGTGATTTTCATTCATGGTGGAGTGAAGACGGAGTACACGCCAAAGGACTGGGGCATTTACACAACCTGGGGACGCCTCATCGCCGCTTCCGGTTTTGTTGGCGTGACTTTCACGCATCGGCTCGACTATCCGAATAAGTCTCTGGAGAATGCGGCGCAGGACGTACGCGCGGCCATCGATTACGCACGCGCCAACGCCGACAAATACAACATCGATAAGGACCGCATTTGTCTGATCGCTTTTTCGGCGGGCGGGCCGATGTTGTCGCTCGGGATGCGCGGCGACACTCCGTTCGTGCGATTGCCTGGTCGGCTTTTACGCCTTTATGGATATACAGCAGTCGGATTATCGCAAGACCGAAACGCCGGAAACCGTCAGTGGTTTTTCTCCGATCACTTATCTGCATATGGATATGAGCAAAATCCCGCCGCTATTCATTGCTCGCGCCGGGCGTGACGAAGTTCCGACGATGGACGACTCGATCGATCGCTTTGTGAGAGAGGCACTAGCGAAAAACATCGCGCTGACTCTTGCTAATCACCCACAGGGCGTTCACGGATTCGATAATCAGAACGACGATGAAAGGTCACGTGAGATCATTCGCAGCGCTATTGCTTTCATGCAAATTCATTTGAACGCGGTCGGCCGATGACACCTCCTGAAAGTGAGAATCCTTATGAGCGCAGAGCCCCGACGGTCCATTCGTGAGGAAAGAAACTTTGTGGAGATCGTCGATGGGACCTTAGGTAGAGCTTCGACACTGATTGGACCAGCGTGATGCAGTTCAAGAATTGTCTTTCCGGGACTCTTAATCGCGCTTTGCGGCGAATTGAGTTGGATTAAGCTGATCGTTCCCAAGGCGCTTTTTCTCGTGCCGCTCACGCGCTTTCCGGGTTTCGTCTGGTTGATCGCAGCCGGATTTGCCTTACCGAAAACAGTCGCTCGATCATGACGAAAACGATTCGAGGCTTCGTACTCTTTGAGTGCGTCGCCTTCATGGCCGCTGCCTTAACACACTTCGGCGTTCTGTTACGCGGATACGAGCACCAGAAAGCCGGGAGTGCCGAGAGCGTAATCGCCCTCGTGCTCCTCATCGGGCTAATTCTGACTTTGATTCGCCCTCAATCGACGAAGGGAATCGGCTTGACGGTTCAAGGATTCGCGCTGTTCGGAACGCTAATCGGCATCTTCACAATCGTCATTGGCATCGGCCCCCGAACAACTCCCGATATCGCTTACCACATCGTCATTGTGGGTGTGCTGGTTTGGGGATTGGTTAAAACTTCGCGGGCGCGGCAATAGCGTGCGGTCGAGTCTCAGAGTATGAATCAAAACACAGATGTACTAATCATCGGCGCCGGCCCGACGGGGCTTTCGCTCGCTTGTCAGCTAGTGAGATATGGCATTGACTTCGTCATTCTTGAGAAGAAGGAGAGTGTCACGCCATATTCGAAAGCTATCGGCGTTCAGGCACGAACGCTGGAGATCTACGAGCAAATTGGCTTGGCGCAAAAAGCAATCGAACAGGGCACGGTTGCCGGAAAGGGGCGTCTGCTCGTAGGCGGTGAGGTTCGCGGCGAACTTGATTTCTCCAACATTGGAGAGGGTCTAAGCCCTTATCCGTATGTGCTCATGTTGGAGCAAAGCAAGAACGAAAGACTGATTTACGAATATTTGCAAAACCATCGAAAAGAAGTCCTGTGGCAAACAGAACTGGAAAGCTTTTCGCAAAACGATTCGGGCGTAACGGTGCATGTAAGAACCGCTGAGAGCGCCTCTCAGATTATTGAAGCTAAGTATCTGGTCGGCTGCGACGGTCCGAAAAGTCTCGTCAGACATACGCTCGGACTCAAGTTTGAAGGCAGCACATTCGAGCGCATGTTTTATGTCGCCGACGCGCAGATTGACTGGAACTTTAGCCACGACGCGCTGCACATTTGCCTGTCCAAGGATTCATTCGTTGTTTTCTTTCCGCTCAAAGGCGAGAAACGTTACCGCATCGTCGGCGTTTTCCCGGAAGAATTCTCAAAGGACGAAGGCGAAGTTTTGTATGAAGAGATAGAGTTGCGAATCAAGGAGTTAGCGGAACTCGAACTCGATATCCACGATGTGGAGTGGTTTTCGACGTATAAGGTTCATACGCGTCACGTCAGTAAATTCTCGCAAGGCAGATGTTTTCTTGCCGGAGACGCCGCCCACATTCACTCACCAGCCGGAGCGCAGGGAATGAACACCGGAATCCAGGACGGCTACAATCTTGCTTGGAAAATGGCTTTGGTTGTTCAAGGCAACGCCGACGAAAAACTGCTGGAGACCTACAACGAAGAGCGACTTGAAAACGCCAGACATCTTTTGCAAACGACCGACCGAATGTTTCAGTTCGCCGCCGGTTCGGAATGGTTTCTCTCATTCCTTCGCACCGATGTCTTGCCGCCTTTGGCGAAATATATCTTCAGTTTTGATCCGCTCAGGAAATTCCTCTTCCTGCTAATTTCGCAAACTGGCATAAACTATCGACACAGTTCGCTTAGTCAACACACCGGAGACGATGATTTCAAAGTCAAAGCCGGAGATCGAATGCCGTACTTTCTGGTTGACGGTGAAAGCGTTTATGACAAGCTGCGCCAACCGAAATTTCATTGGCTTGCTTTCTCAAACAGAGAAACCGATTTTCAAACATTCAAGACAGAACTCGAAAGCCAATACGCCGATTTCATTGACTTCAACGCCAACCCGCTTAATCCGAATGTGGCAGAAGCCTTCGGCACGGACAAACCTTTTAATATGCTGTTAAGACCAGATAACTATGTTGGATTGATCTCGTCAGAAACTTCGTGCGACGAGATAAAGATCTATCTAAAAGACGTTATCGGATATTGGTAGAGTCAAGTCTCGGCTCTCATGGCCGCTGATCGAGTCAGCGCGATGAGCGGAACTGTCGTCAACTTGAATGGCATAGTAATGACCAGTAACGAGAACGGCAAAGAGACCGGCCGAAATGTATTTACCGATGTTTTCATGTATCGGAATGGTCGTTGGCAAGCCATCAATGGTCAGGAGACTGACGTGCGCAAGATGAAATGAGGATCTAATCTAACGGTTAGGCGACTGCTGAGATTGTCTGCCTTGGTTCCTTTTGAGTTAGAATGAGGAGTGAATTAACTAGTCTGATAGATGAATTAGTTAGGACTTTTCAGCGTTTCGCGTGACTTATCGCAACGTAAAGTCATTCGTATTCGAACATGATCTCTGTAGCTGAAGCCACTCAAATAGTTATTAGAGAGACGTCTAACCTCGGGACGGAAAACGTAGCTCTCGAAGACGCCTTGGGTCGCGTGCTGGCGGAAGATGTAATTGCCGATTCAGACTTGCCGCCATTCGATCGTTCACAGATGGACGGCTACGCAGTATCTGCCGCAGACACGAACAGTGCCCCCACGCGATTGCGAATTGTTGGCGAGTCTGCAGCCGGACGAGGCTGGCGCCTACAAATGAAGTCGGGTGAAGCGGTAAGGATCATGACAGGCGCGCCAGTGCCGCTAGGGGCAGACGCCGTGCAGCAGGTTGAGCTGACGCGCGAAGTCGACGGCGGTGAGGTTGTGGAACTTCTCGAATCAGCCGCACCAGGGAAATCCATCGTAAAGCGCGGCAGCGAAATTAAAGCAGAAGAGACTGTCTTGCGTGCAAGTGAACGGATCACTGCTGCGATGATGGCCGCGCTGGCGTCATTCGGCTATTCGAAAGTAGCAGTAGGGCAACAGCCTCGGGTGGCGATACTAGCAACTGGTAGCGAACTTGTTCCGGTAGATCAGAAGCCAGGGCGGGATCAGATTCGCGATTGCAACAACTATTCAATAGGCTCTTTTGCTCAGCTCGCTGGTGCCATTATCGAACGCTTACCGCTGGCAGTTGACGATATCGATGGATTAAAGCGATTGATTATCGGTGCCGCGGAGCGGTCGGACGTCGTAGTCACTTCAGGCGGTGTATCGATGGGGATTTATGACTTTACAAAAACCGCGCTAAGGGAACTCGACGCAGAAATATTTTTTGAACGCGTGTCTCTACGTCCGGGCAAACCAACAGTTTTTGCTCGTCTGCCGAAAGGTACGCTGGTTTTTGGTCTGCCGGGTAATCCGGTTTCTGTATCAGTTACCTTCAATCTCTTCGCGCGCACTTGCCTACTGGCGATGCAGGGGGCAAAAGAGCCTGCTCAAAAAGAAGAGTGGGCGCTGCTGGCGCGCAAAGTAAAGCCTTCGATTGATCGCGAGAGTTATCTCCCCGCTCGATTAAGCACCAATAATCGTGGTCAGCTGCTGGTTGAGCCTTTGAAGTGGGGAGGCTCGTCCGATTTTGTCGCGTTTTCTCAAACTACGGCACTCATTATCATCCCTCCCGGGAATGAATCGCTCGAGCCTGGTGCTGTAGTTAAGATCGTACAGCTGCCCGTCTAATTCCTGTGGGTTCGTAATTCGAGTTTTTCTTGAAACTAGGTCACCACCAATTCCCGAGTGTATTCTGTGGCCTCGATCAATTGATCTATGCTTTTCTAAATTGGCGAACATAACGCAAAATGAAATCAAATCGTAAACTGAACCAGCTAAGCCATATTGATGATGATAGCCGGATTAGAATGGTGGACACGAGTGCCAAACAGATCACTTCCCGACACGCGGTAGCTTCGGCTCGGCTTTCAATGTCGGCCAAAACCCTCTCCGCAATCCGAGAACACAGAACACCCAAGGGCGATCCACTTGAAGCAGCCAGACTTGCTGGTATTATGGGGGCAAAACGAACCGCAGAGTTGATCCCGCTTTGTCATCCGCTGCCCTTGACGCATATCGACGTTAAGGCAACATTGGAACCGGACTGCATCTATCTGGTCGCAAGCGTTGCCAGCAGGAGTCAAACTGGCGTTGAGATGGAAGCACTGACTGCGGTCTCAATTGCCGCCCTTACGGTTTATGACATGTGCAAAGCTCTGGACAAGGCAATAGTGATTACCGATATAAGATTAGAGAGCAAAACTGGTGGAAAGTCCGGGGACTTCAAGCGAAAGAGTTAGGACGTAAAGAGTGGAACATCAGAGGTTTATTTAGCGTTTATCCCAGCGGCCAACCTTATTCCAGTGGAGACGTAAAAATGAGAGTAGTAATTTCCCACGATGCACGCCCGCAAGCAATGACGCTGTTGGCTGCTGCGGCCATCTCAATTGTGCTTTGGTTTGTCCCCTTCGCAGAAGTGTTGACCTATCCGTTTCGGATCTTTGTCACATTCATCCATGAAGGCGGTCACGCCATAGCCGCTCTGCTTACCGGCAATTCCGTACAAAGCTTGAGTATTGCGATGAATGGCAGCGGCGAAACTTATACTACTAAGGGTGCCCTGCTCCCTCAGGTATTCATCGCGAGCGCCGGATACCTCGGCTCCATGGCCTTTGGTGCAACCCTATTGATTCTGATTAGAAAGGCAATCGCCGCCCGCATCGTGTTACTCGGATCTGCATGCATCGTCTTTTTATTAACTCTCATCTACGGTTTCCTAAAACCACTCGTGTCCTGGAGCATGCTATCGGGAATTCCCTTTACATTTTTCGCCGGAATAGTGCTTTCGGTTGGCCTAATTGCCGTTGCTCGATTTGCCAGCCCGCGACTTGCTACTTTCTTCGTAAGTTTTCTCGCTGTGCAATGCGTCCTGAACGCATTACTCGATCTCAAAACAGTTTTCTTTCTTTCCTCTCCCTTCGCACCCACAGTTCATACAGACGCCGAGAACATGGCAGTCGCCACCGGAATACCGGCTCTATTCTGGACCATGGCTTGGATAGCGACGGCCTTTGTGATTCTTTGGTTTGCGATGCGTCTCTACGTAGTTAGCCGCGAGGGAAAAATCCAACCCGATCTACCTTTTGAAGACTCGCCGGTATCGTGAAAGCCATCTCCTTACTGAGATTGTGTGAAGGTGGTGCTAAGCTCCAAAAGAGCGAAAGCAACCTCACAGGTTAGGAAGGGGACCCTGTCCCCGCTTAACTTTGCAATCACTCAACTGCAATCAAACTCTCCAAACTTAGTACATTTTATTGATGAGAGACTTTCAACCTGGGGGCGTGGACAGGGTCCCCTTCCCGACCTGAGAGCCACCTGACTTAAGTCGAGAGCCTCCAGAACTGTGCTCTCGGTTAATGGAGACTGGGATAGAGCGAGTGCGAGTGGGAGTAATTAATTGAGAAACGCAACGACACGTTCGATAAACGTGTGTACGTAAGTAAACACGTTCGCGCTATTTTGGGGGATAACAATAAAGGAGAGGAGGAGCATTGAAATCCAGACTGACATATTCATCAACAGAGGATCACGCAACTGCTGCGGACAATCTGAAGAGGCAATCTGGATTAATCTTCGGACGCGAGTCTTGACGCCGCACCTTTCCTCTCTGACGAAAAAAGAGCCTGCCGGCATCAAGGGTGTTGCCCCCGGGGGGATCATACGAGAGATCTTCACCAGCGCTGATGCCAGATCCAGTGCCACATGCCGACCAATTTGCGCCGCGTGTTCGTCCGCCGCCGATTCAGAGTCTTCGGCCCAGGCTCTATCCAATACTCGGCCCGACGGAATCATAAGTAAGGCATCGTGGCAGAACCTGAGCAATCCGCGTTTGAGGTTGTCATGTGCCAAAAGATGGCCATGTTCATGCTCAACGGCCGCCGAAATCTCATCCGGCGTCAGAGACTCAAAGACCCGATGCCCAATAAAAAGCCGCGGCCGCAAAATGCCGACTATGGCAATTACAGGAAAGGGATGGTTGATTCGATAAACAGGAATGACAACGCCGGCTAGGGAAACTCGCTCTCCATGGGCCAACCAATCCTGGCGAAGTCGAGCAGTTGCGGACCAGGCTGCAAATCCGCGAATTAGGGCCAACCCAATACCTCCAGCGGCAGCAAGAGCAATAAGGGCAAGCTTCAGACTCACACGCTCCGGTGTTGCTCGAGGCTCTAGTTTTATGTAAGCAGGCGCAAGCAGAAAAATGGCGCCAGAGAGACCCAACGCTGCGGGAAGCACTCGCAGGGAAAAGGGGATTTTTGCTCGAGCCGTGGCAGACCAGCCGTTTGTGAACTGCCGGACCAGTCGCCAGAACGTCGCTGTGCACAATGATGCGAGGCTGTTGAAAGTCAGCACAGAGGCGAGCAGGATCGATATTCCGAGCAGAATAAACATCATCAACTCTTCAAATGAAGTTCGCGGCGTTTTTCCTGGATTAACCGATCCAGCTCATCAAGTAGTTCTCGATCTCGATCACTGACGGCATCGACGATGCAGGCGAGCACTGGCTCTACGACATCGGCCCCCCTACCCAGTAATCCATCAATCAAGTCCTCTCTGATGCCCTGCTCCAATTCTTCGCGATTGACTATTGGCGAGTAAAGAAAGGCCCTTCCCTCTTTGTACCTGCTGAGCAGCTGTTTTTTGTAGAGCCGGTCGAGCGTAGTCATTAGCGTAGTATAAGCAACCCTCTCGTCAAATGCTCTGAAGACGTCGCGCACGCTTACCCTACCGAGCCGCCAGGTCTGTTCCATGACCTGGCGTTCAAGGCTACCTAAAGCTACTGCAGCCACATCTCGCGGTCTACGGAATCCACGCAAAAGGAATTTTGGTGTTTTCATGAGAAGCGCATTGTTGTGCAGATGGGCTACAGGTGTCAAATGAAAGCTCTCCCGATTTCACCTACAGCAGAAATGGAGGTAATATTTGAGGTTTGCGGATGAAGCAGAACTTTTTTCCGTGTAGCCACTCACATATTTGAGATGCCCGAACAAGCCATTGAAGTCCGGGGAGCCCGGGTCAATAATCTGAAGAACATTTCCTTCTCCATCCCGATTAACCAGATGACTGTGGTTACCGGGGTGAGCGGATCCGGCAAATCATCGCTTGCGTTCGACACTATATACGCTGAGGGGCAGCGACGATATGTTGAGTCTCTTTCCGCCTATGCGCGCCAGTTTCTTGAACGGATGGACAAGCCTGATGTCGACGAGGTTCGTGGCATTGCACCCGCCATCGCTATACGGCAAAAAAACTCAACTCGAAATCCAAGGTCTACGGTAGGCACGCAAACTGAAATTTACGACTACCTGCGGCTGCTCTTCGCTCGGGTCGGCACCACCTACTGTCGGATTTGTGGCCGCCGCGTTTATCGCGACTCGCCGGAATCGGTCGCGGATGAAGTTTTGCGGACGCTTTCCCCGGCTACCAGGTTTTATGTTCTTTTTCCCGCCCAGGCAGGACTTGGCCTAAAGCAACTTGGGGACGGGGAAACCACGGGATCACGTGCCGGTGGGCCAGGCAGTGAAAAATTGAGGTCATCGCGTCAACGAGTCTCTGGGCCAGCGCGCCACCACGCGACTGCGCACATCATGAGCCTGATGCAGAGGGGGTTCACACGGCTCCTGGTCGACAATCGAATTTTGGAGCTTCATTCACCCGATGATTACTCGCGGCCCAATTTCGAGGGCGCTTTTGTGATGGTTGACCGCCTCGCCAGCGAACCCGCGATTCGCCAGCGCCTGGTTGATTCGTTGGAAATTTGTTTTCAGGAAGGACACGGGGCAGCAGTCATTCAAACGGCAGGGCCTGAACCGCAGCAACTAAAATTTTCCGACCGATTCGAATGCAAGTACGACGGAACGTTTTACGCTCAACCCGAGCCGCGACTCTTCAGTTTTAACAATCCATTTGGCGCTTGCCCCACGTGTCAGGGATTCGGCAACACCATCGGTCTCGATCTCGACCTGGTTATACCCAATCCCGGCTTGAGTTTGAAGCAGGGCGCAATTGAGCCCTGGACGAAACCGCAACATGAGTGGGCCATGGACGAGTTGCGCCAGTTTTGCAAGTCAGAAAAAATTTCTATGACTATCCCATTCAACCAACTGTCGCGCGCTGAACAGCAAGCAGTCGTTGAGGGCAAGGGAGACTGGAGTGGTGTTCGCGGCTTCTTTGAGTGGCTGGATACCAAGAAATACAAGCTTCACATTCGTGTTTTTCTATCAAAGTATCGCGGTTATACGCTTTGTCCGGATTGTGGTGGGCAACGCCTGCGGCAGGAAGCTCGCGATGTTAAAATTGGCGCACGTACGTTACCCGAGGTCTGCTCGCTCTCCATAAAAGACGCGGCAGTATTCTTTGACTCACTTCAACTTCCTGAAGAGCAAGCGGCGGTTGCAGAAAGAATCCTGTTTGAAATTCGACGACGCTTACGTTTTCTAGTTGACGTGGGTCTTGACTACCTGACGCTTGAACGTCTCGCTTCGACGCTTTCCGGAGGAGAGGCCCAGCGAATACAATTGGCCACCAATCTCGGCTCCGCGCTGGTAGGAGCGTTATACGTGCTTGACGAGCCCTCAATCGGACTCCACCCGCGCGATAATGAACGTCTGATTCAACTACTGCACAACCTGCGCGACATCGGAAATACCGTCCTGGTAGTGGAACATGATGTCGAGATGATTCATGCGGCCGATCACATTCTCGATATTGGCCCTGCGGCGGGTGAATTGGGCGGCCGGGTGATGTACGAAGGTGACTTTCCCGGATTGCTCAAAGATGAAGGGTCACTAACGGCCCGATATCTCCGCGGCGAGGCGGAAATTAAGGGTCCGAAACAGCGCCGTTTGCTTCAGAAACGCTCGCTGAAACTGCGAGGGGCTTCCGAACACAACCTGAAGGCGATAGACCTTGACCTGCCTTTGGACATGCTGGTCTGTGTTACCGGCGTGAGTGGCTCAGGCAAATCCACACTGATTCACGATTGTATCTACGCCGGGTTAAGGAAACAACGAGGTGATTGGCAGGGTCACGTTGGAGCGTTTCAAACACTGGAGGGCGGACTGTCAATTGACGATGTTGTTCTCGTTGATCAGTCGCCTATCGGAAGAACTCCTCGCTCGAATCCCGTCACTTATATTAAGGTCTACGACGCCATCCGCGAGGCGTTTGCTGCCACGAGAGAAGCCCAGGCACGAGGTCTGGATCCCTCCCATTTCTCATTCAATTTACCCGGTGGTCGCTGCGAAGTTTGTCAGGGTGACGGCACCGTTACAGTAGAAATGCAGTTTCTGGCGGACGTCGAACTTGTGTGCGAAGAGTGCAAAGGAACGCGTTTTAAGCAGCAGATTTTAGACGTACGCTATCGGGGTAAAAATGTACATGAAGTGTTGAGCATGACAGTACGCGAAGCCATAGCTTTCTTTCGCGAGGTGCCAAAGATCACTAACCGACTACGAGTGCTTGATGAAGTGGGATTGGGATACTTGCGTCTGGGCCAGTCTGCAACCACACTCTCCGGAGGCGAAGCTCAACGGACCAAACTGGCAGCCCAGCTGTCAAAACGCACCGGTTCCCGAACTCTTTACATCTTTGATGAACCCACCACGGGCCTCCACTTTGATGACATCAACAAATTACTCTCGGCATTTCGTGCTTTGCTGGAGGCGGGCGGTTCGTTATTTGTCATCGAACATAATTTGGATGTCATCAAGACTGCCGATTACGTAATTGACCTCGGGCCGGCGCGGGGCGAGGCGGGAGGTGATGTCGTCGCAACCGGAACGCCGGAAGAGATCGTGAACGTACCGCAGTCGTATACCGGACGGTATTTACGCAGATACCTGGCCCAGTCCAACGGCCAATGACATTGAAGAGAGCAGAGCTTCATAGCTCAACGCTCCTACTGAATCATGACTTCTGCTGATTGTTTTCCAGGGCAGTCCGTAACACCCCATATTCCTCTACGACGCCGCCTTAGGTATTTGGCAATAATCTATCTCAGCTTTCTGCTGGTCCTGTTCAGTATCGAAATAATTACGCGTACGACACTGCCACATCTCTCGAGTCTTGATTTATTTGTCGTCACGCCGCAACAAAAGGCCCAGATTGCCAACGCCCAACAGTCAACCATCTTTGAAGGCGACCCCCTAAAAAATAGTGTTTCTGCAAATTCCGGAATTGAGTGAAATAGCTTACCCGGCGAACGAAGGTTGGTTTGGCGAACTGATCCATCCAAACCACATGGGCCATAGGCTGCTGGCCTCGGAGTTGCTGAAGGTCTTTTCAACAAACAGGATGCTTGATAGCTTCACCGTTCCGGCGCTCATCCCGTAGCAGATGCAGGGTTATATTTTCGGCAGAGGGGGACAAGCAAGTGACTCTAAAAGATAAGATTATTTCGGATATGACTGCGTCCATGAAGGCCCAAACAGCGGCGCGCACCTCAACTTTGAGAATGGTGAAGGCAGCACTTATGAACCGCGAGATTGAGAAGGGCGGCGAACTGGACGATGAGGAGATAATGAAACTGCTTAAGTCCATGGTCAAACAGCGCCACGATTCGGTAGAGCAGTATCAGAAAGGGGGGCGTCAGGACCTGGTGGACAAGGAGAACGCGGAGATCGTGGTAATTGAAACATATTTGCCGCAAGCAGCCTCCCGAGATGAGATTGAACAAGCAGTTAGTGCCGCAATTGCGGAAACTGGCGCTGCTTCACTGAAAGATATGGGAAAGGTGATGAAGGCAGCGCAAGCTAAGTTGGCGGGAAAAAACGCGGACGGGCGAACTTTAAGCGAGATCGTGAAGTCAAGGCTCACCTGAAAGGCCCTCTTCACTGGGACCGCGGGCGTTCCGCCCGCACCAACATGCCGCTAAAAGCTAACATAACAAGGTCGGGTGCTGTGAAAACCATCGGGAGCAGATCGTGAAAATGCAGAAATCCCAATTAAGCAGCCGACTGATTATTCTGGCGCGTCTGACTGCCGATTTGATAGATCGCTTCCATCACGGCGGAGCGTACCTCTGACGGCAAGGAACCACGCACAGCCAAACTACGGAACGAAGAGATGATATCAGGCTGGTCGCTAAACGCGAGCAGCTTGATTACGGCTAACCGCACTCCAATATTTGCGTGGTTGCCGATAGTGTGGATGAGTGGCTGAACTTCTCCAGCTTTGGCCATGAGAAAGAGAATTGAAAACGCATCGTAGGTCTTCTCTCTGCTTTCGCCTGCCAGCCCATTGATTGCATCCATTGCTATTCCAGAACCAGCCAGTGCGGCACCAATTTTCCGACGACGCTCGGGCGTGCCTTCGCGCAAAGCGCGAGTAAACGAGCCGGCGCGATCTGGCTTGAGATCATAGAGAGCACGGGCGGCCGCGTTGCGAACCTCGGCAGAGGAATCATCGAACGATTTTGTGATCAAAGCAAAGGCTTCCTCTGCACCCAGTTGCGCCAAATCAGGCAAAGCCGCGGCTCGTTCGGCTGAGTCGCTGCTGTTTAAACGTTCGACCAGGACTGAGGCTATTGAAGACTCATCGCCAACCGCTTCAATTGATTTCTCCGGGGTATTCTCCACAGCTTCAATTGCGGTTTGGGACGGCGGCCGTTCGTCATGGGTTCTTACTACTTTGTCGGCAACAGAGTTCTTGTGGAAGACCAACTCAATTTCCTCGTCAGTCATCATCCTGGGCGATTTGTCCGCATTCTCCGAAGAAATACCCCCTGGCAAGTGGCCCTCAAGCTGGACGTGAAGGCGAGTTTCTGTCTCCTGAATTAGACTCACGCGGTTTGCGTTTGTATTGCGCAGCATTTCAATTTGCGTATTGAGCTGTTCTTGTTTCTCAATCTGTTGCAGAGCCTCTGCTTCCGCTTGCAAACGAAAAGCTTCAAGTTCCTTAAGTCTTAGTTCTTCCACTTCAGCTCGATGACGCGCTTCCTCAGCTGCTTGCTTATGCGTCTCCGCTTCTAATTGTCGGCGAGCTTCTTCGGACCGCAAAACAGCTTCTTCCTCTGCCCGTTGACGACTAGCTTCTTCAAGTGCTTGCAGATGAGCTTTGGTTTCCTCAATTTTCTGCAGCTTTTCCGCTTCGTTCTGACAAAGAAGTTTGATTTTGGAATTAAGTCGCTGTTCCTTCTTCGAAAGCTGTTCTGTTTCTACTGATGCTTCGCTATAAATTGTCTCCAACAAGACCAGTCGTTGGTCCTCATTACTTAATCGGGCCGCCAGCGTTCCAACCTTTGATTCGAGATTGACCTTTCGCGGCTTTGCTTTTCGCCTGCCACCGTCGCCTGCCGATTTAGAATCATCTTCTGCCGCAACTCCGAGGCGGGCTTCCAGCTTCTCGATAAGCTTGGCGTGTCTTGCCTCAGCTTTCTGCAAGGCCTTTATTTCATCCTTCAGCTGCTCTTCTCTTTCTGCTCTCAGTTGGGATGCCGCAGCAAGCTTATTACGAACGTCTTCCAACTGAGCAAGTCGTTCCCCTTCTTCGAATGAAATGCGCCGAGCTTCTCCTTCGATTTCGCCAAGCAAGGCCTCCTTTTGTTCCAGCTGCTCCACCTGCTCGGCTTCTTTTTTGCGCAGCGACTCGATCGTGGCATTAAGCTGCCGTTCTCTTTCTGCTCGCTTTCGGGCTTCTGCCTCAAACTCGTTTTTGACAGCTTCCAACGCAGCCAGTTGTTGCTCCTGTTCCGCGGCTCGGATGCCTGCTCGCGCTTCAGCCTCACGATGAGCCTCTTCTACACGTCGAGTTCGCTCTTCCGCCTCTGCGTGAAGTCTTGCTTCTTCCTCTGCTTGCTGGTGCATTTCCGCCTGGGTTCGTCGCAGTTGGGCTTCAGTCTCCGCGATCAGCTGTCGTTGCGTGACTTGCGTTTGAACCAAGGTTTCAATTTCAGATTTGAGGGTTTTTATTTGTTGCGCGATTGCTTGAGCTTCCGCTTCTGCCTGACTTCGGATAGCCTCCAGCTGTACTAACTGCTCTTGCTCTTCCTCTGCCTGCAGTCGCGCCGCTGCCTCTGCTTCCTCTCGTACTTCTGCCGCTGCCTGGCGCCTCGCGGCCGCCGCAGCCTCTCGTTGCTCTTCTACTTCCGCCCGCAGATGCGCTTCTTCCCCTGCTTGTTGTCGTGCCTCCTCCTCGGCTTCTCGCAACCGGCTTTCGGTTTCCTCGATCTGCTGCAGTTGTTCTGCTTTCAACGTCACCAACTGTTGGATCTCAATATTGAGTTGCT
>Ga0137369_10003186_pt1 | contig 16795 bp, 18 predicted proteins | sample SagtaG_12_FD_104918 | JGI IMG/M metagenome (GOLD analysis project Ga0137369, IMG submission 104918) | Vadose zone soil microbial communities from Sagehorn Ranch, Mendocino, California, USA - Sage1_L_113_16 metaG | ecosystem: Environmental > Terrestrial > Soil > Vadose zone | place: USA... | reverse complement strand
GAAGCGGACGGCACGCTCGCGTAGCTCATCGGAGTACTTCCTCGGTCTGGCCATCGCTGGAGCATCTCCTTCCCCCAGGACAGAGCCTGGCGTCGGAGCCTCCAAGAAACCCAGGGTCCTTCACTCCTAGACCCATGTTGCCAGCTGTACAAGGTCTAAAGGCCTGCGGTCATGCCTCAAAGTGCCCGGATCTGCGTGCCGGGGAGGCGTGGGCCTCGCAAGAGCCCGGGCCGGGGAGCGACCAGACCACGAAAAACCTCCGAAATCAGGGAAGGCGGAAGCTATCGATGTCGATTGGAACGCCGCTTCCCACCGCGAACTGAGTTTCTGAACTCCACGGGTTCGTGGAGCATCGGCGAGATCGTCTTCAACTTCGTCGAAACTGGTCGGCTCGAACTCCTCGACCGGGCCTGGCACGTCGGCAACGACTCACAGCACCGGGGCGCCGCCGCCTGGTCGGCGGCGCCCCTTGTGGGAAGCACGAAAGTCACCTCTTCTACAACTGGCCACCTGGAGCAAGAGAGTCGTGTTGATCATCGCCGTGTCGTAGTTGGCGCCGTACTGACTCGTTGGCTGAAGGTCGACCAGGCTGTTGCCAGTCGCTGCGGGTTCACTCAGTGGCCAGTGCGGGGTGCAGGGTCAAACGGCTGATCTGGCTGAGCGGCAACAGTGAGGCGACGACCGCAATGGCGAGTCCCCCCTGCGGCCGCGATCGTCGCTGCAACCAGCAAGGAGTACACCGAGACTCCGAGCAGGCTTGCGCCGAGGATGACGCCCAGCGCGCCGCCGAGGCTGCCGATCGCGCCGATGAGCGTGCCGCGGAACGAGCTCTCGATCGCGACCACGGTTAGGGCGGTGACTCCGATGAACAGGCCTGCAAGGCCGAGCAGCGCTGCGGCGCGGCCGGGATCACACGGAAGGTGTGTGGGGCGTCCTCTGGTGGAAGGATCGCGGACGAGAACTCCAGTCGTTCAACCTTCCGGATTGCATCGGCATTGGAACCCGCCAGGCTCAGAGACCTCCCAGGCGTGTCAGCAGTGCGCCGCCGAGAGGTGATAGGACGGCGATGAGTCCCTCGAGATTCTTTCTGGGATCTCCGCCTAGCTCGAGTTCTGCGCTCAACTCTCCTCGGAGCTTTGTGCCTGTCGCGAACGCTTCGGCGGCTCCGAGATTCGGGTCTGGCAAGGGTGCCGCCCGCTCCAGGACGGATCGAGCTCGCCCATCTAGCGCTGTGAATACATGTAGGTAGATGGCGGCGAGGACGCCGGTGAACCATGCTCCGTAGACGAGCACGAAGGTGTCCGGCAACGGTGTGAGATCGGCGGCCTCGACGGCTTGGCGAAGGGCTCCTGTAGCGATCACGGCGAGCGCGATGATCGCTCCCAGAGAGGCCGTGGCCAACCGCAGGTAACTCCGCAGAAGATGTATCCGCTCGATGTCTTTGGCCGTTGTCGACCATCCGGTCTCCTCGGTGGCGCACAGTTGTACGCGCTTCAGTACCACGAGGAACGGGAATGCCGCCGCGCCGGCAATCACGTGCAAGAGCGGGATCTTCCAGTCCTGTCCGGTCATGACATAGGGGTTTCGGAGGCCGGCGAGTCCGCCGGCAACGAGCAGGACCGCGACAACGCTGTAGCTGAATAGTAGAAACCGGGCGGTTTCTTTTCGCCAGCGCGCGCGCCATGCTGGCGCGGTCTCGGCCAGCCACGCCTGGGCATGCGCGTTCAGCGCCTTCACCGCCCTGAGACCGGCGCCTGCAAGCACTGACCAGACGACAACCTGAGCGGTGAGTAAGAACTGCCAGACCGCTAGCTCGCGCGCACCGCCTAGAGCATGTATGTCTCTTTCGCTGCCCCATCCGGCCCACTTAAGCAGAGCGAAGGTGGCCAATCCCAGGAGTGGCGCGGCGAGGGTTACGGCGCGAGCCAAGTCGAAGCGCTGGCTCGCTCTGGCTCCAGAATCACGCTGCACTCCTCAGCTCCCCGACTTGCTGGCTTTGGTCGACCCGGCGAAGGTTAGGCACGCCGATCCGGCTCTAGCCATCTCCGAGTGGAGGGACCCGTGCTTGCTGTGGTCGTTCCTCTATCGTCCTGCGGAGCCTGTTCGCACTAGTTCCGGCTGCTGGATGGTCGGCCTTGACCCAACTTGGGAAGGTGTCATCAGGCGCGTTGGCTTTCGTGGGTTGCTCTAGCTGGTGATCGTTTCGATGCCGGTCTCGGCTCTGATCGCTTCGCCGCCCGAGGCTTCGATCTGGTCGGACTCGTGCAGCTGCCGCGGGAACGTGGCCGCACCGATCAATTCCTCCAGGTCACGTACCGAAATCATGCGCGTGCGCCATTCTCGCTCGACGGCGAACTCAAGATCGGTGTCGGAGAGATCCTGATCAAGAAGGAACGCAAACGTCTGCAACGCATCGTCGGTGCGGGCGACGACGACTTTCCAGAACTGTCGCGGTATGGCGATGTCGACTGTTCCCGCGTCATCGACTCCGCGGAAGATGCGGTCGTTGTCGCGGAAGACGGGGCCCGCGAAGACGCAGTACCGCTCAGCGGCCGCTTGCTTGAGAACAACGTTCTCGAGCTCCCCCCAGACGCCCTGCTTGTTGGAGCGATTGAACTCCGCTACTTGCGGCGAGCAGTTGGTGACGTGGAAGGTGTCCCCGTTCGCGCGCCGCAGCTCGTCGAAGGTGTCGCCCCAAGCAACATCGTCGCGCCTGACGATGTGACCCTTGTCGAACGACGCGCGGTCCTTGGTGAAGAAGCGGTCCGGCAGCTGGTGCACGGCCGGGATGCGTGGATCGGTGAACCATTTCTCTTGATCGTTCGGACCCAGTCCGGTTAGGCCGCGCCTGCTGTAATCGCGCCCCGCTTCCGGCTTCTTCCGCCGCGGGTCAGCGTCGACGTTCGAGGCTGTGAACAACGCGAGCCGGCGCAGCTTGTTGACGACGATCGAGAAGTGCTCGTAGGGAAGGACGAACGAGCCGTCATCGAGGCGCGACACGAGACTCTCGTCGACAACGGTGGGAATGGGAACGTCGATGCCGAGAAAGTTCTCGTCGTAGCCCGGGCGGTGCGAGAAGTCCTCATCGCGGAACGGTTCGACCAATGCCTCGACCACGGCGCCCGCTGTCGCCGTCACTTGCGGGGGCGCCGCCGCTCGCGGTGTCCCCGGGCTCCGGATCTCAACCGCCAGCTCGAGTGGAATCGACCAAGCCAGCGCTTGCGCGTCCCGACCGAGGGAAACGCGGCCCCCTAGGCCAACCTGCCCCGAGGCGTCTGGCGGAGGACCGGACGGAGGCCCGGGCACAGCGGGAACCGCGATTCGCTCCGGCGTCCGCAGCTGGTCGACGAGAGCACGTTGTGCCGCGGCAAACGGCTGCTCCGAGAGGAAGCGGAGGATCCGGCTGGCGCGGATGCCCTCGTTGAGGAAGGTCCCAGCTCCGTGTTCCGGGGTCGGCACGCTTGCATGGTGCAAGGCGACGATCTCCCATTGGTCGTTGAACACGGGCGAGCCCGACGAACCCGGTTCGGTGTCGGCTTCGTAGTGGAGGAAGAGTTCGAGTTCGTCGACGATGCGGTTGTCGCGTAGTGCGACCTGCTTCTTCTCGCCGCGAGGGTGCTGCACGATTGTGACGAAGTCGCCCACGATCGCCTTTCCCTGCGCCTCGATCAGCCGGTTCAACCCGAAGTCGACCAGATCCTGTTCCCGCGCAGCGACCGCGACGAGCGCGAAGTCACGCTCTAGGTCGTTCATGAAAAACGTGTCCGGATCGAGCGGCAGCAGCCGAGACAGCAAAGGCCTGCCGCCGAGACCATCCTGAAAATTGAACTCAGCGGCGCTGAGTCGCGCCACCTCGGCGCTCGGAAGCACATGATGGTTCGTCAGCAGCAGCCGCGGCGACACCAACGAGCCAGTACCAAAGCCAACAACGCGGCCGGCCTCATCGCGGATGTCAATACGGCAAACGGCACGCGACGCTGCTACACCTTCCTCGAGGTAGCGGATGCCGACGAAGTCAGCAGTATTGATGATCTTCTCCAGCACTATGCCGGCACGCACCTCGCTTGCCGCCAGATCCGTCCCGGTCGCGGGCTCCATGCCCGGGACGACCTCGGCGGCGACGTCAGCTGCTTCGCTGGCGACGCCGGGCGCCGCTTCCGTAGTGCTCGTCGCAGCGCGCTCGAGCGCGGCCTCGATCACCTGCTCCGGCGCTGAGGCAGCCGCTGGTACCTGAGCCGCAGTCGTCGGCAGCGACTCGCCGGCGTAGTAGCGGGTGACACGGTCGAGCCGGCGCGCAAGCTCCTCGGCCGTGTTGACCTCGGCCAACCCTCCAGGCCGGGCGAGGGCGTCGATGTTCGACCGACGATGCGCAGCCCGTTCGTCACTCCGCCGCTTGGCCGCCTCCTCCTGCCCTCGGCGGGCGTCCTCAAAAGGCTCGCTCATCGGACCTCCAGAATCGATCCACTGCCGGATTCTCGGTTCCGAGCGTGCCAGCGCTCGCGCCCGGAAGGCGCGGCCTGCGCGCACCCCCGCAGAGCGGCATGACATCGACTGCGCCCTAGGTCGAGTGCGCCGCGTGTGCAGGCGGAAGCGGAGCTTGTTTCCCCTGCGCCGCAGCCCTCATCTGCCATGAGCGCCTCCTCGATCACGAAGATGCATACCGCATCTGCTGCCAGCTGTCAATGAAGGCCAGAGTCCCGACTCCTCCGGAAAAGGGCCATGGACGCACTCCCGCCAACGGCGACCAGCAGGTGCGTTATCAAAGCGAAGCGGCGCGTCGTGCAAGGCCCAGACGGCAATCTTGACAAGAGGCCACAATCGAGGGGACACTCGCCCTGAGTGTGGATCGTCCTCGGATCCCGTCGTGCACGCATCAGACCTGAGGGGTTTCAAAATGCGGGTTCGGTTCATGCCCTTACTCGGCGGTATTCGTGGATGAGTCCACCGAGCAGGTCGCGAGGTTCGATTGTGGCGACCTTTCGACGCCGCTCAGGATCATCACCAACGCGCTCCGCCTGCGTGCCGAGCCGGTCCAGGTGGAGTCGCTCGATGGCACGTCCCGGCGCATGACTTCGGCACGAGAAGTCATGTACCTCGGCCGAGCCGGCGGTACCGCTGTCTTCTTCGATCCGAGGACCAAACAGACGGTGCGGGTCGCGAAAAACGACATCCTGTTCGACTGGACGGCCCATGGACCAAACGCGGAGCGGTGTGGATGAGGGACTGGCTTGCGAACCAGTTCCCTTCGCCTCCTGCTAACGGTGGGTCGAAGCGGTCTGGACCGACGAGGCGCAGGCTGGCCGTCGAGCCTGTCTAGGCAATGAGTGCCAGCTGTCTCGATGACCTGGATCCGGTTGGCCAGGCCGCCTGGCAGGCGCTCGCCACAGCGTATGTTGAGGACGCGATTACGGAATTTGGCTCGCGTGAAGGAAACTTCCGCGTCGGCCTGAGAGAGGACTGTGCGCGGGTTAGCGTTCAATGGACAGGATTTCCGGAGCGGGTCGCATCGTGCCTGGGCCGAAGGAAGACACTCGCTCTGCTCGATGCTCGGCCCGGCCTTCCGGGCGGCCGCGCTCTTCAGGAGGAATATGTCGAGTGGCGAGTGATCCGGCGTGGGTCACAGATCCAGCGGATAGAGCTGACGACGGAGCTCCCTGAGTATTGGGCCGTTTTTGCCGCACACAGTCCGAAGCGGCTGCTGGCGCTCGTCGAGGCATTCGCCGGCGAAGAGGAGGTGGCAGTTCGCGACGTGTTTGGCACTGACGATGCGCTGGACGCAAGCATGTCGCCCGAGGAGAGGGAGAGTGCCTTTCGCGCGGTTATGCTCGAAGCTGGTGCGAGTCCTTATAACGACGGCCGCCGCGCGATCTGTTGCATGCGGCAGCAGTCGAACTCGCTCTTCAGTGCCGCTGCTCTTGTTGCTGCCGCTTCGACTCCGCGGTTCGTTGTCGATCAATTCGATGGGCGCAGCAGGTCGCCGCGTTGCGACGAGGCGGTCTCGCTGTTCTGGGGTGGCCTTGCGCAGCTTCGGCGCGCGAGCGATCCGCTGCTCGTCGAGCGGCTGGGCCAACTCGCGCTGGAGGGGCGCGAGGTCGCGCTCGACGCCCCGGTCGGCGTCTACATCCACTCCGTCGCTGCCGGCCGTCTACGGACGCCCACTGGCTTGAGGGTTCCCGACCAATGGTTCCGCCTCAGCCGAGCGGCTGCGGGACCTAGCGGCGGTCGGCGTCACTTTCAGCGTCTCGTCTTCGAAGTGCCCCCCGATCAGGACTTCTGCGTCTCTGACCTCGTCGACGTTGCGACGGAGCGACGAATCGAATTTGGAGGCGAGATCGCCGACCTGGTCAGCATCGCCCTCTTCCTCCGCGTCACGAATGAGCATGCCGTGGCGGTTCCAGCAGAACCCGTGCAGCCTCGAAGCGGGAGCGAGACCGAGGACTGCAGCGAGCTACAGGAAGTGTTCGCTGCCTTCCGCCGTGAGGCTTCGCGATGAGCACCTCGCGGCTCCAAACCGGGATCTACTTCGGCGCGAAGACAACCCCGCATCCGTCGTATCGGCTATTGCTCCTAAACGCCTCAGCCAGAGCGAGTAGCGCGGCAGTGGCTCGTGGGCTCGAGCGCCTGATGGGCATGTTCGAAGAGCTGAGAAGGGGGCGTGTTCCCGAGCTGAACGGGGAGCGCGAGTCGCAGCGAGACGCGAGCGCGAAGCAATTCGAGGGACTCGATGCCCTCATCGGCTATGGCCGACGTCTCTTCGACACAAGCAAACATCGGCCGCGACTCACTACAGCGGAGCGCCCCGACTTCCTCGCCTACCTAGCCTCGGATGGACCGTTCCCGGCACTGCGTTGGGCAAGCAGGCGCCGCAGCGCGGAGGCGGATTTCGCCCTGCAGCTGACCGCTTCGAGCGAAGCAGCGGTCAGCCTCGCAGCCGTCGAGGCCTGGAAGCTGATCGCCGATGAAGGGCTACCACTGCTCGTCGCCGAGTCGTTCAGCGGATTCGGCCGCACCGATGGACGAGGCTGGCTTAGCTTCCACGACGGAGTCAGCAACATGCCCTCCGACCAGAGACCGCACGCCCTGGTCGCAGCTGCCGACCCCCCGTGGATGGAGGGCGGCACCTACATGGCCTACCTGAGGCTGCTGGTCGATCTCGCTCAATGGCGCTCGCTGACCCGCAACGAGCAAGAACTCATCGTCGGACGAGGCAAGCTCACCGGAGCAGCCGTCGTCCGGGTCGAACGAAGGGATGGTCGAGTCAGGCCCGCGGCCGCGCGCGCGCCTGGCCCTGACGCCAGCACGACCGAGCTCGCCCGCTGGCGCGATCCACCGCAAACAAGCGATCCGGTGCTCGAGGCCTCGCATATTGCGCGCGCAAACCAGAGCCGCGCCTCACCGGTTGCTCCGGGCGCCTTTCGCATTTACCGCCAGGGCTACGACTTTCTCGAATCGCTCACGGAGGAAGGCGTCCAGGTCGGGCTCAATTTCGTCAGCTTCCAGCGTGACCTGCGGGTCCTTCAGCAGCTGCTGCACCTTCCGGAATGGCTCGGCGATGCAAATTTCGGCGGAGCCGCTGGGGCAGGCGGAGTACCTGCGCTGATCAGCCTGGCGGCGGGCGGCCTCTACGCGGTGCCCCCGCGCGCCGACCCATACGCTGGCGCCGACCTTTTCGTCGGTAACGCGTGAGCGTTTGGGGTTGACCTAGTCCAATGAAGGTCGTAGCGTGGTTGCCGAAAGGCAGAGTGATGCCGTATGCCCGATGAAACCTGCATGGCGTTCGACTCGGTCGCGCCGTTCAACCCGAACACTCTGCACCGGTTCATTGTCGGCGCCGACCCGGCGCCGCGAGCGATGAGCCTGGCCGAGGTGAAAGCGCTCGGCGACCCGTTCGCCTCGTTGCTGCTTGCCCGCGGGATCGTGCCGCGTAGCGGTGAGGAGGTTCTGGCCAAGATCAAGGCGGCCGTGCCCGCGAACAGCCCGCTCAAGCAGCACAGCTCGTTCATCCTCGGCGAGGGGAGCCAGCTCGCCTCGACCGTTGAGAGCGCCGCCGTCGACCGGACTCTCCGCTTCGTCATCACTGTCGGCACCGGCCCGAATGGCCCTGACCTCATGCTGAGTGTGCCCGATCCCAACCAGCCCAACCTGATCGAGCTGATGGCCTGGGACCGCAAGGTCGGTGGCTTCAACTATTACCGCTCGACCGGCGACGGCGCCATGTGGATGTTCGCCGGAAACTCGCGTGACGCCCTGCGGGATGCGAGCCACCGCAAAGGAGTGTTCGAGAGTCACCGCAGCGGCGCACCGGTGATGAAAGAGCTAAAGACACCCTGGATCAACTGGCACTCGCCGGCCGCCAACATCCCCGACACCGCCTTCGCCGCCAACGATCCGCGCCGAACGCACGACTGGTTCAAGAACAAAGAGCCCGGCGGCGGCCTCACCTTCGAGTTCCAGGCGGCTCGACCGGCGATGAGCCGTTGGGCGAAGGCGCGCTTCGCCAAGCTGAGAAAGAGCGGCGGGACGGTCACTCGGCCGCGGCGGTTCATGGAGCAGATCCTCGACTCGCCGGCCGTGAACCTGATCACCACCCACGTCGAGAGCAAGGCGCTGACGCCAACAGTCCAGCTTGACCTGCCAACTACCTTCTTCGTCGACTCCGAGGGCCTTTCGGACATTCTTGGTCTCGTGGCGCCGCCGGCGTTCACGGTCACCGGCAGGATCTATGCCAAGTGCTTGGAGAAGTTCAACGTTCGAATGGACGACGGCGACGGGTTCAGGATTAAAGGCGACACACACTTCTGTTTCCTGGTGCCCGAGCGTGGCTTCGAGGACCAGGTTGTCCTGCGCGAGGTTGTCGAGATGGGCCTCGTCAGCCGACGATTGGCCGCTTGCCTGCTGATGGTCGATCCCTGGAACCCGATCTTCTCCGATCGCCGCAGCGCCCTTCTGCGGCACGTGCCCGTAACAGCAACGATCACTAACGGCAAGAGCACCTTCTCGCGCGACCTGGCGAAGACCATCCTCGCGGCCGCCAAGATCGCGCCCGCAGGCACACCCGAGAAGGAATTCGCAACCCGCTGGAACACCGGCACCGGATTCGCCGCGGCGTTCAACAAGCTCCTCACCGGCTACTACGGCGCGGTTGCCGCCAAGCTCAAGACCCAAACCGGCTTCGAGGCCTACTTCAGGCTTGCTGAGCACCGCCGCCAGGAGTTCAGGGACAGAACACGCTTGGCTGAGTTCCCGCTACTGCTTCCGCACACGAACATCCCAGCCGCGAAACGCCGAATGAAGCAGGACGGCAGCGTCGCCGGAGGCTGAAGCGTGCCTAAGCTCGCCCGTTTCAACAGCCCCGCCGGCCTGACCGATCCGAACGCCGAGGCGTGGAGCACCCGCGTCCGCGGCATCCTCGCCCCCTATCTCGACGGAACGCGACCCCAGTTCTACGACCCAACCAAGAAGAACACCCCGGCAAACACACCAGACCCGATGGTCTCCTGGGTCGCGTTCCCCGCCAGTCTGCGCGCACCCTCACAGGCCGAGCGGCTAAGACTCGCCGACAACGACCGCACACTCCAGGACGAGTACTGCGAATGGACCGTCGCCCGACGCGGAGGAAAGATCACGTGCGTCACGTTCACGACAGAGGTGCCCGAGTACTGGGAGCATCTCTTCGACACGGCGCCGCAACGCTTGCTCCAGCTCTATCGCAAGTTCGTTCACCCGCGCGTCCAACTCTCCGATCTGCGCAGGGCAAACGGGCGATATAGGCGCGAGAGTCCCTGGAACACCTCGACGCCGGGCCGGCTCATGCATTTGATCCAGGGCAACAACACGCTCGGCGCCGCCGTCGATCTCGTCGCCAACGCGACCGTGCTCAGGATCAAGAACGGAGAACTAGTCACAAACCAGCAAGAGCTCGTTCGCTGCGCAGACCTTGGTAACCCCTTCCGGCACAGCGACCCGCAAATCGCCTCTGCGGTCAACGTCGCCGCCAGCCAGGGCAACGAGATCACACTCGCCGACCCGCCCGGATTGCACCTCGGCCGCCCCTTGACGGCCGGAATGGTCACTCCCGATGGCGCCGATGCAGCCAAGTTCTGGAAGATCGAACGCGGAGACGCCGAGCGCACACTGCGCGCCCGCTTCGAAGTACCGCCGAACCGCGGCTACGTCGTCGGTGACATCGAAATCGGCGGCCGCCCGGTCCAACATGGGGGACAGATCGCCCAACGCGTGCAGGTCTGGGTCAAAGTACTCGTCAAGAAAGGCAGCCACGCCGCACAGCCGAGGCCCTGCGGCACCTGAACCAACCTCGCTGCGCGACGCCCATGGCGCTCTACCGGCGCGACTGGATTTCGAGAACCAGCGTTCTCTCTACTCGGCTAAGACCGAGTGTCACAGTAGAGACGCCAAAACGGGTGCACTTGTAAGCGGCTGCCGCCGGTCCTAGCATCGCGGCTATGCCAAACGAAACGGCCCGATCGTTCCGGGTGATGCGGGGCAACGTCACCTCCAGGCTGACGAACTTCGCCGCGCGCCGCCTCGAGGGGGATCTCAGCACCTGGAGCGTCCTCCTTGTGCTGCTTGGCGGAATCCTGTTCGGCGCGATCGTCCTGTTCGTCGACGCCGCCTGGTGGGACACACGGCACCGCGACTTCGCCGGCGAGGGCCCGTTTGTGCTGTGGGCCGGCCTGATGTGCGCACAAACCGCGCTCTGGGCGCTCGCGCTCGCCTGGCTCCTGCCCTCAGTGCACCGGCTTGCGTGTCCGGTACGGCGACCAGAACCGGAACGAGGTCGTCCGCTCGACGCTCATCATCCTCGCGATCATCCTGCTCGTCGCCCTCGGCGGCCCCTTCCTCAGCCGCTGGCCCGACTATGTCACTAACCACGTGGCGAAGGTCGCGCTGCTCACTGGTCGGTGCGCTCGTCGGCCTCGTTGCCGCTCGAGGCTTCTGGTTCGTCCATGGCGGGCTCAAACAGCTGGCCGGTGAGGATCTGGGCACGGACAAGACCCTGAACACGTTTCTCGCACTGCAGAGCGATCTGCACCGCTTCCTCGGCACGCTCGGCGCGATTCTCGGACTGATCATCCTCTCCGCCAGCGCACAGCGACAGGCGGCGCTTGTATACGAACCGGAACCGACTACGGCTACGAACTGGTGCTGGTGTACGGGTTCTTCTTCTCCATCTTGATCGCCGCCATCTACCTGCCGACGCACCTGACACTCGCCCGCGTCGGCAACGGCATCCGCGACGCCTTCTTCCCTCCCATCTCACCAACCTCGCCGGAATGGGAAGAGCGAGTCGCCAAACGGGAGAAGCTCGGCAATCTGCTCGAGCTCCAAGTTGGCCCGCTCGGCCGTTTCAAAGCAAGCGCCGCCATCCTGACACCGCTCCTCGGCAGCCTCATCGGGCTGCTACTCAAGTAGCCGTCCGACGCATTTCGCGCGCCGACCTCACGACGCGGCGCGGGCTACGTGGACGCGGCCGCCGTCGGCTACGTCGTCCACACCTCCGCTACGAGCCTTCCTTCTTGGAGGCTGCTCTCCGCACGCGGAGCATGTTGATCACCCGGCCACTGAAGATGAACGCTGCGCACACCGGGATACTCGCGAATGCGAACCCGGCAGCCAAGCCGCGCCACCACAGGTCCTCGCTCAACCCAGACCACACGTGTCTTGCCGAGACCGAAGTGAGGACGATGGCGGCGAGGACCACTAGCAGGGCGGTGCCGTGCGAGCGCTGGACGATCTTGCCGCGAACGACAAGAAGCGGGTTGCCAAGTTTCCCCAAGTGCCTGATCGCGACAGTGCCGAACCCTGCCGCGAGCAAAACTGCGGTGATCACCCACTTGTTGGGCGCGAAAGCGCCTGATGCTACGAGTGTCTTCGCGAACCCGACCGCAATGATCGCACCGACGATCGCGACCAGCCCTCCGCACAGGGCAAGTGCCCCCGCGTAGATCCACTGCTTGAGCGGACGTCTTCTCGTTTCCGAGCTGTTCGCCCGCCAGGCTGGAAGCACGACACATGCGGCAACCAGAAGCAGGCAGATCCACATCGCCCACACCGGCGGCGACCAGAGCGCGCCAAGATCCGCGTTGACGCTTCGGTTTGGATCGGCCGTGATCATCCGTGCGGGGATATAGAAAGCGCTGGCGACGAACGCTGCAAAAACCGCCGCCTGCTCGATCACGCCGCGGGCCGTGATCCCAGCGATGGTTAGGAAAGGCACCCGGCCAACCGTCGCAACTCGCGCCAGCGGCATGCTCACGGTCGGCAATGCCGCGATCGCTACGAGCGCCGTCTGCGAAATCGTGCGCATGGCGAGATTGCTTGTCGCTTCGTCGGGAAGATCGCGCCCAAGAAGCCGCGGCAGCGTTGGCGGCGGCGGCATTGAGGACTTCTGCGGGTAGTAGCCGCGCAGGTCTTCGATCGCCTTCTTCAGCCGGCCTGTCCCGACAAGCTGCAGCGCTGGTGTGAAGCATCCGAGCTTCCCGTCATCGCCACTCTCCTTGACAAGGACAGCGAGCTCTTGGCGCAGCACCTCATACTGCGCAGCTCGAGCGCAGAGGACTCGCGTCAGGTGACCGCCATCTTGCGCGGCAAGATCACGTTCTAGGGCGCCTTCCACGATCTCGCGCAGCCCGTCCCCGTCGGGTGGGATTTCAGCATTCGCGAGGTAATCCTTGACGGCACCAGGAACCGCGGGGGCCCCTTTCTGTGCTTGGTCGAGCACTTCCTTTGCAAGCCAGGCGAGATCGCTTGCCGCGTCGCTCGCGCCGTCTGGGACCAGCATCACGGCGATCCTTCCAGCCGCGCTCGGGTAACCCCGTCCGGCGAGAAAGATCGCCCGCTGCGAGTCAACGATGAGATCAACGATCCGCGTTGCCCCATCGAGTCGGCCCCAGAGGTAATCGTTCGCGCGCCAGGAACGGCGATAAAAGCCGGCGAAGTGCCCGAGCTTGATCCCGGTGAGTTTCCCTTCGGGGTCGTTCGGCCCGGAGTACGTGAGCGGCTCGGCGCTCAACAAACGCCCCGGCGCTCGAGGCGTGAGCTGGGCAAAATACAACGTCTGCGCGGCATCGATCGTCTTGTCGTCGGCCAGTGAGCGCCGCACGACCTCGAGCTGCAGCGCCCTACTAAGGAATTGCGCGAGCGCGCGATCGCTCAGCGCCCCGGGCAGCGGCGCATCCTCTGCCAGATCGAAAAGATCCCTCGCCGCTGGCGCATCCACTTCGCGCACGGCCTCATAGAAGGCACGCGTGCCGACCCGCAATTGGTCGACGACGACCTCGTTCGAGGCGGCAACGAGGTCCCGCAGCGCGTTGATGTGATGCCGCGTGTCGTCACGCTCCGCAATCTCCGCGGTCGCGCGAGCGACCGCGTCGGTGGTCGTGAATAGCCGGCTTCGCTGCTCCAAGACAGCGATCGCTGTATCAACACCGCCGCGCGCTGCAAAGAGCCTCTTGGCTTGATCAGAGGATGCATCTGTCAGCCTCTCGCGCAGCAGGTCAAGCTCGAGGAAGAGCACTCTCTGCGCCGCGCGCACACCCCACTCCCAGTTGTCGAGGTCCGCCTCGACCTGCGGTCCTGAAGGAATCCAAGGAAGTTGCAGACCCGCCTTCTCGAGGCGAGTCGTCACCTCGGACACAACCTGCGGATCGGCCGGCTCCTGTGGTCTCGCCAGGAGTTCTTCCAGAGACAGCACGGAACGTCGGCGCTGGTATGCAGGCAGAAGCGCGGCTGCAGTCGCCGCGAGAACCTTCGGGTCCATCTCGATCAGGAGCTTTTCTGTCTCCGCAGCGGCGAGCCCGCGCCGGGAGGCTTCCTCGATCGCCGTGAGCTGGTCGATGAAGCGGCCGTTGCGAGGCAGGTTCACGACATGCCCAAGCACCTCGCGCAGCGTCGGCCCCTCCTTCTCGAACGCTGGAGGCTTCCGCGACGGCGGCGCAGCATTCACGTAACAGAGGTAGCGCTTCACCTTCCCGCTCGCCGGACGCAGCGGGATCAGATCGATCGCCTGACGAATCGGGGCATTCTCAAGCAGACCGCCGTCGATCGCCCAACGAGATCGGCCGTCCCTGAACCCCGCCCGGATCGCCGCACCACCAACGATCTCTTCTGGCTCAAAGGCCCCCGGGAACGATGCCGACGCACGCGCGGCGCGTGCGAGCGCCTCCGCATCATCGAAGTCCTCCTTGACTCGGAACCGCACCGGCGTTCGATGCTCGCGCGCCACGAGCTCGTGACCCCACTCATCGACAAACCCGCGTTGCTCGCCCTCGATCGTCGTGACCTGAACATCCAGCAGCGCTTCCTCAGGACCGATCCTTGTTTCCTGGTCACCCTCGAGCTCTGTTGCACCGCCGCTGCCTTTCGGTGAACAGAGGACGTTGAACATGTTCACGACACCCTCATAGAACACGCCGCCCTGCATGATTGACTTCGGCTTCGACTCGCTTCCCGGCTGCAGCAGGAGCGAGAAGTCGCCGATATCGAGCCACTGGTCGCGCAGGAACTTCGGATCGAGCCGCTTCTCGTGCCACATCACCGCCGACAACAGCGCCCCATTCAACCCACCCGCGCTCGCGCCGGCGATGATGTCGACCACCAGCCTGCGGTCAAAAGCATCGAGCAACGCCGCGTACACCGATCGCTCGATCTTCTCGTCGCCCTCGCGCACAGTCTCGATCCCGGCCTTGGCTCGGCGAGCGCAGTCGAACTCGACCGCCGCGCCACCCATCCAGACCGCCAGGCTGACGCCACCGTTCCAGGCCATCGCCAGCCTGACCTCCTCAGTCCAGGGCTTACCCGACAACGATGCGGAGGTTTGGGTCGACGGGGCCGGATGACTCAAAGCAACCCCTTATCGCACAAGTCATTGCCGATTGGAAGACCTCCCTCGGCGGCCGAGTAGGGAGCGTCGACCGGATAGGCGTCTTGGAGTTTCCTGAGGGGTGCAGAAACTCGTTTGCGGCTTTTAGCGCGCAGCTCGCGGTGTTCTCTGAAAAGGCGGTCGAGCGGTCAGTGAGCCGCAGCGGTGGCAGCAGCGCGCATACGGCCACGCGCTCGAGGCGGTGCAGATCGTCGAGGAGCTCCGCTCCGACGACCCTCGACGATTGCCTCTCGCGCCTGGCGATGCTCGAAGCGGTGCTTGGACGGGAGAGCGACAGCCGCGGCCACGCGCAGCGCGCGCTCGACTCCGCCCTCAGCTCGGAGACCGAAAGAACGAGGTGCGGGCACGAGGCGCGCTCGGGATGCTCGCGCTCGTTACGGGTGACGCGGACGCGGCCGTCGCGCAGCTGGCACCCGCGGTGGGGACACTAGAGGCGGGCGGGGTCGAGAATCCGAATTCCGAGTCCATCCAGATCTTGTCGAGGCATACGCGAGGTTGGGCCGGATGGATGAGGCCAAGTCGATCGCTGCATCACTCGAGCGCCAGGCGCGTGCGATTGGCCTCTCGTGGAGCTTGGGAGCGGCAATGCGTTGTCGCGCGCTCGTGGCCGACGCGGACGCAGCGGCGGAGGTCGGCTCCCAGGAAGCGCTCCGGTCCCGCGAGAGGGCTGGCGTGTTCGAGCGCGCACGGACCGAACTCTGCTTCGGTGAGCGGCTCCGCCGCCACGGTCGCAGACGCGACTCGCGGGTGCATCTCGGCGCTGCGCTCGAGGCCTTCGAGGGCAGCGGAGCCGCGCCGTGGCGGAGCGCGCGCGGACGGAGCTCAGAGCATCGGGTCTGACGTTGCGCCGTCGTCAACTTGCGGCTCGGGAGCAGCTGACGCCGCAGGAACTGCAGATCGCCCGCCTCGTGGCCGAGGGCAAGACGAACCGTGACGTCGCCGCAAGCCTCTTCGTCACCCCCAAGAGGTCGAGTTCCACCTGACTCGCGTCTATCGGAAGCTGGAAATACACTCGCGCTCGGAACTCGTGCAGCGGATGGCCGACCAGGAGACGGAAGTCGATCTCGTTGCTCCGCAAGATGCCGAGCGCCGCGAACGCGAAGCCAACCGTCGACCCTGACGACGCTAAAGGGTTTCAAAAGACGTGGTTCACGCTGCGGCTCGGTGGTATTCGTCGATGAGTCCGCCGAGCACGTCACGGCATTCGACTCTGCCGGTGTTCGGTCGAGCAATCGCTGCTGCTGGCTGGGGCGGGTGCAGCACGAGCGCACGGGGAGGGCGCTCGTTGTTGTAGAGAAGTCGCAGGCGAGCATGGTGGCGGCGGGCCTGCTGGCGCAAGAACTGCCGCCAGCTCGGCCCAGACCTCTTGGGCGCCGGCCGAGAGCCGATGGTGAGCAGGATCCGCCTGACCGTGCTCGGCGAGACACGCAGGCCGAGCTTAAGTAGTTCGCCGGCGATCCGCGGGTAGCCAACGCGGGTTCTTGCGCGCAAAACGCAGCACGAGCTCACGCACCCGACGGTCGGTCGCGGACGGCCCGCAGCTCGCCGCGGCTGCGTCCAGGTGCGACACACAAGCTCCCGAGCCAAGCGCAGAAGCGTCTGTCGCGTCAGCATCAGTCCGTGCGCCGGCGCCACGGGAGCAGGCGCGCGAGCGCCGCAAGCAGCGCGCGATCAGCGGGCCGCAGCCAGGGCGCCGTTCTTGCCGTCCGAGCACCCTATGGGGTGCCAAAACTCGGTTCCGCCTGCAAATCGCGATTTTTCGGCGCCGCCCAGACCAAACTGGTCAACTTGACCAAACAAGTCATGGCGCCTATACTGGCAGGCATGTCCTCCAGCAGCAGCCTCTTCGAGACGCTCGCCTTCAGCGAGGCGAAGGCGAAGTTCTCCGACCTG
>Ga0137369_10003181_pt1 | contig 16820 bp, 19 predicted proteins | sample SagtaG_12_FD_104918 | JGI IMG/M metagenome (GOLD analysis project Ga0137369, IMG submission 104918) | Vadose zone soil microbial communities from Sagehorn Ranch, Mendocino, California, USA - Sage1_L_113_16 metaG | ecosystem: Environmental > Terrestrial > Soil > Vadose zone | place: USA... | reverse complement strand
GACCAGGCTGGGAGTGGTCTCTCTTCCGTTACCGGGTCTGTTCGGCTTCCTTGAGCCGCTGCGCCATCGCCTGCAGCAGCTTCCACGCGATCGACGCGTTCGACTCGACGAGCGGCCGGAAGTCCCAAAACGTCATCCCGAAGCAGCGCAACTCGCTGTCGGCGGTGATCGTCGCGGTGCGGTCGATGTCGGCGATCAGCGCGATCTCGCCGAAGTAGTCGCCGGGGCCGAACGTGCGCACCTCGCGGCCTCCGACGCTCACCTTCGCGGTTCCCTCGTCGATCACGAAGAAGCCGGCGCCGCCCTTGCCTTCCTCGGTCACGGTGTCGCCGGCGTCGAAGATTCGCTCTTTCATCGAATCGGCGACCTCGCGCAGCTCGCGGTTGTCGAGATCCGCGAACAGCGGGACGCGTTTGATCAATTCCACGGGTGCTTTGGCCATGCGGCGGAGCATAGAGCAAAGGATGCGAAGATATGAAGCGTGAAGTTGACCGTCGTCGGGTGCTCTCCCGCGTGGCCGAATCCCGGCGGCGCGCAGTCCGGATACCTCGTGGACGGCTCGGGCACGGTGCTGCTCGACTGCGGTCCCGGCGTGCTCGCGCGGTTGCGCGAGAGCGCGCCGTGGCCGCTCGTCGACGCGATCGTGATCACGCACTTCCACCTCGACCACTGGGGCGACCTCGTGCCGTGGGTGTGGGGCTCGATGTACCTCGAGGCGCGCGGCGACGCACCACACCGCGCGGCGCTGTGGGTGCCGCTCGGCGGTCGCGCGCAGCTCGAGGACTTCGGCACGCGGCTCGGCTTCCCCGACATGTTCGAGCGCGTCTTCGGCGTCCACGAGTACACGCCGAGAGTCCCGTTCTTCGCGGCGGAGCACGAGGTCGTCGCGACGCGCGTGCCGCACTACCGGCTCGAGGCGCACGCGCTTCGGGTCGCCGACGGGGCCAAGACGATTGCGTACTCCGGCGACTCGGGACCGAGCGCTGCGCTCGTCGAGTGCGCGCGCGACGCCGACCTGTTCGTGTGCGAGGCGACCCTCCTGCGCGGCGAGCTCGACGGCGAGCCGCGCGGGCACCTCGCGCTCGACGAGGCGCTCGAGGCGTTCGAGGCCGCGGGCGCGAAGCGGCTGCTGGTCACGCACCGGCCGGCGGAGTTGCCGTCCGACGGCGGACTCGAGTTCGCCTACGACGGGCTCGAGCTCGCCGTGTAAGCGATCCCATCGCTCGTTCGAGTGACGTTCCGTCCGGTGCGACCGCCAATCTGCCGATGTCCACGACGAGGAGAAGCCGGGCCCCGGACGAAAGATCTCCGATCGATACTGCGAGCACACCCGAGTCCTGTCTGGCCTGCGGCACGCCCTTGCCGGCGACGCTCGCGCGCGGCGGCTCGTTGCGGTGCCACGACTGCCGCGATGAAGCCGCGCCGCTCCGCGTGGAGCTCGTCGAGCCGCGCGCCCAGCTGCTGAAGCTGGGGAAGCGGCTCAGGCTGCGTCGGGCGGCATAGGCCCGAGCGCTTCGATCGCGTAGCCGTCGCGGTACGTGCGATGGCGGAGCTTCGTGCGCAGTTTCGGCCGCCGGCGCGGCGGCAGCAGGCGGACGACGCGCGCACGGGCACGAAGCGCGCCGCGCACTGCGCGCGCGACCGCGCGCGGCGGACGCGGAAAGCCGATCGCCTGGCGCAGCCGGTCGTCCATCAGCGCGGCGATCGCGTGCGAACCGGCGCGCTTCGGCAGGCCCGGGAACCACGCGAGGAACATGTCGCGCGAGGCGAGCGCGACGCGACGATTCGACTCGGCGAAGACGAAGTTCGCGCGTTCGTAGTCGACGTTGTAGCGCTCGAGCTCGTCATACGTCTCCGGAATCTCCTTGATCGCCATCCGCCGTCCGACCTCGCGCCAGAAGTGGAAGCACGCGAGCCGCTCGTTGTCGTGCAACGGCCGCCAGCCGAAGCGCTCGTTCCAGCGGATCGGCTCGAAGACGAACGACGAGAGGATGTAGAGGTAGTCCTCGTTCGCGATCTCGAAGCGGCGGTGCAGACGGTTCATCCGGCGGATCGCGCGCTTGCCCTCGTCGCTGTCGAAGCCGGCCTCCGCGATCGTCGAGAGGATCAGGTCGGTGTCGTCGTACCGGCGTTGTGCGCGGCGCGCGAACTCACCGGTCTCATCGAGGAGCGACGAGATGCGCGGCGAGGCGAAGGTGCGGAAGAGCGCGAGCTCGAGCGATCGCGTTGTGTCGAACGGGAACTCGTAGACGGTGTCGAGACGCACGATCCGCTGGCAGTCGCGCACGGGGTCGAGCACGACGATCTCGCGCAGGTACGGGGACGGCCGGCGCATCAGAAACGGGCCGTCGCGCCGAGCCAGCGCTCGTGCGCGCCCGTTGCGAGGATCTCCTCGATCTGGTCGAGCGCGTGCCCGAGCTCCTCGTCCGACGTGAAGTAGTGCGGGCCGAGCCGGATGCCGGCGCCGGGACGGAAGTCGCAGAGGATCTGCCGCTCGCCGAGCTCCCGGTGCACCGCCTCGAAATCCGGCACGTGAACGGTCACCGTCCCGCCGCGCCGCGCCGGCTCGCGCGGCGACCGCACCTCGAACCCGCGCGTGTCGGCGCCGTCGATGAGGAGCTGCGTCTGCCGCAGCGAGTTGGCGCGGATGCGCTCGACGCCGATCTCCTCGATCAAGTCGAAGCCCGGGGTGGCTGCATAGAGCGCGGGCACGTTGGGCGTGCCGGTGAGGAAGCGGGCGATCCCTTCGGCGTATTCGAGCTCGGGCTCGAACGCAAACGGACGCGCGTGTGCCTGCCAGCCCGTCACCGCCGGCTCGAGCCGCTCGATCAGGTCGGGACGCACGTACAGCCAGCCGTTGCCGGGACCGCCGCACAACCACTTGACGGATCCACCGACGGCGAAGTCGACGCCGAGCGCCGTCACGTCGAGCGGCACCGTTCCCGCCGACTGGTACGCGTCGAGCACGACATACGCGCCGACCTCGTGCGCGCGCGCGACGATCGCCTCGACGTCCTGGATCTCTCCCGACTTGAATAGGACGTGCTGCGTCGGCACGAGGAGCGTCTGCTCGTCGATCGCGCCGAGCACGTCGTCGGTCGCGACGACCTCGAGGTCGCGGCGAGCCTGGTAGACGTAACGAACCGACGGGAAGTTTTCGCGCTCGTACACGATCTTCCGGCGCTCGTCGCTCTGGAAGCACGAGAGGATCACCGCTTCCGCGACGGACACGTTCTGGTGCATGCAGACGGTGCCCGGCGGCGCGCCGACGATGCGCGCGATCTGGTCGCCGACCGTCAGCGGCAGTGTCCACCAGCCCTCGCCCCAGGCGCGAATGCCCCGCTGGGCCCACGTCCGCGCGTACTCGTGCATCCGCTCCTCGACCGCGGCCGGCATCGCGCCGAGCGAGTGGTTGATCAGGTACGTCGTCTGCTCGAGGATCGGAAAGCGGTCGCGGTAGTCGAGGAGATTCACGCCTCCGCAAGCTCCTTCAGCTTCTGCAGGCTCGCCGCGATCTCGCGCTGCGCGGCGGCGCGCACGACCCCGCCCGCGAAGCGTGCGGCCCCGCGCAGCTCGAGCTCGAGCGCGAACGTGATGCGTGTGCCGTCGCCGTCGGGCTCGAGCGCGAACTCGGCGCGCCCCTTTGCGGGGCCGCCCTCGGAGGAGATGACGAGCCGGCGCGGCGGATCGTCGTCGACGACGAAGAAGGTCGCACGCTGCCGCCGGCCGGCGAAGCGCCGCACCTCGACGGCACCGTCGACGTCGACCGACTCGAGCGACTCCTGCCATTCGGGCGCGCGCCGCAGGTCGCGGACGAGCGAGTAGACGAGCTCCTGCGGCTTGTCGATCTCGATCGAGCCTTCGACCCTCACAGCTCTACCTCGCGTCCGACCCCGCGCTCGCGCGCGGCGCGCAGGACGAGCGCGGCGGCCGCGGCGTCCATCACGCCCACGCCGACGGACTTGTAGACGGTGCGCTGCTGTGCGTTCTCGCGGCCCGGATGCGCGCCGCTCAGCACCTCGCCGATCTCCACCGTCTGCTCGGGGGCGAGTCCTTCGAGGTCGTTCGCCCCGGACGGGAACGGCGCGAACGCCGCCGAGCGCGACTCGACGACGACGAGCGCGTCGTCGAGCACGTCCGCCGCGAGCTCACGGCCGTGCGGATTGACGCCGACAGACGTCACGTGCGCGCCGGGCGTGAGCCACGCACCCTCGACCACGGGCGACGGCGAATGCGTGGTCGCGCAGACGACGTCCGCACCGCGGACCGCCTCCTCGAACGACGCGCAGGCGCGCGCACCGACCTCGGCGGCGAGCGCCTCGACTTTCGCCGGGTCGCGTCCCGCGACCCGCACGTCGTCGAACTGCCGCACGCGGACGACCGCACGCGCGTGCGTGCGCGCCTGCACGCCGGTGCCGCAGATCGCGAGCACGCGCGCGTCGTCGCGTGCGAGCGTGCGGACCGACAGCGCCGCGCCGGCCGCAGTTCGAGTCGCGGTGATGTAGGTCCCGTCCATCAGCGCGACGATGTTCCCTCGCTCGGGATCGAAGACCGCGATCGCGGCCTGGTGCGTCGGCAGCTCGGTGCCGGCGTTTCCCTCGAAGAGCGTCACGAGCTTCACCTCGAGCACGTCGGACGACGGGAGATACGCGGGCATCACGCCGAGCAGCCCGTGGCCCGAGAACGCGGCGATCCGCGGCGGCATCGACGCGCCGCCGGAGCTGACGTCGACGAACGCAGCCGCGAGCGCGTCGACGAGCGCGTCGAGGTCGAGCAGCTCCTCCACCTCGCGCGCCGACAGGACCAGCATCAGGACAGCCTCTTCAGCCACGCGAGCGCCTGCTGGTTCCACGGCACGCGATGCGTGACCCCGGCGCGCTTCATCCGCTCGCGGTTGGCGACGTACCAATCGTAGTTCTCGACGAGCGTCTGCACGTTCGACTTCGTCGGCCGCCAGCCGAGCAGCCGCTCGGCCTTCGAGACGTCGACGTAGGAGTCGCGCGACGCGGTCTTGTAGTGCCATTCGACGAGCGGTGACAGCCTCGCGAGCTCGAGCGCGCGCAGCACGAGCTCCGCCGGCCGTGCCGGGACCGGCGTCACCCGCGAGGCCGTCCCCGCGTGAGCGATCAGCACCTCGAGGCCGCTGCGCACGGTGCCGAACTCGGTCGCGCCGACGTTGAACGTCTCGCCTGCGACGTCGGCCTGCGACGCGCGCACGATCGCGTCGACGAGATCCTCGACCGCGAGCAGCTGGTAGCGGTTGTCGCCGCTGCCGAGCACGTAGATGCGCCGTCCCTCCCGGATCCAGTCGAAGAGGATCTCGAACACGCCGAGCCGTTCGGGGCCGAGGAACGTCTTGGGCCGGACGATCACCGTCTCGAGCGGCGACGCGCGCACGAGCGCCTCGGCCGCGATCTTCGACTCGCCGTACGCGCCGACGCCGACGAGCGGGAAGTCCTCGTCGATCGGATGCTGCTTCGGCACCCCGTACACGGACGTCGACGAGACGAATACGAAGCGCCGCACGCCCTCCTCCCGCGCCGCGGCGAGCAGCGTCGCCGTCCCTTCGATGTTCGTCGACATGATCTCGCGGCGGGAGCCGCGGATCGGCAGCGCGGCGGCCGTGTGGACGACGACGTCCGCGCCCGCGCAGAGCTCCCGCGCCTTGCCGTGGTCACGCATGTCGCCCCGCACCTCGACGGCGTCGAGCGGCTCCTCGAGCGGCACGAGGTCCAGGGTCCGAACCTTGTAACTCTGAGTTACAAGGTTCCGGGCGAGGTGCAGGCCGAGGAAGCCCGCGCCGCCTGAGATCGCGTACGTCGCTATGGGGTGAGGCTAACGGCCTGCGGCGCGCCCGGCACGACGGGTTGCGCGGGCGGCGGCTTCGCGTCGACGAGGATCGCCGCGAGCAGGAGCACCGCCATCCCGACCGACGCCTCGCCGAGCAGGCTGCGGGAGAGGATCCGCACGACGCGGCCGTCGTCCCGCGCAACGCGCGGCCGCGCGAGCGTGTGGTGCAGGCCGCCCCACGCGAGCGCGAGGCAGACGAGCGCGATCTTCACGAGCAGCACGCGCCCATAGCCGGCCGTCCAGAGGTCGTGCACGTGCGGCAGCCGCAGCACGCTCAGGTAGATCCCCGCCGCGAGCAGGCACGCGATCAGCACCGGCGCGGTGCGCGCGAAGCGGAGGAAGGCGCGGCGCCGCAACTCCGGCGCGGCGGGCCACACGACGACGCCAAGCTGCACGAGGCCGCCGAGCCAGAGGCAGGCCGCGGACAGGTGCACCCAGTCCGCAAGCTCCGAGAGCCACGACGAGCCGGCGTCCGCGGCTGAATGGCCCGACAGCGACAGCCCGGACGCGAAGCCGAGCGCGACGGGGAACGCGAGCCAGAGGAACACGCGCCGGTCGAGCAGCCACGCGAGATAGACGAGGGCGGAGACGAGCGCAAAGCCGAGCGTCATCGCGATGAACGCGATGCCGAAGCGCGTGCCGCCTGCGATCGGCGACAGGTCGCCGTAGAGCAGCTTCGAGAACGGCAGCTGCAGCGCATCCTCCGAGCGCAGCAGGAAGGCGACGATGCCGACCTCGAGCGAGGCGACAACACCGAGCCCGACGACCTTGAAGAAACGCGCCTCCGCGCGCGCCGGCCACGGCCCCGGCATGACCACCAGCCGGAATGCGAGCCCGCCGATCAACAGCGCGAGCGCGACGAAGTACGCCCAGCGCACGAAGTCCTCGCTCCGCGTCGGCCCCGACGCGCCGTAGGCCTCGGTCGGCGGCGGCGCCGCGACGCCGTAGCCGAACGTCCACACGCCGCTGACGGTGTGGCCGTCGGACGAGAGCGCGTGCCAGCGCACGGTGTACGCGCCCTTCACGAGCTGCCGCAGCGGCGCGACCATGCCGTGCGGGTCGCCTTCGCTGCGCGTCGCGCCGGAGACGATTGCGCCGTCGTCCGTCGTCACGACGATCGAGCCCGGCAACGCTTCCACCGCCTGGTCGAACCGCACCCAGACCGCCCGCGGCGCGACGTCCAGCCGCTCGCGGTAGCTCGGGTGCGTCTGCGTCACGCTCGCGTGCGCGAACGCGGACGCCGGCGCCGCGAGCGCGACGAGTGCGCCGACGACGACCGCACGTCTCACCGGTGCGGCTCCCCTGCGAGCGGCGAGAGATGGCCGAAGACCGGCGCGAGGTCGCGGTCGCAGTAGAGCGCGACGGCTGCGACGGCGAAGACGAGCGCGAAGCCGGCCTGCGCGACCGCCCAGCTCGGCCGCACCGCGCGGGCGAGCGGGAACACCGCGCCGACGAGCAGCGTCCAGCCGAGGAAGTGATGCAGAAACGCCGAGCGCTGGAACAGCCACGGGTTCTGCTCGTGCAAGAGGAACGCGAGTCCGGAGACGACGAACGCGAACGGCGTCGCGAGCCGCCACAGCGGACTCTGCAGCTTGCCGCGCACGATGCCGAGCTCCGCGCCGCCCGCGAGCATCATCACCTGAGCCCACGCGCCGTGGGCGACCATGTGGATCGTCGAGTTCGTGAAGAACGTCATCACGGGCCACATCAGGACGCCCATCAGGAACGCGAACGACGGCCAGAGGTACGCGCGCCACGCGCGGCGCCGCCAGACCTCCTCGCCGACGATCGCCTCCGCGAACAGGAAGAGCGACAGCAGCAGGAAGCCCGTCGCGAACATCCAGTGGACGTGCTCCGCCGGCGGCTGCATCACGACTCCTCGAGATCGCGGAGCAACGTGCGCGCAACGAGCGTGTGGAACGCGACCCCCGCGATGACGACAAGGAGCGGCGGCTCGACGACGAGGAACCAGAATCCCTGGCCGTGCGGGTGCAGCAGCGTCAGGCGCCAGGGCTGCAGGATCGCCCAGGCGATCCCGGCCGCGACGGTCAGCGGTCCGAGCAGTGCGATCACGCGCGGACGCCACGCGAGCGTCGCGGTGCGCGTCTGAACCTGCGTTGCGGTCTGTGAGCTCATTTGCCTCCTCCACGGTCGAACGTCGAACGACGCCCGCGGGCGTTACAACGACAAAGTGCCGCGGGCTATGCGCGCGCGGGAGGAGGCCGGCACTCGAAAGCGAGGCCGAAGAGCCGGCGCGGCGGCGCCTGCTCGGCGCGGCCGTGCCGCAGCGGCTGCGCGGCGCGCAGTCGCCCGACGATCCGCAGCGCCGTCTCGGCGGTCGTGCGCGCGAAGTGTTCGTAGTCCGAGAGCCAGCGTGAGACCGCGCCGTACAGGAGGGCGACGACGACGGAGAGGACGGCGAAGACGGAGAGCGCGGACGTGTGCAGCCACGGCGAGACGAGCGGCCAGCGTCCCGCCGAAAGCCGCTCGGTGTCCGTCTGCAGGAGGTAGAAGCCGGACGTCAGCGCGAACGCGAGCAGCCAGCTGCGGACCGAGAGCTCGACGCGCATGCGCGGCGTCGTCGCCGGACGCGAACCGACCGCGATCAGCAGGCGGCGAGCGGCGCGCGCCGCGGCGCGCGCGCGGACGAACCGCCACGTCAGCGCCGCGAGCATGAGCGCGACGCCGCCCTTCACCGCCATCAGCAACACCGGGTAGTAGTCGGCGCCCGCATAGCTCGGCGTCGGCACGTGCCGGCCGAGGTCGAGCCGCACCGTCAGGCTGCGCCCGACCAGCTCCGCGACGAGCGCGAGCAGCGCAAAGGCGCCGATCCCGGCGAGCCGCCGGTGCGCACGCGCGCGTTCCATCCCGTGAAGTGTGGCGACAGCGGGCGCGGGATTCAACCGACGAGCGTGAGCGTCCACTCGGCGGCGACGTCCTCGTCAAAGCCCCAGAGCAGGACGCGCTGCCAGCGCCCGAGGCAGAGCCGGCCGGCAGCGAACGGCACCTGCTCGGTCCGCGCGCCGAGCAGGAACGAGACGAGCTGCGTCCGGCCCGGCAGGTCGAGCGGGACGAGCCGGCCGAGCAGACCCTCGAGGTCCGCGAAGAATCCCGACTCCCGCTCGTTGACGCGGACGAGCGCGTCGGCCGTCGAGCTGACGAACGCGATGCCGTGGTCGAGCTCCGACTCGGCGATCCCGCGATCGACGTCGTTCGTGATGTCGAGGACGACGAGCGACGGCAAGACCGCGGCGACCGAATAGGGGATTTCGACGCTCGTCATCCCAGGGCAGCGAATCTTAGTGTGCTTGAATGGGCGCGGGTGGACGAGCGCGGACCTCTTCACGAGGAGCCTGTGAGCGGCGTCGTTGAGCGCAACGGCGCGGTCGTCGTTCAACTCGCAGGCGAGCTCGACCTCTACAACGCACACACGGTCCGCGAGGAGCTGCTCGCTGCTGCCGAGCGCTCGCCGGCCCGGCTCGTCGTCGACCTGTCACAGGTGACGTTCATCGACTCCACCGGGCTCGGCGTCCTGATCGAGGCGCGCACCCGGCTCGAGAACCGGCGCGCCTTCCTGCTCGCCGCGCCCGGCCTGGAGACGCGCCGCGCGCTCGAGATCTCCGGCCTCGACCGCCATTTCGCGGTGCACGACTCGCTCGAGCAGGCGCTCGCGGCCGACCTGTAGCGGGCCGGCGAACAAAAATTCGCGCTCCGTGCGGATTTTGTTCCGCGCGCCGCTTGAACCGGGGGCCGCGGATGCATAGGTTCTCCCTTGCACCGAGTACGGGACGCGATTAGGTCGAAGTCGTCACCGAAGGCTGTACGCGGAAGCCGCAAGGCTGAGGGCGGAAAGTCAGCGGGGGCGATGGACGAAAGCGTCACCGGCTCGGTGAACCCTTTTTACCGCCGAAAGTGCAAGCACTTTCGGCGGGTTTACCTTTCTCGCGAGGTTGCCTCCTTCGGTCGCGCGCCGCGGCGGCGCGGCACAGCCGCGCCTAGGGCGGCTTGTTTTTCGGCGATTGACACGCCTCGCCAAGAGGTCTAGCGTCGAACCACGGCGCGCCCGCGCCGGAGGGGGGACACAGTGGCGACCGAAGGCGAGTCGCTGCGGCCGATCAATGGATGCCGGCCCGGCTGTGCCGGCGGCGCTCCTCACGGCCTTTACCTGGGGGAGGAGCGGGCCTGATGACGACCTTCAACATCACCGAGGTCTACACGAGCAAGTACGCCGGCGGCAAGGACACGAAGTACACGCCGATGGTCGGCGAGTGGTACCGGCTCACCGCCGAGTTCGACGTGGTCGGGACGCCGAAGGCGCCCTACCCGGTGGATTTCCACATGGCCGATCGCTGGGCGACGGTCGAGATGTCCGACCTCACGCCGGGTCACAAGCGCGTCTCGCAGAGCTTCTTCCTGCCGCTCGACGGACCGATCCCCTGGGACGTCGACGTCGACCCGTACCACTACGCGGACGGCGTCGACCCGGTCAAGAGCCCGATCCCGCACACGTTCCCCGACATCTACGGCGGCGGGACCAGCCAGAAGGTCCGCATCGGCCGCAGTGCCTTCGCATTGACGAAGGCGGCGCGGAAGGGCACCTTCGAGCCCGCGCCGCCGCCGACGTCGATCGACTACTACGACGCACGCACCGCACTCGCGAACCAGTCGCTCGAGGTCACGTTTCCGACAGGCCCGAACGTCGAGCGGATGGTGCTGATGTTCGGCCGGCCGTCGAGCGACGGCTGGCAGACCGTCGAGTCCGCGACCTGCTCGGTCCAGTGGGGCGCCGGATCGGCGACGCTGACGCAGCGCGGCGTCGACAATCCCTCCCACTACCCCGTCTACTTCTGGGATCACGCGAGCCTGCCGCCGAAGGCCCTCAGCGCGACGGCGACCTACGGGTTGACGCTCCGGAACGTGCGCGTCGACCGCGCGAAGCTCCGCAGCGTGACGTGGAAGCAACTCGACGACGCGCGCAAGGCGCAGCCGTTCGCGTTCTACGCGTCACCCGAGGCCGTGATCGAGTCGAACGACGCCAAGGTCGCCGCGTTCGTCCACGACACGCTCGGCACCGGCTACCGCCAGGAGATGACGCCGTACGACGCCGCGCGGAAGCTCTTCCAGGCCGTGCTCGGGCACATCACGTACTACTACCCGCAGCCGGGCCAGCCCGACCTTCGTCCGACGACGGCGAAGGGGATGCTCGAAAAGGGCTTCGGGGACTGCGGCGGGTTCAGCATCCTGCTGGTCGCGCTGTTCCGCAACATCGGTTTCGCGGCGCGAACGACGTGCGGCGCGTGGACCGGGCTCGACGCGGGTCACTGCTGGTGCGAGCTCTGGTTCCCCGGCCACGGGTGGGTCGTCTGCGACGGCTCCGTCGGGAACGGCGCTTCGGAGTCGGGGGAGTTCGCCTACTACTTCGGAATCATCCCCGACCTCAACCTGCGCTTCGCACCGATGCGCGGCAACACATTCGACGTCGGCGACGTCGAGACGTCGTGGCTCCAGGGGCCGTACGAGCACGCGTTCGGCGAGACGCACGAGAAATCCGTGTCGGGCCACACGCTCGTGCTCGAGCACCTCCACCTGAAGGTCGGCGGCGGGACGGCGAGATTCGTGTCGCTGGACGTCGTCGGCGACGTCGTCCAGCTCGCGGCTCACCGCTGCCGGTGTGCCGAGCATGGAGGCTTTCGGTCGCCGCGACAGCTGCGCGTGAGGCAGCCGCTCCGGCCACTCGAGCCGTCGCCGAGATGACGAGCCTGATTCAGCCCCGAGGCGCGACCCACGCGGCGCGGAACGCCCGCGCCCGCGCTTCCAGCGCGTCGAGCAGCGAGTGGAGCTCGTCGAGCTCCGGCCGCAAACCGTTCACGCGACGAACCGCCGCGGCGAGATCGGTGATCGAGCTGTCCGGATCGGACTCGCGCGCGGCCAGCTCCCGCTCGGCCCGCGCGAGTTGCGCGCCGAAGATCCGCGTGCAGGCTTGCCCTTCCTCGAACAGCTTGCGCAGCTCGGCCTCGGTGCAGGGCCGCCCGTCGAGCACGGCTCGCAGGCGTTGCTTGAGTACTGCGTCGAGTCCGTCGGCCATGTCGCCCGGAGGGAGCGGCAACGACGAGCTTACAAGACGACCATGAGCAAAGGAGCCTGAGATGCCACCACCCGTGCCCGCAGCCATCGCAACCGGCTTTGCCGATCTCGTCGGAAGTTCGTATCGCCTAGGCAGCGACGAGCTCTACGCAGCGGACGCCGGTGCGGGCACCATCAACGCGGTCAACGCGCACACGCACGTCAAGACCGTCGTCGGCACCGGCTACAACGGCCCGTCCGATGTCGCGTTCAGCGTCGACGGCATTCATGCGTACGTGACCGAAAACCCCGGGACGCTTCTTCGCCTCAGCCTGAGCAACATGAACCGGGCCGCCGCGACGGTCGTGGCGTCGGGCATGAACGGCATCGACCAGGTGGCACTGGACGAAGCTCACGGCTTCGCATACGTCGCGGAGTTCACGGGCGGCCACATTCAGCGGATCAACCTGAGCACCGGCAACAAGATCGTCGCGGCGACGATTTCGAATCCCCGCGGCGTGCTGGTGACGGGCGACGGCCGCTTCCTCTACGTGAGCAACGACGCGGGCAGGATCACCCGTTTCGACCTCGTGACGCACACGAATGTCGTAGTTGCGAGCGGCCTCAACGGACCACGCCATCTCACCTGGGCCGACGCCGGCGAGAGCGTGATCCTGTTTCCGCAACCGAACCCGACCGGCACCGTCCTGAAGGCCGACCTGACGACGTCGCCGGCGACGGTCACCACGATCGCCGCCCCGACCGCGTTCGCGCCGTACAGCGTCGCCGTCCTCTCGTCCAACCAGCTGCTGATCGCCTGCGCGACCGAGGTCGACGAGGTCGATCTGACCGCGTCCGTGTACTCGGCGGCGGGCCCGGTCTTCCTCGGCATCGGCTTCGTCCCGGCGGACGCCACGCATCTCCCGAACGGCTTTGCCGATACGACCATGGACCCGACGTATTTCTTCCAGGTCAAGGACTGCCCGTTCGGAGGCACCCTGCCTTTGATGATCAACTGGGAGCACGCGCGGAGCGTGGGCGCGAACTTCTACCAGGTGTTCATCGAGGGACCGGTGGGGCCGCCGCTGCAGCTGACGCAGCCGTTCGGCGACTACCTCTGGAGCGTCCCTCTCAACGAGTTCGAGCTCGTGACCACGTCGGCGACGGGCGGCTATTACCCGCTGCGCTCGCCCGGGCAGATCTGGCTCAACTACTGGCTCGGCCTGCTCCTGGACACGACCGGCAGGCCGAACGGGCTCAACAAGATCAGCATCAAGCTCTTCTCCGCCGAGGACCCGGCCTTCGAGATCGGGACCGACACGGATCCCGGCCGCTTCGCGAGCGTCATGGTCGACAACACCGTGCCCGTCGTCAACCTCCAGCAGATCCTGCACCAGCCGGGCAGCGTTCCTGTCGACGTCTGCGCGATCGTCGGCACGGGGACGCCCACGTTCACGTTCCGCATCACCGCTTCGGCTCCCCAGTCGCACCTGCTCGCGTGGAACCTGATCGCGTACTGGGGCAACAACAAGTCCCAGGTCATCTCCACCGACAACTACAACAACCACGTCTCGCCGTCACGTCTCTGGGCCGGCGTCACGGGCGCCGTCGTCCCGCCGCCGGGCCCGAGCGCGGCGCCGTGGGACGCGACCGTGGCCGGCGACCCGACCTCGATCCACTGTGCCCATTCGTTCTTCCTGAACGCCTGGGACCGCGTGATCAACGGCTGGGGATACGTCCACGGCGTCGCGAGCTACCAAAAATCGATCACGCTGCTGTACTAGCGACGAGCCGGACGCAGGATGAGATTTCTCGCCTTTGCCCTCGTCGTGCTGTCGCTCGCGGGATCGGGGTCCGCCGCGAGCGGCCTCTCGATCAAGGTCCAGGGCAATCGACTTGTCGACGGCAACGGGCACGCCGTCCGTCTCGTCGGCGTGAATCGGTCGAGCTTCGAGTACGCGTGCGCGCAGGGCTGGGCCCTCTGGGAGGGAGAGACGGACCAGGCGTCGGTCGCGGCGATGAAGGCGTGGCGGATCAACACGGTTCGGCTGCCGCTGAACGAGGCGTGCTGGCTCGGGCTCTCGAACGTCGAGCCGCAGTACCGCGGCGCGACCTACCGCGCGGCCGTTCTCGCCTACGTCCGGAGGCTGCACGACGCCGGTCTGTACGTGATCCTCGACCTCCACTGGAATGCGCCCGGACAGAAGCGCGCGCTCGACCAGCAACTCGACGCCGACGCCGACCATTCGCCCGCGTTCTGGCGTTCCGTCGCGCGAGCCTTTCGCACCGACCGCGCCGTTCTCTTCGACCTCTACAACGAGCCGCACGACATCTCGTGGAGCTGCTGGCGCAACGGCTGCAACACGCCGGCGCATTGGAAGATCGCCGGGATGCAGCAGCTCGTGAACGCCGTCCGGTCGACGGGCTCGAAGCGCCCCCTCCTGCTCGGCGGCCTCCGCTGGGCGAACGACCTCTCGGGCTGGCTTCGCTGGCGGCCGCGCGATCCGGCTCGGCAGCTCATCGCGTCGGTGCACGTCTACAAGACGAACGTCTGCGACGAGGAATCGTGTTGGAACTCGATGATCGTCCCGGTTGCGAAGCAGGTGCCGGTGGTCACGGGCGAGGTCGGCCAGCAGGAATGCGCGTACGACTTCGTCGACGGCTACATGTCCTGGGCCGACGCGCACGGCGTCTCCTACCTCGCCTGGGCGTGGAACGTCTGGCCCTGCACGAATCACGGCTTGATCACGGACTACGCGGGGACGCCGAGCGCCTACGGGGAAGGCGTCCGCGCGCACCTGGCCGCCTTGCGGTAGTCGCGGCCTAGCGGGCTTCGCGCCCCCGCAGCAGCCACGCGCTCTCCTCGCGCGTCGAGACCCACTTGGCGTGCTCCTGCGAGATCAAGCCCTCGATCCGGTCGGCGAGCAGCGGCAGCGGGTCCTCGGCGCCAGCGTACGGGCCTGCCCGTCCGAGGAAGAGAAACTTCTCGTGCTTCAGCGCCTCGCACGTCGACCGGAAGGTGATCCAGTTCTGCTGGTACTGGTTCAGCTGCATGAACCCCTCGAGCGCCACGATGACGGCGCCCAGCGCAGCCGGGACGGCAGCGTTGACACCGATCGTCGCGACGACGGTGATCGTCGCCGCCGCGAGCATCTGAACGCCTTTCACGACCTTGAAGCGGAGCTGGCTCTGGTTGCTCTTCCGGTCGTACCAGCCGATCTGATCCTCGAGACGCTCGAGCGTCGGTTCGCCGGTCGTCATGTCCTGATCTTGTCATTCGCGGGTGGGCGTGCGACCATCGGAGCAGGGGGTTGCACATGGCCGGGTCCCGTTCGGCAGGCCGGGGACGGATCTTCATCAGTTATCGGCGCGAGGAGACCGCCTACCCGGCGGGCTGGCTGTTCGACCGCCTCGCCGCCCGGTTCGGCCGCGGTCAGATCTTCAAGGACGTCGATTCGATCGAGCTCGGCGAAGACTTCGTCGAGGTCATCACGACGGCGGTCGGCTCGTGCGACGTCCTGCTCGCGCTGATCGGGAACCGGTGGCTTTCGGTCGCCGACGCGGCGGGAGCGCGTCGCCTCGACGATCCCGACGATTTCGTGCGGCTGGAGATCGAGGCCGCGCTGGCGCGCGACGTTCGCGTGATTCCCGTGCTCGTCGAAGGGGCGACGATGCCGCGTGCGGACGAGCTGCCGCCCACGCTCGCCGCGCTCGCGCGCCGCCAGGCGCTCGAGCTCAGCCCGAGCCGCTTCAACTTCGACACGAACCGCCTGCTCGACACGCTGGACAGGGCGCTGGAAGAGGTGCGCTCGACGCCCGTCGAGTCCCCGGCGACGCGCCGGCGCGTCTCGAAGCGCGCGCAACTGCTCGCAGGCGTCGGAGCTCTCGCTGCTGGGCTCGTCGCGGCGGGGACCGTCGTCTTCACGTCCGGTTCGAATCCGCCGGCGACCGCGTCAAGTCACGCGGCCGTCGTCTTCCGCGACGATTTCTCGACTCGGCGAGGCGGCTGGGACGATGCAGGCAACCAGCGGAACGGCGGCCGGTACGCGAACGGCGCCTACCGTCTCGCCACGACGTGGGCGAGCGACCATTGGAGCGACCACGGCTTTCCGAGCAACGTAAGCGCCGTGTATCCAACCGCGCCTCAAAACGTCCGGGTCGACGTGATCGCGCGCCGGCTGTCAGGCGGGGACTCAGACGCGGCGTATGGCATCGCGTGTCGCGCGAACGGGAGCACGAGCTACTACCAATTCGGGATTTGGCGCGACCATGTTTCGATCGAGAAGTTCTTTCCGGAAGATCCTTTCTATGACCAGTTGAGATCAAAACCCGCCGATGCCGTGCGCCCGAACGGCAGGAATCACCTGCAGGCCACCTGCACGACGGACGGCGCCGGCGTGGTGCACCTCGTGTTCGTGGTGAACGGAATCGAGGTCGCCCGCACCACGGACGACGAGAATCCACTGCGGACCGGGACGGTTGGCCTCGTCGTGTCGACGGGCGGCAAGGGAGCAAACGCGATCGACGCGGAGTTCGACGACTTCGTCGTCACCCGGCTCTGAATGTCGGTGAGCTATGCGAGAGCCGACGCGCTGTTTCGAACCGCGGGCCCCTTCATTACGAGGCAGAGTCGCGCGAAGGCGCAGCGAGTAAGCGCTCGAGCCAGCTGAAGAGGCTCTCCGAGTCTTAACCTCCCCCGACGCAAGGAACGCTGTGCGTTCCGGAACGCCTCTTTCGTCGGCGGTACCGCTTCGTCGGCGGTACCGCGCGAGGCTCTCCGTCGCAAAGACGAGGAGAACGATCAAGTCGCGGCTGCGAGCGGTCGGCAAGATCGATCACGATGAGTTCGACGCCGGACCACTTCAGGGCATTTGTTGAAGCGGTAGCTGCGAGCCTCGACGCGCCTG
>Ga0137369_10003170_pt1 | contig 16837 bp, 19 predicted proteins | sample SagtaG_12_FD_104918 | JGI IMG/M metagenome (GOLD analysis project Ga0137369, IMG submission 104918) | Vadose zone soil microbial communities from Sagehorn Ranch, Mendocino, California, USA - Sage1_L_113_16 metaG | ecosystem: Environmental > Terrestrial > Soil > Vadose zone | place: USA... | reverse complement strand
CAGGTCGACGACATCGACTACTACGTCATCCTCGCCAAGTGGAAGCTTGCCGTCGTCCTCGAGCAGGGCTTCCAACGCGCCGGTGACGACGAGAAGCTCCAGGCGTTCGGTCCGGTCGTGCTCGACCTGATGCAAGGCGCGGCCGAGCTCGCGGAGACCACTACCTACCGGTCTTGAAGCCGCCTCAAGCCGGGATGCGAGATGGGTCCGCGAAGGCGCGCAGCGCGGCGCGGTCGTCGCGCGATCACCCCGGCAGCGGTGGTGCGGCTCCACCCGTCGCGGAGCCGAGCGTGCAGTAGTACGGCGTGATGTCGATGTAGCCGGCAGATGGTCGCAGCAGGCCGGCTCCGATGGTGCCCGCTGTCCCCGGGTCGCCCGAGGGAATGTGGAGCGCGGGCAGACCGTGCTCGACGTTCGTGCCGTCGATCTGCAGATAGTCGCGGACCTGTCCCTCGATTCGCACGACCCAGAAGCCGCCGTCGGCCGAGGCGAACCAGATCTGGCCCGTCTCGGCGACGTAGTGGATGTGGCCCCACGCATGGTCGAGCTTGGTGCTCGGCGATGGATCGATGTCGCCAGGGTTGAAGTACGCGACCTCGGTCGGGTTCGTGGGGTCCCGCACGTCGAAGACGCGGAGTCCGGCGTTCCACATGGATGCCATGACGAAGGTCGTGTCGGTCGGGTCGTCGACGTCGTGGTAGTGGACCGAGTCGTTCTCCTTGGCGTCGAGCTGCTCGGGGCAGTTCGTCGGATCGTTGATCTCGAGCCCGAACTGCGAGGCGGTCTTCGGATGGGCCGGATCGCTGATGTCGGTGAGCCACGGCTGCGCCGACCCGGCGAACGGCCCTGCTTCTTGGGGGACGCAGCCGTACGCGAGACCGAAGACGCTCTCTTCGGAGTGCAGCACGTAGGGCGCGCCGCCGATCGTGGCGGTGCGAACGGAGTGCCCCCGTCCGCTCTCCTGGCTGATGATCCGAGGCTTGCCCTTCGGACTGCCGTCCGGGTTCCGCTCGAGCCACTGGCTGATGTCGACGATCGAGAAGAGCTCGAACGTCGGCGTCTGACCACCCACGTACAACGTCCTGCCGTCCGGGGACGGCCACGCCTCATGGCTCGCGTTCTGGGGATGGGTCTGACTGCGCACCTCCGCCGGAAGGTTGTCGTCGAGGTCTGCGGTGGGCCCCACCGCGACCGGGGGTCCGTCCATTGCGTCCTGAATGTTGCCGAGATACTTGACGCCCGACGACAGGTCGTTGTCCCACAGCCCCGAGATGTCGATCGCTTGGAGCGGGATCGTCGCGAAGACGTATTTGCCGTCCTGAGAGATCGTGAGGTTGTGGATGTTCGCCGGCCAGTAGAACGTCGCCTTGGACGGGTCGTTCGGGGCGTCGGGGTTGGGGATGTGCTTGAACTTGGTGCAGTCCGGGTCCGACACGTCATAGACGTCCATCGGCTTCGGATCGCTCACCACGTCATTGCCGTACTGCCCGACGACCAGGATCGACCGACCGTCGGGGGTGGTCACCGCGTTGATCGTCTCGGCCGTGGCCAACGCGCCCGGATTCCTCAGGGTGGCTACATGCGTCGGCACGCCGCTCTCGGACACGCTGACGACCGCGACCCCCGCGCCCGGCGGTGGATTCGGCTTGCTCTGCGGTGCGACGCTCACTCCCGCGAACCCCGCCACGTACGCGCAGTGACCGGCCCACGCCATGTTGGCGTTGGAGTTCGGGCGTCCGTCGAAGTCGAGCGGGGTGTACCCGAGAAATGCCAGGCCGCAGTTGTAGCCCTGCTGTGCTCGCCCCGAGTCCTGGTCGGCCTTCGGCACGTCGCCTTGGATCGGCCCTTCCGGAAGGTCGTTCTTCCCGCAGAGGTAGTGCTGGCTCGTCACCGCGGTGGACAGCGGGTCGGTGTCCCAGTCGGACGCCGACGCGTCGTGGGTGACGACCACGATGGACAGCAACGCGACGAGTCCGCCGAGCACCGTCGTCTTCCGATACGAAGAACGCATCTCACCCGCCTCGGGCTCGCGCCGAGCCATTGGCCTCAGGACGTGCGCGACATATCTCCCGATGTTTGGGCAGGAGAGTAAAGAATCCCTTTCAGGCGGTCAACGCAGTTCGCGTAGTTTCGTCCGCAAGTGGGCTCAGCGGGTCTCCTGAAGCAGGCGCCCGGCTCCTAGCCCGTCTCCACCGTGAGACGCTCAGCGAACAGCGTGGACGGGCACGTTCGAGTAGCCGGCGACGTTGGCCATCCGCACCCGGCGCAGCCCGGCTTCGTCGACCTCGAGCCGCCGCCACCGCGTTGCGAGCTCCTCGATGGCGATTCTGCTCTCCATGCGCGCCAGCGCGGCCCCGAGGCAGCTGTGCACGCCGTGGCCGAGCCCGATGGTGATGCCGGGTTGCCGCTCGATGTCGAACTCGTCGGCGCGCTCGAAGGCGCGGGGGTCGCGCGTCGCTGCTCCCGTGATGAGGAACACGGGGAAGCCGGCGGGGATCGTCCCGCCCTCGAACTCGCGCTCCTCCACGCAGAACCGACCCTGGTACTGCGACGGCGGCCAGTACCGGAGGATCTCCTCGACCGCGCGCGGGATCCTCTCGTGGTCGTCGAGGACGTTCTGCCACTGGTCCGCGTGCTGCCAGAACAGCACCACAGCGTTGCCCACGAGCTTGGTCACGGTCTCCGCTCCGGCTCCACCGAGCAGCGAGGCGAAGCCGGCGATCTCGGCGTCGTCGAGCCCGGTCTGCGTGCCGTCGCCGCGGTCGACGGTGACCTGCGTGAGCCGCGAGAGCATGTCGTCGCCCGGGTTCTTGCGCTTCTCGACCGTGAGCTCGTGGAAGTAGATGCCGTTCTCGAGGGTGGCCTGCTCGTTCTCGGGGCTGGGCGCGATCTGGCCCGGCTCGCGATGGAGGCCGGCGTCGATTCGGTGACGGATCTCCTGACGGTCTCCCTCGGGGACGCCGAGCATGCGTGAGATCACTTCGACCGGGAACGGCGCGGCGAAGTCGGCGACGGTGTCGAACTCGCGTGCGTCGTTCAACGGATCGAGGAAGCTGCAGACGACGTCACGGATCATCGGTTCCAGCGCGGTGACCGCCCGTGGTGTGAACACGCGGCTGACGAGCGCTCGGAAGCGATCGTGCTCGGGGGGATCCATCATGATGATGCTTCGGTAGGCCGCGATCTCCTCCGGGTCCTTGGAGAACGTGAAGAGCTCGACGCCGTGCGCACTCGAGAATCCCTCCCAGTCTCGGTGCGCGGCCAACACGTCGGCGAAGCGCGACAGCGCATAAAACCCGTACCGTTCGCTGTGATAGACGGGTGCCTCGTCGCGAAGACGCCGGTACAGCTCGTACGGGTCGTTGAAGTACTCCTCCGAGAACGGATCGAACTCGACAGGATTCGTCGTGACCGTCATGAGTGCTCCGTGAGATCGGGTCGGGGCGCGACGGTGACCGACGGCAGCGACAGGCTGGCGCCGCTTCGTAGCACCGCGTCGACCACCGACACCAGCTCGTCGACGGCGACCAGCGCGCCACTCAGGTAGCCACGTGCGAGCCAGCCGGGCGCGAGCTCGGCAAAAAGTTCAGGGTCCCAACCTTCGGCGAACTCCGTCCGCGAGTCGCCTTCGCCGCCGCCACAATCGCCGATGACGAGCCGCGTGAACCCGATGTCGGGGTGCTCGGCCCGCCACGCTTCCACGAGCTTGTCTAGAGCGGCCTTGCTCACGATGTACGCGCCGAGGCCCGGCCAGGGCGGCGTGAGCGACGCGCTGACGGACGACAGGAATGCGGCCGTACCGGAGGTCGCCTCGAGGTGGGGGATTGCGGCCGCCGTGATGCGTGCCGCACCGGTGACGTTCGTGTCGAAGACCTGCCGCCACGTCTCGCCGTCGATGTCGACGAGGCGAGCCAACGGGCCGATGGCCGGGGTGTAGACGAGCGCCTCGATCCCGCCGAGTCCCGACGCCGCGTCGGCGATCGCCGCGCGGCACGAGTCGTCGTCCGTCACGTCACAGCCGATCGCCAGAGTCTCCGGACCGGCCTCGCGAGCAGCGGCTTCGAGGCGATCCCGGCGCCGCGCCAGCATCGCCACATGCGCGCCTCGCTGGGCGAGCCCGATCCCGATGCAGCGACCGAGCCCACTCGACGCTCCGACGACCACGGTTCTCACTTCCGACCTCCCGACGCAATGACACAGATGTTAGATACGGAGCGGAGTCGAGCCTCGTGAAGTGCTCTGGGCCGCTACCGCATGGCGTGGCCATCACTTCACCTAGCGTTCTCGGCATGACGAATCCGCAGCTCTCGATCATGCTGCGCACGTACGCAGCCGAGGATCCCGGGACGTGGCAGCCGGTCCTCGACACCGCACGCGCCGCGGATGCCGCGGGCGTCGACCGCGTGCTGCTGTCCGACCACGTCGTGTTCGGTGAGCACCTGGAGGCCTACGGTCGACCGGAGACCGGTGGCGTGCAGGGCGGCAAGCAGCCGACCGGTCCCGACGGCCACTGGCTCGAGCCGCTGACGACGCTGTCGGTGTTGTGCGGCATGACGTCGCGCGTTCGGCTTGGTACGAACATTCTCATCGCGGCGCTGCGCCGCCCGGTCGTGCTGGCGAAGGCCGCTGCGACGCTCGACGTTCTGTCGGGCGGCCGGCTCGATCTCGGCGTCGGCATCGGCTGGCAGCGCGAGGAGTACGAGGCCGCGGGCCTCGACTTCGGGACTCGCGGACGCCAACTCGACCTCGTACTCGAGGTGTGTCAGACGCTCTGGCGGGAGCCGCGCGCCAACCTCGATCTCCCCGGGCTCGCGTTCGAGGCGATCCACATGATGCCGAAGCCGCGGCAACCGGGCGGTGTGCCGATCTGGGTGAGCGGCCGTCTCAACGAGCGAGTGGCGCGGCGACTGGCGCGCTTCGGCTCCGGCTGGATCCCGTGGGGTGACGACGCCGACGACCTCGCCGCCAGCATCCCGCGCATGCGCCAGGCGGTGGCCGATGCCGGCGGTGACGGCGATGCCATTCAGGTCGCCGGAACTCTTCCGACCGTCCGGAGGGAAGACCGCAGCATCGATCTCGACGCCACGATGGAGCGTGTCAGTCCGCTGGTCGAAGCGGGCGTCACGGACTTCCGTGCGTACGTGCCGGTACCGAGGAAGTACGACGCGGCGGTCGACTACCTGCGCGGCATCGCCGACGTGTTCCACACCGCCACCCGTTAGGGCGTCCGCGGAGAAGCAGCACGCTTCGCCTGCCAGAGGGCATCGTGCATGCGGAGCGCGACGACGAGCCCGGACGCGGCGGTGAGGATCCCGACGACGACCATCGCGGCGGATTCGTCGACCGCGTCGGCGGTGATGCCGACGAGGAGGCCGCCGGCGGCGTAGCCGAGGTCGCGCCAGAGGCGGTAGACGCCGACGGCCGAGGCTCGCCACGCGGGGTGCGCGCGGTCGCCGATGGCGGCAAGAAGTGTCGGGTAGACGAGCGCGGTGCCGATGCCCATCGCCAGCGCGGCAGCGATCCAGCCGACGTACCCATTGGCTGCGACGAGGCCGAAGATGCCGAACGCTTGCAACCAGAGCCCGCCGACAATGAGCGGTTTGCGGCCGACGCGGTCGGACCAGGCGCCCGTGGCGAGCTGGGCGAGCGCCCAGGACGCCGGGTAGATGGCCGTGATGATGCCGATGCGACCGATCGTGAGTCCTTCGTGGGCCAGGAAGATCGGGACGAGTCCCCAAACCATGGCGTCGTTGAGGTTGTTGACGATGCCGGCTTGACAGATCGCTGACAGTGAGCGATCGCGGAGGCTCGTCTCGAGGAACGTCGTGCGGAACGGTCGGGGGGATTCAAGCCGGGGGTGCGAGCGTGCTTCTTCTTCGGCGTAGCCGCGGGTCTCGCGCACGAACACGACCGAGAGGACCAATCCCGTGACGGCAATCACGATGCCGAGCAGGAAGGGCGCGGGTCGGGGACCGTAACGGGAAGCGAGGACGCCGGTGACGAACGCGGCGACGGCGACCGCGCCGTACCCGGCGGCTTCGTTGAGACCGAGGGCGAGCCCGCGGCGGCGGGGGCCGGCGAGGTCGATCTTCATGACGACGGTCGTCGACCACGTCAAGCCTTGGTTGATGCCGAGGAACACGTTGGCGGCGACGACGACGGCCCAGCTCGGGGCCCAGATGATCATGGGCGCGACCGGGAGGGCCGCGACCCAGCCGAGGACGAGCAAGGGCTTGCGGCCGTAGCGGTCCGAGAAGTGACCGGCGGCGAGGTTGGTAACGGCTTTGACGAGTCCGAAGGCGACGAGGAAAGAAAGAGTCGCCGACGCGGAGGCAATCGCGAATTCGCGCCGGGCGAGCAGCGGCAGCACGGTGCGTTCGGTGCCGACCATCGCGCCGACGAACGCGTTGACGACGACGAGGAGCGTGAACTGACGCCAGTTCGCGGCGAGGCCGAGCCGCGGCCCGCCGACCGCGGTCGCGGTCACCGATGGATCGGGAACCCAGCGGCCTCCCAGGCACCGATCCCGCCGACGAGGTTGACGGCCTTGATGCCCCGGCGCTCGAGGAAGCTCGCTGCGGTCGCCGACCGCTCACCATGACCGCAGAACACGACGGCCTCGTTCGCGTCCGGCGTGCGTCCTGCGATGATGTCGCCGAGCTCGACGTGCACGGCGTCGGGGATTCGGGCTGCATCGAGCTCGGCCGTTTGGCGGACGTCGACAAGGGCCGCGCCGCGCGCGATCCGACGGCGGGCTCCTGCCGCGTCGATCTCTTCCGTGCATTGTGTGGGGAGGTTGGCGGCGGTCCACGCGTCGATGCCGCCGTCGATCCAGCCCAGCATTCGGTCGAAGCCGATGCGTCGCGCCAGCCGCATTGCGTCGGCGCGGTCGACGTCGTCGACGAGCAACACGATCGGGGCGCCGAAGGGGATCACCCAGCCGAGCCAGGAGGCGAAGGCGGGGCGTAGCTCGATCGAGACCGCCCCCCGCGGGTGGCGCCGCGCCCAGACGTGGATCGGGCGGGCGTCCACGAGCCAGGCACCCTGTGTCACGAGGGAGTGCGCCGTCTCGGGGTCGAGGGGCGGGGGTGCTTCGAGATCGTGAAGGAGCGCGGGGTGCCGGTTCACGTCGCGTAGACGCAAGAAGTAGGGCGGGTAGCTGCCGAACCCGGCCTGGAGCGCACCGACGAAGGTGTCCTCGTCGTCGATGCGCAGCAGGGGATTGGCGGCGCGTTCGTCGCCGATGGTGCCCGCCGGCGCCTGTCCCGGAGCAGCCGCGCAGAACGAACCTGCGCCGTGGGTCGGCCAGAGCGCGGTGGACCCGGGAAGTCGGATGAGTCGCTGCACGCTGCGGAACTGCTCTCGTGACCATCGGTCGGCTTGGGCGATATCGACGAGATCGGTTCGGGCAGCGCCGCCCCGGATGAGGGACCCGCCGCTGAAGACCGCGGCCGGCGCGCCGTCGACGAGCACCAGGTACGACAGATGCTCGGGCGTGTGGCCCGGCGTTCCCCACGCCTGGACCGCGACGTCGCCTAGCGAGATCTCATCACCGTCGGCGAGCCCGTGGTGCCCGTACTCGAGGAATGCGTCGCGGGCCGCGTACACGTCGGCGCCGGTCCGCTCGGCGAGCTCGCGGCTGCCGCTCACGAAGTCGGCATGCAGATGCGTTTCCAACCCGGCGACGAGACGTAGCCCGAGACGGTCGGCCAACTCGAGGTGATCATCGATGTCGCGGCGCGGATCCACCGAGGCCGCGAGCCCGCTTCCCAACTCGACGAGGTAGGAAGTGTTGCCTAGCGCCTCATCCGGGAGCGCATGGACCGCCCCAGCGGAAGTTGCGGTCAAACGGACGCCTCCCGAAGTGCGCGTGCCAGCGAATCGATCGACGCGGGCACCTCACGCTGGAGTTGGCGACTGCGGATACGGACCAGGAGCGCGCGCCGCCAGAACGTCTGCGGGTGCAGTTCCCAGCTCACCGTGACGCGTGATCCACCGTCCGCGGCCGGTTCGACCGTCCAGCGCCAGCGCGCATATGACGGGTTGCCGTCGTCGGTCCGCGAGCGGTAGGCGAAGACGTATCGGCGCGGGTCGTACTCCTCGATCGTCGAGCGACTCGGCCAGCTGTTGCCCATGGCTTTGAGTTGCACGACCCACTCGGCTCCGGGACTCAGCGATTCCGGACGCTCGAGGACATCGGTAATGATCCTGTTCCATTCGGGAAGGCGACCGACATCCGTCAGCAACCCGAACACGTCGCGCGCCGCACTGGAGACAGTGCCCTCTGCAGTCCCGGTCCCACCCATGGCGAATCTCCTTTCACTCTGGGTTGCGGGCAAGGAAGGAGTGTCCGAACACTTCGTATGCCCGGGCCTTCTCCTCACCCTGCGAGCCACCGAACGTGTCGACCGGCGCACCGATGCTCACGTCGACGAAGCCGATCTGGTCGAGCATCGCCATCCAGCCTGCGCACGGCAGGCCACCGGCAATTCAGCCAGTCCACAGGTCGATGTCGCGCAACGCTTCGGGCGGTACCGGCCTACCGTTGGCGATGTCCGCGAACTGCAGATACCCGCCGGGTCGAAGCACACGGCGGATCTCGTCGAACGCAGCGCGCTTGTCGGGGCACAGGTTGATCACCCCGTTCGAGATCACGACGTCGGCCCAGCCGTCCTCGACGGGCATCGCCTCCAGCAGTCCCTTGCGGAACTCGACGTTCTGTAGGCCGAGGATGTCGGCGGTCGCGGTCGACTTGTCGAGCATCTCGGGCGTCATGTCGACCCCGACGACGTAGCCGTTCGAGCCAACCTGGCCCGCGGCGACGAACGAGTCGAAGCCCGCGCCCGAACCGGCATCCACGACGCGTTCACCCGGTTCGAGTGCTCGCAGCTCGAACGGATTTCCCACGCCGGCAAACGACTCCACCGCCCGCTCGGGCAGGGAATCGACGACCGACATGTCGTACCCGAGACGCCGGGCCGCGACCCGACCGGTATGGAAGTGATACGTCGCATTCGGCGCGGCCGCGACCCCGCGGTACTTGCTCTGGACTTCTTCGCGAAGTTGCTCTGTGTCCACCGGCAGAGCTTCGGTCATGACCCCTCATCTCCGGGTGCTGCGCCGACCATCACCGGCAGTCCGGCCCGTTTCCATTCCGGGAACCCGTCCTCGAGGCGGCGCGCCTCGAAACCCTGTCGTCGCAACGTCCGCACCGCGTCGTCGGCAAAGACGCAGTACGGGCCGCGGCAGTACGCGACGAGCGTGCCGTCGCGCGGCAACGAGTCCAGGCGTCGCCTGAGCTCACCGATCGGGAGCGACCGGGCCCCCTCGACGTGCCCGGCCTCATACTCCGCGGCCGGACGCACGTCGACCACCGTGACCTCGCCGCGACGGATGCGCCGAGCGAGCTCGTCGCGAGTGATGGGCTGCAAGCCGTCTCGCTGCCCGAGATAGGCCTGCGCGAGTCGATCGACTTCCGCCACGTGCTCGGCAGCGACCTCGCGCACCACCGTCCACAAGGCCGTGACCTGGTCGCTCGCCAGCCCGTAGATCACGCGCGTGCCCTCGCGACGAGTGCGGACGAGGCCGGCCCGAGCGAGGTTGCGGAGATGGTGCGAGGTGTTGGCGACGCTCTGTCCGAGCTCGGCCGCGACCTCCTCGACCGATCGTTCCCCCTGTGCCAGGAGGTCGACGATCTCCGCCCGCCGTCCACTCGATAGCGCCTTGCCCACCGAAGCCAGCGCCTCGAAGAGAGCGTCCTTGGCCGCCCGAGATCCCACGTCCAGCAAGGTACGACCGGCGCAGGGTCTTGTCAAGTACTCATTTGAATATTAGAGAAAGCAGAGGATCTCGTGGTCGAGGAGCTCAGGCGCCGCTCCCGCCGTCGCAGACGCAGAACTCGTTGCCTTCGGGGTCGCGTAGGAGCACCCAGTTGTTCCCGTGCTCGGAGAGCGCCGCCGGCTGGACGCGCACGGCGCCGAGGCCGACGAGCCGCGACGCTTCCGCCTCGATGTCGCCGACATGGATGTCGAAGTGCATCCGGTTCTTGGTCTGCTTCGGTTCGGGGACTCGCTGCAGCAGGAATTGCGGACCCGGCTCTCCGCCCGGGGGGAGCAGCAGGACGTAGCTCCCGGCACCGCCGATCAGGTCGTAGCCGAGCGCTTGCGACCAGAACGTCGCCAGCGTCTCGGGATCGTGACAATCGAGAACAAGACCGAGCCGTGCGACCACAACCGCAAGCCTGCCATCTCCCTCAAGCGCGCGTCGCTACCACCAGCCAGGGAGCCGAACCGAGCCACACACCTTCTGGCTGCTCCTGGGGTTCGAGCACGTCGCGCATCGCGTCGACGGCCTTCCGCTGGGTATCCGCACCGACGCCCTCGAGCAGTCGGCGTGCCATTCCGGTGCCGCGCAAGAACGCCATCGATCCACCGGCCAGGCGCTCACGCGCCGCGCTTCGTGGCCGTGCCCTCGTACATGTAACCGAGCGACTTGGGGCCGCGCAGGTAGTAGTTCTCGAGACGCGACGGCGGGAATGCCGCGTCGCGCAGCAGCTGATCGATGGGCCGGTTGAGGTGACAACCGCCGCCGATCCGCCGCTGGAGCGGCGTGAGCCGATCCTGCCAGCTCGCCACCCGAGGGTCCGGCGAACGACCGTGTTCGAGGAAGTGCAGAGCTCCACCCTGACGCAGCACCCGGCGGATCTCCGTGAGGGCACGGCCGACGTCGGGAATCGTGCACATCGTCCAGGTCGTGAGCACGTGGTCGATGCAATTGTCATCGAGTGGCAGCTGCTGACCGTCGAGCCCGATGTATTCCACCGGAATCGAGCTTGCCTCGACGCGCTTTGCTGCCAGCTTGCGCCCGACAATGGCGGGATCCACTGCGCGCACCCTTGCGACGGCAGGCGGATAATGGGGAACATTGCGGCCCGAGCCGAAGCCGATCTCCAAGACTTCACCGCTGAGCTCGGCAGCGACTCGACGGCGGAGGGGAACGAACTCCTTGCGGCTCAGTGCCACGTCCGTGATGTAGGGCAGGATTCGCTGCTCGTAGAAGCTCACGCGCTGCACCCACCGTCGACGACTGCAAGCCTGCCACCTTCCTCGAGCATGGGTCGGTGCCACGAGTCAGGAGGCTGAACGTCAGGCATAGCTGCCACGCGGTCTCGGCTGTCCGGCCGTGCTCTGCACGACCTGGTCGACGATGTACGCCGCGTCGTTCTTCACCCAGTAGATGAGCGACGACCCCCGTGAGTACTGGTTGGACATGCCGAGGAAGGAGAGGCCCGGAGCATCGGTCACACCGCGTCGGTGTATTGGCGCGCCGTGCTCATCGAGCACGGGCACTCCGATCCATGAGTAGTCAGTGCGGTAACCCGTCGCCCACACGACCGCGTCGACCTCGATCTCACGGCCGCCTTCGAGCCGTACGATCCGGCCGCCGGTATCGACGACACGACCGACGACTTCGATTCCGAGCCGCCGCTGCAGCTGGCCCAGGCTCGGTCCGACGACGAAGTCATTGCGCTGCGTGCGACCGCGCCAGCTGTCAAAGGGAGCGGCGATCAGGCCCAGGTGGTCGCCGTACCAGTGCAGGCTCTTGCCAAGGATGCGGCGAGGGAGGTGTCGGAGCCGTCCGCCCTGCGAGAGGCGCACGCGGTGGCCGTGCGCCAAGTCGGCGGCGATGCCCGCTCCGGAGTTCGCGGCCCCGACGACGACCACGTCGTTGCCGGGGATCTGGTCGGGGTTGCGATAGCCCGCGCTGTGGAACTGCACGACGCCATCGAGCTTCTGGGCGATCGGGGGTGTGTAGGGCCGCTGGTAGGCGCCGGTCGAGACGATGACCTGAGTCGCATCGTAGGAGCCGGAGCGCGTCTCGAGGTGGTAGCCGACGGCCGAGGACTCGAGCGACGTGACGTGACTGTCGAGCCGGACGGGCAGCTCGAAGCAGCGTGCGTACTCCTCCAGGTAATCGGCGACCTCGTCCTTGCCCGGGAAGTGCTCGGGATCTCCGGGAAAGCGCAAACCCGGCAGCGCGCTGTAGCGCGCGACCGTGAAGAGCTGCAGCGAATCCCAGCGCCGCCGCCACGACTCTCCGACTCTGGAGTTCGCTTCGAGAATGACGAACGGCACGCCAGCGCGCGAGAGGTAGTAGCCGGCGGCAAGACCAGCCTGGCCCCCGCCCACCACGACGACCTCGACCTGTTCGCTGGGCGAGGTCGTCACAGTGCCGGTTGTTCAGGTCTCGTCGTCGGAGGCACTGGCGGCACGGGTCCTCGGCCCATCTCAAGCGCGCTTTGCCGCCACGAGCCAGGCGGCCGAGCCGAGCCAGATCCCTTCCGGCTGTTCGTGGGCTTCGAGCGCGTGGCGAACCGCGTCGATGGCCTTCCGCTCGGTGTCCGCGTCGACGCCCTCGAACAGGAGACGCGCCATTCCGGTGCCCTGCAAGAAGTCCGTCGCGTCCGCCGCGTTCTCGCCCAAGAACATCTGCTCGGTGATCTCATTGATCGCGACCCCTTTGAAGCCTGCGTCTGTCAGGACAGCCCGGGTGCGATCAGCGTCGGCGAGCGAGAAGGGTCCGGGCGCGCCCTCGGGACCGAGGTCGGGGAATGGGACGTAGGACAGCGCGGCGCCCGCCGGCACCATGATCCAATCGTTGCGAGCGAGGTCCTGCCAGCACACGAACACGAAGCGCCCACCGGGGCGAATCGCGGACGCGATGTTGGCGAACGCAACCACCGGATCCTCGAAGAACATCACGCCGAATCGGCTCGTCGCGAGATCAAAGTCCGCGGGCGAGAATGTGTGCACCTGAGCATCGCCCTGCTCGAAGCGCACGTTGGTGAGCCCTTCGGCGCGTGCGCGGCGTTCGGCCTCTTGGAGCATCGCGGCTGACAGGTCAATTCCGAGCACGGAGCCGCCGCTGGCAGCGCGCGCCGCGGACCTCGTCGTCAGGCCGCAGCCGCAGCCGACGTCGAGGACGCGATCTGCTGCGCCGACCGCAGCTGCCTCCATGAGATGAGGGGTGATGCGCTGACTGAGCGCGTCATACCGGTCTGCATGCTTGACCCAATGGTCTCCTTCGCGGCCGTCCCACTCCTCGGCCTGTTCGACATTGACGACGTGATCAGTCATTGAGCCCCCTGCTTCTACGCGGCGATCGAACGGCGTCGTGGACGGAAGAGGCCGAGAAACGGACAGCCGCGGCCTCGTGTGTGGAGATGGTCGCGGTCGTCGAGTCCGACCGCGTCGAACATGGCGAGCTGGAACCGACGACAGTCTCTTGTCGTCGGTCTCGCGGACCATCGCCATTTGCTTTTGTAGCTCTCGGCGAAGGACCTGATCTCGGCGCGTACCTGTCGGTCGCTCTTTCGCACGAGGAGTCGGGGATGGAACTCGTGTGGTGCCGCGTCGAGGTGGTGGGGATCGCGAGCGGAGGGACGGCCGTCTGCGAAGACGTCGCCACCGTTGAGGGTCCCGTCGGTGCCGAACAAGAAGACGCGCAACCCGACGGGACGGCGCGTCGGCCACCAGCCGTAGCTCTCGACGCCGTCGAGCTCGATCCACCAGTGCCCGAACGTGTCGCCGATCTGAGGGTTGATGCGCTTCACCGTGACGAACGGCAGCGTGCGAGGCACGGGCGGACGCCGCAGTGAGTCCAGCGCCCGGAGCAGGCCTGGCGGTCGTGAGCGCTCATCGGGTGGCCGTCGGCGCTGGTCGATCGCGCACAGCGCAGCGCGGACAAGCTTGCGTCGGGTCCGGGCGGGGATGACGGAGGTCACTTCCCCTTCTTTTCCTTCTTCCGGCGCGTCCGTGGCCCGCTGCCCATCTTCTTGGAGTCCTTCTTCTTCGCCTTGCGGGACGGGTAGACGTGCTCGGGTTCGGCTTCCTCGGCGAGGGGGAGTGCTCGTGCGATCCGGATGACCGCCGCACCGAGGACGCCCAGCGCCGCCGCGAGCGCGGTCTTGTGGTCTGGTCTCATCTGCTCCCCTCTCACCTTGGGTCTCGGAGGACTCTGATGGTTCGACGGCGCTCCGCCCCGCCGACGGGTGTGGCAAGACACTGGGACGCTACGACACGCCTGTAGTAGCGTCAACGTGGTGCCGAGCGATCCGGTGAAAGGCCTCGGGCCGCTCGAAGCCGAGGTGATGCAGACTCTGTGGGCCGCCGGCGAGCCGCTGACGGTGCGGGAAGTGCTCGAGCGGCTCAACCGGCATCGTCGTCCGGCGCTCGCTTACACGACCGTCATGACGGTGATGGCGCGCCTCGCCGAGAAGGAGATCTTGCGTCGAGAGCTGGACGGGCGCGGGTATCGGTATGAAGCGGCGGTTGCTGACGCGGCGGCGATCGCAGTGCGCGAGGTGGTGCGCGACCATGGCGAGGCGGCGCTGGCCCAGTTCGTCGACGAGGCCCGCGCTGATCCGAAGTTGCTGCGAAGGTTGCGGCGTCTCATGGAGGACTCGTGAGGCTCGACACGGCGAATCGCAGTTTCTGGAGGTTGGTAGCCGTCGCGTTCGCGCCGTACGTGGCCGTGGCCCTCTTCTGTTGTGGCGTCGTCTCGGTCGTCGGCTACCGCCTCGCGTCGGAGGGCCGAGACGTGCTCCGTGGCTGGCCAATCGCGGTATTGGTGAGCGCAACGGTGGTGACGATTGTGGTTGGCGTCGCGCTGGCGATCCGTTCGCTGCGGCGTCAGCTCGCCGCCACACGAGCATTCGAAGCGCGCGTCCGTCGGGATCGGATCGATCCGGCGGCGGACGTTCTCGATGCCGCCCAGCGTTTACGCATTCGGAGAGTCGATTTCGTCGACGACGATCGCGTCTATTCGTTCACGTACGGGCTGACCGCGCCTCGGGTCGTAGTGAGTCGGGGATTGGTGCGGCGCACTGACACCGAGCAGCTCCAAGCCGTGCTCGCACATGAGCGCTATCACGTCCGGAATCTCGATCCGCTCAAGATGCTCGTGGCGCGAGTGCTGCGATCTGCGTTGTTCTTCCTGCCCGCTCTGAGGATCCTCCACGATCGGTACTTCGCCGGCCGCGAGCTCGCCGCCGATCGCGCCGCCTACCGCGCGTGCGGCAGGGAGCCATTGGCGGCTGCTCTGTACCAAGTCGCGGCAAGTGGTGCGCCCCTGACGCCGGAGCCCGCGGCGGCGATCGGGGGTACCGACGTTCTGGAGGTCCGGTTGGCCCAACTCGAGGATGGCCACGAGCCGACGCTTCCGGCCATTCCCAAGTGGTCCGCCGTGACCACAGTGCTGGGCGTGATTGCAATGGCGGCCGGGATCGCGGTCGTCGCGGGCCTGGCCGCGGGAACCGGTGCAATGAGCGGCGACGGCGCCCTCGGGATCCTCGGTGCATTGTGCTGCGCCGCCCTGTGGGTGGTTGGGGCGCTGCTGGTCTGGCGCCACCTCGCCCGGACACGCCGCTGAGCCCTTGGCATAGCTACTATTCGAACGTAGTAGCATCGCGGGAACGGCTCAGCGGCCCGCTCGTTGCGTCGATCGGGCGTGGTGTCCGTGAACATCGGCCGCGTCACGAATACCTTCGAAGCATGGCGACGGGCTGGGGAGCCGAGGCGCTGCAGGATGGCTCGATCGCCGCCCGGCCGGCGGTGCGCTCCCCGGGGACGATCGCGTTGTGGACCGTCGCATCCGCCTGGGTCGCGATCCTGATCCTCATTCTGCGCCACGCGGTGTTCGTCGCGGACGACGCGATCAGCAACTACGGCCACGTGTGGTACGTGAGCGATCGAATCTGGCGGTTCCATCACATTCCGTGGTCCATGCCCGTGATCGGGCACGGAAAGGCGCTGGCGTTCCCGTACGCGCTCGTTCCTTGGCTCAGCGCGGCACTTCTGCGGCCGGTCCTGGGGGACTGGATCGTGACCTTGTGGTTGGTCGTCGGAACGGTCGGGCTCATCGCGGCTACCTTCTGGGCGTTCCCCGAGCTGCGCCGGGGCTGGTGGGCGGCGGCCGTCCTCGTGAACCCGGCGCTCGTGGTCGCGGCGATCATCGGCCAGCTCCCCTTCCTGTGGGGTGCCGCCATGCTCATCGGAGCAGTGGCGTGCTGGCGACGGCGGCGGTACGCGCTCGCGGCGGTGCTGGCCGGGCTGGGGCAGGCGACGCATCCGGCGGTCGTTCTTCCCATGGGGCTGGCTCTCGTAGCGTGGTGGTGGTACTGGGAGCCGGATCGTCGGAGACTGCTGCGCTACTACGCCGCGTCCCTTCTCCCCGCGATTCCGGCTGCGCTGCTCGTGTTCGCGTCACCGGTCTTCGGGGACAGCGACCCCGTCGTCGTCGCCACGAGCTTCTTCGGAACGTTGGGCGTGCGGATCCTCGTGCTGGCCGTGCCCATCGCGTTGGTGGCCTTCCAGCGGCGGCAGCAGTCGACCACGACGCCGTCACCGGTCACGGCACATTTCGCGTCGGCTGTGTGCGTCGTCTTGCTGATCTCGAACGTCGCGTTGGTGGGACCGCTCGAGGCTCAGTACTCCTGGGGTGCCCTCAACCGGAAGCCCGACACCGAGCTGCTCACCTTCATCAAGTCGAGCGAGTTCGATCCCGGCGCGACGTACCGCATCCTGCGTGCCCACGACGGCAAGATCGGGATGTACCAGCTCGTGCAGCACGACGCGCGGCTCGATTCGGAGTTCTTTCCCGAAAGCATCGCCCGGAACAGCTGGCCGAACGTCACGAAATACTCGCAGTTCCTCCGGGGACGACGGGTCGACTACGTCATCGTCTTCGACAGCTACGACCGCGAGTGGCGCACGAACGAACACCAGCTCCTGCGGGATCTGGTGGAGCAAGGTCCTGACGGGTGCGACGCGAGCCGCGT
>Ga0137369_10003163_pt1 | contig 16842 bp, 14 predicted proteins | sample SagtaG_12_FD_104918 | JGI IMG/M metagenome (GOLD analysis project Ga0137369, IMG submission 104918) | Vadose zone soil microbial communities from Sagehorn Ranch, Mendocino, California, USA - Sage1_L_113_16 metaG | ecosystem: Environmental > Terrestrial > Soil > Vadose zone | place: USA... | reverse complement strand
GAGCGGGGCGAGCCGTTCGCGTTCGCCACGGTGGTGTGGCGGCGGTCGCCGTCGTCCGGCAAGGAGGGCTCGACCGCGGTCATCCGAGCGGACGGCACCGTGCGCGGGTGGCTGGGCGGCGCGTGCGCCGAGCCGACCGTGGTCCGCGAGGCCCGGACGGCCATCGCCGAGGGAACGCCCAGGCTGCTGTTCCTGGGAACGCCGGAGGAGCTCGAGGGCCAGGAGCGGCAGGGGGTGGTGCGCGTCCCCATCGCCTGCCAGAGCGAGGGGGCGCTGGAGGTCTACGTGGAACCCGTCCTGCCGAAGCCCCACCTCGTCGTGATCGGCCGCTCCCCGGCGGTGGACACCCTGGCCGGCCTGGCCAGGGCCCTGGGCTGGGAGTCGGTCGTCGTGGACGACGGCGGGACGGAGGACGCGCACCCGTCGGCCGACCGCGTGGTGACCAAGCTCGACCTGGAGGCGGCGGGAGCGGGCGTGCGCTCCTTCGTGGTCGTGGCCACCCAGGGCCACTACGACGAGAACGCCCTGGAGCTGGCCCTGGCGGAGCCGCACGCGTACGTCGCGCTGATCGCCTCGAAGAAGCGAGCCGAATCGGTGCTCGGCTACCTCAGAGACCGGGGTGTCTCAGAGGAAGCACTGGCCCAGGTACATTCCCCGGCTGGCCTCGACCTCGGCGCGGTGAGCCACGAGGAGATCGCCGTGGCCATCCTCGCCGAGATCGTCAAGGAGAAGGCGGAGGGCGAGATCGCGCAAGGCATCCGCGAGGAGCACGCCCACCACGAGGGCCACCTCCTGGGCGACCCCGCCGCCGACGCCCGTCACGAGGAGATCGACCCGGTCTGCGGCATGACCGTCGACGTCGCCACCGCCCGCCACCTCACCACCCACGAGGGCCGCACCTACTACTTCTGCTCAGCCGGCTGCCGCAAGGCATTCGAGGACGAACCGGCGAGGTTCCTCGCCCGGACCGCCGACGAACCCTGAGCCCTCAGCTCGAACGAACACCCTTGGTCCGGGCAAGGCGTCGGCGTCCACGCCGACGAGCAGACGGCCGAGGGATCCAGGTGCGGTCATAAAAGCCACTCCAGAGAGCACACGTACGGCGCCGGCGAGCGAAGCGAGCTGATCGGCGTCTTCGCGTTGGGTCATGGGAGAAGCGTAGATCCACGAGCTCACGAAGATGGCCGCGACCCCCACGCACGTCGCCCCGACGACAACTCCGAGGAGGACGCCGGTGCCCGCATGACCGGGCGCCGCGGCGCCCATCGTCGTTACACTGCTCGGCAGGAGGTGGTGCTGTGTCCCCTGGCGACGGGCGTCTCCCGACGGCTGTGCGCCGCAGGTACCTGCTGATCGGAGTGGTCCTCGCTGCGGGGCTCTTGTTGGCCGCCTGCTCGACCACCGGCGCCCCGGCAACGGAAACGGAAACGGGCGCGATACCAACGACCGTTGCCTCCTGGATGGCCGGACATCCCGATGTCCGTGGATGGATGGAGGACCATCCAGATGAGTGGACCTGGATGCGGCAGCACTGGGGGGACATCGGGTGGATACACCGGCACTGGGGCTCGATGACGCGGATCCGTGAGCACCCGGGCGGCTCGATGATGGGTTCGACCCCCGGCATGATGTCCAACTGGCCCGAGATGCGGCGCTGGATGTCCGCGAACCCGGAGATGTGGTCCTGGATGCAGGGGCACTGGAGCACCATGACCTGGTGGATGGCGGACCACTGGTCCGAGATGGCGTGGATGACCGGTCATTGGGCGGCGCCGTAGGCCCCGGGCACGGCGCCACAACCCACCGGAGACGGCGAGAAGCTATCGCGGCCGGTAGACGTCCGCGATGATCGATCCCCATTACCCTGACTTCGCGGGCATGACCATCATCCCCGCCACACACCCGATCCACTGCATCTCCCCCACGGTGACGGTGATTCGAGCACTTCCACTGGTGCCGGGCCGTATCGCGTCACGCGATACGATCATCCTTCGGGTGCTGGGATGAGCGAGATCTCGGATGTGCTTGCGGCCATCGAGTCGCTCCGGGAACGGGGGGAGCAGATGGCGCTCGCCACGATCGTGGCGGTTCGGGGATCGACCTATCGCCGGCCGGGGGCGCGCCTGCTCGTGGACTCCGTCGGGACCCTGACCGGGAACCTCAGCGGTGGGTGCCTGGAGGGGGACGTGGCCGACGTGGCCAACGTCGTGATGGTGGAGGGCAAGCCCCGGCTCGTGAACTACGACCTGTCCGCCGAGGACGAGGCGGTGTGGGGATTCGGGTTGGGGTGCAACGGGGCGATCGACGTGTTCGTGGAGCCGGCCGACCGGGCCGCGGAGATCGCCGGGGCGTTGCGGATGGCCCTGGAGGAGGAGCAGCCGATCGCCTCGGTGACGGTGCTGGACTCCACGGTGCCGGGTGTGGAGCAGGGGGCCCGTCTACTGGTTCGGCCCGACGGGTCCACGGAATCGGGGACCGGAGACGATGCGCTGGACTCCAACGCTGCCGCGGCTGCCCTGGAGCTTCTGGAGACCGGCCGATCGGAGATTCGCCGGCTGGCGGGGTCCCAGGGGAAGGCCCGGGCGTTCGTGGAGGTTCTCGAGCCTCCGCCGCGCCTCTTGATCTGCGGGGCCGGACACGACGCCATCCCGGTCGTTGCCGCGGCGTCCGCGCTGGGGTGGCGGACCTTCGTCGTGGACGAGCGCGCCGTGTTCCTGACCGAACAGCGGTATCCGGGAGCGGCGGGGTTCGTGCACGTCGAACGGCCGGAGGATGCCGCGAAGACGGCGGGGACGGACGAGCGGACCTCCGTTGTAGTCATGAGCCACAACTACCTGCGGGACCGGGAGTACCTGCGGTCGTTCCTGGGGACCGACGTGGCGTACATCGGGATGCTCGGGCCGAAGATCCGGACGGACCGGCTCCTGGACGAGCTCCGCCGCGACGGGGTGGTGCCCGGCGACGAGGACCTGGCGAAGATCCACGGGCCGGCCGGGATCGATCTCGGGAGCGAGGGGCCGGAGGAGATCGCAGCCGCGATCGTGGCGGAGATCCTGGCCGTCCGGCGCGCGCGGGAGGCCGGCTTCCTCCGGGACCGCCCGGGACCCATCCACGACCGGACCGAACAGCACAGGGCGTCGGGAGGCTGAGCACATGGGCATGCTGATCGAGAACGACTTCACGGTGCCCGCGCCGCTGGAGCGCGTGTGGGAGTACATCCTCGAGGTCGAGAAGATCGCGCCGTGCATGCCGGGGGCGCAGCTCACGGACGTCGTCGATGACACCCACTTCAAGGGCAAGCTGACCGTGAAGCTCGGGCCGGTGTCGCTGTCGTTCGCCGGCACCGTGCAGGTGCAGGAGCGCGACGACGCCGGCCACAAGGTGGTGCTGAAGGCGAGCGGCATGGAGCAGCGGGGCAAGGGCTCGGCCACCGCCCTGGTGACGGCGTGGGCCGAGGCGGCCGCGGACGGCGAGACCAGGGTGAAGTTCTCCCAGGACATCACCGTCACCGGGGCCGTCGCCCAGTTCTCCCGCGGGATGATGCAGGACGTCTCCTCGAAGCTCACCAAGCAGTTCGCCGAATGCCTGAAGACGAACATCACGTCCGAGGAGGAGGACCGCACGGCCCAGGCCGCGGCTGGAGCGGAAGCCTCTGCCGGAACGGCCGCCGAGCCCGGCGGAGCGGCGGAGGGATCCGGGGCGGCGCCGACGGCGGCCCCCCGCCCGGCACCCGCTCCGCGCGCGACCGCCGGTCCGGTGAAGGGAATCCGACTCGGCCTGTGGGCGTTCTGGCGGGCCATCGTCCGGTTCTTCAAGCGCCTGTTCGGCCGCGGCGACCGCCCCTGACCGGCCGGACGCCGTGATCTCCGGCATCGTCCTGGCCGCCGGGCGGGCCACGCGGTTCGGTTCGACCAAGCAGCTCGCGACCCTCGGCGGCAAGCCCCTGGTCCAGCATGCGGTGAACGCCGCGGCCGGTGGCGGTTGCGGCGAGGTGATCGTGGTCCTGGGCCACGACGCCGACCGGGTCGAAGCCGCGCTCCGTCTCCCGCCGAACGCCCGCGTGGTCCGCAACCCGTCGTTCGCCGAGGGCCAGTCGACCTCGCTCCGAGCCGGCCTCGCCGGGCTGAGCGGGGACTCCGAGGCCGCGGTCATCCTCCTGGCCGACCAGCCCGGCATCGAACCAACCGACGTGGATGCGGTGATCGAGGGCTACCGGGCGACGGGCGCACCGGTCGTGCGGGCGCGCTTCCGAGGCATCCCCGGACACCCCGTGCTGCTCTCGCGGGATCTGTGGCCCGGAGCCATGGCGTCCACCGGCGACGCCGGGGCCCGCGAGCTCATCGCCGGCCACCGGGATCGCGTACACCACGTCGACATCGACTGCGACCCGCCCACCGACGTCGACACCCCCGCCGACCTCGACCCCTCGCGGTGACTGCGGGCGGCCCGGTTCGGCCTCAGGCCGCTTCCCCGGCCATCGCGGGTCACCGGAGCGGAGTCAAGGGCCCGCGCCTCAGGCGCAATCCGGCTCCTCGATGAAACCGACCTCCGCGACGATGGGAATGACCTCCGCCTCGACCTCCGGGTCCACGACGGCACGGGCGACGACAGCCGGCTCCCGCCGGAGCGGAGGGATCGTGAGCGCCGCCACGGCTCCCGCCGCCAGCAGGACGACCACGCCCACGTCGATGGCTCGCGCGTAGCCACCCGACAGGGCGGCCGACACGTTCGACGGGGTCGAGGCCACCCCGGCCAGCAGCGCCGTCGTCCGTCCGGCCGCCACCGTGGCCAGCACCGCCAGCCCGATGGATGCCCCGATCTGGCGGGCCGTGTTGAGGAGCCCGACGCGAGGCCGGCGTCCTCGCGCGCCACTCCCGACGTGGCCGCCACGGTCGCCGGCGTGACCGAGACCCCGAGACCCAGGCCGATGAGCACGTACGGCCCCAGCAGGTCGGACCCGAACGCGCTGTCGGGAGCGATCCGGGAGAGCCATGCCAGGCCCAGGGCCGCCGTGGCCGTCCCGGCGAGCAGCAGCGGCCGGGGGCCGAACCGCGTGACCAGGCGCGAGGTGACCTGCGATCCGGCCGCGATCAGCAACGTCTGCGGGAGGAAGGCCAGGCCCGCCTGGAGCGGGCTGTAGCCGAGGACCTGCTGCATGTAGAGCGTTTCGAAGTACCAGGCGCCGAACATGCCCGCGAACAGCAGCAGGATGTAGACGTTGGCGCCCGCGACGGACCGGGACCGGAAGATGCGCAGGGGCATGAGCGGCGCCCGGGCCACCCTCGCCTGGATGAACACGAACAGGCCCAGCAGGGCGAGACCCACCGTCATCGGGAGCAGGGTCTGCCGGGCCGTCCAGGCGTAGGACTGCGTTCGAACGATCCCGTACACGATGGCCACCAGCCCGCCGGTGACCGTGAGCGCTCCGGCCACGTCGAGGCTCCGGTGGGTGCTCTCGCCCCTCGACTCGGGCAGGAAGGCGCGGGCGGCGATCAGGGCGAACACGCCGACTGGGATGTTGACGAACAGGATCCATCGCCACGAGATCAGGTCGGTGAGGAGACCCCCGAGGACGGCGCCGGCCGACGCGCCCGCCGCGGCCACCGCGCTCCACACGCCGAGCGCCCGGGCCCGGGCCGGTCCCTGGGCGAAGCTCGTGGTGAGGATGGTGAGGGTGGCCGGGGCGAGGACCGCGCCGCCCAGCCCCTGCGGGGCCCGCGCCACGATCAGCATGCCCTGGCTCTGGGCCAGGCCACCCACGAGGCTCGCCGCGGTGAACATCCCGAGGCCGATCAGGAACATCCGCCGGCGGCCGAACAGGTCGGCGGCCCGGCCGCCGAGCAGGAGAAACCCGGCGAAGGTCAGCGTGTAGGCGTTCACCACCCACTGCAGGCCCGACGCGCTGAACCCGAGCTCGGATTGGATGGAGGGGAGGGCCGGCGGGAGCGGCTCGCCCCCGAGGACGTGGGGCTGGCGCCCGGGTACCGGCGGCGCACCCCTGGACTCAGGCGGGAGGAGGTGGCCCAGCTCTCGGCCGTGGGAGTCACCTGGTACACGTGGCTCGAGCAGGGCCGACCGATCAACGTCTCGGCACAGGTCCTGGAGTCGGTCGCCCGCACCCTCCGGCTCGATCCGTCCGAGCGCGCGCACCTGTTCACCCTGGCCGGCGTGCCCGATCTCGCCGCGTCCGGGCCCGTGGAGATCTGCGAGCCCGCGGTTCGACAGCTCGTCGAGGCCCTGGACCCGTACCCCGCGTCCGTGGTGGGCCCCCGGTACGACATCCTCGCCTGGAACCGGGCCGAGGCCGCGCTGAAGGGCGACTACTCCACCCTCCCGGAGGGTCGCCGGAACACCATGTGGCTGGTGTTCACCCAGCCCGCCTGGCGCGACTTGCTCGTGGACCAGGACGACCTGGCGTACCTGGTGGCCCGGTTCAGGGGAGCCATGCCCGAACACCTGGGCGAGCCGGCGTGGATCGAGCTGGTGGAGGAGCTGTGCTCGACGTCGGCGCGATTCGCCGAGCTGTGGGAGCGGCACGACGTGGCCGGTGCCACGAGCCGCGTCAAGCGGTTCCTGCACCCGGAGGTGGGACTGGTTCGGCTCGTCACCACCAGCATGCTGTTGTCCGAACGGCCCGGGGCCCGCCTCATCGCCTGCACCCCCGCCGACCCGGAGGCCCGCGCCGCGCTGACACGGCTGGCTGAGCTCGGCCCGTGGCGGATCGATTGGGCCCTCCCGGACGGCGAGCGAGGGATTTCGTAGAGCCCCTACACGATCCGGCCTGTTCCTCGCCCTGTCCTTGGAGAGGTGCAGGATGCCGGCGTGACCTCAGAGAACGAGTCCGCCTTGGAGCGCCTCTTCGAGGCGGAGGGCAAGCGCATCTGGCGAGCGCTGGCCGCATACACAGGAGACCGGGAAGTGGCGAGCGACGCGATGGCGGAAGCCTTCGCCCAGGCACTGGCCAGGGGCGACGAGATCCGGTCGCCCGAGCGCTGGGTGTGGCGCGCCGCGTTCAGGATCGCCGCGGGCGAGCTGAAGGCGAGAGGCCGGGGGCGACCCCTGATCGAGGATTCCGGGTACGAGATGGCCGAGCCACCGTGGGACCTCGTCGCGATGATCGGCAGGCTGTCGCCCAGGCAGCGAGCCGCGCTGCTCCTGCATTCCTACGCCGGGTACTCGACACGCGAGGTGGGCCGGATCCTGGGCTCCAGCGCCGCCACCGTCCGGGTTCACCTCAGCCGGGGCCGCCGGCGCCTCCTCCGGATGCTGGAGGCCGACGGTGGCTGACCTGAGGACCATCCTCAGAGATCTCGACCGCCTGGACACGCCGGTGTCATGGTCGGATGTGAGGGAGCGGACGCCCGGGCCGCCTCCACCCGAGCCGCAGCGAGCAGGAAGGCTCCTGGGAGTCGGCGTGGCGTTCGCCATCGCAGCAGCCGGGATCACCCTGCTGCTCCGGGCCTTCGTGTTCTCGCCGGCCGGGCCCACGAATCGTGGTCCCGGTTCGGTGCCGACGCCGTCCACGACGCTGTCGTTCACATCCCCCGACGCGCCGTGGACGTTCCAGTATCCGTCCGGTTGGAGCGTCGCGACGGTGCGACGGGCCGATCCCCGATTCATGGCGAACATGCTTCGCACGGTGGTGGCCAACCGGCCGTTGCCCGAGCGGGCCGGTGATTTCGGGCCGAACTCGGGCGGCAATGCGAAGTTCACGTCGGCGCTCGGCGATTCGGGCGCGGTCGTGTTGGTGGAGCGGTTCTGGGTGCACGCAGTGGGCATCGGGGGCGAGCCCCGCGGACCGGGCCCCTTCGTTCGGGACGCGCAGAGCCCTGGCTGGTCGTTCCGGGAGCGGGCGCGGTGCGACGGGACGCTCTGCTTCCACGTGGTCGAGTGGCTCGGGCCGGCGGTGTCGGACGAAGATCGTGCCGCCGCCGCGGCGGTCGCCGTCTCGGTTCGGCTGGCCGACGTCGATCGGTGGACCGAGACCGACGGCGAACGCACCACGCTGCACGACGAGGACGATCTGTTCACCGTCACCTACCCGGCCGCGTGGATTCCCTCCGACCGGCCGATCAACACCTGGGTCAGCTCGCCCCGGGAGATCCTCGCGCTGGCGACCTACCCGCTCCGCCCCGGCGGCGAGCCCGTGACCGACTTCCAGCTGCCCAGCAATGCGGTCGAGGATCTCGGGCCGGACGACATCCTGATCTGGATCAGCGAGAGGGCCGGAGACGGTGAGGGGTTCCCGGAGCGCCCCGCGCATCTCGAGCCGTCCGAGCCGTGCGATGACTGGTCCCGGCTGTGCCCCGAACCGACCGGTCAGGCCGTCGGCGTCCCGGGCATCCGCGCCTGGTGGCTCGGATTCCGGGACGCGGGCAGGGGCATCTACGTCTTCGTCGGGATGGGAGAGCGGGCCTACGCCGATCCCGCCCGGGCCCGGCTCGCGTGGGACGTGCTGGACTCGCTCCGGTTCGGCCCGCGCTGACCGGGGGCCGTTTTCGGGGAGCACAACCCCGGGTACATCCTCAGGCAGACGGGAGGGGGCGTCCCGCGACCGCGCGGGGCCGGACCAACCGGTTCCTCCGCGCTCGCGGCGAGGCAGGGGCAACGCGGAGGACCCGATCTCATGTGCAGCCCGAACCCCACCCGGACGCCGGCCCCTCGAGGGGCAACCGGCCATTGCCGCCCATGAAGACCGAGGCCGAGCTCGACGTGCGGTCGCTGGAGCGCGACCTGGCGCGGGCGCTGGACGGCGAGGTCCGGTTCGGCGCCGGGGACCGGGCCCTGTACGCGACCGACGGGTCGAACTACCGGCAGGTGCCGATCGGCGTGGTGTGACCGAGGTCGACCGACGATGTGGTGGCCGCTGTCGAGGTCTGTCGCGACCACGGAGCGCCGATCGTGAACCGGGGGGGCGGGACCAGTCTGGCCGGGCAGACCTGCAACGTCGCGGTGGTCATCGACTCCGGCAAGCACCTCCGGCGGATCCTCGAGCTGAACCAGGGCCAGGGCTTCGCCCGGGTCCAGCCGGGCGTGGTGCTCGACGATCTCCGGGACCGCGCGGAAGAGTTCCACCTGACATTCGCCCCGGACCCCTCCACCCACGAGTACTGCACACTCGGCGGGATGATCGGCAACAACTCCTGCGGCGTGCACTCGGTGATGGGCGGGCTCACCGCCGACAACGTCATCGAGCTCGACGTCATCACGTCCGACGGCACGCGGATGACGCTCAGCAAACCGGACGGCGACGAGGACCTCCAGCGGATCATCGACGCCGGCGGGCGGCGGGGCGAGATCCACAGCCGGCTCCGCGACCTCCGCGACCGCTACGGCGACCTGGTGGCCGAGCGGTACCCGAAGATCCCCCGCCGGGTCAGCGGCTACAACATCGACTGGCTGCTCCCGGACAACGGGTTCGACGTTCCGAAGGCCGTCGTGGGGAGCGAGAGCACCCTCCTCACCGTCCTCGAGGCGAAGGTCCGGCTGATGCACTCCCCGCCGGCGAAGTCGCTGCTGGTCCTGGGGTACCCGGACGTGTACACGGCGGCCGACCACGTGATGGAGGTCCTGGAGCACGGGCCCATCGGGCTGGAGGGACTCGACGAGCGGCTCATCGAGGACATGGTGATCAAGAAGGTCCATCCGGAGGACATCCAGCTGCTGCCGGAGGGCAAGGGGTGGCTGCTGGTGGAGTTCGGGGGCCAGAGCAAGGAGGAGTCCGACGCGGCCGCGAAGCGCCTGATGAAGGCCGTCGGCAAGGGCAAGGCCGCGCCCTCCATGAAGCTCTACGACGACATCGAGATGGAGAAGAAGGTGTGGGAGATCCGCGAATCCGGGCTCGGCGCCACGGCCCGGATCCCCGGACGGCCCGACACGTGGGAGGGGTGGGAGGACTCGGCGACGCCGCCGGAGCGCTTCGGCGACTACCTCCGCGACCTCCGGAAGCTGTTCGACTCGTTCGGGTACGACGGCTCGTTCTACGGGCACTTCGGCCAGGGGTGCCTGCACACGCGGATCAACTTCGACCTGGTCACCGCGGAGGGCGTCCGGAAGTTCCGTTCGTTCATCGAGGAGGCCGCAGATCTGGTCGTGTCGTACGGCGGGTCGCTGTCCGGCGAGCACGGCGACGGGCAGTCCAGGGCCGAGCTGCTCCCGAAGATGTTCGGGCCGGATCTGATCGAGGCGTTCCGCCAGTTCAAGACCATCTGGGATCCCGACGGGAAGATGAATCCGGGGAAGGTGGTCGACCCCCACCGGCTCGACGAGAACCTCCGCCTGGGAACCGACTACCGGCCGTGGCGACCCGAGACCCATTTCACATTCCCGGAGGAGGAGGGCGGCGGGTTCGCCCGCGCGGCCGCGCGGTGTGTCGGCGTGGGGAAGTGCCGGCGGGAGTCGGGCGGCGTGATGTGCCCCTCGTACATGGTCACCCACGAGGAGAAGGACTCCACGCGGGGCCGGGCCCGGCTGCTGTTCGAGCTGCTGGAACAGGACGAGATCGGCCGGAAGGGGTGGCGCGAGGACTCGGTCCTCGACGCGCTGGACCTGTGCCTGTCGTGCAAGGGATGCAAGTCCGACTGCCCGGTGAACGTGGACATGGCCACGTACAAGGCCGAGTTCCTCTCGCACTACTACGCGAAGCGCATCCGGCCCCGGTCCGCGTACGCGATGGGCCTCATCACCTGGTGGTCTCGCATCGGCTCGCACGTGCCACGGATCGCCAATGCAACACTCGGCAGCAAGAGGGTGGGCGGCTTCCTGAAGCGCCTGGGCGGCATCGCCCCCGAGCGCCAGGCCCCCCAGTTCGCCATCCGGACCTTCACGCGGTGGTTCCGGAAGCGGTCGAAGCGCTCCGGGGCCGGCCCCTTCGGCACGAAGGCGGCGGGGGCCGATCGGCCGGCGGTGATCCTGTGGCCTGACACGTTCAACAACCACTTCCACCCCGACACGCTGAAGGCCGGGGTCAAGGTGTTGGAGACCGCCGGGTTCGCCGTGGTCATCCCGCCGCGGCCGCTGTGCTGCGGGCGGCCCCTGTACGACTTCGGGATGCTCCCCACGGCGAAGAAGCTCCTCACGCAGATCATGGACACACTGCGGCCGGCCATCCGCCGAGGGATCCCGATCGTGGGCCTGGAGCCGTCGTGCGTCGCGGTGTTCCGCGACGAGCTGAAGAACCTGTTCCCGCAGGACCAGGACGCCCAGCGCCTGTCCCGGCAGACCTACCTGCTGAGCGAGTTCCTGGAGAGGTACGCGAAGGGGTTCCGGCCCCCCACGCTGGACCGGATGGCCGTGGTGCAGCGCCACTGCCACCACCAGGCCGTGATGGGATTCGACGACGACCACACCTGGCTGGAGAAGCTGGGGCTGGACGCGGAGCTCCTGGACAGCGGGTGCTGCGGGATGGCCGGCGCGTTCGGGTTCGAGAAGGACCACTACGACGTGTCGATGGCCTGCGCGGAGCGGGTCCTGCTGCCGCGGCTCCGCGAGATTCCCGAGAACCGGCTCGTCGTGGCCGACGGTTTCTCGTGCCGAGAGCAGGTCCGCCAGGGAACCGGCCGGCGGGCGTGGCACCTGGCCGAGCTCATCGCCGCGGCCCTGGCATCGCAGGGACGCACCCGGAAGAAGGACGCCGAGACACGCGCCGCGTGAGCGGCGCACAAGGAGGTCGAAGGCGAATGGCCAACAAGATCGCCTCAGAGCTGATGGTGGAGCGACTCATCGACTGGGGAGTCGACACGGTGTTCGGCCTCCCCGGCGACGGCATCAACGGGATCATGGAGGGCTTCCGCCGTCACCAGGACCGGATCCGGTTCTTCCTGGTCCACCACGAGGAGGCGGCCGCGTTCATGGCCACGGGCTACGCCAAGGCCACCGGCAAGCTCGGCGTGTGCGTCGCCACCAGCGGGCCGGGCGGGCTGCACCTCATCAACGGCCTGTACGACGCGAAGCTCGACCACGCGCCGGTCCTGGCCATCACCGGCATGCAGGCCACCTCGCAGCTGGGGACGGGCTATCAGCAGGAGGTCCACCTCGACCGGATCTTCATGGACCTCTGCGTGTACAACCAGATGTTCCACGCGCCGGCGTCGATCCCGGCGCTCGTCAACATCGCGGTACGGAGCGCGCTGTCGAAGCGGGGCGTCGCGCACCTCACGTTCCCGGTGGACATGCAGGAGGCCGACCCGTCGAAGTCGGGGTTCGAGGGAGGCCTGGACACGTCGCGCACCCCGGCCACGGCGCCCGTGTACCACGCGCCCCACGTGGTGCCGCGCGACGAGGACCTCCACAACGCCGCCCGGGTCCTCAACGAGGCAGCCAAGCCGGTGATCCTGGCCGGCATCGGGGCCCGCGGCGCCACGAACGAGCTCCTGGCCGCCGCCGAGCTGCTCGGCGCGCCGATCATCAAGTCGCTGTCGGGCAAGATGGTCGCGCCCGACGGCCACCCGCTGGTGATCGGCGGCCTGGGCCTGCTGGGGACGAAACCGGCCGAGGAGGCCATGGATGGCTCCGACACCGTGTTCCTGGTGGGGACCAACTTCCCGTACACGCGGTGGTTGCCTGAGGACCGGACGGCCGTCCAGATCGAGCTCGATCCGATGAGGCTGGGCAACCGCCTGCCGCTCGCCGCCGGATTGGTGGGCGACGCGAAGGAGACGCTCGAGAAGCTGATCCCGCTGCTGGAGCGCAATGAGGACCGTTCGTTCCTGGGCAGGGCCCAGGAGGGCAAGCGGTCCTGGGACGAGAGCATGGCGGCTCTGGCCAGCCCGGAGCGCGAACCCATCCAGCCGCAGTACCTCATGCAGCTCATCGACCGCTACGTGGACGACGACGCCATCCTGAACAGCGACTCGGGGACCATCGCCACGTGGGCCGCCCGGCACTTCGAGATCCGGGGAACCCGGGAGTTCTACCTCTCGGGGAACCTGGCCACGATGGCCCCGGGGCTTCCGTACACCATCGCGCACCAGGTGGCGTACCCCGGGCGGCAGTGCATCGCGTTCGTGGGCGACGGCGGGTTCGCCATGCTCATGGCGGAGTTCCATTCGGCGGCCTGGCACCGGCTGCCCATCAAGGTGGTCGTCTGCAACAACGGGCTGCTCGGGCAGATCCTGTGGGAGCAGATGGCCCTGGGGTACCCGGAGTACGGCGTGCGGTTCCCCACCCACATGGACTTCGCGCCGTGGGCCGAGTCCTGCGGCGGGCTCGGGATCCGGGTGGAGAAGGTCGGGGATCTCGAACCGGCCATGCACGAGTTCCTGGCCCACGAGGGGCCCGCCCTGCTCGACGTCGTGGTGAACGCCGACGAGCCGCCCATGCCGGCGAAGGTGACGTACGACCAGGCCAAGAAGTTCGCCGAGTCGTTCCTCAAGGGGACCCCGCGGCGGGCCACGATCGCCTCCACGATCGCGCGGGACAAGATCGATCAGCTGAAGGGTTGAGAGCGGTCGTGGGAACCCAAGGGCGACCTGTGGGTGGGGCCCGCGTTCGGCCGCCGTTCGGTGCACCGCCCTGGGCCGGGGGGCTGCCATGACTGTTGAGCGCGTTGATGTGGCCGGGTACGAGTTTCCGTTGGAGGAGCGTGAGGCGGACGGCACGCTCACGTGGGACGCGACCACGATGGTGATCGTGGAGGCCTCCGCGGAGGGCGCCACCGGCGTCGGGTACACGTACGGGGCGGCCGCGTGCGCCACGGTGGTCGAGGAGAAGCTCCGCGACGTGGTCGTGGGCTCCGACCCCATGGACGTGGGCGGGACCTGGGAGCGGATGGTCCGGGCCATCCGCAACCTGGGCCGGCCCGGGGTCGTCTCGCACGCGATCTCGGCGGCGGACCTCGCGCTGTGGGACCTCAAGGCCAGGCTCCTGGACGTCTCGCTTGTAGAGCTGCTGGGGGCCGTTCGCGAGGAGGTCCCCGTGTACGGGAGCGGGGGGTTCACGTCGCTGTCGGACGAGGGGCTGGAGCGGCAGGTGGTGGGGTGGGTTCGGGACCGGGGGATCCCTCGGGTCAAGATCAAGGTCGGGGAGGACTGGGGGCGGCGGGTGGAGCGGGACCTGGAGCGGGTCGCGCTGGCCCGGCGGGTGGTCGGGGACGGCGTCGAGCTGTACGTGGATGCCAACGGGGGGTACACGCGGAAGCAGGCCGTGCGGATGGGCCGCGCGTTCGACGACCACGGCGTGGTCTGGTTCGAGGAGCCGGTGTCGTCGGACGACCTCGAGGGGCTGCGGGAGATCCGGGACCTCGTGCAGCCGGACGTGGCGGCCGGGGAATACGGGTACGACCTCGCGTACTTCGCGCGGATGCTCGGGGCGGGGGCGGTGGACTGCCTGCAGGCCGACGTCACCCGCTGCGGGGGGATCACCGAGTTCCTGCGGGTGGGGGCGCTGGCGGCCGCGCATGGCGTCCAGCTGTCGGCGCACTGCGCGCCGGCGGCCTCGGCGGCGCCGTGCGCGGCCGTCCACGCGTTCCGCCATCTGGAGCACTTCGCGGACCACGAACGGATCGAGGGGATCGCGTTCGACGGCGTGCTCGACCCGAAGGACGGCGTGCTCCGGCCGGACCGCTCGCGGCCCGGCAACGGCCTCGAGGTGAAGCGGACGGACATCGAACGGTTCAGGAGGAGCTGACACACATGGGCGGGCGAGGGCTTCAGGGCAAGGTGGTCGTGGTCACCGGTGCGTCGGCCGGGGTGGGGCGGGCCGCGGCCATGGCATTCGGAGAGGCCGGGGCCCAGGTCGCGCTCCTGGCCCGGGGCGAGGAAGGCCTCCAGATGGCCGCGAAGGAGGTGGAGCGGGCCGCCGGGCGGGCCCTGGCCATCCCCACGGACGTGTCCGATGCCGCGCAGGTGGAGGCCGCGGCCGGCCTCGCCGAGCGAGAGCTGGGCGAGATCGAGGTCTGGGTGAATGACGCCATGACGTCGGTGTTCGCGCCGCTGTGGGAGATCGAGCCCGACGAGTTCCGCCGGGTCACCGACGTCACGTACCACGGCGTGGTGTACGGGACCATGGCCGCCCTCCGCCGGATGCGGGCCCGGGACCGGGGGGCGATCGTCCAGATCGGCAGCGCGCTGGCCTACCGGGGGATCCCGTTGCAGTCAGCGTACAGCGGGGCGAAGCACGCCATCCAGGGGTTCAACGACTCGCTCCGGGCGGAGCTGTTCCACGAGCGCTCGAAGGTCCACGTGACCATGGTCCAGATGCCGGCGCTCAACACCCCGCACTTCGACTGGGTGAAGACCCGGCTCCCGAACAAGGCCCAGCCGGTCCCGCCGATCTACCAGCCGGAGGAGGCCGGGCGGGCCGTGGTGCACGCCGCACAGCACCCCGAGCGGCGCGAGTACTGGGTCGGCGCCACCACCGCCGCGACCATCGTCGCGAACACGTTCGCCGCGCCGCTCCTCGACCGGTACCTGGGCCGGACCGGCTTCGACGCCCAGCAGACCGACGAGCGCGACGACCCAAACCGGCCGTTCAACCTGTGGGAACCCGTGGACCGGGACGAGGACCACGGCGCCCACGGCAGGTTCGACGACCAGGCCCACGGACGGAGCGCCCAGTGGTGGTACACGACGCACCGGGCTCTCCTCGCGGCTGGAGGCGTGATGGCGGTAGGGGCGGCGGTGGCCATGGCCCGGCTCCGCGGCCGGTGAGACCGGGGTGAGGGCCCTCCGCCTCCTGAGAGCGGCCTACGGCGCCGCGCTCGTGGCCGCCCCGATCCGTGTGGTCCAGGTCTCCGGCGGCAGCGCCACCGACGACGTGGCCCTGTTCGCCGCGCGGGCCCTCGGCGCCCGCCACGTGGTCCAGGCCCTGCTGACCGGCGACCACCCCGGCCCCATCCGCCGGACCACCGGAGCCCTCGTCGACGCCCTCCACGCCGCCACCATGTTCGCCGTCGCCGCCACCGACTCCGCCCGCCGCAGACCCGCCCTCCTGGACGGCTCCGTGGCCACGGCGTTCTGCCTGGCCGGCCTCACCGCGAACCCGCATCGCCGACGGACCTCAATCCCCCTCGGGGGTGAGGTCGAGCACCGAGTGGGGGTCGACGGGGCCGGCGGGGTCGTCGGGTAACGCTCCCGCCGAGACGGGGATGGGCGCCATGGCCTCGGGGCCGTACACGATGGGCCTGACCCACCGGCGGATCAGGAACTGCACGATGCCGGCCACGGGGATCGCGGCGAGGATCCCGTACAGCCCGGCCACCTCGGCGCCGGCGATGACCACCAGCAGCACCACCACCGGATGAAGGTTGGTGGTCTCCTTCAGCACCAGGGGCGACAGGATGAACCCGTCCACCACATGGGCCATGGTCGTCACGGCGAGCGCCGCCAGCACGAACACCGGCGGCTTCGTCAGCAGCGCCACCAGGACCACCGGCGCGCCGCCGATGTACGCCCCCAGCGTGGGGATGAGGTTGGCCAGGCCCACCCAGAACCCCAGCACCAGCCAGAACTGCATGCCGATGGCCCACAGCCCGATGGTGGCCAGGCCTCCCACCACCGCAGACACGATGAACCGGGCCCGGACGTAGCCGGCCACGATCCGGCCCATCTCGTCGAGGACCTCCCGCAGCGCCAGGCGCTTCGAGGGGGGGACCATCAGCATCGCCACCTGACCGATGCGGGGCCGCCACACCAGCAGCAGGTACCCCAGCACGCTTCCCAGCAGGATCACCACGCTGGCCCGGGCCAGGACCACCGCGAAGTCCGTCAGGTACTGCGGGGCCTTCTCCTGGTGCTGCTTCACCCAGTTCGCCACCGAGGTCCCGACGGAGTGCAGGAGGTCGTTCTTCGACGCGATGAGGTTCTGAACCAGCCCGCCCTTCTCCAGGGCGGCCTTGGACTCCAG
>Ga0137369_10003150_pt1 | contig 16904 bp, 20 predicted proteins | sample SagtaG_12_FD_104918 | JGI IMG/M metagenome (GOLD analysis project Ga0137369, IMG submission 104918) | Vadose zone soil microbial communities from Sagehorn Ranch, Mendocino, California, USA - Sage1_L_113_16 metaG | ecosystem: Environmental > Terrestrial > Soil > Vadose zone | place: USA... | reverse complement strand
TCAGGTCGAGGGCCTCCTGGTAGACGTACGGGTCGACGACGTCGATCAGCGCCCGGCGGACGACCTCCTCCACCTGGGCCTTGTCCCAGCCCTTGGACAGGGCGAGCATGCCCTCCTTGGCCCGGTCCATCTTCTTCTCGTCCGCCCCGACCAGCAGGTAGACCAGCTGGGCGTAGACGCCCTTCAGGAGCATGGACCGGGTGACCAGGCCGGCGCGGTAGAAGGGCCTGGTCAGCGCCAGGCTGGTCGACTTCGAGATGATCGTCTTGTCGAGGTCGAAGAACGCCGCCTCCATGTCGCTCGATGGTACGCCACGTGTCACCACCGGCCGGGATACTGTCGCCCGTCATGAGGATCGAGTCGCGGCTGGAGGAGTGGAACCCGGCCCGGATCCGAGCCGCGCTGGCCGGCCTGCCCGCGGCCGATGGCTACCGGCTCGTGGTCAAGCCCCTGCGCTACCGGACGCGCCCCCACCTGACCGCGTACTGCAGCTTCGACGACCACGCGATCGTGGTCCAGGTCCCCGAGCCGTGGCGGGCGTTCTGGGAACGGGTCCCCTACCGGGCCAAGCGCATCCGCGGCCGGGGCTTCCGCTTCCGCTGGGAGTTCCGCGACGTCCGCTTCCGAACCAAGCGCGAGGTGATCCGCTTCCTCTACCTGCACGAGTGGTACCACTGGTACCTGCGGGAGCGCCTGGGCAAGAAATCCGCCGCCGAGACCGCCTGCGACCGCTTCGCGTTGGCCCACTTCCGCCGCCGAACCGCCATCGAGATACCGGAAGGCGCCGCAACGGCCCGGATCGGCTGACGTCGAGAAGGATGGCGATATCGTCAAGCTGGCCATCGAGATGCAGAGGGGTGACGTACTGGAGATCCTCGGTTCTAACGTCCAGATCTGAATCCTTGTGCGGGGCCCTGCGGGGCTCGGCGTGTCTCGGGTCGGGGGAAGGCGCCGGTTCGGTAGGCGAGGGCGATCGCCTCCTCGAGCCAGGCGAGGCGCTGGGCGGGCGTCGCGTCGAGCCAGCGGGTCAGGGCCTCGCGGCGGTGCTGCTCCCATCCATCATCGTCGGACAACGAGTCCTTGGGCACCGCGTGGTCCGTCAACTGCTCCCCTCTCGCCGCTCTCGGATCGCCTCCAGGGCCGCTACGTCGGCCCGATCCTGCGGGCGGTCCACTCCACGTTTCATCCTGATGAGATCCTCGACCGAGGCGACGCGGACGGGAAGGCCGCCAAGGTCAACGACCTCGGACCGCCCCCAAAGCTCTTCGAACGGAACCGGCTCCTCCACGAAGAGGTCCACCGCGCGCATCGGGTCGTTCGGATCGCGCATCGAGAACACGCGCATGTCCTTCTCCGAGATCCACCTCGCGCGGACCTCCGCATCGCCGAATCCGTCGGGATCGACCGGCGCGGACGGTCCCAGGCCCACGCCTCGCAACGCCTCCACCACCTTCCGTGCTTCACGGGGAGAGAGATCGACGGCCAGATCGAGGGCGGCCGTGAGCCTGGCATACCCGTGGAGCACCACGGCCACCCCTCCGACCACCACGTACCGGACCTCGGCGTCGTTCAGCGCGGCCAGGATCGGTTCAAAGATGGCCACCGGACGAGTCTATCGGTGCGATCTGCTGCTCAGATGAACGACGCGCGGTCGCGGAGGAGCAGGTAGCCGAGGCCGGCCAGCAGGTCGACCAGGGTGTGGGCGACGACCAGGGGCCAGGTCCGGCGCTTGCGCTGGTAGTAGGCGCCGAAGAACAGGCCGAGCGCCAGGTTGCCGGTGAAGCCGCCGAACCCCTGGTACAGGTGGTAGGCGCCGCGGAGGACGGCGCTCGACCACAGGGCGGCGGGATCCGACCACCCTTGCTGGCGAAGTCGGTGGAGCAGGTACGCCGCGACGATCGTCTCCTCGAGCAGGCCATTCTGGAACGCGCCGAGGGCGAGGATCGGGACCGTCCACCAGTGGCCGGTCGGGGGGACCGGGATCACGATCCGGTTCAGGCCGACCTCGACGGCCAGCACGTACACGCCGAGCCCGACGGTGGCGACGAGCAGGGCGAGCACCGCGCCCCGTCCGAGGTCGCGCCGAGGCTCGTCCCACGCCAGCCCGATCCCGGCGGTTCCCTCGCCGCTGCGGCGCACCAGGTAGACGACCAGCCACACCGGGACCAGGCCGAACACGATGTCCAGGACCTGGCGCTCCAGCCCGACCTCGCGGAAGACCGCCACCGACACGCCCCGGATCGGCGCCGAGAGGAGGCTGACGATGGCGTAAGCGGCCGACGCCAGGAACGTCAGCCCGAGGACGATCAGCGTCTCCTCGGCCAGTGTCCGCCGCGAGAGGCCCGTGCCGGTTTCGGAGGTCTCGGGAGTCACGCAGGGAACTGTACGGCGGCCTGATGGGCTACCGCGGCGTGGTACACGGGTCACCGGCCGGCCGGGAAGAGCGCGGGCAGGTCCTTCAGCTGGCCGTCGGGGTCGACGGGTGCAGCAGGCCGGCGCCCCTGAGTGCCCGGAGCGTCTCGGCGATCCCGGCGCGGAAGGCTCCCGGGTCGTCGTAGAGGAAGGAGCGCCGGGCGAGTGTCTCCGCCACGCCACTCACCTCGCCCACCGCTCCGGGCTCGACGCGTTCGGGCGACCGCCCGGCACCCCGGCCGGCCGGTCCCGCGATCCCCAGTCTCACGGGCTCGTCCATGGCTGCCCCCCTTCCGTGGCTGCCTTCCCCGTCGGACGCCCGCAGCATGACCGACGCGTATGACGCCGTCGTTGCCGCTCGATGACGTCCCGGCGAACGATCCGCCACCCTTTCTCCGGGATTCGACCCACCCTAGGGGCCGGTTCGCGCCGGTGCCCGGCGTTCGCCGGCTTCTCAGGAAACGTTCAGGGTTCTCGGGAGCCCACGGCCTCGGTCCCGGTTCGCGGGGCCGTGCAGCCCGGTGGTGGTGGGAACGGCTCGTGCCCGGCGCTCAGGGCACGGCCAGGCGGGCCACCAGCTCGCGCTCCTCCGGCCCGAACCAGGGAGGGTCGCCGGCGGCGGCGTTCTCGCGCGTCCGGCCGAGCCGCGACGTCGCCGGGATCGCCGTCTGGCAGCGCGGATCGGAGAGGATCCACTTCAGAAGGGCCTGGGCCCAGGTCCGGACGCCGAAGGGAGCGAGCGGGGCGAGGTCGGCCTCGCTCGGCGGCCGGCGCGTCAGGCTCCCCTCGCCGAAGGGGCGCATCACGACGACCCCGATCCCGAGCTCTGCCGCCAGCGGAAGGACCTCGCGCTCGACAGCGCGCTCGCGCGGGTTGTAGGGGACCTGCACGGCGGTGACCCGGCCGGTGCGCATCACGGCCGTCAGCTCGGCGATCGCCGACCGGCTCCAGTGGGTGACCCCGATCGCAGCGACCCTCCCCTCGTTCCGGAGCCGCTCCAGGAGCGCGAGGCGCGCCGGCCAGGCAACCAGGTTGTGCACCTGGTACAGGTCGATCCGGCCGCCGAACCAGCCGAGGGCGCGGGCGGCCTGCCGCTCGGCCTCGCGGTCGTCGCCGGTCCAGACCTTGGTGGCGACGAGCGCGCGGTCGCGCCTCGCCGCTAGGCAGCCGCCGATCACCTCCTCGGCCCGGCCGTACATCGGCGAGGAGTCGAACAGGTTCGCGCCGCATTCCAATGCCTCGTCGACGCGCCGGCACGCGTCGCTCGCGCGGCGGCGGCCGACGTCGAAGGTCTTCCACGATCCGACACCGACCGCGGGGACGGTCAGGCCCGACGAGCCGAGCGCGCGCTGTTCCATCCGGGGCACATCATGGCCGGAGGCGCGGTGCGGGGAAGGCCGGTCTTCTGGCATCCTGCGCCAGTGGCAGAGATCCGTATCGACCCGCTCGGCGGCGGGACGTTCCACGTGGTCGTGGACGCCGGCGGGACGCGAACCGAGCACCGCGTGCGGCTCCCCGACGGACTATTCGAGCGGCTCGGCGTCGAGGGGGTGACGCCCGAAGCGATCGTGCGCGCGTCGTTCGAGTTCCTGCTGGAGCGGGAGCCGGCCTCGAGCATCCTGGCCGAGTTCGACCTCGACGTCATCGGCCGCTACTTCCCCGACTGGGAGGCGGACCTGCGGCGGCGCCTGCGCGCGTGAGCGAGCCCGCGCTCGACGAGGGCTTCTACCTGCCCGACGGCGACCGCTTCGTCTCCACCGCCTGGACCCGCGGGCCGTGGACGGCCGACGCGCAGCACGGCGGCCCGCCGGCGGCGCTGGCCTGCCGGGCCGTCGAGGCCCTCCCGGCGGACGGCCCGGTGGCGCTCGCTCGGCTGACGCTCGAGATCCTGCGGCCGGTCCCGATCGCCCCGCTCATGGTCGAGGCCCGGGTCGAACGGCCCGGGCGGCGGGTGGACCTCTGCACCGCGACGATCGCCGTCGACGACGGGCCGGTGGCGCGGGCCACAGCCTGGCGCGTCCGCGCCCCCGAGGGACCGACGCCCGTGGTCGAGCTGGAGGCGGCGCCCCACCCGCCGCCCGAGCAGTGCGCCGAGCTGCGGGAGGGGCTCGACCCCCCGTGGCGACCGAACTACCTCGAGGCGATGGAGTGGCGCGCGGCGCGAGGCTCGTTCTGGGAGCCGGGCCCGGCCGCGGCCTGGATGCGCATGCGGGTGCCACTGGTGGCCGGCGAGGCGCCGTCCCCCGCCCAGCGGGTGCTGGCCGCGGCGGACTCGGGCAACGGGATCAGCATGGTGCTGCCGATCGACCGCTGGCTGTTCATCAACGTCGACCTGAACGTGTTCCTGTTGCGGCCCCCCGACGACGAGTGGGTGTGTCTCGACGCCATCACCCGCGTCGGCGACATCGGGATCGGGCTCGCCGAGAGCGTGCTGTGGGATCGCCGCGGCCGGATCGGGAGCGGACGCCAGACGCTGCTCGTCGCCCCCCGGTAGGGTTGGGCCCCGTGCCGGAACCCTCCACGCTCCTCATGTTCGCCGGCACCTCGCTGGTGTTGCTGCTGGTGCCCGGGCCCGCCGTGCTCTACATCGTCGCGCGGAGCATCGACCAGGGACGGCACGCCGGCCTCGCCTCGGTGGCCGGCATCCATGTCGGCTCGCTGGTGCACGTCACCGCGGCCGCCGTCGGCGTGTCGGCGATCCTGACCGCCTCGGCCACCGCGTTCACGATCGTGAAGTACGCCGGCGCCGCCTACCTCGTGTTCCTGGGCGTCCGGAAGTTCCTGAAGCGGGACGCGTTCGACGAGGCCCACGGCGTGGAGCGGTCCATCGGCCGCGTGTTCCGTCAGGGCATCGTGGTGAACGCGCTGAACCCCAAGACGGCCGTCTTCTTCCTGGCCTTCCTGCCGCAGTTCATCGACCCGTCGCGCGGCGCCCCCGCCGCGCAGACCGCGATCCTCGGTCTCACGTTCATCGGGCTGGGCATGTGCACCGACAGCGTCTACGCGCTCGCCGCCTCGGCGGCCCGCCGCGTGCTGCGCCGCAGCCGCCGCTTCGCGAAGGCCCAGCGCTACACGGCGGGCACCGTGTTCGTCGGTCTCGGCGTGGCCGCCGCCGTCACCGGCTCCCGCTCGCACGCCTGAGGCCCTCGTCACTCCGGGCGTCGGGCCCAGGCGAGGATGGCATCCTCGCGGATGACGAAGTCCTCCGTGGCGAGCTTGGACAGTCGGCGGCGGGCGCTGACGAGGCAGGCCTCCCGGGCGGGCCCGGAGAGCGACAGGAATCGGTCTGCCGAGAGGCCGAGCCCGGTGCGCCGGTCCAGGAACTCATCGAGGTCCATCACGTCGTCCAGCACGTGACCGTCGGTGCGGACGTCCTCGAACCCGGCGGCGTGCAGCAGCCGGGTGAGCTTCTCTGGCGTGTCCATCAGGTCATGCCGCGAGGGCGCCGGGTCGTCGGGCGGCGCGCCCGCCCGAGTCAGCTCCTCGCCCCAGATCCGGTTCGCCGGGGAATCCCCCGGGGGATCTCGCCACGTGGACAGCGCGAACCAGCCGCCGGGCCGCAGGACGCGGTGCGCCGAACGCAGTCCGGCCTGAGGGTCCGGGAGGTGGAAGAGCACGAACGCCATGATCACCGCGTCGAACACGCCGTCGCGGAACGCGACCCGCTGTGCGTCCATCACCGCGCGCGGGAATCCGGCCGGCGCGGCGCGCAGCATCCCCTCGGCGCGGTCCACCCCCACCACCGTCGCGCCGGGCGCGGCCGCCGCCATGGTGGGGAGCAGGCCGCCCACTCCGGTCCCGAGGTCCAGCAGCCGGCGGGCGCCGTCGAGGGGCAGCCGCTCCAGCAGCACCCGGCCCCGGGGCGTCGTCAGCGCGGCCCAGTACCGCCGGTAGTGCGCGGCGTTCCGCGAGTAGCGAGCGGCCAGCGCGCGGCCATGGTCCTCATCCCCCATGGAAGGGAGGATGGCACCCCGGACTCGCCCGGGGCCAGCGGGCTCAGCTGGCGATGGCCAGGCGCTCCAGCACCCGCGCCCGAACGACGCGCGGCGCCACGCCGAGGGCGGCGAGCACCTCACCGCCGACGCCGCCCTCCGACCGGACGAGCCCGAGGAGGAGGTGCTCCGGGCGGATGGACGCGTGTCCGAGGTGTCTCGCCTCTCTGACCGCGAGCTGCAGCGCCTCCTTCGACTTCCGCGTGAAGGAGAACGAGCCAGGCGCGGCGCACCCTTCCGGCGCGCGATCGAGCGAGCCCGGGCCGAACGCTCCCTCGATGACCCGGCGAACCTCCTGGAGGTCGATCCCCAGCGCCCGCAGGGCGTCCGCGTCATCGTCCCCGAATCGAGGTGGCGGTCCCCAGCCGACGATCCGAACGATCTCCCGCTCCACGCCTTCGGGCGTCACTCCCAGGTCTCGAAGCACGCTGCCCGCGACCGTGTGTCGCTCATCTGCCAGGACGAGCAGGAGGTGCTCCTTCCCCAGGTAGCCGTGCCGCAGCCTGGCGGCCTCCTCGCGAGCACGGAGGACGATGTGCCGCGCCCCGGGATCGAACCGCTCGAACATCAGGACGACCGCAGCCGCCGCCGGCGCCGTCCGGCATGCTTCTTGTGCGCCGCCTGCTTGCTGACCCCGAGGTGGTCGGCGATCTCCTGCCAGGACCACCCGGACGCTCGGGCGTTGTGGACCTGCAGGGCCTCGAGTTGTTCGAGCAGCCGTCGCAGGGCCGACACTCCCCTCAGGCCCACACGAGGATCCCGGCTCGCGGCTTGCACCGCCAACTTCGTCGCCTCGGACATGCCGTCATCCTACGTTGACGGCCGCGCTCGTGTCAACTCCGGTTGACCCGAACGACGCGCTCAGTCGATCGCCAACCGGTCCGGTCCGGGGTCGACGCCCACCCGGGCCAGGACGGCGTCGAGCTCGGCCCGCAGCACGGCATCGAGCGTTCGCAGCGGCTGCCGGGTGACCGCGGTGCCGATCGCCCCGCGGCGCCGGAGCAGCTCCTTGCGGGCGGCGACCCCGACTCCCGCTTGCGCCTCGAAGGCGATCAGCGGCAGGAAGCGGTCGAACAGGTGGCCGGCGCGGTCCGCGTCGGCCCGCTCGTGGGAGGCGCGGATCGCCTCCAGGATCTCCGGAAAGGCGAACCCGGACATCGTCCCGCAGGCGCCCACCCGCAGCTCCGCCAGCGCGTGCACCCCGCCGAGCCCGCCGAACACATCGAGTCCGGGGCGCGCCGCGAGCAAGGCCGCGATCTTCGACGGCGTGGGCGGGTCCTCGAGCTTCACGGTGGTGGCCTCCGCCGCGTCCACGCACGCGGCGAGTGTCTCGACCGGGACGACGACGCCGGTCGCGTTCGGATCGTCCTGGACCAGCACCGGCAGGCCGCCCTCCGCGGCGACCTCCGCGTAGAAGCCGGGCAGGAGGTGGAGGTTCACGGTCGCGGGCGGGGCCGCCACCATCGCGGCGGACGCCCCGCGCGCCGCGGCGTCGCGCGCCAGCGCGCAGACCTCCTTCGTGGTCTCGCCGGAGCAGCCGACCACGACCGGGACCCGCCCGGCCACGGCGGCGGAGATGGCCTGCAGCGCGGCCTCGCGCTCCCCGGGCGAGAGCGAGGACGCCTCGCTCGTCATCCCCATCACGGTCAGGCCGTCGACGCTCCAGCCGATCGCGGCCTCGACCACCGACCGCTGCGACCCGAGATCGAGCGCCCCGTCCTCGTCGAACGGCGTCGGGACGACGAACCACGTTCCCCTGAAGGGGGTCACAGCGCCTCTGTCCTCCGGCGATCCGGCATCGGCCGGTCCGGACGATAGGCGTTGTCGCTCGGCGGGATCCTCCCGGTGAGCACGTCGGCCAGGTGGCGGCTCCCGGCAGGGCCGCCCATCACTCCGCGCCCGCTGTAGCCGGTGTTCACCCACAGGCCCTCGATCCCCGCCGGCCCGAGCAGTGGCCGGTGGTCGGGCGTCATCGTGTAGTGACCGGCGGCCATGAAGAACTGCGGGCTCCGTTCCCAGACGTCGTTCCAGAACGGCGCCACCCGGGCCACCGAGGCATCGTTCCGCGGGTCGAGCAGGCGGAACGCCAGCGCGGGATCGGTCGGAACCGGGTCGGTCGGCGGCGAGGGCCGCTCTCCAGGGTCGGGCCCGAGCACGAACGCGCCACCGAGCGCCGGGCGCCAGTGCGCCCCGGTGTCCTCGTCGATGACCATCGGCGCGTCGGCAGGCACCTCGGGCGCTTGGGGAACGACCACCTTCTGCCGCCGGATGGTGGCCAGCGGCAGTCGGGCGCCGGCGCGCGCCGCGAGCGCCCCTGAGAAGGGCCCGGCCGCGATCACCGCCGCCGCGGTGCGGACGACGCCGCGCGAGGTCTCGACGGCGTCGACCCGGTCCCCCACCAATCGGAAGCCCGTCACCTCCACGCCCGGGGCGAACGCGGCACCGAGCGCCGACGCGCCGGCGGCCAGGCCGAGCGCGGCCTGGATCGGGTCGAGCAGGCCGTCGGCCTGCCGGAAGCGCGCCTGCACAACCTCCGGCGCGACGAACGGCCACGACAGCCGGACGTCCTCGCCCGTGACCAGGTCCACGTCATCGAGGCCCCAGCCCCGCTGGCGCTCCACCGTCTCCCGCTGGGCGGCGGCCGTCGCCTCCGACGTGGTCAGCCACAGGTAGCCGGCTTCGCGAACCGCCGGGTCATGCTCGCGCTGCCCGGTGGCGTCGGCGAAGTGCCGGAACAGATCCACCGACTCGCGGACGAGCGCCACCTCCTCGTCGTCGTCGAGCTGGAGGCGAAAGCCGCCGGTGGCCGCCGCGGTGGTCAGCGTGGAGAGGGCCGGCCGGCGCTCCAGGACCAGCGGCCGCAGCCCGGCCCGCGCCGCGTGGAAGGCCGTGGCGGCGCCGACGATCCCACCGCCGACGATCACCACCTCGGCGGAGACCGGCGGGTCGTCCCGGTACGCGATGGGCACGGCGGAACGCTACCGCGCGACGGCTAGACGGCGGCCGGCTCGCGCTCCGGTTCCTCCGGCGCTCCCTCGACCCGCACCTTCGGCAGGATCCGCTTCAGCCAGCGCGGCAGCCACCAGTTGGCGTTGCCGAGCAGTTCCATGGCCGACGGCACCAGGACCATCCGCACGATCGTTGCGTCGACAAGCACGGCCACGGCAAGCCCGAGACCGAACATCTTGATCTGGCGCAGCGGGAACCCGAACACGAACGACAGAAACACCGCGACCATGATCAGCGCGGCCGCGGTGATCACGCGACCCGTTGCTGCGACGCCGTTCGCCACCGCCTCGTTGTTGTTGCCGGTGCGGACGTACTCCTCACGGACGCGGGACAGGAGGAAGATCTCGTAGTCCATCGACAGGCCGAACAGGATCGTGAACAGCATCATCGGGAGCCAGGCCTCGATGGGCCCCGCCTTGCCGGCTCCGATCAGGCCGGCGTCCCAGCCCCACTGGAACACCGCCACCAGCACGCCGTAGGCGGCGCCGATCGAGATCAGGTTCATCAGCGCGGCCTTCGCCGGCACGACCAGCGACCGGAACACCACCATCAGCAACAAGAAGGACAGGGCGATCACCACCGCGATGAGGAGCGGGAGCCGGTCGGCGATCAGCCGGGAGAAGTCGACGATGGCCGCCGTCTGCCCCCCGACCTTGACGTCCACGCCCGTCCCCTCGGTTACCGCCGGGACGACCTCTCCGCGCAGCCGGCGGACCAGGTCGTTCGTGGCCTGGTCCTGTGGCGCGGTGGTCGGGAACAGCCGGATCAGCGCGGCGTCGCCCTCTGGGGTGGGGATCGGCGGCGACACCGCCGCCACTCCCTCCGTCTCCCCCGCCGCGGCGGCGAGGTCCTGGAGCACGGAGAGGTCCTCCGGCCCGTGAAGCTCTGCCACGAGCACCAGGGCACCGTTGAACCCGGGCCCGAAGCCCTCGCTCAGCAGATCGTAGGCCTGCCGCGAGGTGTAGCTCTCGGGGTTGTTCCCAGCGTCGGCGAAGCCGAGCCGCATCCGGAACAGCGGCACCGTCAGGGTCCCCATGATCAGCAGCCCGATCAGCAGCGCTGTCCAGGGGCGGCGCTGGACCAACCGGCTCCAGCGGTACCAGAAGGATCGTCGGCCTGCTCCTTCCGCGCGCCGCAGCCGCGGGATGTGGAAGCGGTCGATGTTGCGTCCGACGAATCCGAGCACTGCCGGGAGCAGCGTGAGAGACGCGAGCATCGTCACCAGAACGGCGGCGGCGCCGCCCACGGCGATCCCCTCGATGAAGGAGAACCGGAGCAGGAGGATTCCAAGGAACGAGATCACCACGACGCTGCCGGCGAACAGCACGGCCCGGCCGGAAGTGGACATCGACTTGGCGACGGCCTCCTCCGGCTCCTTCCCCTCGGAGAGCCCCTGCCGGTAGCGCGTGACGATGAACAGCGCGTAGTCGATCCCGACGCCGATGCCGATCATCGACACCAGCTGCGTCGTGAAGTTCGGCACCGAGAGCACGTTCGCCGACAGCAACACCAAGGCGATGCCGATCCCGATGCCAAACAGGGCGGTCATGATCGGCAGGCCCATCGCCAGCACCGACCCGAAGGTCAGCAGCAGGATGATCATGGCCGCGAGCACGCCGACGAGCTCCGCGCCCCCTGGCGGCTCGAACTCGGCGAACTCGATCACCGGCCCTCCGAACTCGATCTGCAACCGCGCGCGCTGGGCCGCCTCCCCCAGGTCGCGCAGGCGCTCGACCTCCTCGGCCTTCATCTCGGTGGCCGGGACCTCGTACTGGACGGCGGCGAAGCCGATCCTCCCGTCCGGAGAGATCTGCGGTGCGGCGCCCTCCGGGGTCTCGTAGGGGCTCGCCACCGACAGGACCCGCGGAAGCTCGGCGATGTCGGCGAACAGGGCCTCCATGTCCCGGCGCACGAGAGGATCCGCGACGCCGTCGGTTGCCTTGAAGACCAGCACGGCCTGGTCCCCCGCCCCCTGCGGGAAGCGCTCCTCCAGGAGGTCGAAGACCTCCTGCGACTCGGTGCCGGGGAGATTGAAGTCAGCCTTGTACTCGCCACCCGCCACGTTCGAGAGCGCGATGAACGCGACGAGCGCGACGATCCACAGGACGAGCACCCGCCAGCGGTGCGCGTAGCACCAGCGCCCCAGCCGTTCGACCATCGGGATCGACTCCTTCGTCTCGGGCGGGCCTCGTCTACGGTCGGGCAGGTCGATCGGACAACATCCTAGCGACGCCCCGGGGAATCATCGCCCGCCGGCCGGCCCTCCCCCTATGTCTCAGGAGCTGAAGGCGCGCAGGCGCCCGAGGGCCCACTCCAGGCCCCCGATGAACCTCGCGAAGACGGCCTCGTCGGCCAGGTCGCCCAGGCCGATGTCCGGGAACGAGCCCTTCTTCGGGGTCCACCCCGGGAGGTCCACAAACTGCCGCTCGAGCTTGGCATAGTTCACGTCGTCGTTGAACGGCCGCTCCTTGCGCAGCCGCGCGAACATCACGCTGACGCGCCCGCTCTTGGCCCAGAGCGAGATCAAGTACTGCATCTCGCCGAGCCCACGCACGTGGGGCACCCAGCTGTTCCCCTTGCCACTCGGCTTCCCGAAGCGGTCGACGTCCAGCCGCTGGCCTCGAGCCCACTCGACCAGCCGGCGGGCCACCCCGGCCTCCGCCTCCCCCCGGTGCGCGAGGACGTCGGCCAGGAATTCATCGGCGTTGGCGGGCGCCTCGGACACGCTAGGAGGCCGACTCGTAGACGTCGATGAAGCGACGGTAGTTGGCGGCGATCTGCTTGGCGGCGGTCTCGCGGTCTGCGTCGCCGGCGATGAACGCCTTCAGCGGCTTGTTCCAGATCGTGCGTCCGATGGCGAAGCCGACGTACCCGGGCACGCCGGAGCCCATCTTCAGCCAGTGGTCGACCGCGGCGTCGTCCGCGCCGCGGCCGAGGACCACGCAGGCCACGTTCTCGCGCTCCTGGCCCGACCGGGTCTGCGCGGAGATCCGCTCGCAGTCCTCCCGGGCATCGATGCCCTCGATCTTCCAGATGTCCGGGTCAACCCCCGCCTCCTGCAGCTCGGCGATGGCCCGGACCATCAGGGCGGGGCGGACCTCCGTGTCGTAGCGGCCCTCGTCGCCGCCGACCGACTCGAGCTGTGCCGCCTCCGCGGGGACCAGGAGCTCGAACAGGAACAGCCGGCTGTTCTGGTGCAGCCAGTCGCCGAGGCGCTGCAGCCGCTCCGCCTGGCGCGCGTTCATCTCGCCGTCACCGTCCGGGTTGTACCGCACCAGCACCTTGGAGAAGCTCGGGTCGAAGCGGGAGATGTGGTCCGTCCAGTCCTCGTACTCGAAGTCGAACTCGTCCTGTCCGGACTTCTCCACCGGCATGGCGAGGAGGTGGCCGGCCTGCCTGGCCGCGCGCGCGATGTCGGCGCCGAACTCCTCGTCCACCAGGATCCCGGCGGCCGAGGTCTCCGTTCCCTCCGCGATCGCCTGGACGAACCCGTCGTAGATCAGGCGCTTGCCGTCGGACAGCCGGGCGCGGTCCGGCGGGGGAAGCTCCCCCGAGAGCCCGAACATCTTCTTGAACGACCCGCGGTGATCGAACGCCAGGATGTACAGCTTCCCCGCGTACCCAGTCGCCATCGACGCCTCCCCCAGACAGACCGTTTCCGCAGGTCAGCCTAGCAAGTCGCGAACCGCGACGAGCGGCCGCCTCCCCGCCCCCACACCGCCCTCAGGGCTGGGCGATGCGCAGGCTGAGGTCCACCCCCGCGTGGTCCGACGGCCAGAGCCCCGACGGCGTCCGGTCCGCCGGCTCCTCGCCGATGACCTCGCCGCTGCCCGCCACGGCGTCCACGTATCCGTCCCAGTCGTGGAGCACGTAGTCGATGCGGTGGTCGATCGTCGACGGGAAGTTCAGCAGGTCCGCCTCCTGGCCGGAGGTGAAGCCTGGGTCGCCGTCCATGGCCTCCACCCAGCCGTCGACGAACCCCACCCCGGCCAGGATGCCGTACGCGCCGGCGAGGTCCGTCGAGAGCGAGTTCAGGTCGCCGACCAGCACGACGGGCAGCGGCGAGGCGTCCAGCGACGCCGCCAGCTCCCGCGCCTGCAGGTTCCGCACCACCGAACTGAACGCCTCGAGGTGCGTGTTCGCGAAGCGGTACGACTTGCCGCGGTACTTGACGTCGACCGTCGACCACCCGCGCGCCACCTTGATGGGCTGCCCGCCGATGGTCAGCGGCAGCGTGGCCTGGAACTCCTGCGAGGTCGGGTTGGACACCTTCAGCTCCGAGGTCGGAACATCGGAGCGCGCCAGGATGACGTCGTGGTCGGTGAACCGCGCCAGGGTCGTGGCACTGATCGGGGCCATCCCCCCGAAGTTCGTGTTCGTGGCCACCGGCGCGTAGTGCGCGCCGCGCGCCTCCAGGGCGGCGAGCAGGATCGCCTGGAAGTCGTACGTCGTCGTGAACTGCGGCGTCGGGCTGAGCGGCGCGGTCTCCCAGAGCGCCACCTCCTGCAGCCCGACGACCTCGGGGGCCGACTCGGCGACCAGGTCGGCGAGGGCCTCCGCCCGCTCCGGGAAGTTCGTCTGCACCATCTGCGCGTAGATGGCCCCGGCCACCGTGACGATCTGGTCGGGCGGCGCGGTGAAGAGCGGCGTCAGGTCCGCCCCCAGATAGACGTTGTACGTCACGGCGTTGAACCCTCGCTCCGCCAGGGCCGGGGCGTCGGCCGAGGACGGCGCTGCGACGGAAACGACGATGACGAGTGCTGCGACTGCCAGGCCCAGGCTGCGGCCGCGGGGTCCGCTCCGGGCGGATACGACCGTGTGCACGGCGTCCTCCCTATCGCGGTGTCAGGCGATTCTGTCCCGTCGGGCCGCCGTCCGGCAACCGGAGATCTCCGCCGAGGCGGGATCGCCGGCGCTGCCAGTGGCTCCCTCCTCGCCTAGGTGAAGCCGAACCAGTCGCCCAGGGTCTCGCGCTCGAAGCGGAACTTCTCGGCGAGCAGGTCCTCCGAGGGGCCCTGCAGCTCGACCTGGGGCCCGCCCTCGGCCAGGAACCTGCCGTGGACCACCATCGCCTGGCCGTCGCCGGCCTCCAGGAAGCAGGCGCCCTCGCCGTCGAATTCGGCCGTCGGTGGCTCGCCGGCCAGGCGGGCCGCGATCCGCCGGGCCACCACCGCCCCCTCGTTCGCGGCCAGCACCCCGGCCTTCGGCAGCTGCTGGCCGTTCGCCAGGGGGACGGCGGTGCAGTCGCCCAGCGCCCAGACACCGTCGACGCCGGTCTCGAGGGTGGCGCCGTTCACCGTGACCCAGCCGCCCTCCTCGGCCAGGCCGGCGTCGACCAGGACCCGCGGCGTCCGATGTGGCGGGACGGCCAGCAGCAGGTCGAAGCCGATCTCCTCGCCGCCGGCCAGGACCACCCGGCCCGCCTCCACGCGCTCCGCCACCGCCTTCGGCCGGAACGAGACGCCCTTCAGCGCCAGGCGCGCCTCGACGATGTCGCAGCCGGCCCGGCCCAGGACCGGGAGCGACATCGGCTGTGGGGTGAAGGCCACGAACTCCAGGTCCGCCCCGCGCGCCGCGGCCGCTCCTCGCGCCAGGATCGCCAGCTCGTAGGGAGCCGGGGGGCACGTGTACGGAGCGCCGAAGATGCCGATCGCCACGCGGCCCGAGGCGAGCGATGCGAGCGCGTCCGCCGCGAACGGCACCACGGCCGGGTCGTAGACGTTCAGGCCGTGCTGTGCGAGCCCGGGCACCGCGCCGGGGACCGTCTCCGCGCCGAGAGCCACCACCAGCTCGTCGCCCTCGAGCGTCCGGCCGTCCACCTCCGCCGCCCTGGCCGCCGGGTCGATCCGCGTCACCGAGCCGCGGACGACCTCCACGCCCTTCGCGGCGAGCGCCGCCAGCGGCCGTCGCCCCTCGGCCATCGGAGCCCGCCCGACGACCTCGTCGTTCTTGCGGAAGCCCATCATGAAATGGGTCCCCCGATCGACGAGCAGCACCGCGTGCTCGGGGGCGATCCGCCGGAGCTCCACGGCGGTCGACACGCCGCCGAACCCTCCGCCGAGGATCAGCGTCCGTCCCATCTCGCCGGCAACCCTATCCGAGCGAGCGAACCGGCCGTGCGGCGGCGGCGAATCCCGATGATCGACCGAGAGGAGGCGACGGACATGCGCTAGCGACCCGAGGCCCGAGGAGGCCACCGTGGACAGGAAGTACCGCATGTACGAGCGCCGGTTCCTGAACCGGCGCGGGTTCTACAGCAGCGCGTTCGTCCTCGCCTCCGTCGAGGACACCTCCGCCGGCGAGGGGTCCGAGCAGCACACACCCGAGGTCGAGCTCCGCATCGGCAACTGCAACCGTTCCATCTCCCTCGAGTTCGACCTCTACGGCGCCGACGACCGCCGCAACAGCCTGGAGAAGATCGACCACCTGGTCTTCGTCCTGAGCGCCTTCCGCGACGCGCTGCGCGAGGAGGCGGATCTCCGTGACGCCCGCCAGGCGCGCCGCGCTTGTTCCGCCCCCGGCGAAGGTGCGACGGTTCCCGGCGACGGATCGAGCGAAGGGGGGAACGATGCGTAGGGCTCTGGCGCTGGTGCTGCTGGCGGCGCTCGTGGTGGCGGGGGGCATCGTCACCGGCGTCGCGCTTCTCGCCGAGGAGGACACGGCGGCCGAGGCGCGCGCCGACCGGCTCGCCGCCGTCTCGATCTTCGCGTCCCTCCCCCGCGATGACCTCGTCGCGCTGGCGGAGGTGACCGACGCGGTGACGTTTGGCGACGGCGAGGTGATCTTCCGAGAGGGCGATCCCGGCGGCACCCTCTACGTGATCGACGCCGGCGCGGTCCGCATCTCGACCGGCTCGACCACGCTGGCCACGCTCGGGGCCGGCGAGGTGTTCGGTGAGCTCTCGCTCTTCGGGTCCGACACCCGCTCCGCCGACGCCACGGCGGACTCCGCGGTCACCCTGCTCGCGATCGCGCACGACGACTTCACGCCGTTCCTCGAGTCGCGGCCGACGGTCGGCATCGCGCTGCTCGACACGCTGGCCGACCGCCTGCGCCGGACCAACGCCGACCTGGCCGCCTGCCAGGCCGGTGACGCCTAGCGGTGGTGCGCGTCCCACCAGGATCGGCGATCGACGCGACTCGCACCGGCGTCCGTTCAGATCGAGGACCTGCGGATCCCATAGCACTTCGAGTTCGGTCCGGCTGACCCACGGTCAGAAGCGCCTCGAGCTGCTATCCTCGGCGCACGGACGGCCGCTCGGCCGTCCCGTGAGGGTTCGTTTCTCTCTGGTTCCTTTCCGGGGCATCGGGTCGAAGACGAAGCCTCCCCGATGAACCGTGCGGCGCCCGGCGCCGCGGAAGGAGCCTCACCATGACCATGCAGCCCGCGTCTTTACGCGCGCTCACGCCCAGCTTCGCCGACCTCGGCGCCTCGCACCCCGTGATCCGGGCGTTGCAGCGCCGGGGCATCGACGAGCCGTTCCCGATCCAG
>Ga0137369_10003141_pt1 | contig 16926 bp, 16 predicted proteins | sample SagtaG_12_FD_104918 | JGI IMG/M metagenome (GOLD analysis project Ga0137369, IMG submission 104918) | Vadose zone soil microbial communities from Sagehorn Ranch, Mendocino, California, USA - Sage1_L_113_16 metaG | ecosystem: Environmental > Terrestrial > Soil > Vadose zone | place: USA... | reverse complement strand
GTGGTCGGCTCGGGATGCAGCTCGCGGGCGACGAGCTTGTACGGCCGGCCGACGCGCACGACCTGCTCCACGCCGGGGAGCGAGGCGAGCGGCAGCTCCATGAACCGGTCGGTGTCGCCGACCAGCCCGATGATCGTGCGGTACTTGCCCGGGGAGACGAACGCCTGCCCACCGGCCTCGCGCACGCGCTCGACCACGTGCGCCACGTCGGCGTCGGCCGCCGTCGGCTTCATCACGACCACCATCGCTCCACCTCTTCTCGCCGGTGCCGGCCCGGGAACGAAGGACCCCGGGCCGCTGGCCCGGGGTCCGTGTCCCTTTCGGTTTCTGGTGACGTGGACTACGCCGGGCTGCGCCCCGCGAAATACCACCATCCGCCAAAGAACCGCTTCATGTGAGGGGAGATTCTGCGTGATCTGCGGACCTCCTGCAACCCCTCGCGGGAACCCGGAGGTTCATTCCTTGACGTAGGGCTTGCCGTCGGCGGCGGGCGGCCGGGCACGGCCGACCACGCCGGCCACCACCAGGATCGTCACCAGGTAGGGCGCCATCGCCAGGAACTCCGAGGGGATCGGCACGTTCAGGATCGACAGCTTGACCCGCAGCGAGTCGGCAAAGCCGAAGACCAGCCCGGCGCCGAGCGCGCCGATCGGGGTCCAGCGCCCGAAGATCATCGCGGCGAGCCCGATGAACCCGCGCCCGGCCGTCATGCCCTCGTTGAAGCGCCCGACCGACCCGAGCGTGAAGTACGCCCCGCCGATCCCGGCGACCATCCCGCCGAGGACGACATTGCGGTAGCGCGTGAAGAGCACGCGGATGCCGACGGTGTCCGCCGCGCGCGGGTGCTCGCCGACGGCCCGCACGCGCAGGCCCCAGCGGGTGTGGAACAGCCCGACGTGGATCAGCACCACCAGCGCGATCAGCAGGTAGACGAAGATGTTCTGCTTGAAGAACATCGGCCCGAGCAGCGGGATGCGCGACAGGAACGGGAGGGCAACGTTCTGGAACCGCCCCGGGTTGTTCAGGTCCTGGAAGCGCGCCAGGATCGCCGATCCCAGGAAGCTGGTCAACCCGAGCGCCAGGATGTTGATCACGGTCCCGGCCACGATCTGGTCGACGCGGTAGCGGATCGAGAGCACCGCCAGGAGCGCGCCGAGCAGCCCCCCGATGAGCGCCCCGGCGACGAGGCCCGCCAGCAGGCTGCTCGCCGCGCTGCCGACGATCGCCCCCGTGAAGGCCGCCGTGAGCAGCATGCCCTCGATCCCGATGTTGATCACGCCCGACCGCTCGCAAAGCACGCCGGACAACGCGCCGAAGGTGATCGGGACGCTGCGCAGGACCGTGCTCTGCAGCATCCCGAGCAGGTTGAGTGAGCGATCGCGAGCGGCCCAGGTCAGGAACGCGAACACGAACAGCACGACCACCACGGCGAGCACGAGCGTCACCTTGGTCCCGAACCCCCGCGTCAGCTGGATGGCCCCCAGGAAGGCGCACACGGCGGCCAGGAACATCGCCGTGCCCCGCGTCGGCACGACGAGGTCGGGCAGCCGGATCGCGTTCCCACGCGCCTCGTTCAGGACGAAGCGCGAGTCCGAGGCCCCGCTGACGCCGGCGAAGGACACCAGGATCGCCACCCCGATCAGGACGAACAGGATGCCCATCACGCGCGCCCGCGTGAGAGAGACCCGACCGGAGACCGTGGCCACGGTGGCGCTCACCCCCCCCACCCCTTCGTGAACGCCTCGGGGCCGGCCACTCGCCGCGCCCGTATCCGGAAGATCGCCCGGACCAGGGCCGGCGCGGCGACGAACGCGATCACGAGCGCCTGGATGACCACCACGATGTCCACCGGCGTCCCGGCGGCCGCCTGCATCGCCCGGGCGCCCGACCTCAGGGCCCCGAAGAGCAGGGCCGCCAGCACGACGCCGGCCGGCCGGGCGCGCCCGAGGAGCGCCAGGGCGATCGCGTCGAACCCGAGGCCCGAGGAGAAGCCGGGCGTCATGCTCGGCTGGATGCCGAGCAACAGGTCCGCGCCGGCCAGTCCGGCCAGCCCCCCGGCGAGGGACATGACGAACACGATCGTCCGCGCGGGGCTCATCCCAGCCGCTCGGGCCGCAAACGGGTTCGCCCCGACCGCCTTGAACTCGAAGCCGACCGTCGTCCGGTTGACCAACCACGCGACGGCGGCCGCCGCGCCGAGCGCGACGAGCAGGCCGATCGTCACCCGCTGGCCCGACCCGAACAGGTGCGGGAACGCCGCGCTGACCGGCACGGAGATCGGGTCCTCGCGCCCGGGACGGCGATACAGCTCGGTCGTGAGCGCCCAGAGCGCGAACGAGGACGCGACGAAGTTCAGCATGATCGTGGTGATCACCTCGTGCGCGCCGGTGCGCGCCTTCAGGATCCCGGGGATGAACCCCCAGGCGGCGCCCCCGATGAAGGCTCCGGCCATGATCAGCACCACGTGGAGCGGGTCGGGGAGCCCCGGATAGGAGAACCCGACCAGGCTGCCCAGCAGGGCGCCCATCGTGATCTGTCCCTCGGCGCCGATGTTGAACAGCCCCGCCCGGAACCCCAAGGCGACGGCCAGCCCGGCGAAGATCAGGGGAGTGGTCGCAACCAGCGTCTCGGAGATGGCAGTGACGTTCCCGAACGAGCCCTGGAACAGCGCGACGTAGGCGTCGCGCACGATCTGCCAGGAGGCCCGGAGCGCACCGACCGGGTCGCGGAAGAAGCTGGCCCACTCCCGCAGCACCTCGGTGTTGGTGAAGGCGATCACGATCGCGCCGACGGCGAGCGCCGCGACGAACGCCAGGGCGGGGACCAGCAGGGCCTGCCGCCAGTCCGCGGCGCCCCCGGTGACGATCGCACCGGCGGTGGGGGCGGCGCCCTCCTCGTGCGCCCCGCGTTCGGCCGGAGTGAGGTCATCCGGCTCGGCTTCCACCACGGGCCTGCCGGCCGCCGGGTCTTGAGGCGCCGGGTCGGGCGGGGGTTCAGGCACGGGCGGATTCCTCGACGGCCGATCCGGCCATCAGCAACCCGACGCGCTCGCGGCTCGCCTCGGCGGCGGGAAGCGTCTCCACGATGCTCCCGCGGTACATCACCACGATCCGGTCGGCCAGGGAGAAGACCTCGTCGAGCTCCGAGGAGATGACGAACACCGCGGCGTTCTGGTCCCGCGCCTCCACGATCCGGGAGTGGATGTACTCGATGGAGCCGACGTCGAGGCCCCGGGTGGGCTGCGAGGCGATCAGCAGGCGGATCTGGCGGGAGAACTCCCGGGCGACGATGACCTTTTGCTGGTTCCCCCCCGAGAGCGTCGAGGCCGGCGCGTCGATCGAGGTGGTGCGGATGTCGAAGCGCTTGATCCGGTCGCGCGCCGCGTCGTCCACGGCCCGGGACTGGCGGACGATGCTCCGCGCGAACGGGGCCCGGTCGTACTCGTTCAGCACCAGGTTGTCGGCGATCGAGAAGTCCAGGATCAGGCCGTTGCGCTGGCGGTCCTCGGGGATGTGCCCGACGTCGACGCGGAGCACGTCGCGGGGCGTGGCGTTGGTCCGGTTGATCCCCCAGATGGAGATCGTCCCGCTCTCGACGTGCCGCAGGCCGGTCAGCGCCTCGACGAGCTCCGTCTGGCCGTTGCCCTGGACCCCCGCGACGCAGACGATCTCACCGGCGCGAACGTCGAACGAGATCCCGTTCACCGCGACCTGTCGCCGCTCGTCGCGGACCAGCAGGTCGCGCACCTCGAGCACGACCGCCCCCGGCTTCGCCGCGGCCTTCTCGACCTCGAGCACCACCGGCCGCCCGACCATCATTGTCGCGAGATCCTCCTCGCTCGCGGCATCGGGCGTCGTGGTGCCGACCAGCCGCCCGCGGTGCAGGACCGAGATTCGGTCCGCCACCGCCAGGACCTCCTTCAGCTTGTGCGTGATGAACACGACGGACTTGCCGGCCGCCTTCAGCGAGCGCAGGACCTCGAACAGCTCCTCGGTCTCCTGCGGCGTGAGCACGGCGGTCGGCTCGTCGAGGATGAGGACCTCGGCCTCCCGGTACAGGGCCTTGACGATCTCGACCCGCTGCTGCACCCCGACCGGCAGCTCCTCGACCAGCGCGCCCGGCGGGACCTCGAGCCCGTACTGCCGGCTGATCTCCACGACGTGGCGTGCGGCCTCGTCCCGCTTCAGCAGCCCGGCCAGCCCGGTGGCCTCCACGCCGAGCATGATGTTCTCGGTCACCGTGAAGACGGGGATCAGCATGAAGTGCTGGTGGACCATCCCCAACCCGGCGGCGATGGCGTCGCCCGGTCCGTTGAAGCGAACCGGCGTCCCGTCGATCAGGATCTCGCCCTCGTCGGCGTGGTACAGGCCGTAGAGGACGTTCATCAGGGTCGTCTTCCCGGCGCCGTTCTCGCCGAGGAGCGCGTGGATCTCGCCCTCCTCGACCGTCAGATCGACGCGGTCGTTCGCCAGCACGCCCGGGAAGCGCTTGGTGACGCCCTTCAGCTCGAGCCGCATCCGGCCTCCCGTCGAGGGAGGGACACCGGGCGTGCCGGTGCCCCTCCCCCGCGTACCCTGCGACTCCTACGCGTAGTCCGCCGGGTCGATGGAGACGTCGCCGGCGATGATCCCCGCCCTCAGCTCCTCGATCTTGTCCTTCAGCTCCTGGGGGATCTCGGAGTCGAACTCGTGGTACGGGGCGATCCCGACGCCGTCGTTCTCGAGCGTGCCCACGTACAGGCCGCCCGTGAAGTCACCGTCGATGACCGCCTTGACCTGGTCCTTGACCGCGACGTCCATGTGCTTCTCGACGCTCGTCAGGAATAGGCTGCAGAACTCCTCGGCCGAGACGCAGCCGTCGACGTCGACCCAGATCAGGTTCACGCCGCCGGCGTCCTGCGCCGCCGCCGCGCCGCCGAGCCCGGACGGACCGGCGACCGGCATGATGATGTCGGCCTCCTCGGCGATGAAGTCCTCGGCCAGGCGGCGTCCGGCGTCCTGGTCGTCGAACCCGATGTTCGGGTCCCCCGAGATGAAGGTGCCGTCCTGCGCCTCGGGGTCCCACCCCAGGGCCTCGACCTCCGTGCCGTTGTCCTGGTTGTAGGCGCGCACTCCGGCCACGAACCCGTTCATGAAGATCGACACGGTCGGCAGGTTGGTCCCGCCGTACGTGGCGACCTTGCCCGACTGGGTCATGCCCGCCGCCAGGTACCCGGCCAGGAAGGCGGCCTCGTCGGTCTGGAACGTCAGCTCCTTGACGTTGTCGAACGACACGTCCGTCGGCGGGTCGGTCGAGAAGTCGAAGAAGTTGTTGTCGACGATCGCGAAGTTCCTGTCGGGGTTGTCCTCCGCCGCCGCCTGCGTGGCGTCGCCGAGCAGGAAGCCGACCGTGACGATCAGGTCGCACCCCTGCTGCAGGAACGTCTGGACGTTCGGCGCGTAGTCCGCGTCGGTCTGGGACTCGAGCACGCGCTGCTCGATGCCGAACTCCGTTTCGGCGTCGGTGAGGCCCTTGTACGCGGTGGCATTGAAGCTCTTGTCGTCGACGCCGCCGACGTCGGTCACCTCACAGGCAAGCGTCCCCTCCCCGATCTTGGGGCTGGCGCTCCCGCCCCCGGACGGGGTCTCCTCGGCACACGCCGCCGCGAGGAGCGCGAGCACGCCGACCAGTGCCGCCAGCATCCGCACTCGTCTCCGCATGGTTCCTCCTTCCGCGCCCGCGCCCTCTCGCACGGGGTTCGGCGCATTGTACGCCGCGGCCCCCGGCCGCATAGCGAGGCAATCAGCCCCCGCCGGCAAGGACCTCCGGCTGTCACAATTGGCCCTCGTGGCCTCCACGGACCCCGCCGACCAGGCCTCGGCCTCCCGGGCCGCGCTACTGAAGGTGGTGGCCCAGGCGCTCGAGGAGGACGCGCCGGGCGGCGATCTGACGTCGGCGCTCACCGTGCCCGAAGGCGACCGGGTCCGCGCCGATCTGCGAGCGAAGGCGCCCGGCGTCGTGGCCGGTACCGCCGCGGCCACCGCCGCGTTCGACCTGCTGGCGGCGCGCGACGGCGGCGGGCCGGTTCGGGTGGAATGGAACGTCCGCGAGGGTGACTCCGTGGCCCCCGGGACCGTCCTGGCCACCGTGTCCGGCTCGGCACGCACGGTGCTCCGCGCCGAGCGCGTGGCGATCAACTTCCTGGCGCACCTGTCGGGCGTCGCGACGCTGACGCGCGCGTTCGTGGAGGCCGCCGCCCCGGCCCGCGTGCTCTGCACGCGCAAGACGACCCCCGGGCTTCGCGCGCTGGAGCGGGAGGCCGTGCTCGCCGGTGGCGGCGCGCTGCACCGCGCCTCGCTCTCCGACGCGGTGCTGATCAAGGACAACCACCTGAAGGTCGCCGGGGGTGTCGGCCCGGCGGTGCGCGCCGCGCGGGCCGGCGGCGTGCCGGTCGAGGTGGAGGTCGAGACGCTCGCGCAGCTGGATGAGGCGCTCGAGGCCGGCGCCGACCGCATCCTCCTCGACAACCCGTCGCCGGACCTGGTGCGCCGGGCGGTCGCGCGCGTGGGCGACCCGGAGCGTCTGGAAGTCTCGGGCGGCATTACACTCGACTCGGTGGGCGAACTGGTCGCGGCGGGCGCCCGGATCGTCTCCGTCGGCCGGCTGACCCATTCCGCGCCCGCGCTGGATCTCTCGCTCGAGGTGACCGATGTCGACCACGTATGAGGAGTGGGCCGCCGAGGTCCGGCGGCTGGCGGCGGAGCGCCGCGCGGTCATCCTCGCCCACAACTACCAGGTCCCCTGGATCCAGGACGTCGCCGACCACGTCGGGGACTCCCTGGCGCTCTCGCGTGAGGCGGCGAAGACCGACGCCGAGACGATCGTGTTCTGCGGCGTCCACTTCATGGCCGAGACGGCGAAGATCCTGTCGCCGGAGAAGACCGTGCTGCTGCCGAACCTGGCCGCGGGGTGCTCGCTGGCGGCCACGATCGACGCGGAGCAGCTGCGGGCCTGGAAGGGGGAGCACGCCGGCGCCGTCGTCGTGGCCTATGTCAACACCAGCGCCGAGGTGAAGGCCGAGTCCGACATCTGCTGCACCTCGTCGAACGCGGCCGAGATCGTCCGCACGATCCCCGAGGACCGCGAGATCCTGTTCCTCCCCGACATGTTCCTCGGCGCGCACGTCGAGCGCCAGACCGGCCGGAAGCTGCACGTCTGGATGGGCGAGTGCCACGTCCACGCCGGGATCAGCCCGCAGGAGCTGCGGGCGAAGGCCGAGACCGAACGCGACGCGGAGTTCATGATCCACCCCGAGTGCGGCTGCACCACCTCCGCCCTGTACCTGCTGGACGAGGGCATCCTGCCGAAGGACCGCACGAAGGTGCTGTCGACCGGAGGGATGGTGGCGGAGGCGCAGCGCTCGGGGGCGACGCGGTTCCTGGTGGCCACCGAGACCGGCATCCTGCACCAGCTGCGCAAGGCCGCTCCGGGCAAGGTCTTCGAGCCGATCGACCGCAAGGCCGAGTGCCAGTACATGAAGGCGATCACGCCGGAGAATCTCCTGCACGCGCTGCGGGAGGGCGTGTACGAGATCACGGTGCCCGAGGAGATCCGCCGCCGCGCCGAGCGCGCGGTGCAGCGGATGATCGATCTCGGCCCGGCCCCGGTCCCCGCGACCACGTCCTGATCCGAACGCGCCGGGCCCCGTGAAGACCGTCGTCGTCGGGGCCGGGGCCGCCGGCCTGTGGGCCGCCCTGCACGCCGTCGAGCAGGGTCCGGTGGTCCTGGTCGCCCCCGACCCCTCCGCCGGCAGCGCCACCGCGCTGGCACAGGGCGGGATCGCCGCAGCCGTGGCCGAGGGTGACGACCCCGCTGCGCACGCCGAGGACACCCTCACCGCCGGCGCGGGGCTCTGCGACCGCGAGGCGGTCCACGTCCTGACCGCCGAAGCGCCCGATTCGATCGCCGAGCTGGTGCGCCGCGGGATGGCCTTCGACGCCGGAGGGCGCCCGACGCTCGAAGGCGGGCACCGCGCGCGACGTGTCCTGCACGCCGGCGGCGACGCCACCGGCCGCTTCCTGCTGCAGGCCCTGCTCGCGGCGGCCGATCGGGAGCGGCGCGTCGTCTGGGATCGCGGACGCGTCGCGGCGCTGCTGCCCGAGGGAGGGGCGGTACGCGGGGTGCGCCGCGCCGACGGCGCGGAGGTCGAGGGCGACAGGACGATCCTGGCGACCGGTGGCGCCTGCGGGATCTACGGCCGGCGGACCGGGCCGGACCACTCCACCGGTCACGGGCTGGCGCTCGCCTGGGATGCCGGCGCGGCCCTCGCGGACCTGGAGTTCGTGCAGTTCCATCCGACCGCCCTCGACGTCCCGGGCCACGCGGCGCGCCTGCTGACCGAGGCGCTGCGCGGCGAGGGCGGTCGGCTGGTCGATCCGCGGGGCCGGCGGTTCATGGCCGATCACGACCCGCGCGGGGATCTCGCGCCGCGGGACGTGGTATCGCGCGCGATCGCCGCCGTGCGCGCGGAGACCGGGCGGGTGTTCCTTGACGCCACGGGGATCGATGGCGTCCGCGAGCGGTTCCCCACGGCGGCGGCGACATGCGACGCGGTCGGCCTCGACCTGGCGCGCGACCCGGTCCCGGTGGCGCCGGCGGCGCACTACTTCATCGGTGGCGTGCTCACGGACCTCTGGGGCCGGACGACGGTGCCGGGCCTGTCGGCCTGCGGCGAGGTCGCCTCGACGGGGGTCCACGGGGCGAACCGACTGGCCTCGAACTCCCTGCTCGAGACCCTGGTGTTCGGGCGGCGGGCGGCGCTCGCCCCGGAGGGAACCGGCCCGTCCGCGGAGCCCGAGGACCCGTACGCCGATCTTCCCGGGACGACGGGGCCCTCGCTCGAGGACGTCCGATCGGTCGCCGACGCCGCGCTCGGCGTGCGCCGCGATGCTCCGACCCTCGAAGCAGCGCTCCGCTACCTGGCGACCTCCGGGGGCGGCGGGGCGCACGCGCTCGTCGCCCGGCTGGTGGCTCGGGCCGCGCTGCGCCGGGAGGAGTCCCGCGGAGCCCACTTCCGCGACGACCATCCCCGCACGGTGGAGGCCTGGCGGCGCCGGCAGGTCGTGTCACCCCTCGGCTGGTGCCGGCTGCCGGTCGCTTCCTGACCGGGGCCCCGATGGGGTCCCCCAACTTCCCGGACCTTCGGCAGATGCTCCTGGCGGCGGTCTCCGTAGCCTGAATCCGGACATGCTGACGCGAGAAGCGGGGCATCGGGTCCGCCGCATCCAGAGCGACGCGTTCCCGGTGCTCTCGGTGTGCCTGAGCCTCAGCCCCCTTCCCCGTGACCTCGCCTCCGTCCGGCCGCGGCTGAAGGACCTGCTCGACCTGATCCGCGCCGCCGCCGATCCGGAGCGCCTGGGACACGAGGCGGCGATGTCGGTACGCGCCGACGTCGAGCGCGTCCTGGAGCTCGAGGACCGGATCCACGCCGACGTCGGCCACGGCGTGGCGGTGTTCGCGTGCCACGGCCTGGGCCCGTTCGAGTACCTCAGCCTGCCCCGCGGGCTGCCCGACCGGGCCTCGCTCGACGGTCGCGCGCAGACCGGCCCGTTGGACGCGTTCCTGGAGCGCTCCCACCGGTGCGTGGCGGTGGTCGTGGAGCGCGACCGCTCATCGATCTTCGAGTTCCACCAGGGCGAGCTCGAGGTGCATCGGGAGGTCCGCGACGGGCGTATCCGCAAGCGGAACTACGGCGGGCGGGCCGGTCTCGACGAGTACACCGTCACCCGGCACGCGCGGGAGGAGGCGCTGCGGCACCACCGGCGCACGGTGCGCGCGGTCGGCCAGCTCTTCTCCCCTCGGGGGTCCGCTCGCCGGACGCGGTCGAGTAGAGCGTTCCCCAGGGCGAGCTTCTCCCCCAGACCCCCCGCCGAACTCCTGTTCGTCGGCGGCCACCGCGAGGGGATCGACGCGTTCGTGGACCTGCTTCCCACGAACCTGCGGCACCGGCTGGCGGGGACGTTCGTCGTCGATCCGGGCACGCTCACGCCGGCCATCGTCCTGCACAGATGCGCGGCCCTCGAAGATGCATACGAGGCGCGCGACGAGCGGCAGATGGTCGCGCGACTGATGTCGGCGGCCGGGGAGGGTCGGGGCGCCGTGCTCGGCCTCGCGGGGGCGCTCCGCGCCGCGAATTTGCGCGCCGCGGAGCTCCTCGTGGTCGGCGACGGAGCTTCCGGGCCGGGCGTACGGTGCAGCGGCTGCGGGTGGGTCGCCGAGGTCGCCTCACGGTGCGCGGTATGCGGCGATCCCGTCCGGCCCGTGCCCGACATCGTCGAGGCGGCTGCCGCCCGAACGGTCGAGTTCGGGGGGGCCGTGCGGCACGTTCACGTGGACCGCGCAATGCTCGGCCACCGGGTCGGCACGTTCCTCCGGTTCCCCTTGCGCTGAGCCTCGACTACGATGCGGCGCCGATGCCGCTCACCGTGATCGACCACCCCCTCGCCGATCACCTGCTGACCGTGCTGCGAGACCGGACCACGCCGCCGCACCACTTCCGGGCGGCCACGCGAGAACTGACGGTGATCCTGCTGCTCGAGGCGGTCCGCGACGGGCCTCGCGTGCCGAAGCACGTGGACACCCCGCTCGAGCCGTTCGACGGGTCGGAGATGCCCGACGACTTCGTCGCCGTCCCGGTGCTCCGGGCCGGGCTCGGGATGCTCGACGCGGTGGCGCAGCTGCTCCCCGAGGTGTCGGTCGGCTACATCGGCCTGGAGCGGAACGAGGAGACGCTGGAGCCCGCCTCGTACTACGAGAAGCTGCCCCCGGTCGCCGGGAAGCGGGTGCTCCTGCTCGACCCGATGCTCGCCACAGGTGGCTCGGCCTCGCGCGCGCTGTCGAGCATCAAGGCGAAGGCCCCCGCCGCCTGCCGCCTGGTCTGCGTGGTGGCAGCGCCGGAAGGGGTGGCGCGGCTCGAGCGCGACCATCCCGACGTGCACGTGTTCACCGCAGCCCTGGACCGGGCGCTGAACGAGCGCGGCTACATCCTTCCGGGCCTGGGTGACTTCGGCGACCGTCTCTACGGCACCGAGCCCTAGCCCGCCGGCTCGCCCGGCGGTACGCTTGCTCACCCAGGCGAAGGAGTCCCCGCGTGCAGACCGAGGATCCCGCCCGCACGGCTCCCGCTCCGGCCGCGCCCGTTGCTGGCTCGCCGCCGCCCGAGATGAACCCGCACGAGGCCGTCAACTGGTTCTTCGACCGCGCGGCGGACCACGTCGGGCTGGACGACGAGATGCGCGCGGTGCTGCGCAGTTCGTACCGGGAGCTGATGGTGCAGGTCCCCGTGCGCATGGACGACGGGAACGTGCAGGTCTTCAGCGGGTACCGCGTGCAGCACAACGGCGCGCGCGGGCCATACAAGGGCGGGATCCGCTACCACCCGGACGCCGACCTGAACGAGGTTCGCGCGCTCGCCGCGCTGATGACCTGGAAGACCGCCATCGTGGACATCCCGTTCGGCGGGGCGAAGGGTGGCGTGCAGTGCGATCCGCTGACCATGAGCAAAGCGGAGAAGGAGAGCCTGACCCGCCGGTTCACCGGGATGATCGCGTACGTCATCGGGGTCAACCGTGACATCCCCGCCCCCGACGTGAACACCGACGCGCAGACGATGGCCTGGATGATGGATGCGTACTCGTCGCGCTACGGGTACTCACCGGCCATCGTCACCGGGAAGCCCGTCGAGCTGGGCGGCTCCTACGGGCGCGACGCGGCCACCGGGCGGGGCGTCGTCGACGTCCTGGCCGAGGCCGCCCGCGACCTGCCGCTCGACCTCGACGGCGCCACCGTCGCCATCCAGGGCTTCGGCAACGTCGGCTCGTGGACGGCGCGGCTGATCGGCTCGCTCGGCGTCCGGGTGGTCGCGGTGTCCGACGTCACCGGCGGCGTCCATCGCGAGGACGGCCTCGACGTGCAGGCGCTCTACGACCATGCCCGCGAGGCGCGCGGCGTGGCCGGGTTCCCGGGCGCCGACGCCATGACGAACGAGGATCTGCTCGAGCTCGGCGTGGACGTCCTGGTCCCGGCGGCGCTAGACCGGGTCATCCACCAGGGCAACGCCGGCCGGGTCAAGGCGCGCGCGATCCTCGAAGCCGCCAACCACCCGGTCACCCCGGCGGCCGACGTGGTGCTGCAGGACCGCGGCATCCTGGTGATCCCCGACATCCTGGCAAACGCCGGCGGCGTGACCGTCTCCTACTTCGAGTGGGCCCAGAACATCCAGCAGTTCCGCTGGGAGGAAGAGCGGGTCAACGAGGAGCTCGGCAAGGTGATGGCCCGGTCCTGGAAGGAGGTCCACGCCCGGGCCATGGTGGACGGCATCCCGCTCCGACTTGCCGCCTACGCCGTGGCCGTGGAGAAGGTCGACCGCGCCGAACGCCTCCGCGGCTACATCTAGGAGGAGGCGCGTTTGGGCGGCGTCATGGACGAGGACGCCGGGCCCGGCCTCGGACCCGAACACCTCGAGGAACTCAGGGACCGCATCGCGGATCGGACTCCAGCTGAACGTGCACTACCTGCGACACAGCGACCGCGGCCGGGTGATCGGCCGGGGCCGCGCCGTGCACTCCGGGAAGCGGATGGGCTACGGGGAGGCGGAGATCCTGGACGACGGCGGCCAGCTGCTTGCCCGGGCCTCGGCCACGTTCATCGTCCTCCCCGCGCCCGGAGCGTTCTAGCCTTCGGGGGGAACACGGGGGGCCGAAGCCCCCCGTGGTGTCTAGTACTCGACCTCGATCGAGCTCGTCGCGGCGTTGACCTGGCTCAGGGCGCCCTGCAGCGCCATCATCTTCATCAGGTCGCCGGCGATCTTGATCTTGCCGCTCATGTAGGCGGCGGTGCCGGTCAGCTCGCCCTTCGACAGCGCGACCGCCGTGTCGTAGTCCTGGGTGATCGTAGCTTCGGGGGCGTCGATCTCGCCCGTCTTCAGCTCGACCTGGCCGCCCTCGATCTTGATGTAGTACTTCGACTCGCCGTCGGTGGTGGTCACGACGTTCTGGATCTTCGCCGTCTGCGAGCCGGCGGCATTCTTGAACCCCTCGTGGCTGTTCAGGGCGTCCTGCACGGCCGTGGCCCACTCCTCGGAGAGGTACTTCACGCCCACGTCGTTCCTCCTCGCTGCCGGGGGGGCACGCGGCCCCGGTGGAATCCGTGGCGGGAAGTATAGCCAGAGCAGGGCCCGTGGTCTGACGGTCCGTCAGGCCCGCGCGCCGCGACCCGTGGCGCGGGCGCGCCACCGCGCGGCGTAGGCCTCCACGTCGGCCCGCCGCCAGATCCTCCCCGAAGCCAGTCGCTCGACGGGCTCGGGGAACCGCCCGCGGTCGACGTACGTGATCAGACGGCGCTTGTCCCACCCGAGGATCTGCGCCGCCTCGGCAACGCCGACGAGCCGTGGGAGCACCTCGACGGTCAGGACCAGCGGGCCCGCGCGGGCGTCTGTGCGCTCGATCGCCAACCGTCGGATGCGGGCCAGGCAACGGTCGCGGGTCTCGGCCGAAGCCCGCAGCGATGGATCGGTCTCGGCCTGGGCCCGCCAGCGGCCGGAGGGCTCCTCCCACATCGAGACGCGCACCACGCCGGAGTCTGATTCCCCCGCCACCGCCCGCAGTCTACCCGCGACGGCGAATCTCCCGGCGCCAGCACGGTGTGTGCCAGTGGCGGCGGGCGGTGGGGTCGCCGGCGGGGACCACCACCAGGTGCGGCGTTCCCTTCCGGATCGTCTGCTGGCAGCCGGGACAGCGGTAGTCCTTCTCGCCGGCGACGGCCCGGACCTGGACGCCGGGGACCGTCGCCCAGAGCGGGGGCGCCGAGGACGACGGGAGGGGCGCGGGCGGCCCCGGCCGCTCGCGCGCGGAACGGTGCTTACGGGGAGAGACCGACCCCCCCTAGGAGACGACCAGCGTCAGGTGCAGGAAGTCTGGCAAGGAGTCCGATTGCACGTAGTTGGTACCCGCTTCGAGTGGCGGCACCTCGTAAACGATGCTCGCAGGACCGGCGACCTCTTCGCCAACAAAGAGCGCCAGGCTACGATCGACTCTTACGAATCGCTGGCTCCGCGTCGCTGCTTCCCCCGCGTTTCGGTAGATCGATAGATTGACGATCATTCCGTTTCCACTCCGCGTGGCCCGCACGAAGTTCTGGAAGGTGACCTGAAATGGGCTCCCCTGCCTCGCATAGAGGCAATTGGGCTCCAAATGAACCGGACCAGACTCCGGGACCGTAACGACGAATGATGAAGCGGTGGGCCCCCCGGCAGGGCAATCGGGAGGAGTCGGCGCCCCAGATCCGGCGTCAGCACCTACGGTATTGGACGAGGCCGGGAAGAGTGGGATCAGCCGAAACAGGGCAATGGCCAGTAGCAACATCCCAAGCAAGACAACCACCAACGCAGCGACTTGTGGGCGACGAGCCAGCCTTCCGCTAGTCGTCATCGAAGATCTCCTCACCGCTTGGACCTGACCCGCGGACCGCACCAGGTTCTCGTCCGAGCCAGGTGAAATCGAGCCGCAGCGAGCGAGGACGCTCCGCCGAGATGGCCGAGGGTTCGCCGTGGCGACGATTCCTGCCACCCGACTACCGCTCGGCCGCCTGGATGAAGCGCGCCGCCCGGCCGCCCAGGAGCCGGCCGGTCTCGTCCTCCGGCACGCCGCGCACCACGCACGAGTGGTCGCCGCCGGTCACCGCGTGCAGGCGGGCCCACGGCCGGAGCCGCTCGATCAGGGGCCGCAGGGCCGACTCCCGGGCGAACGGGTCTTTCGTCCCCCACAGGAAGAGCATCCGCACCCGGATCCGCTCGAGGTGGTCGGCGCGCAGCTTCTCGGGCTTGCCGGGGGCGTGCAACGGGTAGCCGATGAACACCAGGCCGTCGGTGGGCATGCCGTCGGCCACCAGCATCGAGGCGATCCGCCCGCCGAGCGACTTGCCGCAGGCGAAGTGGAGCTTCCCCGGGAACCGTTCCTGGGTCCAGTCGTTCGCCGCGCGGTACACCTCACGCAGCGAGGCCTCGCCGTCGGGCGCCTTGCGCCCCTCCTCCATGTAGCGGAAGTTGAAGCGGAGCGCGGCCATCCCGGAGACTTCGAGCCCCTCCGCGAACCCGACCATCAGCGGGTGGTCCATGTTCACCCCTGCGCCGTGCGCGACCAGGGCGATGGCGCGCGGGCCCGGCGGCAGGTGCCAGGCGGCCGACACCGGCCCGCGCGGGGTCTCCAGGGTGAAGCGCTCGACGGCCACGAGCGGGGATTATCCCAGCGGAACAGCTCTCCTGGGAGAATCGGCGGGTGAGCGGGTTCCGGGTGGGCACCTCCGGGTTCGCGTATCGCGAGTGGGTTGGCTCGTTCTATCCGGACGGGACGCGCGGCCGCGACATGCTCAGCCGCTACGCGGAGCGCTTCGACACCGTCGAGCTGAACACGACCTTCCACCACACCCCGCCGCCCGAGACGGTGCGGACCTGGCTGGCAGAGGTCCCGGATGGGTTCCGCTTCACGGTGAAGGCGCACCAGCGCGTCACCCACTGGCTCAAGCTGATGAAGCCCGAGGAGTCCGTGCCCGAGACCCTGGCCACTGCCCGGGCCTTCGGGCCGACGCTCGGGGCGGTGCTGTTCCAGGTGCCGCCGCGGTTCCGCTACCGGGAGGAGCGTCTGGCCGCGTTCCTCGACGCATTGCCCGCCGATCTCCGGGCTGCCATGGAGTTCCGCGACCCGACCTGGGAAGCCGGGCGCCCCTTGCTCGCCGAGCGCGGCGTGGCCTGGGTGACGACGGACGCGGACGCACGGCCGGCGGCCGAACTGGCGGCCGAGCCTTTCGCGTACGCCCGCCTGCGCCGGACGGCATACACCGACGACGACCTCAGGGACTGGGCGACCCGCATCCGCGACGCGCTGGCCGCAGGCCGCGACGTGTGGTGCTATCTGAAGCACGAATCGAAGGCGACCGAGTGGGCCCGCCGGCTGCGGGACCTCGTTGGTACAGCTCCTTGACCACCCGACATTCGTTTAGATCCTTGACCACTTCCGGTGGTCACTCCTTCAGTCGTGCCACGACGGCGCGCTCGATCTCCCGGGCATGCTCCTCGTCCACCTTGCGGCCGTACACGTCGCGCACGTAGAACGCGTCGACGACGCGATCGCCGTAGGTCGCAACCTTCGCCAGGTGCACGTCGAGCTCCAGCTCGTGCAGCGCCCGGGTGATCCGATAGAGCAGGCCGACCGCGTCCGGCGCCGAGACCTCGATCACCGAGAACCCCTCGGAGGCCTGGTTGTCGATCGTCACCTCGGTGGCGATCCCGTCGCGACCCACCGGGTAGTGCCGGCGCTTCTCCGCCACGCGGTAGTCGAGCGAGATCCGGCCCTCGAGCGCCCGGCGCAGGTCGCCGCGGAAGCGCCGCCAGCGTTCCTCGTCCACGTCGCCGTGGAACGCCGGCTCGACGACGAACACGTCGAGGGCGATCCCGTCGTCCGTCGTCGAGACCTCGGCCGACAGGATCGACAGGCCCGATAGGGCCAGGGCGCCGGCGATCTTCGAGAGCAGGCCGGGCCGGTCGAGTGCCGCCACGGCCAGGCGGTACGATCGCGTCCCGACCGCCTCCGGCTCCACGCTCGTGCGGAGCTCGACGGCCAGCGGCCGGGGCTCGAGCAACGCGCGGTGACGCTCGAGGAGCGCCTGCCGCTCTGCCTCCCGCCCCGCCACGACCGTCGCCGTGGCCCCGGCCGTCAGCGCGGCCTCGACCCTGGCCACGAGTTCGCGGACCAGCGCCGCACGCCAGGGCGTCCGGGCGTACGGGCCCGTCGCCCACGCGTCGGCCACCGTCAGCAGGTAGAGCAGCGCCAGCCGCCGGGGATCGCCGACCGCGCGGGCCACCTCCGCCACGAGGTCGGGATCCGACAGGTCCCG
>Ga0137369_10003132_pt1 | contig 16934 bp, 11 predicted proteins | sample SagtaG_12_FD_104918 | JGI IMG/M metagenome (GOLD analysis project Ga0137369, IMG submission 104918) | Vadose zone soil microbial communities from Sagehorn Ranch, Mendocino, California, USA - Sage1_L_113_16 metaG | ecosystem: Environmental > Terrestrial > Soil > Vadose zone | place: USA... | reverse complement strand
CCTGATCCGTTTCGCGTCCTACAAAGGGGAGTACCTGATCCACTGCCACAAGCTTGAGCATGAAGACATGGGGATGATGTCGAACTTCGAGGTGGTCTGAGGATCCGAGGAGCAGATCTCGTACGCACGGCCTGCCCGACGCGCTCCCCCTTCTCGGCGGAATGGCGGGGATCGGCCGAAGGTCACGGACTTCACCCCGCGATGACGAGGTCGGCTACGACACGGGACCCGGTTACCTCGCCCCGGTCTCGACGCGCTCGCTGTCGAGGGCGGCCATCTGACGCTCGTCGTAGCGGTCCCCCGCCTACGGTGAGACCGGCAGATGCTGAAAACAGTACGCACGCATACGAATCCGGCGAGGTGGTGAAGTGGCTACTGTCTCGGGCTGACCACCACAGGGCCTCTTACCCGATGAAGGCTCTCGCCGATCTGGCTGCCTCTGACCTGCAGAAACGCCTGAGATCCGTTCCCAGATTGGGCGATTCCGTTCCCGCCACGCGCTAGGGCAAGGCTCTCACCCGCGAGAACGGGATTGTCTGCCACCCCTACTCCAGCACTCCAGCGGGACTTGGCCAAATGGTAGGAGAAAACTCGCACACCGTGGTCGCCTTCTAGGGCCTGAGGGTGAATCGCGGGCCAGAGCCTCCGAAGGCGGGCCCAGGGCCCGGCGCGAAGAACCGTCACCCAGCCCGGCGGTTGCGGGCGCGTGGAATCAGGCGGCCTGGGCCAGGAGGGCCTGTCGCATCCTCTCCCGAGTGAGGCATTGATGAGTCCGGCCAGCCCGACGTTGTCCACCTGCTGGCGAGGTGCCCCCTCGCTGTGCGCCCGGTGGTGCCGGTACAGGGAATCCTCGATGGTGCGGTTCAGCGACTCGGAGTCGGCCCGCATCCGCCGGTAGATCTTGAAGTCCTCGTTGGTCGGCCCGATGGCCCGGACGTGGGCGGTCCTCAGGTAGTCCCGCTTCTTGTCGTCCGCCGTCTGGTACAGGGCGCCTGTGATCTCGCGCTTGCCGGTGCGGAGAGCGATCTCGGCCGGGAGCTTCAACCCGACGTAGGGCCGGTACCGGCGGGGCCCACTCCCGTCGTTCTCCTGGACCCCCTTGTTCTCGTGGACGATGAGCTTAGCCCCATGCAGGGAGCAAGGAGAGGATCCTCGGGGGGACACTGGATCTCCGGCCGACGGGACACGCGCTCGTTCCCATGGCCTCCCCCTTCCCGAGGTGGGTTCCTTTCACATCGGGCTTCTTCCAGAAGCGTGCATGCCCGTCGAGCGCTGACGCTGCGCGGTCCGGCCACGATCGCCGTTGACCCTGGGCCAGGACGGCGCCCGACCCCGATCTCGAGTTGCGCTTCTCCCCACCCTGTGGATAACTTCGTTCGCCGCCGCCGCCACCCGTGCGGCGAGAAGGGGGATGGGCCGAGCCGAACGCAGAATCTCGTGGGCGCGTGCCCGACCGCGGGGCGGGCCCCTTTCCCTGGCAGACAAGGAGTGATCGCATGCGAAGGAAGCTGATGGGCGGACTGCTGTCCGCATTGCTCGCCGCGGGGGTATCGACGTTCGTGGTGACCGGTGGGGCCAGCGCGAGCGGCTTCACCCGCCAGATCGCGGTCTCGGGGACGTCGTCGTTCCACGGGGCCGGGACCGGTTCCGCCGAACTCCAGTGGCCCGAGTTCCCCGGGCAGTCCGAGTCCGACGCCGGACCGGCCCCGTTCGGCGGCGTCATCACGGACCGCAGCCTGTCCGGCCATGCCAGCCGTGGCGTGTCCGTGACCAGCGGCAAGAAGGTCAAGTCGAACCCGAACCTGCTCCGGAGCTTCGCCGGGCTCAACCACCGGCAGCAGCGCCTGGCCAATGGCGGCAACCAGTTCTCGCTGGAGCCGCCGGACCAGGGACTGTGCGTCGCCAACGGCTACGCCCTGGAGACAGTGAACGACGTCCTGCGGGTGTTCGACACCTCGGGGAACGCGCTCACCGGGGTCGTCGACCAGAACACGTTCTACGGGTACCCTGCCCAGTTCAATCGAACGACGGGCGAGCAGGGCCCGTTCGTCACCGACCCGTCCTGCCTGTTCGACGTCCCCACCCAGCGGTGGTTCCACGTCGTGCTGACGCTCGACGTCTTCCCGGACACCGGGGACTTCACCGGAAAGAACCACCTGGACATCGCGGTCAGCCAGACCGCCGACCCCACGGGGGACTGGAACATCTACCGGCTCCCGGTCCAGGACGACGGGAGCGATGGGACACCCGACCACCACTGCGCGCCAGGGCCGGCGCCGGGGCCCGGACACCACGCACCGACGAACCCGGACGCTTGCATCGGGGACTACCCGCACATCGGAGCCGACGCGAACGGCTTCTACGTCACGGCGAACGAGTACGACCTGTTCGGGCCGAGCTACAGGTCGGCCCAGGTGTACGCGTTCTCGAAGGCGGCCCTCGCCTCGGGCGCGGCCACGGTCGCGGTCACGCAGTTCGACACCATTGGGGCTGACAACGGCAACCCCGGCTTCACGCTGTGGCCGTCGCAGTCCCCGGGAGCCGGCTCCTACGAGACCGCCGCCGGTGGCACCGAGTACTTAATGAGCTCGAATGCAGCCGAGGAGGCCAACGGGACCGGCAGCTCGACGGACCTCCTGGTGTGGGCCCTGACCAACACCTCCTCGCTGGACACGAGCCCGGCTCTGTCGCTGTCGCACACGACCCTCACGGTCGGTGAATACGGGATCCCGCCCAAGTCGGACCAGAAGCCGGGCGACTTCCCGCTCGGCCAGTGCATAAACGACACGACGATGCCCACGCCGTTCGGGCCGGGGTGCTGGCAGTTCCTCTTCCTCACCGAGCCGGCCCACGACGAGGTGGAGTCCCACCTGGACTCGAACGACACCCGGATGCAGCAGGTGGACTTCGCCAACGGGAAGCTGTGGGGCGCGCTCGACACGGCCCTCACGGTAGGCGGCACGAACAAGGCCGGGATCGAGTACTTCGTCGTCAAGCCGACGGCGAGCCCGGCAGGCGTCACCGCCACGGTCGGGAAGGAGGGCTACCTGGGGCTCGCCGGCAACAACCTGACGTACCCGGCAATCGGCGTCACGCCGAGCGGTCGCGGCGTCATGGCGTTCACCGTGATCGGGGCCAACAACTACCCGAGCGCCGGGTACGCGTCCATCGACGCGATCAACGGCGCCGGCGACGTGCACGTCGCGGCGGCGGGACTCGGCCCGTCCGACGGGTTCACCAGCTACGAGGCGTTCGTGGGGAACCCGCCGCGGACGCGGTGGGGCGACTACGGCGCCGCCGCGGTGGTCGGCAGCCACGTGTGGATCGCGTCCGAGTACATCGGGCAGACCTGCACGCTGGCCCAGTACGCGAACCCGCCGACGGGCTCAGGCTTCGGCAGCTGCGGGGGAACCCGCACCTCCCTGGGGAACTGGGCAACCCGCATCAGCGAGCTGAGCACGTAGCGACGACAGCTCGCCGCAGTCGGGAGGGACCGGTCCGATCTCGGGCCGGTCCCTTCCATGTCGCTCGTCAACATCGAGGAGAACGGCTACATCTCCCCCTTGGAGGCCTGGGACGAAGGGCGGCCGATCGACCCGACCTGGCTCGTCCGGCCCGCCAACCCCCTGACGGGCCTCATCTCCCACCTCGAGGAGGAGGCCGGGCGGCCGTTCTTCCCGAGCTCGAGGATGAGGGCTAGAGGCTCCGCAACCGAGCCTGCCGCTCTCCGGACTCCATCAGGCCTGCTGGGATTGTGATGGAGTCGACCGAGCGCGCTTCCGGATCGGCACGTCAGTTCGAACGCTTCGGCCGGCGGCGCAGCAGCTGGCGAAGCAGCATGAGGCAACGGAGTCTGGTCCGACTTCCTCTGGGCCACGGACTAGTCAGCATGGAACGGCCGGCGCCGTTCCGCATCTGCGTGGATCACCCATCCGCAGGCGGACGGAGCCAACATACGGAAGGAGCCGGCCATGCCCAGTGTCTCGCACCGCGGGGCCATCCACCTCGGCCTCGATGTTCACAAGGACTCGATCTCCGTGGCGGTCCTCGAACCCGATCGGGAGGCTGCCGAGGTCGACAAGATCTTCCACGACGAGTACTCGGTGCGTCGTCTGATCGCCCGCTTCCCCGAGCCCCGGAACCTCCGGGCGTGCTACGAGGCCGGGCCGACGGGCTACGACCTCCACCGACTTCTTGCGACCATCGGGGTCCCTTGCGACGTGGTGGCTCCCTCCCTCATCCCCAAAGCCCCGGGCGACCGCGTGAAGACCGATCGGAGGGACTGCCGGCGCCTGGCGAGGCTCCACCGGGCCGGTGAACTGGTCGCCATCCGGGTGCCCACCTTGGAAGAGGAGGCCGTTCGGGACCTCTGTCGGGCCCGCGGCGACATGGTGGAGGACCGCACCCGGGCCCGGCATCGCCTGTCCAAGTTCCTCCTCCGCCACGGAAGGATCTACCGGGAAGGCAGGGCCTGGACCATGCGCCACGAGCAGTGGCTCGTGACCCAGCATTCGACGACCGGGCCCTGCAGTCCACCTACGACCACTACCGGGGGGTCCTCCAGGCCCGGGACGCCCCAATCGCCGCCGTGGAGGCGGATCTCGTTCCGTACTTCACCGCCGATCCCTTCGGGGAGCAGGTCCGTCGCCTCGCCGCCTACCGGGGGGTGACCGAGATGGGGGCGCTCCACCTGGCCTCCGAGGTGTGCGACTGGCGACGGTTCGCCCGGGGCAGCCAGTTCATGGGGTTCTGCGGCCTGGTCCCCTCAAAGCACTCGAGCGGCGGCTCGACCCGGAGGGGCCACATCACGAAGGCCGGGAACACCCACCTCCGGGCCCAACTCGTGGAGTCGGCCTGGGCCTACCAGCACCGGCCGGAGCAGGGGCGGGGATCGGCCGCCGCCAGGAGGTCTCCCCCCGGAGGTGGTGGCCCGGGCCTGGACGGCGCAGCTCCGGCTGTGCGGTCGGTTCCGACGCCTGGCCGCCCGGAAGACGTCGAAGAACGTCGTGGTGACCGCCGTGGCCAGGGAGCTCGCCGGGTTCCTGTGGGCGGAGATGACGGCGTAGCATGCACGACCCCTCCCTCCGCCGAGGAAGCATCCATCGTCGCTTGGAGGCCTCAACGTCGTTCGTCCTCGCTTCGCTGCGGGCGCTCCACGTTGACCCCGCCCCGCGCGACGACGGCCTTCGCCACCAAGGAGGGAAGGGGGACAGACGTCGACGGGCACCGGAGCACCGCCGCTGCAGGACTGATCCCCGTGAGGTCTATGCCGTCCGGGTACGACCCGGAGGCGCGTCTAGTCAGGGGCACCTACCTGCGCATCGCCGACTTGCGGTTCCGATCCGCGTACATCAGGGTGGCGTTTCCTCGATCCACGTCGCTCCGGTGCCTGCCGACCTCCCGGGGCCAGAACGGGGCCCACCCCCAAGAGACGTGCCTTCCCTACTCGCCCCGAACGGTCAACTTGACAAGCCGTTCCACATCAGACCTGTGAATCGCGTTGGGGGTCTTTGTGGTTGACCGGTGAGAGGCGTCAGCGGCATGTGCCGACGGCGTAACCAAACCGGCCTTGCCGCGAAACCTGCAGGTCGCGGAGAGGGACGCTGACCAGTGCGGACAGTGTTTTGTCCCAGTCCTACTCCAGCGGGACTTGGCCAGATGGTAGGAGAAAGCCCGCCGGCTTGGTCGCCGTCGGCGCGCTCTCGGGGTTCCGGAGGCGCGGGCTGCCAAGGGCGTGGCCGTCAGGCGCACGACATCGGATCAGGGACGTCCTCATCCACGCCCCGCGGTCGCGGCGCTGGGATCAGGCGGCTCGGGAGAGCGCGGCCCGACGCATCCGCTCCCGAGTGACGGCGTTGATCAGACCGGCCAGCCCGAGCATGTCGACCTGCTGGCGAGCCGCACTGTCGCTGTGCGCTCGGTGGTGGCGGTACAGGGAGTCCTCGATGGTGCGGTTCAGTGACTCGGAGTCTGCCCGCATCCGCCGGTAGATGCCGAAGTCAGGGTTCGTGGGCCCGATGGCCCGGACGTGGGCCGTCCTCAGGTAGTCGCGCTTCTTGTCCTCCGCGGTCTGGTACAGGGCCACGGCGAACTCCCGCCTGCCGGTGCGGAGGGCGACCTCGGGCGGGAGCTTCAGGCCAACGTAGGGCCGGTACCGGTGAGGCCCGGGCCCCTTGTTCTCGTGGACGATGAGCTTCGTGGATTCCAGGGCCTCGAAGTGCCGCTCCCGATCTCCGTGAGGTCAAGGAGCCCCAGCTCCGAGTCCACCTGGTGAATGAGGAGGGCCTCCTCCTCTCCATCGGCGAGCTCCGTCTCCTTGACCTCGACAAGGCCCTCGTCCGCCTCCCGTTGTCCGATGACCCGGCCCCGTATCTTGGGGTTCTTCTTCGCTCTCGTGCGGTTGATGAGGACCGTGCCAGCTCGGTCAGGAGGGCCTGGTTGTGCTCGGAGGTCATGGCCCCGTCGTGGACGTGGAAGTGGGGTCCCGGCAGGAGCGGCCGCAGGACTCGAAGAGTCTCCACGGCGACGTTGGCCTCGTCCGTGGGGGAAACGCCGCTGAGCCGTCTCGAGGCATATGGCCTCACCAACTGCCTCGATCGGTTCATGCGTCCGGCATCGGAAGCCACCGCGGACCGTGCCCATGCGGGGTGGAAGGTTGCCGCCGGCACTGGCGGACGTTCCGGAAGCATCCCGCCGCCCCTGGGCCCGCGTGGCAGGAGGACTACCTGTTCGCTTCGGACCCGATGTGCCGTCGTCTCGAGAAGTGCGAGGTCATGGGCTTCCGAGGATCGAGCGACCACGCTCCGATCCGGGCAACGTTTGGGGTCTGAACCCGATTCAACGGCTCTGGAATCACGAGCGCACCCTGAGGGGTACCTCACCAGCTGCAATCCGTACGGCGTACTCGTGAGGTCCCTTTGGACGAAACCGATGAACAACTCGCATGTCGTCGTGCGATCCGTCACGGCTCACGCTCGGGGACCCCGGGGTTCGATGCGATGACCGCTGAAGTGCGGCGAAGCCGGATACCCTCCAGCTCGCCAGGGACGATCTGCTCGACGATCCATCGTCCCGGCGGCACGTCGAGAGCGATTTCCACGTCGGTGCCCAGGTACATCGGATCGCTCGCCACCATCCTGCCGCTGGGCACCTCGATCGCGCCGATCTCCTCGTAGGGATCGGGGAAGTCGAAGGCCTCGGCGTCGATGGACACACGGACCGCCTCGACCGGGCCCTCGACCGGCGTGACCTCGACGCCGAACGGCCAGTCTCCGCCGGGGATCCAGAAGACCAGGTATCGCGGGTGGATCGCGGTGGCGACCCTGCCACTGGGGTCGAGCCCGTCGGGGAGATCGCCGTCGGCGCCACGAGCCTCGGCCATCGCGTCCGCATCCCCCACCGCGCACCGACCGGAATCCACATCTCCTGTCCCGACGTAGCGCCAGAGTCGTCCTGCCAGAAGATCGGAGCCGTCCGCAACGCGCGCGCGCGCGATCCGGTCGGCGTCCGCCACGGACAGGGGTCCGTCCCACCCTGCTGCCGTGAGGACGCGCCAGGAGCTCTCGCCAGCATCGGCGGGCGGTCGGCCGCTCGACGGGCCGCCTGTGCTCGGCTCTCGGAGCGTCACGCATTCCACGGTGCTCGCCCAGGGTTGGGCGGACCACTCGGCTACCCACCGGAGGACCTGATCGGCGGGCGGGTCCGCCTCGGTGGCGATGAACTCGCCCCCGCCTCTCTCAGCGAGACCGGCGATGAAGTCCCCGCCGGAGGTGATGTTTCCTCCCCAGCCGGGGCCGAGGTACACGACCTCGGTCTTCCCGAACCGCGCGTCGGCGGCCGCCAACAGACCCGGGGCCAGCTCCTCGCTCGAGACGAACAGGTATGGGCTCTCACCGAATGGATGTTCGATGAACGCGAACCGGGTGGGCCACGAAGCGGTGAGCTCGTCGAACGGAACGCGTTCCTCGTCGTCGAGCGGGTCGAAGTGGAGGGCCACGGGATCGAACGCGGCCACCAGGTAGCCCGCCTCGAGGAACAGTCGGATGGCCTCAACCTGCTTGCCGTGCCGAATCCCCACCGCCGCGACGACACGACGTCGCTCCTGCACCGGAATCGACCCCCCGACTCGGCATTGCTTGCCGGCATGATCGCAGGTCTCGGGTGTAACACGCTCGGATTCAGCCGACGAGCCAGGCACCATCGGCTGAGGACTGGCCGGTTAGCCCGGATTAAGGCGGACCGACGCCTCGAGGCCAATCAGTAGTGAATCGTGAACTCTTGGCCCCGACCGTTTGAAGGAGGAAACGTGCCGGCGTGGCCGGTCGCGACTCGGTGGGCCGTCCATGCGCCTGCGGCCGCGTCCAGCACGTCGTCGGCCGTCGCCTTTCCGGCCTGTGGCAGTTCCTCGGGGACCTCGATTCCGACGCTCGCCAGCATCCGTCGCCCGATCCGACGATGCTTCGACACAGGGTGCTCCAGCACTCCAGCGGGGCTGGCAGACTTTCCGGCAGACAATCGCCGAACGGCCGTCAGCCACTGCGCGAGGAGTCTATCGAACGGCGTCCTACGCTTGCTCGGTGAGACGCGGGGCCGAACACCGGCCTTGGGCGGGCCGCTCCTCTTGTCTGCTCGCCGAACCTCTGCGACACTCGGCAGGCGACCCGGGGGGGTGAATCGGCCACTGACCGGTCCCCGTCGAGGTGGCGCGCGCGGCAGGAGACCGGATGCAGGCTCGGCTCGGACACATCCTCATCGTCGACGACGATCCGATCAATCGCGCACTCCTGACGAAGAACCTGGAGCACGACGGCCACCGGGCGACCGCGGTCGACAACGGATTCGCAGCGTTGGCTGCGCTCGAGTCCGATCGACCAGACGTCGTGCTGCTCGACATCGTGATGCCCGGCCTCGACGGCATGGAGGTGCTCGAGCGGCTGAAGGCGGACGCGGACCTCCGCCACATCCCGGTCATCATGATCTCGGGCGTCGACGACGCGGAGAGCATCGTCCGGTGCATCGAGACCGGCGCCGACGACTTCCTCCCCAAGCCGTTCGACCCGGTGATCCTCCGGGCGCGTATCGGGGCCGGACTGAACCGGAAGCGCCTGCGCGACCTCGAGCAGGAACGCGTGCGGAACGTGTTCACGCGGTTCCTGCCCGAGTCGATCGCCGCGGAGATGCTGGCGCGGAGCGACGGCGAGCCGGCCATCCGCGCCGTGCGCCTGTGGGCGACCGTGATGTTCGTCGACCTGCGGGGCTTCACCACCATCGCGGAGACCCAGCCGGTCGAGCAGGTCATCGGCGTGCTCGGCCGGTATCAGGGCATGATGGGCGACGCCGTGCTCGACCACGGGGGGACCCTGGTCGATTACCTCGGCGACGGGTTGATGGCCGTGTTCGGCGCGCCGATCGAGACCATCGACCACGCGGACCGCGCGGTCGACGCCGCCCGCGACATGGCGGGCGACCGGCTGGCGGACTTCAACGTGTGGGTGCGGGCGGAGGGTATCGCCGAGGGCTTCGGGATGGGCATCGGCCTCAACTCGGGTCGGGTGATGTCCGGCACGCTGGGGTCGGACCGCCGCTTCGACTACGCCGTCATCGGCGACACCGTGAACACGGCGGCGCGGATCGAGCAGCTCACGAAGCGGACCGGGCACGCGATCCTCGTCGCCGACCAGACGCGGACGAACATGACGGGCCCGACCGACGGACTGACCTTCGTCGACGAGTTCGAGATCCGGGGGAAGCAGACACGGATCAAGCTGTGGACCGCGGACGCACCGACGGAGGCTGCCTCGTGAGCGACGCGGGTCCCAGGGACGACATTGGGGCGCTCCGCGAACGGGTCGCCGAGCTGGAGGCCAAGGAGGCCGAGCGAATCCGATCCGAGCGGGTCCAGGCCGCCCTGTACCGGATCGCCGAGATGGCCAGCGCCGCGCAGGACATGCAGGAGTTCTACGCGGCGATCCACCGCATCGTCGGCGAGCTCATGTACGCGGACAACCTCTACATCGCCTTGTACGACGAGGATCGCCAGCAGATCAACTTCCCGTATTACGTCGACGAGGTGGATCAGGACCTCCCCGATCCGAACGTGTGGGAGCCGTTCGGGATCGGCAACGCCGCGGGCACGACGGCCTACCTGCTCCGGACGGGGCGTCCGTTGATGCTGACCCTCGGCGATCAGAAGGACCTCGTCGCCCGAGGCGAGCTGCAGATGATCGGCGAGGAATCGGTGGACTGGGTCGGCGCGCCCCTGCAGTCGGAGGGTCGAACCCTCGGGGCGATCGTCGTCCAGAGCTACCGGGAGGAGACTCGCCACACCGAGACGGACAAGGACCTCCTCACGTTCGTCGCACGCCACATCGCGGTCGCGCTCGAGCGCATCCGCCTGATCGACGAGACTCGCCAGCGCAATGCCGAGCTCGCCCTGATCAACGACGTCCAGCGGGGGCTTGCCGAACGGTTGGACATGCAGGGGATGTACGAACTGGTCGGGGACCGGATCCAGGAAATCTTCGGCGCGCAGGTCGTGGACATCGGGATGGTGGATCCGTCGTCAGGACTGATCCACTTCCCGTACGCGATCGAGCGAGGCGTGCGCTTCACCGACGAGCCGATCGAGATCATCGGGTTCCGTCGATTCGCGCTCGAGACGCGCGAACCGATGGTCGTGAACGAGGACCTCGAGGCGAGAAGCAAAGAGCTGGGTCAGCCGTTCGTGCTCGCCGGAGAAACACCGAAGTCGGTCCTGTTCGTACCGCTTGTCGTCGGCGACCGAGCGACCGGCGTGATCTCGCTGCAGAACATCGACCGCGAGCACGCCTTCAGCGATGCGGACGTGCGCCTGCTGACCACCCTTGCCGGCAGCCTGAGCGTCGCGCTGGAGAACGCACGCCTGTTCGACGAGACGCGGCAGCGCAGCGCCGAACTTGCGTTGATCAACGACGTGCAGCGCGGGCTGGCCGAGCGGCTGGACATGCAGTCGATGTACGACCTCGTCGGGGACCGGATCCAGGAGATCTTCGACGCTCAAGTCGTGGACATCGGGATCGTGGACGAGTCGTCCGGCCAGATCCACTTCCCGTACACAATCGAACGCAGCGTCCGGTTCCCCGACGTGCCGATGGGGATCGTGGGGTTCCGCCGGGTCGTGCTCGAAACGCGCGAGCCGTTCGTCGTCAACGAGGACGCGCGGGCGAGGCTGGACGAGGTCGGGCAGCCGGGCGTGCACGTCGGCGAGGCGCCGAAGTCCTTCGTGTTCGTCCCGCTCGTCGTCGGCGACAAGGCGACGGGCGTGATCTCCCTGCAGAACCTCGACCGCGAGCACGCCTTCAGCGAGGCGGACGTGCGCCTGCTGGCCACCCTGGCCGGCAGCCTGAGCGTCGCGCTGGAGAACGCCCGCCTGTTCGAGGAGACGCGCCAGCGCAGCGCGGAGCTCGCCCTCGTCAACGACGTGCAGGCGGGCCTGGCCGAGCGGCTGGACATGCAGTCGATGTACGACCTCGTCGGGGACCGGATCCAGGAGATCTTCGACGCACAGGTCGTGGACATCGCGGTCATCGACCCCTCGTCGGGGCTCGTCCATTTCCCCTACGTGATCGAGCGCGGGGTTCGCCTCGAGGAGGAACCGATCGAGCTCATCGGCCACCGACGCATCGTGGTCGGGACGCGCGAGCCGGTCGTCGTGAACGAGGACCTCGCCGCGAGGAGCCTGGAGGTGGGCCAGCCGCCCGTGCTCTCCGGCGAGATGCCGAAGTCGGCCGTGTTCGTCCCGCTCGTCGTGGGCGACCGGGCGACGGGCCTGATCTCCCTGCAGAACATCGACCGGGAGCACGCCTTCAGCGAAGCCGACGTCCGCCTGCTGACCACGCTCGCCGGGAGCCTGAGCGTCGCGCTCGAGAACGCTCGCCTGTTCGAGGAGACGCGGCGGCGCGCCGGCGAGCTCGCGATGGTCAACAGCGTCGGGCAGGCCCTCGCCGACCAGCTGGATCTCGACGCCCTCATCGAACGGCTCGGCGACCAGCTGCGGGACCTGTTCGGCGCGGACATCGTCTACGTGGCGCTCCACGACAAGGCCACCGACATGATCGAGTTCGCCTACTACATCGAGGACGGCCAGCGCGGCGGATCCGCGCCGCTGAGGTTCGGCGAGGGGCTGACGTCGCGGATCCTGCGGGAGCGCAAGCCCCTGCTCCTGAACCGGACCGAGGCGTTCGAGGAGGTCGGCGTCCAGGCCGTCGGGACCCCCGCGCTGTCGTATCTGGGCGTTCCCATCCCGGTGGAGTCGCGCGCGATCGGTGTGATCAGCGTCCAGAGCACGAAGCAGGCCGGGCGGTTCGGCGAGAGCGAGACGCGCCTGCTGTCGACGATCGCGGCGAACGTCGGCGTGGCGATCGAGAACGCCCGACTCTACCGGGAGACCGGGCGCCGGGCCACCGAGATGGCCGCCCTGGCGGAGCTCGGCCGCGAGGTGGGCGGGATGCTCGACCTCGACGCCGTCCTTGAGCGTATCGCGGAACGGGCACGCGAACTGCTGGAGGCTGACACGAGCGCGGTCTTCCTCGAACAGGCGGACGGCACGACGTTCGTTCCGATCGTCGCGATCGGCGAGCTGGCGGAGCTCATCCAGGGCGATAGGATCCACCTGGGTGAGGGCGTGATCGGGGACCTGGCGAGCCGGGGGGTCGCCGAGTTCGTGAACGACCTCGCGGGCGACCCCCGCGCGATGCAGATCCCGGGTTCGGACGAGGACGACGAGGAACGCCTGATGGCGGCACCGCTCCTCGCCCGGGGTCACGCGATCGGGATGATGGCCGTGTGGCGGGGCGGCTCCACGGAGCCGTTCTCGGACGCCGACCTGAGCTTCCTGGTGGGACTGTCCCAGCAGGCCGCCATCGCGATCGAGAACGCGCGCCTGTTCCGGGAGGCCCAAGACGCCCGCGAGATCGCCGAGCAGGCGAACGCGGCAAAGAGCGCGTTCCTCGCCGCCACCAGCCACGAGATCCGGACGCCGATGAACGCCATCATCGGGATGAGCGGCCTGCTGCTCGAGACCCCGCTCGACGTCGAGCAGCGGGACTACGCGAACACGATCGCGAACAGCGCCGAGGCGCTCCTTTCGATCATCAACGACATCCTCGACTTCTCCAAGATCGAGGCCGGTCGGATGGAGCTCGAACGCGCACCGTTCGACGTCCGCGCGTGCATCGAGTCGGTCGTCGACCTGGTCGGCCCGGTCGCCATGCGGAAGGGCCTCGAGGTCACCTACGGCATCCAGCCGGGGACCCCGGAGACGGCTGTCGGCGACGCGAGCCGCCTTCGCCAGATCCTGCTGAACCTTCTGAATAACGCCGTGAAGTTCACAGAGACGGGCGAGATCGTAGTGACGGCCGGAGCGGAACCCGCGGAGCCACGCGGCACGATCGGCTACCACCTGACCGTCCAGGACACGGGCATCGGTATCCCGCCCGAGCGCGCCGACCGGCTCTTCCAGTCGTTCAGCCAGGGGGACGTCTCGACCAGCCGCCGGTACGGCGGGACCGGGCTCGGGCTGGCCATCAGCAAGCGTCTGGCGGAGCTCATGGGCGGCACCGTCTGGGTTGAGAGCCCCGGCGTGCCCGGCCAGGGCAGCACGTTTCACATCACGATCGAGGCCGGTGCGACCGAGATGACGCCGACCGCACTCCGCCGCGACCGGTCGTTCGACGGGCGCCGGGCCCTCATCGTCGACGACAACGTGACCAACCGCCGCCTGATGACCGAACTGCTCGGGGCATGGGGAGTCCAGACCGTCCTGGCTCCCGGCCCCGACGAGGCGCTGGCAACCCTCGGCGACGGACGGATCGACCTCGCCGTGCTCGACATGCTGATGCCGGGCATGGACGGACTCGACCTCGCCGCGCGGATCCACGAGCGCCTGCCTGGCCTGCCCATCGTCCTGGCATCGTCGGTGGGCCAGCACGACGTCACGGCCGACGCGAGATGGTCGGCGTCCGGCATTGGAGCGGTGGTGCCGAAGCCGATCAAGGCCTCGCCGCTGCATTCCGCGGTGGCGACTGTGCTCGGGGCCGCGCTCGACGACGGCGTCGAGGCAATGACGAGCACGCTGGACCAGGACCTCGCGTCAAGGCACCCGCTCCGGATCCTCCTCGCGGAGGACAATGTCGTGAACCAGAAGCTCGCGATCCGGCTGCTGGAGAAGCTGGGGTACCGGGCGGACGTCGCGGCGAACGGCCTCGAGGCGCTCGAAGCACTCGAACGCCAGAGCTACGACCTGTTGCTCTCGGACGTCCAGATGCCCGAGATGGACGGGCTGGAGGCCACGCGCCGCATCCTCGAGCGCTGGCCGGAGGGCGAGCGCCCGTGGATCGTCGCGATGACGGCCGAAGCGATGAGCGGCGATCGCGAGCGCTGCCTCGCGGCCGGGATGAACGACTATTTGGCCAAGCCGATCCGCGTGGACGAGCTCGTGGCCGCGATCAAGCGGACGCCGCGTCGGGAATCGGGGACGTCCGTTCCGACGCCGACGAATAGCGATAGCCCGATCGACCGGAGGGTCCTGTCGCGACTTGCCGAGGGCACCGGAGGCGACGTGGAGTTCGTCGCCGAGCTGATCGAGCAATTCGTCACCGATGCCCCGGAGCTCGTGGCGGCCGCGCGTGCCGGTCTCGAAGCCGGCGATCCGGTGGAGGTCCGGCGGGCCGCCCACACCCTGAAGTCCAACGCGGCGACGTTCGGCGCTCACGGGCTCGCCGAGCGCAGCCGTGAGCTCGAGGAGGCCGCGAAACGCGGAGCGCTGGACGACGGAGCGGCGCGGGTCGAGGCGGTCAGCCGTGAGCTCGACGTCGTGCGGGAAACCCTCCCGGCGGTGTGGGCCGAGATGAGACCCTGAGACCAAGGCCCTTCTCAGTGGACCTGAGGGGCGTCGAACCGTCCCTCGAGCTCGAGCCGCGCCCTGCGGGCCGCGGCCCGTGACCAGCAGAAACGCCTAGAATCCGTTCCCAGATCGCCGGAATCCGTTCCCAGCGACGCCAGCGTGAGGTCCTGATCAGCTGGAAGGGGATTGTTAGCCGGCCCCACTCCAGCACTCCAGCGGGGCTAGCAAACAATCCGGCAAACAATGCCGCGAAGCCAGATCCTCCGCCGTTCGGGGAGTCTAGCGAATGGCGCCAGCCACCAATCCGGCTGCTCAAGGAGCCTGGACGGGTGCACCGACCACGCCCCATGCTGGAGGCTGCGGGGTGGCCCGCGAGCGCGTGGCCCTCAGGCCACGGCCTTCAGACCTTCGCGGGCCCGGCACCGGGCGAGAGTGATCGCGTTCACCAGCCGGCGTAGCCGAGGAGGTCCACCATCTGCCGCCGCCATCCCCTGGCCGCGGCTCCCCCGACTCCTTGACGTCCTTCCAGGAGAGCCACCCGTCATCGGCGGCGAGGGGCACGCTCTCGGTATTGTCGTCAGGCAAGGTCAGCTGGAGGTCGTCGAGGTCGACGGTCTTCGGGACGTATGCCAGCTTCTTGCGACCGTCCTTGCCCTCGGGGTTCGCCTTGGCATGCGCCGATGTCGACGAGCGGCTCGTCATCGGGCACTGGGAGGGCGACCTCATCGTGAGGCGGCGCGGCCTCTCCCACATCGGCACGCTCGTGGAGCGACACAGCCGCTACGTGGTGCTGCTCCACCCGAGCTCCCGGACCGACCACGTCATCGAGATTCTCACGGCCGCGGTGGCCGAGCTCCCGGAGGAGCCGCAGGGCACCCTCACGTGGGAGCAGGGCAACGAGATGACCAAGCACGCCCTGTTCACCCGGAGCACCGGGATTCCGGTCTACTTCTGCGAGCCTCGATCGCCGTGGCAGCGGGGCTCCAACGAGAACACCAACGGCCTCCTGCGACAGTACTTCCCGAAGAGCACCGACCTGTCCATCAACACCGCCGCCGACCTGGCGAGCGTCGCTCGTGAGCTGAACAGCCGCCGTCGCAGAGTCCTCGAATGGAGGACTCCCACCGAGGTTCTGACCAGCCGCGTTGGGATGACTGCTTGAGACCACCGTCGCTGAGGGGTCAGTTTTCACGCGCCGCCGACACCCCACACCCCCACCCGCCGATGAAAATGGCTGAGACGATTCGAGCCGTCGTCGCGCCCTTCTGGGCCGCTGGTCGCGCTGCCGGGTGGCCAGCCTGTTGAATAGTGACTGTGCTAGCGCATCTCCTTGTCTCTCCGGTCAGCTTTGAGGCCGCCTTCAGTTGCAGGGGGCTGCCGTGCAGTCTATGAGGTAGCCGGAGACCCCAAACGAGGCCTGTCCTATGCCGACGGTGTTGCCGCGGAGCACCCCGACAACGAACTCCTGGTCGGCGTAGATCACCGTGTTCTGCGAGAACGCGAAGGCATCGCGGTCCTGAACGGGCCCGGTGAAGGTAGGGACGAAATCGTAGTCGGCGCCACCACCGGCAAGGCGGGTGCTCAGGAAAGCCTCGTAGGGCTTCTCTCCGGTGGGAAGGAGGACCCCGCCGGACACGTAGGTGATCACCAGACGCTTGCCCTCGGGGATGTCGAACGTGGCCTGCGCGAGGGAGGGGTCTGAGTCGGAAAAGAGCACAACCCTATGGGCCGCGAACGCCATCCTCCCCGGGTCGTCGGCGCTCGTGATGGCCACCGGGGTGGAGGAGTCCACGGTCACCACCCCGGCCACGTGGAGGTTGCCCCCCGCATCGACGGTGGCCTTGTTGGTCCCCCCGGGGTCGGTGATGATCGCGCCGACCACCTGCGCGGCCTGCGCCCCCACCGGCACCAGGACGACCGCCAGGAGTATGGCGACCACCATGGCGGTGGTCTGGCGGGTGCTGAACGTTGGACCTGGGAGAAGCGGGTCACTGGTGCGTGCCCGGCGACGCTTGAAACGGTTCATGGCATCTCCCTTTCCTGGCTGGATTCT
>Ga0137369_10003128_pt1 | contig 16948 bp, 16 predicted proteins | sample SagtaG_12_FD_104918 | JGI IMG/M metagenome (GOLD analysis project Ga0137369, IMG submission 104918) | Vadose zone soil microbial communities from Sagehorn Ranch, Mendocino, California, USA - Sage1_L_113_16 metaG | ecosystem: Environmental > Terrestrial > Soil > Vadose zone | place: USA... | reverse complement strand
GGTGACGTCGAAGCTCGAGCGGCGGCGGCCGCCGCGGAGGTCGCGCGCGAAGGCAACCGCATCCAGCAGGATCGTCCGCAGCTCCGCCGCGGGCAGGGCGGCGAGCTTCGCGGGCACGGGTTCGTCCGGCGAGTAGACGACGCCGTTCGGGACGAGCTCCTCGAACCTGCGACGCGCGGCCTCCACGTCGACGGGAAAGATCGCGGTCAGGAGGTGCGGGCTCGCGTAGCCGAGGAGCTCGCCACGGCCGGCTGCGAGCAGCGCCTCCTCCCCGTTCGCGCACTCGCGCCCCAGTACCTCGGAGATCAGCCCGCCGCTGACGCGCTGGAGCCAGTCGGCGGTCACGCGCGGCGATTCGCCCGCCGGCTCGAACCAGACCAGGCGGTCCGGGCCGATCCAGGCCGCGGCGCCCACGCGCCCGAGCCGCCGTGCCGTCCGCTCGGCGAGCTGGGACAGCCGCCAGCGGTTGCGCTCCTCCCTGGTACGCGCGTCGAGACGTTCCGGGCCGCCCGCCGAAACGACGCGCGCCGAGCCGATCCGCACCGGCGTGCGGACATGGCCGAGCCGCCGCAGCCACTCCAGGGTGAGCAGCGCGGTGCCGGGCTCTCCGTGAGCGCGTGCCGCCCGGCCGACCCGCGTCAGCGCGGCGGCGCAGACAGCGGCGACCAGCCCTACCGCTCCGAGCCGGGCCGTCTCGCCGTCGGCCACGAGGCCGACCGCGGCAAAGCCGGCGAGGCAGAGCGCACCGGTGGCGAGGACGGAGCCGTAGGCGCGCTCCGCGAACGCCTGGATCTGCGCCCGGGCGAGCAGCGAGCGGGCCACGAAGAAGCCCAGGAGCGCGACAGCCAGCCCGCCGACGTCCCGGCCGTAATAACCCATGGCGATCCCTGCTGCGACGGCCCAGAAGACGAGCGCCAGCAGCCAGGCGAGCTCCAGCGTGTGCCGCTCGAAGCGCTTGCGCAGGTTCGTGAACAACCGGAGCTCGAGCCGCTTGAGGTCGAAATAGAGGAGCCGCGCCCACTCCGCGCCGGCCCGAATCGTCGGCATCGCGAGGAAGAGGACGACCAGCGCCCTCGAGTCGGTCTTCGCGCCGAGGAGGAGGGCGAGTACGGCCAGCGCGTCGAGCGCCATCACCGCGTGCGAACCGCCGGCGGTCAGGAACTCGCGTACTGCCCCACGCAGCGATCTGCGCATCGCCTCGAACCCCGCCTCGCGCAGCGGAGCGAAGCCGAGGAAGTGGTAGACCCGGCGGGTGTAGAGCCACGTCAGACCGGTCACGACCACCGTCGTCAGCACCGAACCGGCCACGACGCTCCAGACGCCGACGAGCGGCCAGAGAGCGAGGATCGCCGCCAGCCCGAGGAACTCCGGCGCGAGCGTGGCGGCGAGCGGCTTGTACACGCGCCGGATCGCGTAGACGCCCGAGTGGTAGCACCGAACCGGCAGATCGAGCGCGAGCCGCAGCAGGAGCGCGGCGATGAACGCGTCCGCCACGCCGAAGCTGCCGTCGCTCGCGCGCCAGACCGTCCAGCCGACCGCCGCGGCGAACACCACCGCGGAGAGCAAGAGCGCCAGCGTCAGCCACCCGGCGATCGCGGGCTCGATGCGGTGTGGCTTGCCCGAACGGTGGAGGTCGCGAACCTGGCCGCGCAGTGCCTCGAGCGCGCCCCACCAGAAGGCCGCCACGAACGCGGTCGCCGTCGTCGCGACGATGACGAGCCGGAAGTTCCCCCAGGCGAGGTGACGGAACAGGAAGAGCACCGAGACCGCGTGCAGCGCGGACTCGTTCAGGTAGCTGAGGAAGAAGTAGCGAAGGCGGTAGGCCGAATAGCGCCAGAGCCGATCCCCGAGCAGGCCCTCCTCGAGGACGACGACGCGGCGCTCGCGCGCGGCCTGCTTGCGCAGCCAGCTGTCGAGCGCCGTCTCGCCCGCCGTCATACGCGCGCCCTCGGCCGCCGGTTCCGGGCGGCGACGAGCGAGACGAGCCCCCAGTCTCGCCGCAGCTTCCGGTACGGGATCTCGCGGAACCCGCGCGCGTCGCGCCGGCCGGTCAGCGCCTTGACCACGATCCGGGCGATCCAATAGTCGAGCTGCTCGAGCTGCCGGCGGTCGGTGACGACGCGCCGAAGGGCGATCGCCGACCTCTGCTGCGTCAGCGCGCTGCGTGGGTCGAGCGCACGGCCGACGACGGAGCAGACCGCACGGCCGGCCTGCTCCCGCCCGGCACCGCGCAGCGTCCGAGCAGTGACGGACGTCCTCCGGTCGAGCTCTCGGAGAAGCGAACGCACCTTCTTGTCGTCGAGCCCGATCGTGCCGTCCGCCGAGATGCTCGTGCCCAGAAACGGGACGGACGACGCGCCCTTCGCGTCCTGCCACTCGGCGGAGGCACGGCCGGCGGTCGTCAGGTACAGCGTCCGGCGCTTCGTCGCGTTCACGGTCAGCCAAAGCGAGTCGAGGATCCGGTCGATCACGGACTCGGCGTCCCTCGCGACAGCAGGGTCCGGATGCGCGAAGAGGAAGTCGTCGCCGTAGCGTGCGTAGAAGCCGCCGGGAATCGTCTCCAGCTCCCGGTCCAGCTCGCTCAGATAGAGGTTCGCGATGATCGCGGCGATCGGCTGGCCCATCGGCAGGCCCTTGACGCGGCAGACGATCCCGCCCTCCGGGACGCGCATCTCGACGCGGATCACCTGCTCGAGGAGCGGCGGCAGCGGAGCGCCGAGCTCCGCCGCGAGCATCGGCCATAACGGCGAGTCGCGGCCGATCGGAATCGAGTCGGTGTACGAGTCGACGTCGCGCCGGAGCACGTAGACGCCGCGGGACTTCGGGTCTGTGTGCCTTCCTCGCTCGGCGCGCAAGTACCTCCCCAGCTCGGCGATCGGGTTCAGCCAGGAGAGGCCTTTCCGGTACGAGAAGACACGGCGCGACAGGCGCGGCGAGACCGTGTCCTGGACGATGTCGGACACGACTCCGTGGACGATCAGGTCGGTGATGCGGCAGGCGAACACCTCACGCGTCTTGTGCCGGGCGCGAATCGTCCGCAGCTCGCCCGGCTCGAGCTCGTACCGCCCCTCGCCCACCTCTCGCGCAAGGAGGCGGGCGACCTTGCCGCGGTTCATCACGATCGAGGGGAGCGAGACGTCGCTCTGCCGCATCTCGTAGAGGCGGCTCGTGAGCAGGTAGCGCTGGTGAAGCCGCTCGATCTGCCGCTCGTACCTGCGTCTGTCGCCAGCGCCGCCTGGATGTCCACCGCGCACCGAAGCTAGCGCAGCGCAGACGAGATGCCTAGGTGATTTCGACAGCCGCGGGAAAGGCGCAGAGGGCCGGGCGAGTTGTTTGTTTCTTGATTGAGTGAGTCAGCTCAAGGAGAAGCGAGTCCGTTGAGTCTGAATTCTCAAATCGGGCGGGAGAAGACCGCAGTCTCTGTTCCCGCCACGCACAACGCTGCACATCTCTGTGCAGGAGTCGCCCGACCCTCTCGTTCGCGCCATGTCGAGGACGGTAACAGCGCCGCGCCGATTCGCCTAGCCGGTCACGAGCCCTTCAAGAGGCGGTAGCCGTCCCGCAGGAAAGGTGTGCGCTCGATCACCGAGCGCACGTCCTCGGGCACGACCGGGCCCTCCTCGGTGACGATCTCGTCGATGAGCTCGGGCGCGGTCGTGTCCCGTAGTTCAGGCTCGTCCTCGACCGCGGGGGGAGGGATGGGCGCGAGCTTCAACAGCTCGCACGCTACGACCATCCGGACTCCGATCCGCCGCGCGGTCTCCGCCAGCGGAGCCGTCCCGACCTTGTTCTTGACCGACCCGTCTTGGTAAATCGTGTCCGCGCCGACGAGCACGAGTGAGGTGCCCTCGAGCGCTCGGATCAGATCGTCACCCTCGACGACCTCGGCATGGAGACCCTCGCTGCGCAGGTCCTCCGCTAGCCGAAGCCCTTCTTCGAACGGCGCCGAGGTCGTACAGAAGACGTGCGCCGGCGGGGTGTGGACGACGGCCTCGCGAACCGTGGCCGAGGCGGAGTGCGTGAGCACCATTGCGTCTCGGAGCGAGGGGGCAAGGTGGATTGCGATCGAGGCGGCCGCACGCTCGCGGCTCGCGATCAGCCCGTCCCCTTCTTCGGACACCAGCCGTTGAAGCTCGTCCGGCGGCAGATGAGAGGCCGTATGAGCTGCGGCCACCAAGCGGCCGACCGCGTGCGTGATCGCCCCCATGGCGGGCCGGGCTCTGGCCAGCTCACGGCCGGCGTCGAGCAGCCTGTTCAGGAGTTCGTCAGTCGAGGAGGCCGGCTCGACCGCCACCTCGAGAAGGGCCTCGACCGCCTGACGGGCCATCCAGCTTCCTCCGTGGGTGCGGTCGGAGCGCAGCTCTTCGACCGTCTCTGCGAGCGCGGCCACGGAACGATTCTTACAGGCTAGGCCCAGACGATTCGGACGTTCGGCTCCTGCCGCAGCCGCATGCAGTCGTGGGAACCCGATACGACAGCCGGGTGTAAGGAAGGAGGGATGCGTGTCCTCGGATCACGTTTCGGCCCGTTGGTGGTCGCGTTCTCCGTCGTAGCGACGGCGACGGCCCCGACTGCGCGCTCGGCCCTGTTCTTCCTCTTCAGCCCGACAAACGCCCATCCAGGCGAGAAGGTCGTCGTGCGCACCGGCGGCACCCCGCAGGGCTTCAGGCTTGGCGACCGGGTCAGGGGCAGTCAGCAGCCGATCCGGCTGCTCCGCGTGGAGACCGGCGGGTCTCGGTCTGCCTGGCCGATCGCTGTGGGATGGGCGGCTGCGATCTTCGTGGTCGTGATCGGCGCGGCGATCTTCCTCGGGCGGCGGCGTTTGCTCGCCCAACGCCGGACGCTAATGCGCGGCCCGCTTTCGTCCGATACTTGAGAGACCCGCGGCACGAAAGAGCCCTTGACCTCGAAACCTCCCCACAACGCTGACCTCGTCGCCGTTTCCGGCCCCGGCCGTTTCGCGGTGCGTGTCCAGCTCGACGACCCGACCCGCGTCGAGGCGCTCCGGGATTACTTCCTGCGCCTGGGCGCGAAAGCGGCCGTCAACGCCGATCGGACGCTCGACATTCAGTTCCGGGACGACGACGACGCGAATGTCAACGCCTATCTCAGGAGCTGGACCACGACGAACCGGCTCGGCGCGAGGACGATCGCGGCGGGCGCGTCGGACGTGGCTCCGGCCACCCCCGAGGTCGTGCCGCGTGGCTCCACTCCTTCCGATCCGCCGGTGCGACTCGGCGACCTCATGGTGAGCAAGGGCTTCATCGACGCCGATCAGCTCGCCGAGGCGCTGGTCGAGAGCCGCGAGACCGGAGAGCTCGTCGGCCGCGTGCTCCTGCGACGCCGCTGGGTGTACGAGGACGAGCTCGCCCGCGCGCTCGCCGAGCAGTGGAAGCTCCCGTACGTTCGACTTTCCTCGGTCGGTGTCGATCATCAGGTCATGCGCTTGCTCCCGAGCGCGATCGGGAGCCGCTTCGCCGCGGTGCCTGTGCGCTTCGCGGAGCAAAGCATTCTGGTCGCCTTCGCCGACCCGTCCGATCCAGGAGCCTTGGCAGCCGTGCGCGAGTTCCTGCCGTCGATCAAGCTGGCGGTTGCCGAGTTCTCGGACATTCGGACGCTCTGGCGCAGCGTCGCCGCCTAAGAACTCGTAATCCTTCCCAGGCAGCCCATGCCTGAGACGTCGAAGACCTGGCACTACGGCCTCGTTGCGAAGTGGTGGGCCGAGTTCAACCAAGGTGGGCCCGAGATCCCGTACTTCCAAAAGCACGTCGAGCGCGGTCAGCCCGCGCTGGACGTCGCGTGCGGCGCGGGCCGGTTGCTCATCCCGTACCTCCGCACCGGGCTCGACGTCGACGGCTGCGACGTCTCCCAGGACATGATCGCGCTCTGCCGCGAGCGGGCCGAGCGCGAGGGGCTAGCGCCGACGCTCTTCGTGCAGCCGATGCACGAGCTCGACCCGCCGCGCACCTACACGACGATCTTCGTCTGCGGCGGGTTTGGGCTCGGGAGCACCCGCGAGCAGGACGCCAAGGCCCTGGCTCGCTTCTACGAGAACCTCGAGCCGGGCGGCACGCTCGTCCTCGACAACGAGAACCCGTATTCCGGCGGCCTGCCGTGGCGGTACTGGCTCAAGGACGAGCGCGCGGCGATGTCGCGAGCGCGGGAGCCGCTCGAGGCGGCCGAGCGAAGGCGTGGATCGGACGGAGCGGACTATGCGCTGCAGTCGAGGGTGGTCGATTTCGATCCGCTCGAGCAGCGCGTCACGTACGAGATGCGCGCGGGCATGTGGCGCGACGGCGAGCTCGTTCGCGAGGAGGAGCACACGCTGCACATCAACCTCTACTTCAAGAACGAGCTGCAGCTGCTCCTCGAACGCGCCGGCTTCACGGACATCGTCGTCCACGGCGACTACCGCGAGGAAGCCCCGACGAAGGACACCGATTTCGTCGTGTTCGTCGCGAAGAGATCTTAGAGCGAGGACGCACGCTGGAACCCGTCAGCGGCGGTAACGTAAAGAGGTCGTGATTCGTGCACTAACGGTTGGCGCTGCGCTGGTATCGACGCTGGCAACCGCCTCTTCGGCTCAGGCGTCGGCGCCGAACTACATCCTCGTAAGTGGCCCGGGTCTGGTGCGGCCGGTCCTCCTGAAGGTGCTGACGATCTTCAAGCGACACGGCATCCCGATTCGCCTCTAACGATTGCGCAAGACCGGTGGACTAAGCGAGCCCTCGCGCAGCCCAGGCCCGGACGCTCACCACGAACGGTGGTGCCGGGAGCATGTCGCGGCAGAGTTCGCGCAGCCGGGCTTGCCGCGTCTCGTCGAGGCCAGCCGCGTAAACGCCAGCAGGGCCTACACCGAGCGTGAACGGCTTCCACCACTCCTCGAAGCTCGGATGCTCGACGTCGACCGAGAGAGCGCTTTCCTCGACTTCGTGCAACCCGGCTGCCTGGAAGAGCTGCGCGAGGTGCCCTTCGTGAGCGCCCGCAAGCTCCGACTCATCCTCGACGTCAGGATCCAGCTCCCGCGCCGCCTCCCAAAACAGGCTGAGCGGCCCCTGGCAGCCAGCGTGATCCCAAACGCAGGCCGCCACGACACCGTGCTTACGCATCACGCGCGCCATTTCGCGAAGCCCCCCGACGGGATCTGCCATGAAGTGAACGACGAGCTGTGCCAACGCCGCGTCGAACGCCTGATCTCCAAACGGGAGCTGCTCCGCCGCGGCGCGTCGCACGCTGACCCCGGGGTGGAGCTCTCGAGCTGCTGCAACGAAAGGCTCCGAAGGATCGACGGCCGCAACGGCGGCCGGTCCCAACCGCCTGACCAGCTCTGCCGTGAGTGCGCCGGGGCCGCAGCCGACATCGAGAACTCGCTGACCAGCGGCGACCGCCGCGAAATCGGCGAGCTGGGGGGCAAGCGGCACCGAATACCTGCCCATGAATCGGTCGTAGGCATCGGCGCCGACGGCGAAGCTCACTAGCGGAATCTACGCTCGCAGCGCCTGCCCAGACCGGCCGCACGGCTTGGTCGAGCCTACGGTGGAGGCGGCGGGAATCGAACCGCGCGGAAGATCCCCCGTCCATGGCCCTGAGCCGGCGATCGGACGCCCGGACGACGAGCGTGCGGCTAGAACGCGAACAGGTCGAGCAGGTCGCTGATGTCGGTGCGTCCGTCGCGCGGCGGCGCCGGCGCGCCGTTCGCCTGGTAGTTCGACCCCGTCGGGGTCGACGAGTCGAAGACGTGGTTCCGTGACCTGAGCGTCGGCAGGCCGTGCAACGCCTCTATCAGCTTGAGCGTCGAGCTGTGTTCGGCCGGTAGACGCGACGTCACCGGTCCCTTCTTCGCGTACGGCGAGACGACCCACAACGGGACACGCACGCCGAGGCCGTAGGCGTCCACTTGGAGCGGCGCCACGTGATCGAAGTAGCCGCCGTGCTCGTCGTACGTGAGCAGGTACGCCGACCTGCTCCAGAGCGGCGACTCGCGGACGGCGGTGATCAGCTCCTGCTGCAGGCCCATCCCCACCGAGACGTCCGCGGGCGGATGCTCGTCCTTCTCGTGGGCGAAGCTCGAGATCAGCCATGACACCTGCGGAAGGCGACCCGCGCGTGCGTCGTTCAGGAACGAGCCCTTGCTGCCGAGCGTGCGCTGGTCGTGCGCGAAGTTCTTCCAGAACACGAACACGTTGTCGGTGTTGCCGAACGGGACGGAGTCCCAGTTCATGTTGTAGACGCCCCAGGTGACTCCGGCCGCGTCGAGCAGGTCGAGGATGATCGGGTAGTCGAAGACTCCATAGCCCCAGACGCCGTTCGTGGTGATCCCGCCCGAGGTGCCGGCCGCGAAGTAGAACCGATTCGGCCACGTCGGCCCGAGCAGCGAGCAGAAGTAGTTCGCGCACAGCGCCGAGTTGTCGAACAGGCTGTAGTAGAACGGCAGCTCGCGGGCCGTGTAGTAGCCGATGGCCGCGTCGCCGTCGCCGATGCTGTCCTGTGAGGACTGCCAGAACCCGTCCATCTTCCCGCCGTCGTACTGCCGGTGGACCGCGTTCCACCCGTGCGGCGGATCCGGAGTGGTCAGGCTCGTGAACTCGAACGGGAAGTGCTTGCCGCCGGCGGAGTCAGGTTGAAAGTACCCGGCCGGTGGGCCGAATCCCTTTGCCTGCACCTGCGGCGCGTAGCCGTAGTAGTGATCGAACGAGCGGTTCTCCTGACAAGCGATCACCAGGTGCTCGATCGGCGTACGCACCTTCGCCACGCGGCGCGCCCGGGCCGCCGCCGGCGCCGTCCGCCATAGCGTCCCTCCGAGCAGCGTCATGCCCGCTGCCCCCGCGCGCTTGAGGAATGACTGTCTGGTTAGAGGATGGACAGAGACGTCATTCCCGGTCATGAGGCCTCCAGTCAGATGTGGGACGGCAGGCAGCGACCCTACGCCCGCGAGCGAGTGGCTTCAAGCGCGAGATGCAGCCGAGCGCGCGAGCTGACTCCGCATGCGACGACGCCGAAGGCGAGGAGTCGCGCGGCGTAGCGGGAATCGAACCCGCGCAGATTCCCAAGCCGGAGGCCGCAACCCGCTTCTCTGTGTCGTCGGCGGCGAAGCACGACGTCGGCGCCTGATCCCTCATCCGAGGGTTTGACGCGTGGCTCCCCCCAAGAGGGGATGAGATCCTTGCGGATGTCGTGCTTCTTGAGACCACGCTCATTTCGCGAGCGGCGGTGTTGTAACTGCGGATGAAGGGGTGCGGCCTTGAACAGGATGTTGATGAAGGCCTTCGCTGTCGGTGCCTGCGTGATGGCGTTCGCGGCGACTACGGCGACGACCGCCGTCGCTGACGATGGAACGGCCGATGATGATCCACAGCTTCTCGATGTCTCCAAGCAGGTGGCGGGGATCCAGAAAAAGATGAGCGACCTGCTTGCTCACGGGCAGTGGGCGAGGGCCGGAAAGCTTCTTTCGGGCGCCGACTGCGGGTACGGCGACCCCTCCCCATTCTTTGCCGTCTGGGGTGATACCGCCAGCTATGCGCTGGCTCCCGAGGGCGATCTCTCGGCGACCGACGGCTGGACGCTGAACAAGCAGGCGACCGTTGTGGGAGCGGCTGATCCGTTCAGCGGCGCTGCGCAGTCGCTTCAGTTGGTCAAGGGTGCGGAGGCAGCGACGCCTGCCATGTGCGTGAATCTTGACAACCCGACGATCCGTTTCTTCGTCAGGGATATCGGTGGCAACGAAAAGTCCCGCCTCAAGGTCGACGTGCTCTACGAGGACTTCGGCGGCCACGTTAAGCACCTGACGATTGCGAAGCTGAAGGCCGGGAACGAATGGCAGCCCTCGGTGATCCTGCCGATCTACATGAACATGCTCGCGCTCGCGGCTCCGAATGGGCTGACCGCCGTTGCGTTCCGCTTCAAGGCCGAAGGGCTCCAGAAGGATGAGGCGCTCTCGATCTCGAGCATCTACGTTGATCCGTTCAGCAGCCGGTAGCAGCTCGCACGCGATGGACATCGGAGCGGGAAGGGCGGGCCAAACCCGCTCCTTCCCTTGATCGCGTCGTTTCACCTGGCGGCGAAAGCTGCCGATACCGATCGTCGTGAGCACCTCATCCGCGGCAGTTGATCTCCAGACAGAACTGGTGGCGGCCTCGCGCGAGCGTGTCGCTGCGCGGTTGTCTCAGCGCGAGCTTCTGACCCACGGCTCGAGCGCCTTCTTGTTCGTGATTGTCGCGGCCAACCTTGCCGTGCATGACGTGCCGTCAGGCGCTGGTCCATGGCTCTTGGCGCCCCTGTTCGTCGCCGCCGTTGCACTCGCCTCGCGTGTCGAGCTGGAAGTCGGAAGCGGGTTCGCGTCGCCGGTCGAGCTGGTCGTGATCCCGATGCTGTTCGCCCTGCGGCCCGGACAGGTTCCCGCTGCGGTAGCGCTCGGCCTCGTGCTCGGGCAGCTCCCGAGTTACGTCCGGGGAAGAGTGCCGACGCAACGAATAATCGTCGCGATCGGGAATGCGTCCTACACGCTCGCCCCGGCGTTCGTCTTCGTGTTGTTCTACGACCGGAGCGGAGGCGCCGGCGAGTGGGCAGCTGTTACGGCCGTCGCCGTCTGCGCGCAGTTCATCGGCGACGGTTTGATCTCCACCGTCCGTGAGTACTTCGCCGTCGGCGTCGATCCCCGGTCACTCGTTCAGCCGCTCGGGTGGATCTTCTTCGTCGACGCATGTCTTGCACCTGTCGGATTCGCGGCAAGCCTCGCGGGATCGGTGTGGACGCCGGCCTACCTCCTGCCGGTTCCACTCCTTCTGCTGACGCGACTCTTCGCACACGAGCGATCTGACCGGGTTAGTCACGCTCTCGAGCTCTCGACGGCCTACCGCGGCACGGCCCTCCTGCTGGGGGATGTCGTCGAAGCGGACGACGCGTACACCGGAGCGCACAGCCGCAATGTCGTCGATCTTGCCGTCGCCGTCGCCGATCGCCTCGGTCTCGACGCTCGATCACGCCACCTGGCCGAGCTGACGGCCCTCCTCCACGACGTCGGCAAGATCAAGATCCCGAAAGCGGTTATCAACAAGGAGGGGCCGCTGACCGCTGAGGAGTGGGCGATCATCGAGATGCATACGATCGAAGGCGAGCAGCTCCTGTCCCAGGTCGGTGGTTTTCTCACGGAGGTCGGGCACATTGTCCGCTTCTGCCACGAACGCTACGACGGGCGCGGCTACCCTGACGGCCTCGCCGGCGAAGAGATTCCGATCGTCGCGCGCATCGTTTGCTGCTGCGACGCCTTCAACGCGATGACCACGACGCGCTCGTACCGCGCGGCGATGTCGTCGGAGGAGGCGCGGGAAGAACTCGTGCGAAACCGCGGCACTCAGTTCGATCCCGATGTCGTCGACGCGATGCTTGCTGTAACGACGGCGTAGGCGCAACGCGTTCCGAATCACAAGCCGCGGCGTCCCGATCTCAGATCGGCGTGGAGTTCAACGTCGCGACCGTCGATGTCTACGAGGCGGTTAAAGTGGAGGCCGCGGGAATCGAACCCGCGCAGGTTTCCCCGGCGAATTTATCCGGTCGAACACGTGCTCGCGGCTAGGCCCAAGGGAGGCGGTCCCAGTACGAGGGCCGCTCCCGCCGTGACGGCTGGAACCGCACGTACGCCTGCTTCGGGTCGGACGTCTCCTCCTCCGCGCTCGCGCCGTAGCGCGCCGCGAGCTCCGACACCGGGTAGAGCAGCTGCTGGTCCTCCGACCGCGCACCGGCCATCAGGATCACGCATGGCCCGTCGCCGGCACCCACGAAGATGTGCTCGGTCCCGGCGGGACTGTGGAAGAAGTCCCACGGCCGGAGGAGCCGCTCCACACCCTCGACGAGCAGCCTGCACTCCCCGGACAGCACGAGGAACGCCTCCTGCGCCGACTCGGAGTGGTAGAGGCCGTTCGGCTCGCCCGGCTCCAGGACGTGGAGTCTGATGCCGAGCTGCCGGAACCAGAACTCCTGGCTCTCGAAGGCGCACTCCGAGCCGGACGGCTTCTTTCCGCCGTTCTCCGACGTCAACCACTGGGCGTCCCGGACGTTCACGACGAACCAGCCGTCGCCGGCGGGTGCGAGGCCTGAGCCAGAGTCGTCGAGCGGCGCCTCGGGCACGGCGCGAGTCTACCGGCGCCCTTCGGGCCTGTGCCGCCCCCGCTCTTGCCCTTGCCGGCAACCTGCAAGGTCTGGGGCGAGTAGCTGCGACAACGATTCCGATCGTGCCCGTTCGGCCCAATCGTTCCGATCGAAGAAGTGCCCTGAGCGGGGGGAAGTGGAGCCGGCGGGAATTGAACCCGCGCAAGATTCCAACCGACATCCAAGACGATCCGGCGTGAGCACCCTCCACCAGGGCGACCCATGCACACTGTTGGCATGTTGCTCGGCGAGTGGCGCGCTTGGTGGAAGGCATCCGGAGAGCAGCAACTCAGAGACCTTCTTCGTGAGAACTGGGATCCGTTCGCAGATGCCAACTTCCGTCTCGCTGCCGACGATCAACTCCTCCGCCTCACTCGCCGCCTACACGAGGGGGCGACGCTTGTCGACGTTCAAGTGTTCTTGCACGAGCTTCGGAGAACGCAATGGCCCGAGCGGATGGGACGGAAGTGGACGAGCCGCGACCGCGCAGTCGCCAGAAGGTTGTCGCTTGGTACCGGGAAGCTACGGGCGAGCAGCCTGTGAAGAAGTAGTTTCCCCAGGACGGGAGGTGCGGTTGAACCGGCCTCTCCTGCTCGGCCGGTATCCGTTCGAAAACCAGATTGGGTGCCGCTGCGATACCCGCCGACCCATGGGTTCATCGACCGATCGACAAGCACCGCCACGCTCCGCCAGTCAGCCTCAATCCATTGGCGGATCGAACGAGTCGAGGTCTCCTCGAGCCAGCCGGAGTAGAACCAGACGAGCTTCCGCTGCAGTTGCTGCGCGCCGCGGTAAGCGAGCTGTGAGACACGCTGGCCCTCAAGGAACGCGTGATGGAGTGTCATCGGCATGTAGAGGAGCGCGACGCTCTCCGGCATCGCGAATTCCAGCTCCGCGACCTCGAGCGGCGGCAGGTACATGTAGTTGATCAAGTGGTCGAAGCGCCCAGATCGTCGAGCGCGGTCTCCTTGATGACGCCTTGCTCAACGAGCTGATCGAGCCGGAGCACCGGCACGAGTGTCCGCACTGGATGGCTATAGCCTGCGGTGCCCTGCGCCCCCATCGAGCAACTCGGCGTGATGAGCATCGCTGGTCCGAACTCAAGCGGTCCGCTCAGGAAGCGGCGGCGTCCGCCCTGCTCGTCGACCACGAGTTCGTCGGCCGGCAATGGGTACGCGAGCGGCACGTCGCGGAACAGATCACCCTGGCTGAAGAGCTCCACGCGGTCGCGTTCGTAGTACTCGGCGTCGGACGGTCGTTCAGGTCTCGGCGACATCGGCGCGCCAGCCTATCGGCGAGCCCGGTCGGTTTCGTGCCGCGCTACTCGGTCGCGTCGCCGAAGACGAGCCGGCCGCTCCGCTTGCGACCCGCGTTCACAACCGGGCCCTCGGTCGCCGGCGCCAGTTGCTCGAACATCTCCGCGCGCAGCCGCTCGACGTCCTGGGCCGCGAAGCGGCGGAAGCCGCTACCCGGGAGGTGAACGGCGCGGAGCAGCCCCCGCGCCTCCCAGTTGCGGATGGTGTTCTCGTGCACGCCCAGCATCCGAGCGGTGTCGCGAACGTTCAGCAATTCCTTCGTGGCCATCGTCTCTGGACTATACCTGTCGATGTCGTCTTTGTCGAATATGTGGACTTTGTCCACTTGTCGTAATCGGCAAACGTAGCCGCGACCACGAGGCTCCGAAGCCGGATAGCGGGCGAGACCACTAGGTTGTAGAGGACGGCGTCGCTTGTCTTGCGATCGAATTCGCCGCCACTCAGATGCGCGCGAATCGTCCCGATCGCCGCAAGGATGTCTCGCAGGCGGATCTCCTCGCGGCGGCTCACAAAGGCACAGCCTCGGCAAGCGCAAAGTCTCGAACCTCAGGTCGAAGACTGCGCGCCGTGACCACGTCTACCCGCGTCGCCAGGAGCTGGGACAATTCCTCAGACGGATCCTCTCGTGAACGCGTTCGCGCGCGCGGAAGTAGGCGGCAAGAGTCGCGCGGTTGTAAGCATGGGAGCCGAGCCGCGCGCCCGGCGGACCCGTCGAGAACCACTGAAAGCGAGGCTCTGGCGCCCACAGCCGATCGATCGCCGCTACCCGCCCATCGTTGTAGTTCCGGACGAACTTCCGCACGAGCGCCTTTGTCGTGTCTGCGCTACAGCCGACCTCCGGACCCGAGCCGATCTTGGCACCGATCAAGACTCTGGGTGCGATGGCCTGAGCGACGCTCGCGCTGGACGCCAGGAGCGCGGCCGCAACGATGGGTGCTAGCAGCGGACGCAGCTTCATCAACCCCTCCTACACCCTGAGCCCTGGGCAGGTTCCAGCCTCCGAACGGCGCCTCGCGCAGGGAAGAGCACAGGTCCCACCGGTGACCCCTCGACCGTCGCGAAGTAACGGGGCCCGGGGGTGGAACGGACCAAGCTCGAGGTTCTCTTCCAGGCAAGGTTCCTCTACGGGGCGAAGTCGCAGAAGGCAACCTCGTCAGGCTCAAGCTCCCGGCCCGCGAGGTCGAACGCGATGGAAAGCTTCTCCGGCGGAGTGTCGGGCAGAAAGGCTGCGGCGACGCGGACGAGCCAGTCTACGGGCACCTCCATCTCGCCCGGGAAGAGTCGCTGGCCGATCGCGACCGTGAACATCGGGGGATCGGCGTTCTCGTGGACGAGGCGTACGCGGATGCGACCGCCGATCCTCCCCGAATGGATAACGCCCGGACGGTCGCGAGCAGCGGCCACGAGAGCCGGAACGTCGTTCAGCAGGCTCCTGGCGAGCGTCCGGGCCTGCGACCGGGCGTAGGCGAGCATGTCATCGCGGTCCGGGAGCAGCCGGCCCGCGGCCTTCAGTCGCTCGAAGTACGCATACGCGTCGTCGACGTGTCCCTCGCGGTGATAGCCGACTGCGAGGAGCCAGATCACTCCCGCCTCCCGGTGGTGCCACGTCGCTCCACGCCGTCGTCCAACGTGCAGAGAGAACGCCGCGATTTCGGGCAAGAGCGATCGGATCGGCTCCTGCCCGGCGGAGCCCATCTCCGCGCGGCGGTCGCGGAATGCTGCGATCACCGCATTTGCGTTCGCGAGCTCGTCGATCGTGACGTCGACGCTGCCGGGCGCCACGCCGAGATCCTCGGTCAGACACCGGCTCGTGACGCGCGGGATGAGTTCGCCTTCGCGAGCCTGATTGGCGGCCTCCACGCTCCCGGAAGCCTAGGTCGCGGGCTGGCTGGAGCTCAGTCGCCGGTGGGCAGCGTCGCCATGAGAGCATCGGCCTGCGCCTCGGCGGACGCAGCGAGCTGGGCCGTCAGCGCGCCGAGGTCGCCAGAGGCGATCGCACGCTGTGTGTCGACGAAGACGGCCGCAAGCTCGTCCCGATGCGAATCGAGGTACTCCGCGAGCGCAGCGTGGAAGACCTCCTGCGGCGATCGCCGCTCGAGCTCCGCAAGCAGGCGGAGCGGAGCATGGTCGGTTTCGAAGATCCGAACTGGCTTGGTACGAACAGCCAACGCAGTTTGCCTCCTTCCGGTGAGTCACATAGTAACTCAGTTACTGAGTGCGCGCAACGCCACAGACCCCTTTTGGAGCTCCTGTGAAGAGAGAAGGCCGATTTCGGTACGGCCCGTCCAGTCGGACATCCTGGCGCGCCGAGGTGATGGAGCGCTACTCCGTGGCGTCGCCGAAGACGAGACGACCCCGATGCTTGCGGCCAGCGTTCACGACCGAGCCCTCGATCGCGGGTGGGAGCTCCTCGGGACCGCGGTGTCGGGACATCGCGGGTTCGAATGCGCCGGTGTCAAGGCGAATGCGTGTCGCGAACCCGGCGCTTCCGCATCGATTGACGCCCGCCGAGGGCGCTGGCGCGATGCGACGAAGCCAAGGGCGAGGAGTCGCGCGTCGTAGCGGCGGCGCGGGAGCGCCGCCGCGGAGTGCGCAGACAAGAGCCCGCCGCCCGAGCCCCGTAAGGGGCGCGCGCGACGGGCGCTAATGGAGGCGGCGGGAATCGAACCCGCGGAAGATTCCCGCCGACCGGCGCGCTCGCTACAGCGATGCGGGGATCGCCGTCCAGACGACGTGGTGGCTAACGATGATCCCGTCGACGGCACGCGTCCGCAGCGGAATCCGGGCGACGGTCTCGTTGGGCAGTTCTTCGCGGATCGCTCCGAGCGCTTTTAAGGGGAAGGTGAAGGTGAGCTTGTGACTCGGATCTAGTTGTCGCGTCGGATGTGACGTAATCTCGAACGCAATGGGCCGTGACCGGATGATCTCTGTCGCGCTCCTTGCGGTCGGGGTTGGCGCTCTCGCTTGTCTTGACCTCTCGGTCGGAGCGGAGGCGACGACGGCTGGCTCAGACGTCGAGGGCCATTCCCGGACGATCGACACTACCGTCAAGGTGATGGCCGCCGACGGCGCTCGCGTCGCTTTCATTACTCGGAGTCTGCGCGGCGACTGTGAGCACGTCGTTGTTTGGACGCCCGCGACGAGATCGGTTCGGCGTTTTCCGGTTCGACCTGAGCCCTGTACTGGGGCGGACACGATTGGTTCCGTTGCGCTGGCCGGGACGCGGCCGGCCTGGCTTTGGGCGACTACCACGGGAATTGGTGTGGAGACGGGTGTGATCACCGCGACGCTCGCCCATCCGACTGCCTCTGCCGGTTTTCGAGCACAGCGGCGCGGACCGCGGCACCGGCGCAGGCACGTTCACTCGTCGCCCGGTGGGGCATGGCCGCCTGCTTGCGTTCACGGTCGAGCACGGATGTGATGCCGACGCTGAGAGAAAGGAGGGACCGGGCGCGCCCGATCAGTGCCCGCCGGGTCTCGGCTCGGGT
>Ga0137369_10003093_pt1 | contig 17024 bp, 14 predicted proteins | sample SagtaG_12_FD_104918 | JGI IMG/M metagenome (GOLD analysis project Ga0137369, IMG submission 104918) | Vadose zone soil microbial communities from Sagehorn Ranch, Mendocino, California, USA - Sage1_L_113_16 metaG | ecosystem: Environmental > Terrestrial > Soil > Vadose zone | place: USA... | reverse complement strand
CGACGCGGCGATGACCTATGCGGTCCACGCCCTTGGCGTGCCGCTGGCACCGGCGCTGCTCGGCGTGATCGTCTACCGGCTGTTCACGTTCTGGCTCCTGACGATCCCCGCCGGGATAAATCTCCTGCTCCTGCCGCGCACCGGCAAGGAGCTCGAAAGGCTCGCGGCGCAGACCTGACCGAAAGTTAAGAAAGTTGGGGCGAGGGCCGATCGGTCGCGATGCCGTGCTACTTTCCCGCGGTCATGGGCCTCGGGAGCTGTGTTCTCGAGACGTTGCCGTCCGACGAAAAGGAAGTCTCATGCGCTTCGCCCGTACGCTGATTCTCACTGCTGCCATTGCAGCGGTCCTCGCACCGGTTGCTCTCGCGATCCGGTTCACCGACGACAGCTTCAACACGCCCGTCGGTCTGGTCGGCCAGCCGTACAACCATCGCTTCGACGGAGCGAGCGGCTGTGGGCCCGGCCTCCCCTACCAGTTCAGGATCCTCAACGGCGGACTGCCCCCGGGCCTGTCGCTGTCGAAGAGCGGCTACGTGACCGGGACACCCACGCAGGCCGGAGCCTGGTCGTTCTGGGTCGAGCTGAGCGACGAGAATCCCCCGTCGGCGTCGTGGTGCAGGCCGGCGACGGCCGAGCGCGAGTTCGTGATCAGGATCAACGCGAATCTCGCGATCACCACTCCGTCGACGCCCAACGCGGCTGTCGGCAAGCCGTACTCGCTACAGCTCGCCGCGGACGGCGGCGGCACGCAGACGTGGTCGCTCGTTACGGGCGCGCTTCCGCCGGGCCTCGCGCTGGGAGCAACCGGCGCGCTCACCGGCACCCCGACGACGGCGGGCAGCTACACGTTCACCGTCAAGGTCGCCGATCCCACGCGCTCGAACACGAAGCAGTTCACGCTCGTCGTCCGCGACGTCCTGAAGATCACGCCGGTGACCCTGCCGCAGTCCGAGGTCGGCGTTGCCTTCAAGCCGGTCAACCTCGCGGCGACCGGTGGGTCGGAGACGAAGACCTGGGCGGCCGCGGGTTTGCCCGCGGGCCTGCTCTTCGACGCCGCTAGCGCCTCGATCACCGGGACGCCGACGGCCGCGGGCTCGTTCGTGGTGAAGGTGACTCTGACCGACAACGAGGGCCAGTCGGCGACGCTCGACGTGCCGCTCACCGTTGCGGCGAAGCTGGAGATCACGACGACGACCGTCAGGTCGGCGAAGCTCGGCAAGCCGTTCAGCTTCAAGATCGCGACGCGCGGCGGCGTCGGGCCGTTCAAGTTCGGCGTCGTCAGGGGCTCCGGGAAGTTCCCGGTCGGCGTCAAGCTCGACACGACGACGGGCATCGTGAGCGGCACTCCGACGAAGGCGGGCTCGTTCACCCTGACCTTCGAGGTGACGGACTCGCTCGGCGTCAAGGACCAGCAGACGCTGACGATCACCGTCCCCGCGGCCAAGAAGATCAAGAAGCACTAGCGGCCTCCATCCCGCTTCCGGAGGCGCGGCTGTCGGCCAGCCGCGCCTCCGGCCTTTCTACAGCGCCTCGATTGAGACGACGACGTCGAGCTTCTCGCTCGCGTTCCCCTTGTAGACGCCCTTCGTCGGCGGGACGTCACCGTAGTCGCGGCCGACGGCGAGCCGGACGTAGTGCTCGTTCTGCTCGCGGCCGTGCGTCGGATCGAGCGAGATCCAGCCGCGGCTCGCCGTGAACACGTCGACCCAGGCGTGAGACTCGCTCTCGCCGTCCGCCACCTCCGGGTCGTACAGGTAGCCGCTCACGTACCGCGCCGGAATCCCGCGCGCGCGGCAGGCGGCGATCAGGACGTGCGAGAAGTCCTGGCAGACGCCGCGCCCGAGCTCGAGCACCTCCTCGACCCGAGTGTGGACGTCGGTGGCGCCGGACTCGTAGGTCAGCGCGGAGCGCACGGCCTCCATCAGCGACAGCGCCTCCTTCTCGACGTCACCGTCGGCGCTGCGGGCGCTCGCGAAGTCGCGGAGCGCGTAGTCGAGCTGCACGTATCGCGTCGGCATCAGGTAGTCGTGCCGGTTGAACGGCGACAGCTCGCGCTCGTCGTCGACGAACGACGGCGGCGTGAAGACCTCGCTCGTCGCGACGACGACGAGGCGATCGTGCGGCTCGAGGATGTCGAACCAGCGCACCTCGTTTCCGAACCGGTTGGCGTACTCCCGCACCGGCGGGCTGCCCGGATCGATCGAGAGCCGGAAGGACGAGCAACGCTGCCCGCCCGCCGCGCTGCAGACGCGGAACCCGGAGGAGTCGAGCGGCCTGAGGCGCAGCTCCGTGTACGCCTCGCTGACCGGCTCGTCGTAGCTGAACGTCGTCGTGTGCTCGATTCGAAGCCACATGGCGCTACTGCTGTTGCTGCTGTTGCTGGAACGTCGGCTCGGGCGCGAGAACCTGGGTGGAAAAGTACGTGCGGGAGATCTCCTCGCCGATCAGGTTCATGCGGCGGAGGAGCTCGGCGAGGAAGGCGCTGAGGGGCCGAGCCGCAACCTCGTCGATGTGCGAGTACGAGAGCTCGGAGCAGAGGCGGCCGAGGGCGTGGTGTGGGCCGTTGCGCTGCGCCGAGACGGCGTTGATCGCGTCGAGGCACCGCTCCAGGCAGAAGAGGACAGCGCGCGGAAACGAGCGGTCGAGGAGCAGGTACTCGGCGACCGCGGTCGGCTCGAGCTGGGCGCTCCGGCTCTTTCGGAACGCCTCGAACGCGCTACACGACTTGAGCAACGCGACGAGCCGCGTCGACGCGTCGAGCGAGTCGGGCGGTGCGTCCTGGAGTGCGTTGTTCTTCACGTCGAGGATCCGAAGCGTCTTGTCGGCACGCTCGAGGTACGTCCCCACCTGGACGAACTGGAAGCCCTCGCCGTGCGGCATCGTCGCCGCGGTCACGCCTTGGAACGCGTGCGACCCTTCGCGCACCGCCCGGAAGAACTCGTGCGGGCCGGCGAGCGCCATCCCCCGATTCACGTCGCGGACGAGGAAGTAGAGCTTGTTGATGTGCTCCCACATCTCGCTCGTGATCAGCTCGCGCACGCTGCGGGCGTTCTCGCGCGCCTGGGCGACGCAGGTCGTCACTGCATACGGGTTCGCCGGGTGCCAGAGGAGGAACTCCGTCACCGCCCGCCCGGTGAAGTCGCTGAAGTGCTCGTGGTAGAGCCCGTTGTCGGTCGCGATCTCGATCAGCTGCTGCCAGGACGTGCGGTGCTCGGCCGCCGGCGCGTCGAGGAGCGCGTGGAAGTTGACGTCGAGCAGCCGCGTGATGTCCTCGGCCCGCTCGATGTACCGGGACGTCCAGTAGAGGGATTCCGCGGCGCGTGAGAGCATCAGCGACCGGGCACTACTACTCCGCTAGGACCCAGGTGTCTTTCGACCCGCCGCCCTGCGACGAGTTGACGACGAGCGACCCGCGCCGCAGCGCTGTGCGGGTCAGCCCGCCCGGCACGATCGTCACGCGGTCGCCGCAGAGGATGAACGTGCGCAGGTCGACGTGGCAGCCGACGAGCTCCCCGTCGACGTAGGTGGGATGCCGGCTGAGCGCGAGCGTCGGCTGCGCGATGTAGTTGCGCGGGTTCGCAGTGATCCGGTCGCGGAAGACCTCGCGCTCGGCCTCCGACGCATGTGGGCCGATCAGCATCCCGTACCCGCCGCTCTCGTTGACGGCCTTCACCACGAGCTCGTCGAGGTGCTCGAGGATGTACGTGCGGTCCTGCTCGTCCCAGGCGACATAGGTCTCGACGTTCGGCAGGATCGGCTCCTCGCCGAGGTAATAGCGGATCATCTCCGGGACGTATGCGTACACGGCCTTGTCGTCGGCGATGCCGGTCCCGAGCGCGTTCGCGAGCGTCACGTTGCCGGAGCGGTACGCGTTCAGGATCCCGGCCGCGCCGAGCAGCGAGTCGCCCCGGAAGGCCAGCGGGTCGAGGAACTCGTCGTCGACCCGGCGGTAGATGACGTCGACACGCTCGAGCCCGCGCGTCGTGCGCGTGTAGACGATCCCGTCGTGCGTGACGAGATCGCGGCCCTCGACGAGCTCGATCCCCATCTCGCGGGCGAGGAACGAGTGCTCGAAGTAGGCGGAGTTGTACGGCCCCGGCGTGAGCAGCACGACCGTCGGGTCGTAGCCTCCGCGAGGCGCGACGGCACGCAGGGTCTCGAGCAGAGCGGCCGGGTAACGATCGATCGGGAGGACGCCGTAGCGCTCGAAGAGCGGCGCGAACACCTGCTTCATCGCGGCCCGGCTCTCGAGCATGTACGACACGCCCGACGGCGAGCGCATGTTGTCCTCGAGCACGAAGTAGTCGCCGTTCAAGTCGCGGACGAGGTCGGTCCCGGTGATGTGCGCGTAGATCTGCTTCGGGACGGCGAAGCCGACGAGCTCGCGGCGGAAGTGGGCCGCGCCGAACACGAGCTCGGCCGGGATCCGGCGGTCGGCGAAGATGCGCTGCGGCCCGTAGACGTCCTGGAGAAAGTGGTTGAGAGCGAGGACGCGCTGGGTCAGACCCCGCTCGAGCAGGTCCCACTCGCCGTGCGGCAGGACGCGCGGGATCAGGTCGAACGGGAAGATCCGCTCGATCCCCTCGTCGTCGTCATAGACGGTGAAGCCGATCCCCTGCCGCAGGAACGAGACGTCGGCCGCCTGCCGCCGCTCGTCGAACGTCGCCGCGGTGAGCTTCGAGAGATGGTCGTAGAGATCGCGATAGTGCGGGCGCGGCTCCGTCGGAGCCTCGAACATCTCGTCGAAGAAGGCGCCGGGCTCGTAGCCGGACGTGAGCGCGGTTTCCGTCGGGTTCGTCGTCACCGTGGGCAGGCAGCATAGAAGAGGCCGGCCATGTACCCGCGCGGGATGTTGGGCGAGACTACGCTGCGGCGGCGAGCTCGAGGAGCTGGCCGTGCTCGATATCCGCGACCTCGAAGAACGCCTGCACAACTTCGGGGTCGAACTGAGCGCCGGCGCCGATCCGAAGCTCGGCGAGCGCTCTGCTCAGACTGCGGGCGGGCCTGTGCGGCCGGTCGGAGCGCATGGCCGACCAGGCGGCGCAGACGCTGATGATCCTCGCCTCGGCGCAGATCTGGTCGCCGTGCTTGCCGCTCGGGTATCCGAAGCCGCCATAGCGCTCGTGGTGCTCGGCGACCGCGCGGGCGACGTCCTCGTAGCCAGGGATCTCGCGAAGTAGCGCCGCGCCCCGTTCCGGGTGGGTGTAGACGATGGCCCATTCGTCGCGCGTCAGCGGGCCCGGCTTCGTCAGCAACTCCACGGGGATCTTCAGCTTTCCGAGATCGTGGAGCCGCGCGGCGACGACGCTCTGCAGCCGCCGCTCCGGGTCGAGGTCGAGGCGATCCGCGACGAGCCCGGCCAATCGCGCGACCTCCCGGCTGCGCGCCGCCTCGCCCTCGAGCGCGTCGACCTCGTCGGCCATCCGCTCGAGCAGCATGAGCACCCTGACGTCTTCGGAGACGTCGTCGGAAGGCCGGGCAGAGCTCGGCAAGGGAAACCTCCTGGCGGCAGGCGGAGTCACCTCTCCTTTACGTAGCCGCCGGCACCGGGTAGGGCAACCGCGTCGGTGGGGGAGCCGGGTCACGCTCCCGGCGCTCGTCCGTTCACCCGATCGAGCCAGAGCAGTAACGCGAACCGGCGCGGATGTAGTAGAAGACGGGAGAGCGGCACAGCGAAAGGGGGGAGCGCATGGCCAGTTCAACCGTCGAGTTGCTGACGGACCGGGTGCGTGGAGAGGTGATCGCGCCGGACCACCCGAAGTACGACGAGGCTCGGAAGGTCCACAACGCGATGATCGAGCGGCGGCCCCGGGTGGTGGTGCGCTGCGAAGGCACGGAGGACGTCGCAGCCGCAGTCCACTTCGCCCGCGAGAACGAGCTCGACCTCGCGGTGCGCTGCGGAGGCCACAGCGTGCCCGGTTTCGGCACCGTGGACGACGGCGTCGTCATCGACCTTTCCGGCATGCGGGAGGTCACGGTCGATCCGGCCGCCCGAACGGCGCGCGCCCAGGGGGGAGCCACGTGGGGCGTCTTCAACGACGCCACTCACGCACACGGCCTGGCCACGACCGGGGGGATCATCTCGACCACCGGCGTCGGCGGACTCACCCTCGGCGGCGGCATCGGCTACCTGTCCCGAGGCGTGGGCCTCTCGTGCGACAACCTGATCTCGGCCGAGGTGGTCACGGCAGACGGTCGATCTCTGACGGCCAGCGAACGAGAGAACGACGACCTGTTCTGGGCGATCCGCGGCGGCGGCGGGAACTTCGGCGTGGTTACCTCGTTCGAGTTCCGCCTCCATCCGGTCGGGGAGATCTACGGCGGCCCGATGTTCTACGAGCTCGAGGACGCGGGCACCGTACTGCGGTTCTACCGCGAGTTCATCCAGGATGCCCCGGAGGAGTTTGGCGGCTTCCCCGCCTGGCAGATCGCGCCGCCGCTGCCGTTCATCCCGGAGGACCGGCACGGCGAGCCGTTCCTCGCCTTCGTGGCGTGCTGGGCAGGGCCGATCGAAGAGGGCGAGGCAGCCTTGCGGCCGTTTCACGATGTTGCCCCGGTCGTCGCCGAGCACGTCGGTCCGATGCCGTACCCCGCGCTCAACAGCGCGTTCGACGGGCTCGTGCCACCGGGCCTCCAGCACTACTGGAAGGCGAACTTCGTCACCGAGCTCACCGACGAGGCCATCGACGCCCACCTCGAGCACGGACCGAACGTCCCAGTCGTCAACTCGACCGTCCACATCTACCCGATCAACGGCGCCTGCCACCGGGTCGCGTCCGACGCAACTGCGTTCGCGTATCGCGACGCCACCTTCGCGACGGTGATCGCCGGCATGTGGCCGGACGCCACCGACAACGAGGCGAACACGAAGTGGGTCCGCGACTACTACGAGGCGACAGCGCCGCTGTCCGAGGAAGGCGGCTACGTCAACTTCATGGCCGGCGACGACCAGGACCGGATCAAAGCCAACTACAAGGGCAACTACGACCGGCTGGTAGAGGTCAAGCGCCGGTACGACTCCGACAACCTCTTCCACCTGAACCAGAACATCCGGCCGTGACGACGTAGGCGTCCGCGCGGCCAGTAGGGCGAAACGCAACTCCGCTAGGGACGGGCGGCGGGCACCGCCCGTCGCTTGGTAAGGGCGTGCCCGAGTGGCGAGCGCGGCCTTGCTGCGGTGAAGGCCCCGCGAGAGAATGTGAGGCTGTCGCTCGAACGAAGGGTGGATTGGATGCTCGGCGCGCGTCGCACCGCCGATGCGAGTCCGTTGCGCCAGGAGTTCGTCGTGTTCGATCTCGACGCCGTTAGCTGAGTCGGCCGTGGCCGATGTCTTCATCTCGTACTCGCGCCGCGACGGCGAATTCGTCCGCGAGCTGCACGCGTTCCTGACCGAAGGCGGCCGTGACGTCTGGGTCGACTGGGAGGACATCCCGCCGGCGTCGCAGTGGGCGCAGGACATCGAGGAGTCGATCGACGGCGCCGACAGCGTCGTCTTCGTCGTCAGCAGCAGCTCGCTCGCATCCGAGTACTGCCTCGCCGAGCTGCGGCGCGCGCTCGAGGGCGGCAAGCGGATCGTGCCGCTCGCCTGCGACGGCGCCGACCCGGGCGCGGCGCCGGAAGGGCTGCGGCAGCTCAACTGGATCTGGTGCCGCGAGGGCGACGATCGCGACGAGGCGTTCGCGAAGCTGACGCGCGCGCTCGACACGGATCTCGAGTGGGCCAAGGTGCACACGCGGCTGCTCGTCCGCGCGGTGGAGTGGGAGGCGCGGCAGGACGGCAGCCTCCTCCTCCGCGGCCGCGACCTCGAGCAGGCTGCGCAGCAGCTCGCGGTGAACGTCGGCAAGGAGCCGGTGCCGACGGAGCTGCAGCAGCGCTACGTGCTCGCGAGCCGCCGCGCTGCGGCGAAGCGGCAGCGGTTCCTGCTCGGCGGCGTCTCGCTCGCCCTGGCCGTTTCGGTCGTGCTCGGGATCCTCGCGCTGTTGCAGCGGAACACCGCGAGGCGCGCGACCGATGCGGCGACCTCCGTCGCCCTCGCGTCGACCGCGAACGACCGGCTGGCTTCGCACCTCGACCAGGCGCTCCTGCTCGGCCTCGCCGCGTACAGCGCGAGCCCGAGCGCGGAGGCCCGCAACGCAGTGATCTCGGCGCTCGAGGCAGCGCGCCGCCTCGGCGTCGAGGAGTTCCTGCGCGGCGACGCCGATGTCCGCAGCGTCGCCTTCTCTCCCGACGGCTATACGGTCGCCGCCGGCTCGGCGGAAGGCACCGTGCGGCTGTGGGACGTGCGCACGAGGAAGGAGGTCGGAGCGCTGAGGGCGGCGAGCCCGATCGTGAGCGTCGTCTTCGCACGCGACGGGCACACCCTCGCAGTCGGGAGCGGCGACGGCGTGGTGCAGCTCTGGGACGTGCGGGCACGCCGCACCGTCGGCCCGCCGTTTCACGCGGGCGCGGCGATCGAGGCCGCCGCCTTCAGCCTCGACGGTCACACAGTGGCGGCGAGCGGCGCCGCGGGCCGTGTCTGGCTCTGGGACGTGCGGAGCCACAGGCTGCGGCCTCTCGGCGGACTGACGGGCGACGTCGGAACGCTGGTATTCAGCCCCGACGGGCAGACGCTCGCCGCCGGGACGAACGACACCACGAACCCCTTGTCCCCCCACGGGACGGTGCGGCTGTGGGACGTAGCCTCCGGTCAGCCGCTCGGCGACCTGCCGGTCGGGTGGGCGGTGCAGGCGCTCGCATTCGCCCCCGGCAGCCGCACGCTCGCGACTGGGAGCTACGCCAGCGGCCGGGAGGTCCACGAGCACGCCGAGCTCCAACTCTGGAACGTGCGGCGTCGGAAGGCGCTCGGGCCAGCGCTCTCGAGCTCCTCGTCGGTCGTCGGATTGGCCTTCGCTCCCGACGGCCACACTCTCGCGGCGGGGCGGGGCGACGGGTCGATCCAGCTGCTGGCCGCGCCCGACCTGAAGCCCGCGGGCGCGGCCCTGCGCGGCCTCGAAGCACCGAGCGTCGCCTTCAGCCGCGACGGACACACGATCGCGGGGGCCGCGGTCGGCGGCGTTCGCGTCTGGGACCTCCGCGACCGCGGGTCATTCGGGCGCCCGATCGGCGGCGGCGACGACTATTTGCTGGGCGTCGGCTTCGGCCCGGACGGCCGCACCGTCGCCGCGGTCGACGACGCCGGCGTCGTCCGGCGGGTGCGCGTGGAATCCGGGCGCCGACTCGCTCCTGACCGGCTGAAGATGGCCGAGTACGACCAGGTGTCCGACGTCGTCTTCAGCCGCGACGGGAGCATGCTCGCGGCCGTCACGTCCCTCGACACTGTCCAGCTCTGGAACCTGCGGCAGCGCGCGCCCGCCGGTCAGCTACGGATGCCGAGAGGCGAGAATGGCTCGATCGGGGCGCTCGCCTTCGACCGCGCCGCGGACGTGCTCGCGGCCGTAACCGACGCCGGGACGATCCTGGTCTGGGACGTGGCTCACCGCGAGCTGCTGGGTCAGCCGCTGCACGTCACCGGCGATCCGTATGCGCGCGACCTCGTCGCGGTCGCCTTCGTCGGCGGCGGCCGGACGCTCCTGACCGCGGCCGGGGACGGCTCGGTCGCGCAGTGGGACACCGTTCGCTTCGAGGCGAGCGGGGTGGCGCTGCGACTCCCAACGGGGGGTATCTCGCGGGCGGCGTTGAGCCCCGACGGCCGGACCGGCGCGTTCGGCAGCTCCGCGGGGACCGTCTGGCTGTGGGACCGTCGTGGGAACGCGCAGGCCGCGGAGCTGCCGGGAGGCGTCGAGGGTGAGGTCACCGGCCTCGCCTTCAGCGCCGACAGCCGGACGCTCGCGGTCGCGTCGGACGGCGCTGACGTGCGCCTCTGGGACGTTTACACCCAGACGCCGCTCGGGGAGCCGCTCCGCCACACGGACGCCGAGGCCGTCGTCTTCACTACGACCGTCGCCTTCAGCCCGGACGGGCGGGTCCTGGCGTCCGGCCTCGCCACCATTCGGCTCTGGAAAGGCATCCTGTGGCGCGACCTCCCTGACCTCCGCGCCCAGGTCTGCGGGCTGGTGATCGGCGACCTGACGCGAGCCGAGTGGAAGGCGATCGCGCCGGGCCTGCCCTACCGCACGACCTGCAAGCGCTGACGCCTCCGCCGGCGAAAAGCAAAAATCCCGCCTGAGCGGGACTTGCCAAGGCCCATACGGGATTCGAACCCGTGCCGCCGCCGTGAGAGGGCGGTGTCCTAGGCCACTAGACGAATGGGCCGTGCGGGGCGGAAGTGTAGCGCGCCTCGCCGCGCTGCCGCCGACCTCCTCAGCCGTGCGCGAGGGCGCTTCGCGCGGCCTTCGCGGCCGTCTGGGCGAGCGTCTGCGCCCGCTGCACGCGGGGGTCGTCGGGAGGCGCGCCGAGGTTGACCGCGACGAGATGAGCGCTCATCTCGGCGCCCGCTGCGGCGAGGGCCGCGGCCGAGGCGACGTCGGGGCGAAGATCGGGGTTGCCGCGATCGGCCACCTCGGCCGCCAGGCTCGCGACGTCCGCAGCGACCTCGGCGATCGCCAGCGGCGCCTCCGTGGAGGTCGCGAGGGCGCGGCCGAGGTTCCAGTCACGGCGGTCGGGATCTTCGTCACGCGGCTCGTCGAGCGCCTCGACGGCTTTGGCGAACGCACGGGCGTCGGCCAGCGCGAGCGGCGCGGCCCGCCGTCGCAGGGCCTCGGCCTGCGCGGCTGCACCGCCGGCTTCCGGCCACGTGGCCGACGAGTACCGCGCACCCCTCGCGACTAGCGCCGCGGCGGCGGCCGTCGCCACTGCGGCGACCGATCCGGCTCCCGGAGCGCGCCGCCGGTCGGCGAGCGTGTCGAGAAGCGTTCCGACTCGCAGGTCGAGCGGATCGTCCACCAGGTGATTCAGCACGGAGCGATTCAATCAGCCCCGCGGCTGCGGCCTCTAAGGGCCTGTCCGGACAGGCCCCTGACCTAAAGCTCGGGAAGCTTTGCGCGCACAGCCTCGACGAGCGGTGGATCAGGCTCGTAACCTGCGCGCGCGAGTGCCGCCTCGAGATCTGCCAGGAGAGCCTTCAGGAACTCGGCGTCGGCGATGGCTCGGGCGACGATCTCGTCGAGCTGCATCCGTGTCGGCGGGAGCTCCTGGGCAGCTCGCACCCATGCTTCGGGCGCTGGCGGCAGCATCGCGATCAGCTCGGCGAGCCGCAGTGTCTGGTCTACGTTCGGAGCGTCGTAATCGCTCATCGGATCACCTGTTTTTCCGACGGGGGCTGGGCCGGCGACTCACTCATCCAAATCGCCTACTGTCCAGACGGAGCGGGCGATCCGTTTCTTCCCTCGAGCAGATCTCGGAGCTTTGCGAGGCAGCGGGAGATGCGGCTGGCGATCGTCCCGGCCGGGATCGAGAGCGCGTCGCCGATCGTGTTGTAGCTCTCGTCACGCGCGAAGAAGCGGTCGAGGATGTCGCGGCAGCCCTCCGAGAGTCCCTCCATCGCCATGTGGACCGAGAGCGCGTCGTCGAGGCCGGCGAGCGCCTCGTCGACTCCGGCCGGCTCGACCTCGTCGCCCATCACCTGCTCGCGGCCGCCGGCGCGAAGGCGATCGATGCAGCACCGGCGGGTGAGCTGGGCGATCCACGGCCGGATCGCGTCGTCTGCCCTGAGCCGGTCGAGGTGCTGGTAGACGCGGGTGAAGACCTCCTGGAACACGTCCTCGGCGTCGGGCTCCGGGAGCCGGAACGCCTGCACGCAGATCGCGTAGACGTAGCGGGAGAAGCGCGTGACGAGCTCGTCCCAGGCGTCGCGTTCGCCTACGCGGCAGCGAGCGACTACCTGGGCGTCAGAGAGCGTCGCCAGTGTCATGGGGCCATCCTAGTTCTCGTCCCAGACGATAGACATTACGAAAAGACGACGAGGGGGAGGACGCTGTCCTCCCCCTCGAGTTTTGCCTATGCGGCTGGAAGGCTTACGCGGCCTTCACCAGCGAGGTCGGTGGGGTGATCACCTTGTATTCCGTCTGCTTCCCGCCCTTGATCCGGTAGATGGAGACCACGTTCGATGTGGTGTCTCCGTCCTTGTTGATCGAGAAGCTGCCGATGATTCCGTTCGTGACCTTCGTCTTGAACAGCTCTGCCGTCACCGACGCTCGGCTGCCGTCGGAGCGCTGGATCGCCGCGATCATCACCTCGGCCGCCTGAGCTGCATAGACCGAGTACTGGTCGGCGTCCTTCTTGACGACCTTCTTGAAGTCGGCCAGGAACTTCTTGCCCGCTCCCTTCAGCTGGGAGTTCGGGAGACCGGCGACGCTGATCGTCGCGCCCTCCGCCGCGGCGCCTGCGCCTGAGATGACCGCCGAAGCCGGCGTGAAGCCGTCCGGGAGGAGCAGCTTCGCGTTCGGGTTCTTGGCCCGGAGGTCCTTGATCAGCTTGCCGCCGTTCTCGCAGATCAGGCCGCCGATGAAGATGCCGGTCGCCTTCGACGCGGAGATCTTCGAGGCGAGCGCCTCGTAGCTCGACGCCTTGGAGTCCCAGGCCTCGAAGCCGGCCACCTTGATGCCGAGCTTCTTCGCCGCGTTGCGGAAGTTCGAGGCGAGGCCGAGGCCGTAGGCCTGCTTGTCGTTGAGGATGTAGACGAGCTTGACGCCGAGCTGCTTCGCCAGAACCGCGTCAGCCGCGCCCTGGAAGTCGTCGGCGGCGACGATGCGGATGTAGTTCCGCTTGCCCGTCGGGTAGTACTTGTTCGGCTCACCCGCGGCCGTCCCTGGACCCGCGTGGGTCAGGCCGACGTACGTGTTCGCGGGGCTGACCATCCCGACCGGCCCGTTCGGGGCGCGGTTGAGGATCGGGGCGATGATCTCGGCGCATCCCGAGTTGAACGTGCCGATCAGGCCGATGAAGTCGCGGTTCTGCGCGTACGCCTGCGCGTTCGCCGAGCACTTGCCGGAGTCCCAAGTCGCAGCCTGCGCGGTCGAGTCGTCGCAGGACTGGTACGCGACGGTGTGGTCCCCTGCCTTGTACCCGTGCTGCGACAGGATGAAGTTGATGGCCTTCGTCATCTCGATCGTCTGCGTGCGGCCCGCGCCCTGGAGCGGAAGGTCCGATGCGATCAGGAAGTCCGCGTCCTTCGGGCCTTGGATCGGGCTGCACGAGGACGACGGCAGCGGCGTGAGAGCCGAGCGGCCGACGGCCCCGTTCACCGCAGCCACGGTGAGCAGCGTGGCGACGATGCCGATCAGCGCGGTGACCGCGAACATACTCTTCTTCACACGTCCTCCTTTTGCCTGAACGGGGTGGGTGCTGCGTGCGGGAGAAGTATCGAGCTACAGCCAGACGGAATCAACTGGCATGCGACATGTACGACGTACGGTCGTCGGAACAGTTGGCGCCGAAAAACGAAAACCCCGCGTGAGCGGGGCTTTTCCGAGGCTGCGGGGCTAGGATTCGAACCTAGACTACCCGGTCCAGAGCCGGGCGTCCTACCGTTAGACGACCCCGCATCGGGGCACGACAGTCTAGCCCAGCTCAGCCGAGATCTCCGAGCCGGAAGACCGGTACGAGGCGCTTCTCTTCCTCGGTGTCGATGTGCGCGATCACCTCGACGTACGGCTCGAGCCCCGAGCCGCGCAGCTTCGCCTTCAAAAGGCCGTCCACCTGGTAGATGCCCGACGAGTTGTTCATGCGGATCTCGATCATGATCGGACGCTCCTCGCCGTCCGTGATCGTCACCTCCTCGATCGCGGCGGCCGAAAGCGAGTGGATGCCGATCCGGCCGCGCTCGAACGGGATCCGCGAGCGGCCCTTCGCCATGTCGAGAGCGTCGGCGACCCGAAGGATGCCCGCCTCGAGCGCGAGCGGGTGGCCGTCGGCGCGGTGGCTGATGATCGCCTGGAGCACCTCGGAGGCGACGACCGTCAGCTCGGGCTCGTCGTAGACCTCGTCGAGCAGCTCCCGCAGCTTCGGCTCGGCGAGGAAGAGGCTGAAGTCTTCATGGCCGTCTCGATGCACCGCCATGCCGACGCAATGGAAGAGCGCCGAGAGAACGACGACGATCTCCGCGTCATCGCGCGTCATGCCGTAGTCGCGCACCATCGCCGGCTCGACACCGTGCTTCGTCAGCTGGCGAAGCAGCTTCAGGGCGATGTTCGTGACGATCTGGATGTGCACCCACGAGTGGTCGTTGATCTCGAGGCGTGCGCTCGCGTTGACGTTGGCGACGTGCCACCAGCCCTTCAGCTGCTTGTCGGCGTTGACGCGCTCGATCAGGGTTCGCAGCTTTCTATTGGCCCGTTCCGGCACCCGGATCCGCATCTGGGAGACCGCTTGCGCGGGCGTGAGCCGCGCCTCGCGCTCGGCCTCGGCCGACGTCGGGCTCTCGATTCGCTCGCGGGTCTCCGGGTCGAGCGCCATGCGCACAGACTACGCCCAGCCTCTGGGTGACGCGCCTGCCTCTTGTATCGTGCGCGGCCGTGAATGCGCCCCAGCTGCGGCCCCTCGGCGTCGGCGAGATCTTCGACGTTGCGATCAACGTCTACCGCCGGCACGCCGCGACGCTGCTTCGGGTCGTCCTCTTCGTGGTGGTGCCCGCGAACGTGCTCGCCGTGCTGATCCAGGCCTCGGCTCAGCCCGAGACCGTCACGATCGACGGCCAGAGGTTCCAGACGAGCGACGAGGACACCTGGACGTACCTCGCCGGCGCGGGCAGCGCGGCGTTGGTGACGTTCCTCGCGACGACGATCGCGTCGGGCGCCTGCTTCAAGGCGATCGCCGACGCCTACCTCGGCGAGGCGCCGACCTGGCGCAACTCCCTGGGCTTCGCCGCGCGGCGCTTCCACTCGATCCTGTGGGTGACCATCCTCTTCTACGTCGTCGCGAGCCTCGGGCTCGTGCTCCTGATCGTGCCCGGCGTCTACCTCTGGGCTTCCTTCGGGGTCGCCGTGCCGGTGCTCCTCACCGAGGGGATCAAGGGCCGGCGTGCGCTGGGCCGGTCGCGGCGTCTCGTCAAGGGACGGTGGTGGCCGGTGTTCGCCGTGCTGTTGCTCGGGACGATCCTCACGGGGATCGTCTCCTCGGTGCTGACCGCGCTCGTGGGTGCGATCTCGTTCGTCGAGGCTGACGCCTATTCGCTCGCCTCGATCGCCGCGCAGATCCTCGCCGGAACGGTCTCGAACGCGATCACCGTCCCGTTCACGGCAGCGTTCGTGATCGTCCTCTACTTCGACCTTCGCGTCCGCAAGGAGGCATTCGACCTCCAGCTGCTGGCACGCCAGATCGGCGTGGAGCCTCCCGGCGGCATGACGCCGGCGCCGTCGGTGCCGCTGGGACCCCGGGAGCCGGTCGGAGGGAGCCAGCCGCCGTACTGGCCTCCACCGCCGGGGTGGAAGCCGACGTCTCCCGCCGCGGAAGACCCGCGGACCGAGTGAGAGTTGCGCTCGCGCTCGCTCTCGTAGCCGCGGCGGCGGTGGCGGCGCCGGCCGCGGTCCGGGCGGACTCCGCGACGAGCAGCGAGGTGCGCTCACTCGCGGCGCGGGCGGCGCAGGATCCGGACGCGCTGGAGCGACTCACGCGGATCGACGTCGTCGACGGGCGTCCGGTCGACCTCGCGCGCGCGATCGGCGGGGCCGAGGGCGACGAGCTTCGGGCCCGGCTCGAGGCTCTCGCGGGGGGCGACCAGGCGGCTGTGTCGGGCGATCCGGGCGCGGACGCGCGCCGCATTCTCGATGGCCGCCGGTTCCACGAAAGCTCGGTGCCGCGGCCGTTTCACGGCTTGCTCGCGTGGCTCGGCGACCGGCTTCGCGGGCTTGCCGACAAGTTCGGCTGGCTCGACGATGTCGTCCCCGACGGGCCGTCTGTCCTCTGGACGATCCTCGGGATCGTCGTCGTCGTGATCGCCGCCTTCGTGGCGCGGCGGGTCGGGCTGCGCCGCGCCGGCATCGTCGGGGAGCTTGCTCAGCGCAGCCGGCGCCGCAGTGCGGTGGATCCGGCGCGGCTCGAGCGCGAGGCAGAAGAGGCCGAGCGGCAAGGCGACCTCGAGCGGGCGCTGCGGCTCCGATTCCGCGCGGGCCTCCTCCGGCTCGGGCGGGCGAAGGCGATCCCGCTCCGCGAGTCGGTCACGACGCGCGAGGTGCGTCGCGCGCTCCGCCTCGAGGAGTTCGACGAGCTCGCGCTGGGGTTCGACGAGGTGGTCTACGGCGGGCGGCCCGCGCGGGCCGGAGATCTGGCGACGGCGAAGCAGGCCTGGCCGCGCGTGCTCGAGCGCATGGGTGCGAGGTGACGCGCGGCTGGAAGATCACGATCGGGATCATCGGCGGCCTGATTGCGCTGAACGCAACACTCGCGGGCGTACGGGCGCTGACCGGCGGCTCGCCGGGCGGCCCCACCTCCTCGTCGTATGCGACGTCGCCGGGAGGTGTCGCCGCCTATGCAGACCTGCTGGCGGCGCACGGGCATGCGATCGACCGGCTGCGCCGCTCGCCGGCGGAGGCCGACCTGAGTCCCGCCGACACCGTCGTCGTGCTCGATCCGAGCTTTGTCCTCGGCAACGATCGGCAGGCTCTCGACCGCTTCGTCCGCGACGGCGGTCGCTTGATCGCTGGCGGCGGCGGCGCCGAGAGCTTGCTCCGGGGTCTCGTCGGCGACACCGTCGAATGGACGGCGCGATCGCTCCGCGCCGGTCGGGTGGTCGCGCCGGTTCCCGAGCTCGCGCGAGTCGCGCGCGTCGAGACGGATGGTTCGGGCCTCTGGGCGGAAAGCGGCTCGGCTCTGCCCGCGTACGTCGGGTCGCGCGGGAGCCTGCTCTCGATAGCGGCCCTCGGGGACGGTCGCGTGCTCCTGCTCGCCGATACCTCGCCGCTTCGGAACGACCTCATCGACGAGGCCGACAACGCAGCGCTCGGTCTCGGTCTGGCCGGTGAGTCTCGCCGCCGCGTCGTCTTCACCGAGTCCTACCACGGCTACGGCGAGGCCTCCGGCGTCGCGGCGATCCCGGATCGCTGGGGCGTGCTGCTCGCGATCGGCGCGGTTGCCGTCGCGATGCTGATGCT
>Ga0137369_10003087_pt1 | contig 17035 bp, 12 predicted proteins | sample SagtaG_12_FD_104918 | JGI IMG/M metagenome (GOLD analysis project Ga0137369, IMG submission 104918) | Vadose zone soil microbial communities from Sagehorn Ranch, Mendocino, California, USA - Sage1_L_113_16 metaG | ecosystem: Environmental > Terrestrial > Soil > Vadose zone | place: USA... | reverse complement strand
CAGGCGTCGGCGTCGGCGATGCCGTCGGCGTCGGCGTCGGCGTCGGCACAGGCATCGGCGTTGCCGTCGGCGCGGCGCTGGGGCTCGGGGACGGGCTTGGGCTGACCGTCGGTCCGGGCGTCGGTGCCGCATCCAGGTTCTGGGGCAGCGGCGACGACTGGATGAACCAGTCAGCAGCATTGTCGTTGGAGTCGTCTCCGTTGCCGGCACTTCCGCCCGGGCGACGCTCCAGGCTCGAGCCGGGCGCCGGCGCCGGGGCCGCGGCGCCTTCCACGAATCCGTTCGCGGCATCGCCCCAGCCGACGGCGTCCACGACCGACCCGCCGACGATTCGGAGCGCGATCGAGCCGCCGGTTGCCGACAGGCCACCGCTGTAGGAGGCGTCGGCCAGGCCCACGAACGAACCGAGCGTGTTGGCGACGAGCAGGTGCTGGCCCGGGGCGAGGGACCGGCTGGTCGACCAGCTCGCCTTCCTGGTGACGGTGGCCCCGGATGACGTGATGTACACGAGCTCCATGCCGTTGAGGTCGATTGGCGCCGGCCCGGCATTCGAGATCTCGAAGTACTCGTCCGAGGCGGTGGCGCCTCCGGTCACGACCTCGGCCACGAGGAGCGTCGACACGGGCCAGGCGACCGCGTTGGCTGGCTGGAGACCGGCTGGATAGGGCCGACCGGCAGCCCGGTCCATTGCCACGCCGGCCAGCGCGACGAGCACAACGGCGATGCCGAGACTGACCGGCCTGGCGCGATTCATCGAGCGACCTCCCGGCGGGCATACGGGTGGCCGGCGGGCTCTGACCGTTGTAGCAGCGGCCCATCTCTCGCCGATTGGCCTTCGTCAGGTCGCGCTTATCAACCAGTCAACGCCCCGTTCAGGAATGGATCGGGCTCCTCATCTGCCGCTCAACCCGAGTCGCATCGAGGTCATCGCCGGGTTAACCGACGATTGCCAGGCGATGATCCGCCGCTCACCCGGGATCACCGGGGGATCACCTGGCGATCACCTGACGACCACCGCTCGATCGCCTGGAGAGCAGATGCGCGGCCGTCTCGCCTCGACTACGATGCGCGGGACCCCGACCCTCAGAGGAGAAGTAGTGGCTCGCGCCAAGAGGACCGACCGCGCCGAGGCGCGCCGCCGACATCGAGCCCAGATCGCCTCGCAATCGATCGATTCTTCCGCCGAGCCCGAGGACGACGAGCCTCAGTCGACTCAGCCTGCGACGGCCCGCAATGAAGCGCCCGCCGGTCGTCGTGGATCGGCGCCTCGCGGCCAGCCACCGGAGCGGTTGGGCTTCATGGCCGCCCTGCGAGGCGCGTACGAGCCCGCCCATGTACGCGACGACCTGGCCGCCCTGCCGGAGCTCCTGCGTAGCCGGGCCATCGTCGTCCCGGCTCTCCTCGTGCTCGCGAGCACGGTCGTTTTCATCGCGGCGATCAATGCCGGAAACCTCGATGCGACTGGCGGCACTCTGAACCCGTCGGCTTCGGTGGCCACGTCGGCCGCTCCTTCGGCCGCCAGCGCGGCAGCCTCATCGTCGGCCGGACCCGCGCCATCCGGAGCGGCATCCACGGGTGGAGGCCGGGCCAACGAGCCACTCGGTATCGTCGCCTCGCTCCTGTCCCTGATCTTCCTGCAGGTGCCCCCGATCGGCGCCATCTATGCGGCGGCGGTCCTGGCGAAGCGATCGTCATACCTCGCCGGTGGCATCGCCGGCCTGCTCGGCGCGGTTGGCCTGACGGCGGTCCTGTACTCGGTGCCGGTGGACGCTGCGATCACCGACGTCCGGGCCGCCTACGCAGCGCAGGCGATCGTCACTTCGACGATCTTCGGCGTCCTGCTTGGTGGCGCCCTCGGCTATTACCGGCGGCTCCTGCGTCTCATGAACCCGAACCGCAGCCGGCCAGCGCCGGCCCGAGGTCGGGCGACCGGCCGTCGGCGCTAGCGGGTCGTCCTGGCAAACCGGCTCTCGCTGGAAACGGCAGCCCTCATCCGAGGCGCCGCATGCCGGCGTAGCCGAGGTGGTGAACGCCCGTTGGTCGCGGCGGGCCGCCGACGGCTTGGGCGGCCTCGGGCAATGACTGCACCTGGTGGGCGACGATGTTCACCACGTCGGCCTCTCGCTGGAGCTCGCCGTCGACCAGCAGGATCGCGTGGCGGCGGACGATGCTGCGCATCCGGGCCCAGGTATCCGGCCAGAGCGTGACGTTGACCATCCCCGTCTCGTCCTCCAGGGCCAGGAAGACCGTTCCCCGGGCGGTCATCGGATGCTGGCGGGTGACGACCAGCCCGCCGATTCGCACTCGCCCCGGTGCACGCTCGGTGAGCGCCGCATTGGTCACCGCACCGAGGCGCTCGAGCGCCGGGCGGAACAGGCTGACCACCTGGCGCCGGGCGTCCAGACCGATGACCGCGTACGCATCGCCCAGGCGCTCCGTTTCGGACAGGCCAGGCAAGGGCGGCGCCGGGGTGGCCGGCAGGCGGAGATCCAGCGGCCGTCCGGCGGCTCTCCTCGCGACCCGGGCGGCGGCCCGGCCCTTCGTGGCGCCGGCCACCTCGCGAAGCTGCCAGAGGAGCTCGCGCCGGGGTCGCCCGAGCGAGTCGAGCGCCCCAACACGAATGAGACGCTCGATCACCTCCTCGGACAGGCTCGTCCGCTCCACGACATCCGCCAGCGAGCTGTATGGCCCGCGGGCGAGCTCCGCGTCGAGCAACTCCTCGTGCTCCTCACCGATTCCCTTCACGAGCCCGAGCCCCAGCCGCACCCCGTAACCGGTGCTGCTCTCTGCCGCCCATCGTTCCCGTGCTGACGCCGACGGCATGAAACAGGCGGCCGTCCGGACCGGCGCCGGCCGGCGATCGATCCCGACACCGGGCGGGAGCGGTTCGCCCGGCTCGGCGTCGACCGCACCGTCATCCCCTGCCGGGCCTGCCATCGCCCAGCCCGGGTGGCCGACCCACTCGGTCGTCGTCTTGAAGCTCGACGCGTTGACGTCCACCGGCAGGACCGCCACGCCGTGGCGCTTGGCGTCGTTGACCAGCACCTCCACCGGGTAGAAGCCCATCGGCTGAGCGTTGACGAGCCCGACCAGGAACTGGGCGGGATAGAAGAGCTTGAGGAACGCCGATTCGTATGCCGTCCGGGCGAACGCCGCGGCATGGCTCTTGGCGAATCCGAAGCTGGCGAACGCCGCGACCTGGCGGAAGAGCTCCTCGGCGGTCTCGACCGACATTCCCGGCTGGCGGAGGCAGCCCTCGAAGAATTGCTGGTGGAGCTTCTCCATCTCGCGAGTCGAGCGCCAGGTGCCCATCGCCCGGCGGAACCCGTCGGAGTCGGCCGGTGAGAAGCCGGCCACCTCGATCGCGATCCGCATGACCTGCTCCTGGTACAGGATGACCCCAAGCGTGTCGCGGAGGACGGGCTCCAGGCTGGGATGGAGGTAGGCCACGGGCTCCAGGCCCTGCTTGCGGCGCAGGTAGGGGTGGACGGCATTGCCCTGGATCGGCCCCGGCCGGATGATCGCGACCTCCACCACGAGGTCGTCGAGGCTCTCGGGCCGCGACTTCGGCAGCGTCTGCATCTGGGCCCGGCTCTCCACCTGGAAGACGCCCACCGTGTCGGCCGCCTGGAGCATCTCGAAGACCTCCGGGATCTCCTCGGGCAGGCGATCGAGGTCGAGGCAGATGGCGCAATCGTGCTCGATGAGCTGGAGCGTCTCGTCGATCGCGGCGAGCATGCCCAGCCCGAGCAGGTCGAGCTTGATGAGCTTGAGCGTCTCCACGTCGCGCTTGTCGAACTGGACGACCACCCGGCCGGGCATCGTGGCGCGTTCGAGCGGGGCGATGTCGATGAGCGGAGCGGCGGTGACGAGCATCCCGCCGCTGTGGATGCTCAGGTGGCGCGGGAAGCCGTCGATGCGGGCGCAGAACTCGAGCCAGCGCTCCCAGTCGGACAGGTCGCGTGTGCTGCCACCAATCCTCGGGCCGATGGCGTCGCGGAGCTCCGCCTCGGACCTCGGAGGGCGCCTCGCAGACTCGGGTGCCCGCTCCACGGTCGTGCGTTGCGTGTCCCAGTGGTTCGGCCTGCCGAGCCTGTCCGTGGCCCGTGGCGGAGGCAGCGGCATGCCGCTCTCCGGATCCAGCTCCCGGCCGGCCACCATCGCCGGTGGGAGCAACCGCTCCCGGTCGGCCGCGTAGCCCGTCCCCTTCCCGGTCCGCAGCCACGCCACGCTCGCCGGCGTGTCGCCGGGCCCGCCCTCATCGTCGGTCCGGCCACCGGGCCTGATCGACGGCGGGGACTCGGGCGCTTCCTCCCACATCCCGGAGGTGGACGGCCCGGCGGATGGCCCGGCGGATGGCCCGGCGGATGGCCCAGCCCACTCGATCGCATTGCGCTTTCGCTCCAGCTCTCGCGCCGGCGCCTTGCCACGGCCGATATCGCCAGCAGAGCTATAGGGATGGTTGGACCGGCCCGAAGACAGGTCGAGCGGGTCGACGGTCCCCTCAGCGGTATCCGGCCACGCACGATCGGCCATGTCGCGGCCGTCCGAGGCCGGTGGCTCATCGGCTTGCGGCCCTGCCAACCCCGGCTGTAGCGCTGACAGCGATACCGGGGCCGACTGGGCGTTTGCCTGGGCATGTGCCCGGCCGGTCGTCATGCGGCCGCCGCGGGCATGGTTGAGCTGGCCCATCTGATCGGTCAACCCGCGCGCCTCGGCCAGGGCCGGCTCCGGCCGCTCCCCTTCCTCGGGCCGTCGGAAGAACTCGGCGAACCCACCCTCCGCCTCCAGGTCTCGGCGAACCATGACGCTGTCGTAGGTCTCGAGCGCCTTCGCCACCCGGTCCACGAGCGGCCGGGGGAAGCCCAACGCGTAGCCCACCTCCCAAACGGCCGACCGGGCCCGATACGTCACCAGGTTGCAGACCATCCCGGCGTGCTCCGCTCCGTAGCGCCCGTAGACGTACTGGATGACCTCCTCCCGCCGCTCGGAGGAGAAGTCGATGTCCACGTCCGGATAGGCCGTCCGTCCCTCGTTGATGAACCGCTCGAACAGGAGGTTGTGGCGGATCGGGTCCACCCGGGTGATGCCCAGCACATAGGCCACGATCGAATCCGCCGCGCTGCCCCGCCCCTGGGCGGGGATGCCCCGCTCCCGGGCGAAGCGCATGAGGTCCCAGCAGATGAGGAAGAACTCGGCCAGCCCGGTCCGCTCGATGACGCCCAGCTCGTGGGCGAGCTGCTGGACGACCGCCGGCGTCACGGGGTGGTAGCGCCGCCGGGCGCCCTCGTGGCAGAGCTGCTGGAGGTGGCTGAACGGCGTCTCCCCCTTGGGGACCGGGAAGCCGGGGAACCGATACCGCTCGAAGCCGAGGTCCACCGAGCAGGCGGCGGCCAGCTCTGCAGAGGCGGTGATCCCCTCCGCCCAGGCGTGGGCCGTCCGTGGATCCTCGACCGCCGTCGCCGGATCGCCCGGGGGCAGCGCGGCCAGGTCCGCGGCCGACTTCAGGTAGTGCTCGCCGGACGGTGTGCGCAGGTCGGCCAGGGTCTCCAGCGTCCGGCCGTGGCGGATCGCCGTCAGGACGTCATGGAGCTCCCGGTCGTCCGGCTGCGCGTAGTGGACGTCGTTGGTCACGACCACCGGCAGTCCCACCTCCGCGGCGAGGGCAGCCGTCTCCGCCACGAGCCAGTCGTCGTCCGGGAGCAGGTGATGGGACAGCTCCAGGACGAAGCCGGCGCTCGCCACGGGGGATCCGCCACGGGACGGCGTGGCCGTGCCGAAGCACCGGGCATACCGTTCGGCCACCGCTCGCGCGCCTTCTCGGTCGCCGGCTCGCAGGCGCCGGGCGATCTCCCCGTTGCGGCATCCCGACAATGCCACGACCCCCTCCCCATGCTCGGCGAGAAGGGCCTGGCTGAAGCGGGGCGCTCCCTTCGAGCCCGCGAGGTTGGCGTGCGAGACGAGCCGGCAGAGGCTCCGGTAGCCGGTTCCGTTGCGGGCCAGTAGGACGAGGTGCGGGCCGCGCTGGGGCTGACCGATGCCCCGAAAATCCTCCTTGACCGGCTCCCGGTGACCGGGCAGCCGGCTACGGTTGGGCCGTGGTCGTGCCGGGCGACCCTCGCCGGCAACCAGCTGCCCGTCCGGCAGAATCGCCGGTCCCATCCTTCGCCGGGTGCCTCGCCGGAGAGATCGTCGCGCCGGGATCACCAGGCCCGCGGGATCGGGGCCGGCCGCGTCGATGAGCTCGATCTCCACGCCGATCACCGGCCGGATCCCCGCGGCCTCCGCCGCGGCGGCGAAGCGGACGATGCCGTACAGCCCCTGGTGGTCGGTGATCGCCAGGCCGGTCAGCCCGAGCGCCGCCGCTCGCTGGACGAGCCCGTCCGCATCGGATGCCCCATCCAGGAACGAGAAATTGGAGTGGCAATGCAGCTCGGCGAACGGCCTTGGAGAACGGTCCATCGGACCGACCATGATAGAACGTCTGTTCTATCGGCGAGTGCATCCACCACGCCAGACGGCGATGCCTCCGCGGCAGACCACGGAACGTGGGCCCATATGGACCGGGTCCGGCTGACCCCTTCGTACGACTGGGCTTGCGGGGCCCCGTATCGTCTACTTGGGTCATGTCCGCGTCCGTCACCGCGCCCAGTCAGGCTGCCCACCGAGCCATTCCGTCTCGGCAAGGTCGCGCCCCGATCGGGGTCGCGACCTTGGTGCTGGTCGCCGCTCTCCTGCCCACCGGACCGGTCGTTGCCACGACTGCACCGCCGTTGGCAGCCACCCAGCTGGCGGCCTCGGTGGAGGCAAGCGTCCCGATCGATCCGGGGATCAACCCCCTCGTGGTCCAGGCGCGCGCGCTGAATCGTGTCGTCTACGGCTACCTTCCCTACTGGCGCCTGGACGACGCGATTGCGGGCCGCCTCCAGTACGACCTCATCTCCACGATCGCGTTCTTCGGCCTGGGCATCAAGGCCGACGGCAACATCGACACGGCATGGCGCGGCTACACCGCCTACCTGAGTGACAACGCGGTCGCCGTGACGAACGCAGCACATGCCGCCGGCGTCCGAGTCGTCCCGACCTTCCAGCTCTTCGACAGGAGCTCGCTCACCAAGATGAGCGCGTTCCTGAACAGCACGGCCGCCCAGGACCGATTCATCGCCCAGGCTCTGGATCTCATGCAGCGCCGTTCGGCCGACGGTGCCAGCCTGGACTTCGAGCCGCTGCCCGACACGATCGCTCCGGCGTTCCTCGCCTTCGTGGGGCGCTTCGGGACGGCAATGCGTGCGCGCTTCCCGACGGCCCAGCTCACCGTCGCGACCTCCGCCGGCGCCGGCCTGGTCCTGACGACGGGCCTCCATTCGCTCGTCGACCTCATGTTCGTGATGACGTACAACTACCACTGGTCCGGCTCGGGTATCGCGGGTCCGATCGCCCCGCTCGACAACACCACGCGGACCGTGAAGATCCACATGAACCGGTTCCTGGCGCGCGGCGTGCCGGCCTCGAAGCTGGTCATGGGCATCGGCTACTACGGCTACGACTGGCCCGTGACCGCCAACGTGCCATATGCGACGGTGCGCTCGGATCGGGCCGCGTATGGCGGCGTGTGGAGCGTCACCTATGCATCGGTCATGGCCTGGCTGGCCGCCCATCCCAACGTCGTCCGGCACGAGGACACGGTCCAGGGCAGCGGCTGGTTCACGTACTGGAATTCGAGTCACAGCACCTGGCGCGAGGTGTACTTCGAGGACGAGCAGAGCGTTGCCGCCAAGGACGATTACGCGATCGCCCAGAACCTGGCCGGTATCGGCATCTGGACGCTCGGCAACGACGGCGGGTATCCGAAGCTCTGGAACGTCATTCGATCGAAATTCTTCGCGCCCGTCCACAAGATCACGGTCCAGGCGGGGGTCTCCCGGGTGACCGTCCGATACGGCCGCGTCTACGTGGATGTGTGGTCGACCGTCTGGAACCGCGGCAACGTGCCGGAGCGGGGAACGGTCTGGTGGGGCATCCGCGACCGGCTGGGCACGGGCTACATCCACGGGACCAGGACGCTCCTGATCTACCCCGGCAGGTCCTCGCGGGTGGTCCAGAAGGGCATCCTGCTGGGGTGGGCGCGCCGCTTGCCGGCCGGCACCTACCAGGTGGTCTCCAGGTTCACGGCCTCCAGCGGCGTATTCGTCGGGTTGGCCACGACCTTCCACCAGCCGTACTGACGCGGGCCTGGCCGGCCGCGCCTGATCGATAGACGATTCCCGCGCAACAAATTGCCGGCAGCCGGCGTCTGATTGCCACGATGATTCAGATGGGGCCCGTGCTCGTCCAGCTCATCCGACCGTTGATCCTGCTGGCTGCCTGCGCGCTCATGATCGAGGTGCTCCTGCCCATTCTCCTCACGGCCCAGGCTGGGCCGCCGCGCTGACTCCTGACGTCCCGTGCCTGGGGGCCGGGATGCTTCTGGCGGCGCCGACCGTCGCACGGCCGGCCGCCCGCCCGCTGCGACGCCTGGTGAGCAGGCGATCGCAGCCAGGGGGCCCCGCCGTCGGGGATGGCGGGGCCCCTTGACACCTTTCGACGGCCAGGCCGGGCCGCCCCGCTACGATGTGGTCATCTCCGGCCGCATCCCTCGGAGACCTGAATCCGTGACACCAATCCAACCCTTCATCCCCGCTCGCCGCGCGAGGCGGCCGGCGACGATCATGGCGGTCGTGCTGGCGCTGGGCATGGCGGCCTGCGGGCCGGCGACCGGCACGCCGGCGGCATCATTGCCGGCGGCCGCTGGCCCATCCGCATCGGTCGCGTCGAGCGGATCGCCGGCGGTGACGTCGAGCCCGAGCCAGACGGCCCGACCATCCCCGACAGCCACGGCCGGACTGCCCACGGCGGGACTGCCGGGCACGACGCAGACCGAGTGGGGCGTCATCTGGGACGACCTGCCGTCGCGCTTCCCGCGAAAACTGGGCTCTGAACCCACGGAGACGGGAGCCGGGCCGGCCTCGGCGATCCTCATCGTTCCCGCCACGACGCAGGAGACGGCCGCCTGGTATGCCGCGGCGTTATCCGCCGCCGGGTATCGCATCGAAGGCACATCCGGCCCCTACGAGGATGGCGGCTACGTCATCGACGCGACCGGCACGGCGCCCGGCTGCCGCGTGCAGGTGACGCTGGCCAGGCAGGGCACGGCCACGATCGCAACGATCTACTTCGGAGCGTCCTGCCCTTTCCGCTGACGTGTCGCTGCGGCTCTGATCTGTGCCTGCGATGAGGCGACCCGGATTGAAACGAATCGGCGACGCCGGCCGTCTAGGCTGATGTCGATCGATCGATGGATCGGCGGCAATCGGCCTTCCAGGGATGGGCACGGACATGCAGTCGGCGCGACCCCGGGATCTCGGAGCGCTCGTCCTGGTCATCGGGATGTTCGCGATCCTCCTCGTCGTCAGCCTGACGCTGGGGTCGCCGGCGCTTCGCTGATCCGCGATGGACCCGGGCTGATCGGGCCCGGGCTGATCGGACTCGGGTGGGTCAGTCGTACAGCCGCTCCAGGTGCCACGTCCCATTCATGCGATCCAGGTAGACGAGCGCCAGCCAGCGGGGCCCCACCACCTTGAAGTAGTCGCGAGCGATCGGCTCGCGCCACCACGATTCGTCGACCCGCCAGCGGTTGCAGACCTCCACGGGCTCCCGCCGGCCGTTCCACCTGATCGCCACCAGACGACCGAGGCCATCCAGCTCCGCCTCGATCGCGGGGTGCTCGCGCAGGAGTCGGGTCATCGGAGATGCCGTCTCACGATGGCGTCGTCGCGCCCGACTCCACGGCCACCCAGCGCCAGCGCGCTTCGGGCAGCGGCGCCTCCGGGTCGGCCAGCTCGACCCGCCGGACACGATCCTCGCCAAACGTCAGCGCCAGCCGGGCGAGCTGCCAGCCGAGCCGCGCGGCCCGGCCTGCCTGCGGGACGAAGAGCGCCAGCTGCTGGCCGGCGGCCGGCGCCACGTCGGCCAGCTCGAGCTCCAGGCGGGCGACCGGCGCCGGCGGTGGCGTCCGTTCGAGGCGGGCGACCAGGAGACGCTCGATCGCCTCCGCCTCCTGCGTGGGCTCCGGAAGGCGCTGCTCGAAGGCCATGGCGGACGGAGTGCCGGGAACGGCGAACGTCCGGTCGAGCGCGAGGCGGAGATGCACGCGGGCCGTGGCCATGCCCCGGCCGGCGAGCTGATCGGCGAGCGTGGCGGCCAACCGGTGGAGCAGGAAGCGCAGCGGCTCGAGATCGTCCACCGCCGGCTCGACCGGCAGGGCCAGGCTCATCCGATCCGGCGACCGGCGCGGCCGGAAGGGATTCGTCTCCTCGCCGCGAGCTCGGGCATGGAGCCGTTCGCCCTCCGCGCCGAACCGGGCGACGAGCGCCGAGCGCGACACCGCCGCCACCTGCCCGATCTGGCGCAGGCCGAACCGCGCGAGCCGGGCCCGGACGTCCGGGTCGGCGGTCAGCAGCGCGGCAGGCAGAGGGGCGAGGAACGCGACCTCCTCGCCCGGCGGCACGACGAGAAGCCCCGGACGTTGTGCCGGCTCGTTTGCCATGCCGGCCGCCGCCATGGCCGCGAAGCGCGTCCCGGCAATCCCTGCTCGGGGCCAGCCCGACAGGATCGGCGCGAGCTCCGTCCGGATCCGCTCGACGAGGACGGGCTCTGCCCCCCACAGCCGCTCCAGGCCGTCCAGCTGGACCTCCAGCCGGCCGAATCCCGGATGGGTCGCATCCGTCTCGCCGGCGATGCCCGGGCTGAACGCCGCCAGCCGGTCCAGGGCCGCCTCCACGGCCGCGCCGTCGGCTTTGGGATCTGGGTCGAGGAACGTTGCCTCAGGCGCCAGCCGATGTGCGCTGCCGAGCGCCATCCCGCGGCGGATGCCCAGTGCCAGGGCGGCCGGGCTCGCGTCGAGGACGACGCCGAGCGTCCAGGGCTGCCCGCCCAGGACGATCGGTCCCAGGACCTGGCTCCGCGGAAACGACCCGGAGTGCGACCGGACGAGCCGGAGGAGGAGGTGTGGCCAGTGGAGATGGAGGAGTCGCATGGGTATGGCTCTCGGCGAGCGGGAGGATGACGGTGGACTCGGAGGTGGTCGCGGCCGGCCGGCCGGGCGGAGCGGGCAGTTCCAGGAGGAGCGACTCGCGGGCCAGGCAGCCGTCGCGCTCGCCGCCTTCCGCATACAGGATCCGCAGCTCGGCCCGCCGGCCCGGCGGGCCGAATCGGTTCCGGGCGACCACCACCTCCGTCCGCTGGCCCACGACGTCGCGGCCCAGGCGAATCCACGATCTTCGGACGAGCTCCAGCCGGAGGCCCGCTGCCTCGGCGAGCGCACCGGCCACCGGCCCGGACAGCTCCGGCGGCTCGAGGAGGACGAGCAGGGCGCCCGCCCGGCGGGCGAGGGCGGCCAGGCGATGCAGCCGGTCCGCCGCGCTGGGGGAATGGCCACCGGCGCGTGAGGCCGTCCCCGCCCCGCGGGCGGCCGGCAGATCCGCGACGAGGAGGTCCACCGCTCGACTCTGGAGCAGGGCACCGGCCATCGCCAGCCCTTCGTCGAGCGTCTCCGGTGCCAGGACCACGAGCCATTCCAGCCGGACACCGCGCGCCACGGCTTCCACCGGATCCAGGCTCCGGGCGAGGTCCAGCCAGGCCACGATGGATCCGGTCGCCTGTGCCTCCGCCACGAGCCGGAGAGCGAGGGTGGTCTTGCCACTCGAATGATCGCCGCGGACCGCCAGGCTGGCCTGGCGAGGGACGCCGCCGGGGCCGAGAATCGCGTCAAGGGCGGCGAAGCCGGTGGGCACGATGGCGCCGATCGGGTCGATCCCCGGCGGAGCTTCGACCGGCAGCGGAGCTTCGACCACCTCCGGTACCGTCGCCAGTGCTCCGACGACCGCACCGTGCCCACCCGCAGCCTCCACTCCGAGCCGGCGCGGAGCTGCCGTACCCCAGCGATCCCGGAGGGTCGCCAGGGCGGCCGTGACATCGGGGGAAACAGCGGGCACGACGCCGATTATAGAACGTCTGTTCTACTCGTCAAGGCCTCCGGGCGCGCTCGCGCACCCGGGCGCGCACCGCATACCGCCCCGCCACGCCGTCATGGGACCGTCAAGAAGCCGGCCTAGTCTGCCTGGCTACGATGCAACGTATGCCCGCCACTCCGAAATGACCGCGACGTCCCGCGCCACCTCGCCGATCCTCGTCGTGGACGACGACGAGAAGATCGTGCGGCTCGTCCGGACCTACCTGGAACGAGACGGCTTCGACGTCGTGACCGCCGCCGATGGACGTGCCGCGCTGGCCGCCATCGAGCGCCACCAGCCGGCCCTCGTCGTGCTCGATCTCATGCTCCCCGAGCTCGACGGGCGTGCGGTGATCCGCGCACTGCGCCGCGACGAGGCGGCGCTGGGAGCCGGACTCTCCGGCACGCCCGTGCTCATCCTGTCGGCCCGGGGCTCGGTCGGCGACCGGATCGCGGGCCTGGAGGACGGCGCCGACGACTACCTGCCCAAGCCCTTCTCGCCCGCCGAGCTCGTCCTGCGGGTCAAGACCATTCTTCGGCGTGCGACGGCCGCCGGAGAAGCCGCCCGCCAGGCGGGACCGGCCCGGCCGCCACTCGTCCACGGCGACCTCGTCGTGGATCGCGACCGCTTCGAGGTGACCCGCAACGGCGTCCCGATCTCCCTGACCCGGGTCGAGTTCGGCCTGCTGGCGACCTTGCTCGAGGCCGACGGGCGGGTCCTGAGCCGCGATCAGCTCCTCGACGCCATCTACGGAGCGGATCAGACCGACGTCCTGGACCGGACGATCGATGTCCATATCGGCCGGCTGCGCGACAAGCTGGGCGACGACGCTGAGCAACCGCGCTACGTCATGACCGTTCGCGGCGTCGGCTACCGGAGCGCCCACCCCAGCACCTCGAGTGACGGATGATCGGGCGCGACCTCGCCCGCCGCATCACCGGGCGGATCGCCGGCCGCGTCGCGCTTGCGGCCGTGGCCTCGGCCGGGGTGGGCCTCACGATTCTCGTCGTTGGGGTCCAGGTGGTCGGCGCGGACATCTTCCGCCGGCTGATGGTCACCCATGGCAGCGCGGCGGACGAGGCGCAGGCGATGTTCGATGCGTCGGTGACGGTCGTGGTGGCGCTCGCGGCCGCCGTGGCGGTGCTCGCCAGCCTCGGCCTGGCCATGGCGCTCGCTCGTCGCCTGGCTCGACCGCTGGAGCGGGTCGGCGCAGCGGCCCGCCGAGTGGCTGCCGGCGACTATGCCGCTCGGGTCCCGCGCGAGGGGCCGGAGGAGCTGGTCAGCCTGGCCGATTCGTTCAACCAGATGGCCGCCGCGCTCGCCGAGCAGGAGCGGATCCGCCGCGACTTCATCGCCAACGCCGCCCACGAGCTGCGGACGCCGCTGACCAACCTGCAGGGCTACCTGGAGGCCCTCCGGGATGGCGTCATTTCCGCCGACAGCGCGACCTATGCGTCCCTGTGGGAGGAGGCGGACCGCCTCGTCCGGCTGTCGCGCTCCCTGGACACGCTCGCCGAGGGCGATGCGGCGGCGCTTCCGCCGTCTCTGCAGGAGGTCGACCTGGCGGCGGCGATCCGGCTGGCGCTCGAGCTGGCGCAGCCGGCGTTCGAGCGGGCCGCGCTCCACCTCGAAACGCAGGTGCCGCTCAGCCTGCCCGCCCGGGCCAACCCGGACCAGCTGGCGCAGGTGCTCAACAACCTCGTGTCGAACGCGGTCCGCTATAGCCCGCCTGGTGGAGCGGTGAGCGTTCGGGCGGAGCGCCGTGGACGGGACATCCTCGTCTCGATCGCGAATTCGGGCGACGAGATCCCGCCGGACGACGTCCCACGCCTGTTCGAGCGCTTCTATCGGGTGGACAAATCGCGCGATCGGGCACGCGGCGGGGCGGGCATCGGGCTGGCCATCGTCAAGCAGCTGGTGGAGGCCGCCGGCGGTCGCGTCGGGGCCGAATCGGGCGGGGGCATGACCCGATTCTGGTTCAGCCTGCCGGGCTGATTCGGGAGGTCCGCGTGCTATCCTGCGACCGGTCGCCGGGTCGCCTGCATGGCCCGACCGGCGCATCGCGTGGGGATGTAGCTCAGCTGGAAGAGCACCGCGTTCGCATCGCGGGGGTCAGGGGTTCGAGTCCCCTCATCTCCACCAACCCCCTATCTCGTGCTCAGAGACTGGCTGTCTGCCTCGCCGAGACAGCTACCGGGACAGCTATAGGCTCGCAGGCATGGCCGCGACGAACGTCGCGCGTCGCCTCTCATCGCGTACCGCCAAGCGCCTCATCCATCCGGGCCGCCGCCGCACGCCCAAGGGCCGGAACCACGCCTGCATAGACGTCGGCGGTCATCCCCAGAGAGCTGTGCCCGAGCATTTCGGAGATCACGCGGAGCTCAACGCCTTGGGCGAGCATGACGGTTGCCGCGGCGTGGCGCAGGTCGTGGAACCGCAGACGTCCAAGACCAGCCCGGGCCACTAGCGCCTCGAAGCGGCGCGTCACGCTTCCCGGCGGGAGGGGACCACCGATCGGGCCAGCAAAGACGAGATCGTTCTCCAGCCATCGGCTCCCCGCCCCGAGTCGCGCCTCGACCTGGGCCCGGCGCTGACGCTGAAGGGCAGCGACGGCAAAGTCCGGAAGTTGGATCGTCCGCCTCGATCGGTCGGTCTTTGGGGCGACCAGCCGGTAGATTGGTTCACCCTCCTCGCGGAACTCGACCGGCGTCCGGCGGAGTGCAGTACGGACTGACAGGGTTCCTTCCTTGAGGTCGACGTCGGCCCAGCGAAGTCCGAGCGCCTCGCCGAGCCGCAGCCCGACGCCGAGTGTCACGGTCACGAGTGGCTCGAGTCGGTCGCCCTCGACGGCTACGAGGATTGCCCTGGCATCGTCTGGCCCGATGGCGCGGACTCTCGGTTTCGGTGCCGGCGGAGCCGAGACCAGGGCGGGGACGTTTCGGACCACCAGGCCATCCCGGACCGCCGCGCCGACCGCGGTCCGGAGCGTGGCGTGAACATGGCTGACTGATCGAGCGGAGAGACCCGCTCCCGCGCACGATGCCAGGAGCCGGCGCACGTCGGCCGGGGCGAGACGGAGGAGCGGGATGCTGCCTATCCCCGGCACGATCCATCGGCGTACGTCCCCTTCGTAACGGACGAAGCTCGACGGCCTCACGGTCGGACGGATGGCTTCGAGCCAGTCAGACAGTTGGCGAGCCACCGTTCGGCGCTCATCCGGCGGGGCCATGCCGGTGCGCCGGGCACGCAACGCGTCCTCGAGACGACGGCCGACGTCAGTCTTCGACGACCCGTAGAAGTGCCGCCGGAGTTGCCTTCCTTCGGCGTCGAACCCGAGCGTTTGGACGGCTACCCAGCGCCCGTCCTTGCGCTTGAAAACGGCTCCCTGACCGTTGCCTCTCTTCTTGGGCATGGTGACCTCCATCGTACTCCACGCCGGCTGCAATCCAGGACTCGAGGTCAGCTCGAGGGATTCGGTAACGCCGGCCAATCTTCACAGCTGGGATAGCCCTTGCCCGGGCCAGACGCGCGACGTGGCGAGGGTTGAGCGAGAGGACCTGAGCGGCCTCCTCGATGGTCAGGAGGAGAGGGGCTGGGGCGTCAGCCCGCTGCCACGACCTTCGGTCCATCGCGTTCTAACACCGGCCTGTTAGTTGTGTTAGTTCCGAGCGGCGCCGCAGGTAGGAGCCGAAGAGCGGCAGGGCAAAATCGTATGTGCCACGGCTCGGCCTATAGACGAGGCCACGATCAACGAGGCGGCGCACGACGACGTCGACGTTCGGCAGATCGTCAAGGGCACGCCGAAGGCTCATCGTCGATACTCGGCCGCCGGCTCGGGCCATCGCTTCGAGTACCCGCTGTCCTGCCACGCCCGCGATCAGATAGCGGTCCTCGAAAAAAGCCAGATCGAGCTCGTGGAGAAGACTCGACTCGAGGGCGAGGTAGTCATCGACTCCGACGTCCGATCGCCCTATACGGCTGCATAGGAAGCCGCCGAAGAACTGAAGGAAATACGGGTAACCGCCGGTCCGCTCGACGATCTCGCTGATCAATGAGAGCGCGAAACTCCGTTCGCTAGCTGACAGGGGGATGCCCAGCGCATCCCAGGCGTCGCTCCGCTCCAGGTGGCCGATGACGACGTGACGAAACATCCGCTCGGCGTACGTCCGGGCGCGCTTGAGGTTGAGAGTCAGGGTCGGCAGTCCGCAAACGACGATCCGAACTCGGCTCGACGATCGCTGTGTATGACCGAGTCCTGCCAGAAGCGACCCGAGCGGGAATTGCTCCGATCGCTTGTCATCAACCAGCAGGTGGGCTTCGTCGTACAGGAGCAGCGCCCCGGACATTTCGGTCTGGGCCAGCGCTCCGTCGAGGGCCAGGAGCGCCGCTTGGATCGAGGCCGCAGCGTCAGGCTCGTCGGTCTCATAGGCCGGCTCATAGCCCATCTCGCCGACCGACAGTCGGCGAGGTCGGACGTATTGCCATGCCCGCTCGAGGGCGTCCCCGACTCCGGCGAGGGTGCTGCACCGTCGGATCAGCGTCGCGCAGTCGTCGGCGATCGCGTCCACTAGTCGACCTTCGTCGCGGTGGCGGTCACTGAGCTCGCGCTCGAGACAGAGCCATTGGTCACGTTCTCCGCGAGCCGCGAATTCGCCGAGCAACACGGTCTTCCCAGTTCCGCGAATGCCGGTGAGCGCCCAGTTGATATGAGGCGGATTGGCCTCGCAGAGGTAGCGCTAGAAGTCGACGAGCAGCGCGTCGCGACCAGCCAGGTACGGCGGCGCAACGCCGTTTCCTGGCCGGAACGGGTTGGCAAGCTGTCCGGTTCGAACTTTCGGATCGACCTCTGTCATGTCGCGTGATCCACTTTGTGTTGGTTTCATCGGCCGAGGGACGCCAGTGGGCGCCGCCTCGGCCGGGTTGTGCACCTGATATCCACACTCCCCTACTGCGCGCCGGCCGGGACGCGGAACCAGGAGCGGCTG
>Ga0137369_10003076_pt1 | contig 17059 bp, 19 predicted proteins | sample SagtaG_12_FD_104918 | JGI IMG/M metagenome (GOLD analysis project Ga0137369, IMG submission 104918) | Vadose zone soil microbial communities from Sagehorn Ranch, Mendocino, California, USA - Sage1_L_113_16 metaG | ecosystem: Environmental > Terrestrial > Soil > Vadose zone | place: USA... | reverse complement strand
CGGTGCACCGCATCGCATCCGTCCAGAAGCAGACATGTTGCGGACATCGCCGCCACGTCCGTTCGCATGATCCCCAAAAGCTTTCCGGGTCGCGCCGATGTCTCGGCGCAGGCGCATCCGCTGCCAAAAAAGTATTGACACGCTCCTTCGCACCTGACTAAAAACGCCGCACTAGCCTTAAATCCATTCGATCCATTGAAAAAAAGATCTTTTTTTTCCGGTGTCTTTCTACTGCTGCTTGGCTTCGGCACGTTCGCGGGCCTACTGGTTCGAGCAAACCCGACGAAGCAAACCGCACATGCTATCCAAGGGCAGAACCTGAAACCCAGCTCCCGAGTAATCGATAGCTCTCAGAGCGATGCGCCGGAGCTTCCGGGCGATCAGTGTGCGGTACTCCGCGGTCCGATCCTGTTCCTGACTGTACCGGGCATCGATTCTAGTGGTAGCACCGCAACCGCATTCAACAGTCAGGCTAACGAATTCCTAGTTGCCTGGGACCAGTTTGACAATCCCAACTCGTTAATAATTGCTCAGCGTGTTTCGGTCAATGGCGCGCTTCTCGGTCCGAACAAGACGATCAATCAAACACACGACACCTTTCTCGAGCCTGCCGTCGCCTATAATTCCAATACCAATCAGTACTTTATTACCTGGCGGTACGAAGAGAGTTTGTTTAATGCTTACGGTCGGCTGGTAGCTGCCACTGGTGATCCAGTTGGAGTAGTGGTCAATGTCTCCACCGCGGGTTTCGAGCAGAGCCTCGTATTCAACTCCATTAGTGGCGAGTTCTTTCACCATGCGCGGAACTTCGGTGGCGGAGGGGCTGACGGCATCTACTTCCGCCGAATCGGTAGCAACGGCATACCGCTCGGCTCGCCGACAGCGATTACAACCGCCTTCGGAGTCGCTCCAGCAGGTGAGGTCGGAGTGAATTCAACCACCGGCGATTACCTGTCAACTTGGCGGGAGCAAACCGTACGAGATCTCGCGGGCGAGCTCTTGAATAGTAACGGCGTGCCGCTAACGCCTCCGTTTGTTATCAGCAACGTCTTTCCCGGCCTCCAGGTCGCCGCTGGCGTGGCCTACAACGCGATCGCAAATCAGTATCTCGTCGTGTTCACCGGTTTTACATCACCGAAGCCGCTGTTCGGGCAGCTCCTTGATGCCTCCGGCAATCGGATCGGGCCCTTGCTGACGCTAGTCGCACAGAGTGGAGCTGATTCCGCCGCGCTGGCCTTCGACCCTGTCAACCAGGTTTACTTGGTCAGATGGAGTGACGCGAATTCTAACACAGTTCGGGTGCAGCTCCTGTCTCCCAACGGTGTCCCTCTCGGCCAAGCCCTCGACGTTTTCGCCGGCACAGTCCAGTCCACAGCTCCCGGCTCGGTCGTTACGAACACGAATGGGGGTGGATTCCTCGTCACTGGAGTGGAAATAACGGATACAGGGGACCAGGTGGTCGCTCGTCTTGTTGACGTGGTCAGCGGGTGCTCGACTACACCGACTCCGACTCCGACAGCTACTCGCACACCAACACCCACACCCACGGCAACTGCTACAGCTACGGCTACATTCACGCCGACACCGACTCCGACAGCTACTCGCACACCAACACCCACACCCACGGCAACTGCTACAGCTACGGCTACATTCACGCCGACACCGACTCCAACAGCGACTCGCACACCAACACCCACACCCACGGCAACAGCTACGGCTACATTCACGCCGACACCGACTCCAACAGCGACATTTACACCGACGGCTACGGCAACAGCTACCGCAACGGCAACATTTACGCCAACACCTACCGCAACACCGACGGCCACGCCGACAGTGACACCTACGGCAACGGCGACTCCGACACCGGTCATCACGCTTAGTGCCGTTGGCTATAAGGTGCGCGGCGTGCAGACGGTTGACCTAAGCTGGCACGGGGCGACCTCGGCGAATATCGACATTTACCGCGATGGCAATCGGATCGCGACCGTGCCGAACACAGGCTCCTACACTGATTCCATCGGTGTGAAGGGTGGCAACGACCGCTATATCTACAAGGTATGTGAATCGCTCACACAGAACTGTTCCAACGAAGTGACAGTGCGCTTTGGCGGCCCGCCTCGTGCGCAGGGTCTGAGGAGTGGAGAACGTCATCGTTGAGTTAAGGGTTCGTCTGCTGCGGCGAAAGGACCCCCGATGCCGACGCCGATGGCGACTGCAACTGCAACAGCAACACCAACGGCGACTCCAACAGCAACAGCTGTCACCTGCTACGCCGACTGCAACACCCACTTAACGCCACAGCAACAGCGACGCCGAAACCTCATCCAACACCCAGACCGCACCGGAGGCCCCGCCTCATCCGACTCCCCCGCGGGCTACACCACCGCCTCAGCCGATACTCCGCCTCCGCGGCCTTAATCGGCAAGCCCACGTGATCCGTTAAAACATTGAAGTGTTGAAGCGGTTTGAGCGAAGGCTTGAGCTCGCGGCGGAGGAGACGTCGGCCCCAACAGCGGTGCGAGGACGGACGCGCCCTGGCAAGGCACTGCGTGCGAAATCCATGCGAGATGCTGGCTTGTTTCGCCCAAGCTTTGGGAGCGCGACGCGCCGTCGCGTCACTTTGCGAGCAAACTGCGCGATGTCCAAATCTCGGTGGATTTGCAGACGTCGTCTTGCTGCGGTTCTTTTCAGTCCGCAATCATCAATCGGCATCCCGCAATCCTCAATGTCTCGTCAGTACACATTACAACGCGCGCCGAGACCGACATCGATTCACATCGATTACGCTACGGAGTTCACGAGCAGCAGTTGGCGGCCGTGACTGCACCGCCCGGTCCGCTTTTGGTCATCGCCGGCGCCGGCTGGGGTAAGACGCGGACGCTCACATAACGCGTGGCGTATCTGCTCGAGAACGGGATCGATCCGCGCAACATCCTGCTGCTCACGTTCACAAACAAAGCCGCGCGCGAAATGCTCGGGTCGCGTGGCGAATTTGTTGCCGGTCGATGCCAGCGGATTTGGGGCGGGACGTTCCACGCCGTGGGCAACCGAATTCTGCGCCGGCACGGGAGCGCGCTTGGTTATTCGAGCGGGTTCACCATCATGGACCGCGAAGACCAGAAGGATTTGATCAATGCCGTCGCAGCCCGGTTTACGAATTACTTTCACAAAGAGGACCGGAACACGAAAAGACATTTGTCGTGCAAGCTGTCTGGGAGGGAATCGTGCTCGGCCAAGGAAAAGGCCGCAGCAAAAAACAAGCGGAAATCGAAGCTGCCAAAGAAGCGTTGCAGTTAAAGCGCTGGGAGAAGAAACTGTAGTGAAGTCCGCAGCCGTGATCATCGATCCCGGCTATGAATGTCTAAGCGCTTGGACAGTAACACCAAAGTGCGACGCCCATCGGAAATGTCGGGCAATTGAGTCAGTCACGAATTTCTTGGCCTGTGTGATCGCCCCTTCGAGCGGCAAGCCTTTGGCAAGAGCGGCCGTGATCGCCGCCGAGTACGTGCAGCCGGTGCCATGAGTCGCGACGCCGCGTACGAACGGCGCTGAAAACTCGACAACTTTCCCACTGGCAAACAGAAGATCGATAGCGCGGTCACCCGCCAGATGACCACCTTTGAGAAGGATTGCAGTTCCGAATTTCTTCTCCAACGCTTTTCCAGCACGATGCATCGATTGCAGATCTTTAATTTTTGTTCCAAGTAACCGCCCTGCTTCATCAAGATTTGGTGTGATCAAGCTGGCGAGCGGGAACAATTCCTTCTCATAAGTTTCGATAGCGGCCGGTTCAAGAAGAGGATCGCCGCTCGTTGCAACAAAGACTGGATCTATCACCAGCGGAACCGGTGGCGCAAACGTTGTGTCTATGTCCTGTATCGTCTTCCCGACGACGGAAATGATTTCTGCGGAGCAAAGCAAACCAGTTTTGATCGCAGCGATCGGAAAACTTTTTACAAGCACTTCGATTTGCTCGCGAGCAATTTGCGCGCTGACCGGCCCAATTCGTGAAACCTTTCCGGGAATCTCCGCTACGACGCAGGTCACCGCGGTCAATCCATAAACACCGAGTGCAGAAAATGTTTTGAGGTCGGCCTGAATACCAGCGCCAGCGCTACTGTCGGAACCTGCGATGCTCAGTGCGACGGGAACTGTAGCGGCTCTCTGTGAGCGCCGACTGCCTTGCTTGGCCATGGGATTCGGCGGTCATAGACCGCCGCTACAGATTACGCGCCGTCGTTGCCGATCGCCTCCACCGGGCAGCCTTCCATCGCTTCTTTGCAGAGGCCCTCTTCTTCAGGCGTCTCTGGCTGTTTATAGACGTAGGAATGGCCGCCGTCGTCGTTTCGCTTGAAATTGGCGGGCGCGGTTTCGCGGCACAAATCGCAGTCGATGCATTGATCATCGACGTAAAACTTGCCCGGTACGTTTTCGGCGTATTTGTTCGTGGCGTCGGCCATGATCTTTTCCCCTAAAAGTGAAGCGGAACGTTAGGAAGAAACGCTATCCGCGCAATTAATTTGGCCGCTGATAAGCCTGCACGCAACCTCGCTAGCTGTTGAACGCGCTAAATCGTTGAATCCTCAAGGCCGGCAGTCCATTATCCGCCGATTCAGCGGTGATCGAACGACGTCGTGGTTGTGCCAATTCAGCCCGAATGAAAAAGCAAGCTGCCAAAAGTCTCCGAGCCTTTGCCATTGAGCTGGCGGTCTATTCGGTTCTTGTCGTGATCTACTTCTTTCTGGTTCTGCATCTGCTTGGTGATTGGCTGTACCGGCTCGAAACGCACCATCGGTACATTTATGCCGGCGTCGCCATTTTGCTCATCGCCGGTCAGGCCGTTGTTCTGGATACGGTGACGACGCTGTTGTTTCGCTTCCTGCGTGGCCGCTCGAGATAACTCATGTTTTTTCCAATCTCCAACACGCACATCAACCCGATTTATCTGGTCGTTGTCGGCTTTGTCATTGGCATTTTAGGTGGGTTCTTTGGTGTCGGCGGGAGTTTCATAGCCGGTCCCGCACTGCGCTTGATGGGAGTGGATTGGAATTACGCGGTTGGGACGGACCTGGCGCACATCGTCGGCAAATCGATAGTAGCGGCAAAGCAGCATCGCGCGCTGGGCAATGTTGATCTCAAACTGGGATTCTTCATGGCATTTGGAACAATCGCTGGCGCCGAATGTGGCGCGCAGTTGATTCAGGCGCTAAAGCGCGCTGGCAACGTGAATATAGTAGTCAGCTATGTCGCGATCGTCGTCTATTTTGGCATCGCGGTATTCATGCTCTGGGAGAGCCGAAAAACGCTGCGATCGGGCAGAGGCCGATCACAGAGCGGGCTGGTCAAGGGAGCGGAGTCAAAAAAAGACCGCTCCGCATTCAGCCCTGTCACGCGGAATATTCAACGGCTGAAAATTTGGCCAATGATCACACTGCCCACTTCAGGCATACGAATTTCACTCTGGACCATCCTTCTCGTCGCCTTTGTTGGAGGCGTCTTCAGCGGTTTTCTTGGCGGCGGCGCCGGTTACATTCGGATGCCGTCGATGGTGTATGTGCTCGGGATTCCGACGCATCTAGCCGTGGGAACTGATCTTTTCGAAATCGTCATTTCCGCCAGTTATGGAACGATTAGCCACGCGATCAAAGGCAACGTGGATATTCTGATCGCGCTGGTCATGCACACCGGCGCAGTTATTGGCGCGCAGATTGGTGTAGTCGCTACACAATATTTCGCAGGACCAAAAATTCGGCTGGCCTTTGTTCCCCTGCCACTGATCGGCGCAGCTATCGTCATTTACACGCTTATGACCGGTCACAAACTCTAGAGATGAAAATTTTGATTTGCAGCGACGGAATGCCGTCAGCCGAAACAGCGATCCAGCTCGGAGGATTGTTGGGCGCAGCACTGAAGGCAGAAACTGCGCTGCTTGGAATTGCCGAAACACCAAGTGACGAGAGTCCTTTGCGCCAGGCCCTCCAGAAGCAGGCGGGATCGCTGCGCGGACGTGGCGTATCGGCAAACATCATCGTGCAATCCGGCGAGCCCGTGCGGCAAATTGCGGATGAGACGGCAAAGACCAGCTACGATTTGGTTATCATCGGTGCGCGGTGGATCGGAGCCACGGGCCATCACTGGCGGTCGGAAAAGACCTACGAAGTCATCAAATCTATTCAGCCTCCCGTGCTCGTAGCCATCGGTGACTGTGAACAGTTCAAGCGTTTTCTGGTTTGCACAGGTGGAAAAGAATTTATTGAGCAAGCGGTACAATTCACCGGCAAACTGGCGGCGGCCCTGCACGCTTCAGTCACCTTGCTGCACGTGATGGCTGAGCCACCGGCGATGTACGCCGACCTTGTTCGCTTGGAAGAGAACGTCGATCAATTACTCGAATCGAAATCGGAGCTTGGGACAAATCTGCGCCGCCAAAAAAGAGAGCTCGAGCGTCGCGGCGTTTCTACCGAAGTGCGTCTTCGCCACGGCATCGTGATAGATCAAGTTTTCGAAGAAGTGCACGCGGGCAATTACGATTTGATCGTAACCGGCACATCGCGGGCGCGGGGACTGCTTCGCCATTACATCATGGGCGATTTAACCCGCAGCATTTTGAATCGCGCTAATGTGCCCGTGCTCGTCGCGCGAGCCGGTCCGCCCAAAGCGGGCCGAACTCTCTGGAGAGCTATCAAAGGATTATTTAGTGCCCGCTGAAACCCAAGGGCATCACCTCACACGGGTGACTTCGTAGCCAGTCGGAAAACCGAAAAACAATGACGAAGCACGAATGTCGAATGACGAAAGAAGCTCGAATGCTCAAATAAAGAAGAAGTGCTCGGTATGGTTTTTGTGATTCGGATTTCGTCATTCCTTCGTCATTCGTCATTTGCCGTAGCTTCAAGTCATCCCGCCGTGACGCTGGTTGCATCGGAGCACAAGCATTCTCGTCCCATTGCTGGCGGAGATTCGGTCCGAGTTTGTTTTCATCTCTCCTGATCTATTTTGTGCAAGCACCTGAACCACCAACTCTGCGTAGTTCGCGGGTACGGCGCTGGCTCGGTCATCTTTTCCGTGAATGGACGATTGAAAGCTGGCATCCAATCGCTCCGGCCTTCGCCAAGCCCAAGCCCGCAACCTGGAGCGATGCGCACGTAACGCTCGCATGGCTTGGTCATGCGACAGTGCTCATCAATTTTTTCGGTGTCAAAATTCTTACCGATCCGACGCTTTTTCCGCGCATTGGAATTCGCCTGCCGGGATTCACCATCGGCCCAAAACGACTCACGGCTCCGGCACTGGAGGTTGATGAGCTGCCGGAGATCGACTTCATCCTCCTTTCGCACGCGCATTTTGATCACCTTGATCTGCGAACGCTCCGTTGTTTCGACGAAAACACGAGTGTGATCACTGCTCACGCTACGAGGGATCTATTGAGACGAACACGTTTTGGTGACATTACCGAGCTCGACTGGGGAGAAACCAAGAGCCTTCAGGCTGTTGCCGGTGAGCTCGATATTTCCGCTTTCTCTGTGAAGCATTGGGGCGCACGAAAACAGCGGGATAATTATCGCGGCTATAACGGCTATGTGCTCGAACGAAACCGAAGGCGGATCATTTTCGCCGGTGATACTGCAATAACGGATAGTTTCGCAGAACTGCGACGACGCGGAGAGATCGATCTGGCGATCATGTCGATCGGCGCTTATAACCCGTGGATCCACTCGCATTGCTCGCCCGAGCAGGCGGTGGAAATGGCAAATGCGGCAGGCGCGAAGTTCATCATGCCGGTTCATCATCAAACGTTCCGACTGAGTTTCGAGCCCTTGCGCGAACCGATCGAGCGCTTCGAAGCCGCGCTCCGTCACACGCCTGAGCGCGTTACACTGCGCGAAATCGGCGAGACGTTTATTCTGCCGCTGTAGCCGCGTCTCTATGAGACGCGTGGCGCGCGCGCGTCGCAAACACCTCCTGAGAAGTCTAAGCGACGAGGTCGCTTCAACTCTTCGTGCGCCGCGAAACCGCTACAGCAGACCGCTTGTGTCAATGGCCAGCGGATGCAATGTTTCGCCCGCTTCCCGCCGACGTAGCTCAGCTGGTAGAGCAGCGGTTTCGTAAACCGCAGGTCACGGGTTCGAATCCCGTCGTCGGCTGAGCTGCGATTAATTTGTATTCGATCATTGAACATTGAGCGTCGAATGTTCGCCATTTCAGAAAAACCTTGCATGACAGAGTCTTCCGCACGCGCGCAATCCGTCTCGATCATTGTGCCAACATTGAACGAAGAGGAAAATATCGCGCCGCTGGTGTCGCAAATTACTGCGTGCGCTGTTCCTTTTCGGGAAATTCTTTTCGTTGACGATCGTTCCACTGACGCGACTCGCGCCAAGATCCGCGCTCTCGAAAGAAGTCACCCAATCCGCTTGATTGAGCAAGACGGCGCGGACGTCGGACTGGCCGGCGCAATTATGTCAGGTGCGCGGGCCGCGGAAGGAGAAATTATTCTCGTGATGGACGCGGACCTGAGTCATCCGCCCGAGCGGATCACGGATTTGCTGGCACCACTGTTTGCCGGCACTGCGGACTTGGTAGTCGGTAGCCGTTATATCAAAGGCGGATCGACAGAGGGCTGGCCGATGTGGCGCCGGATCGTGTCGAGAGCAGGTGCGGCGCTCGCCTACCCGCTCACCGGTCTTCATGACTCAATGTGCGGCTTCTTTGCCATTGGCCGTTCCCGTCTGCTGGAATTGGCACCCGAAACGAGCGGTTTCAAGATCGTTTTCGAGACCATTGTGCGTGCCGATGGCACACTGCGCGTACGCGAAATCCCGATTACCTTCCGCGAACGCATACGAGGAAGATCGAAAATGTCGCTTGGGGTTGCGTTGCGATTTTTTTTCCGCTGGATGCGCGCGGTGTTCCATCATCTCCTCCGTGTTGTGCGTCATCGTGAGCAGTTGCAAGATCGACGATCCGTAATTTGTCGATAATATTGCGGCGCTGCCGATATTCGGAGGTCGTTACAACCAGAGGCCCCACGAAAGCAGGGCTGAAGCGTCACGCCAAACGCGGCTCGAGCTGTCGCCGAGGACAACGACGATTACTTCCCTGCCAGCTCGCGAGCCGCTTGCGATCAAACATTTGCCCGCAGCGTCCGTGTAACCAGTCTTCATTCCGTTGCAGTAAGGGAGTCGTCTGAGAAGCTTGTTCGTGTTCTCAAGCTCCCTGGTGCGGCCATTGGCATAACGGAACACAAGCTGCGGAAGACAAACGATCGAACGGATCGTCGAGTTTGCGTACGCAGCGCGTGCTATTAGTGAGAGATCGCGTGCGCTTGAGTACTGCGCCGGCACTGGCAAGCCATTTGGATTCACAAAGTGCGAATGCACAGCTCCAAGTTGCTGGGCGCGTCTGTTCATGGTCTCGGCAAACGCTTCGATACTGCCCGCGTTATCCCGCGCGAGACATCGCGCAACGTCATTGGGACTTTTCACCAGCAATGCCCGCAGGAGATCGATCCGCTGATAAGTGTCGCCCGCTTTAATGTTCAACTTCACTGGGTCGGCCATTGTATCTGTTGGCTGAACTGTGACCGGCCGATCCAAAAAACCGCTCTCCGCCACGATGAGGGCCGTCAGCAATTTTTGCGTGCTGGCCGGCGGTCGTATTTGGTCCGCATTTTTTTCGTACAGTATTTTGCCCGTGTTTGCGTCGACCACGATCACCGAGGCTGCGCTGGTCTTCGGAATTCCATCCGGGGTATACTCGGTCGGCGCGGGAATTGATTCTTCGGTGTCTTTCGCCTTTGCGCGTTTCCGGTGTGATGAAGCATGAGTTGATTTCGACGCTTTTGTTTTGCGAGCAGCAGTAGGCTCAGCATCTGCATCTTCTCTGTCCCTGGCGGTGACTGCCTTAGCTTTACGAACCGGTCCGGAGACACCGCTGGGCCGCACGCCCTCCGAGTCGACCCCCTCTTGCGCCCAAGCGCCCAGCGCTGAAACCAGGACAAATGCGCAAAAAATCCAAATTCGATTGCGCGACTTCATGAGCGGGGAATTAGCGACAGAAATTTTGTTCGTGCAAGCGTCGGGGTCTCTGGAGATGGCAACAGTTACGATCTCGAGCCGCGCTCGATCAGTTCGATCTCATAGCCTTCTGGCGCATCGATGAAGGCGATTCTGCCGGTACCGGTTGCATGCGGCCCATCTGACAACGCATAACCTTTTGTCGCGGCGTGCTTCGCGAACTTGTCCAAGTCGTCCACTTCAAAAGCGAGATGTGTAAGGTCGGGGCCAATCATTACCGGGCCGCTCTCGTCAAATTTGCAAATCTCAATTTCCTCATCGCTGCCGGGCGCTTTTAGAAACACGAGCTGCGATCCGCGACCGGACGTGTGCCGCCGAAGCTCTTCGAGTCCGAGAACGTCCCTGTAGAAGGAAACTGTTTTCTCCAGGTCGTGCACGCGATAGCGCGTGTGCAGCAATTTCTTGACCACGTCCTATCTTATTCTTTTTGAGAAACGATTCAAACCCTAGCGCACGTCTTCTCGACCTGAGTCCGGGAGGCTCTCGTTGCATCATAAGCGGTTGCTCAACAGGATTCCTCGACTACGGTTCGCTCCGCTCGGAATGACACGCTACGACTGATGAAAAAAATCGGAATCCTTTTTGGCCAGGAGCACAGTTTTCCACCGGCATTTGTGGAGCGGGTGAATCAAAAAACCGGCGGCAAAGACATCGTGGCGGAATTCGTCAGGATCGACAAAGTCATTCAGGGCGAACCGTGCGGATACGACGTGGTGATCGATCGCATCTCGCAAGATGTGCCTTTCTATCGCGCCTGGCTCAAAAACGCGGCGCTCACCGGAACAGCGGTTGTGAACAATCCATTCTGGTGGAGCGCCGACGACAAATTTTTCAACAACGCGCTGGCAACAAAGATTGGAGTCGCCGTCCCTCGTACGGTGTTGCTCCCATCGAACCAGCCGCCGCCGGACACGAACGACAAATCATTTCGCAACCTAGGTTACCCGCTCGATTGGGAAGCGATTTTCAACTACGTAGGATGGCCGGCCTTCTTCAAGCCCTTCGCCGGCGGCGGCTGGAAGAACGTCTATCGATTGCATAACCCCGAGGAATTTTATCGCGCCTACAGCGAGGCCGGCCAGCTGGTGATGATGTTGCAGGAGGAAGTGAAATTCGATATGTACTTCCGCTGCTATTCGATTGATCAGCGCCACGTCCGGATCATGCCCTATGAACCGCGGCATCCTTTTCATTTGCGATACCAAACCGAATGGAATGCGCCGCGTGAGATTCTCCAGAAAGTGGAAGAAGGTGTGCTGAGGTTGAATGAGTATCTCGGTTATGATTTGAACACAGTCGAATTTGCCCTTCGCGACGGCGTGCCGGTCGCGATCGACTTTTGCAATCCTGCGCCCGATTGCGAAGCGGCGTGGATCGGTCAGGGAAATTTCGAGTGGGTCGTGGAAGCAATCTCGGAAATGGCGATCCGTAAAGCGCGCGAACACGTTGCCGGCCGCGACAACCTCAGCTGGGGCAAATTCGTGCAAGCCGCAGTGATGAAGCGTTCGCTCAGCGATCTCGCATAAGCTCGACGAAATCGTCCACAATTACGCAGCTTTCGCAGCTTAAAGGCGGGGGGGAATTCGGGTTTTCCAAAATAATCTGTGTAAATCTGCGAAATCTGCGGATGTTTTTCTTACGCTGTTGATGAAAGATCACACGTTTACTCTCGGCATTGAAGAGGAATTCGCGATTATCGATCCGGAGACGCGCGAGCTGCGGTCGCACATCCAAGAGATCCTCGAGTATGGGAAGGTTATCCTTAAAGAGCAGATCAAACCGGAGATGCACCAGTCTGTCGTTGAGCTCGGCACAGAAATTTGCCAGTCGATTGTCGATGCCCGTGCCCACGTGATCGACCTGCGCAGCAGGCTGGCGGAACTCGCCGCCCGCAGCGGACTAAAGATCGCGTCCGTTGGTACGCATCCATTTTCGCACTGGCGCGATCAACTCATTACGCAAGGCGAGCGTTATCGCGAAATCGTTAAAGACATGCAGCAGCTGGCGCGCGCGAACCTGATTTTCGGATTGCACGTACATGTCGGAATTCCTGATCGCGATGTCGCCATCCACGTGATGAACCAGGCGCGCTATTTTTTGCCGCACATTTACGCGCTTTCGGTTAACTCGCCGTTCTGGGTCGGCCAGGACACGGGCTTGAAAGGTTATCGACTAAAAGTGTTCGAGCGTTTCCCGCGAACCGGCATTCCGGACGCGTTCGAAAGCCTTTCGGAGTACGAAGATTACTGCAAGCTGCTGGTCAAAACCGGCTGCGTCGATAACGCGAAAAAGATCTGGTGGGACATCAGGCTGCATCCATTTTTCGATACACTGGAGGTGCGCGTGTGCGACGCCCAATCGCGCGTGGACGATACGCTGGCGATCGCCGCTTTGATTCAGGCAGTAATCGCGAAACTGCACAAGCTGCTTCACCAGAACATCACGTTCCGACTTTATCGCCGGCGCCTTCTTGATGAAAACAGGTGGCGGGCGTCGCGCTATGGCATCGATGGGAAACTAATCGATTTCGGCAAGGAAACCGAAGTCGAAACGCGCAGTCTCTTAAACGAGCTGCTCGATTTCGTCTCAACCGAGGTAAATGAGCTCGGCACGCAAAAGGAGATGGCGCACATCGAACGGATCATGCACGAAGGCACCGGCGCAGATCGACAACTCGCGGCTTATGAGCGCACACACGACATTAAGGCAGTAGTCGATCACATCGTGGCTGAAACGTACGAAGGACTGAATGTGGCCGGGCAAGCTGTGGTTACTGCTTGATTCTCCCGCAAGTTCTCCTCTCAAGCGGCGTCGAAACATCTCGACCCTCACTTTAGCAACCTCGGTATCTCGCGTTCAATCGCTCCCAACCAAGTGAATCCCACTGCCGTATATTCTCCAGAAGTAGTATGCCGCCATGCCCAAACCAAGAGCGACGATGCTTATGCGCACCACGGTCCGATTCATCCAGTGCACCACCCTGCCGCCCATGTAACCACCAACCAACGCGCCAGCTGCCATCACCGAACCATACTCCCAATTCACCTTACCTTCGAGAACAAACACTGTTACAGCAATCGCTCGGAGGCTGCCGCATAAGGCATTCTTCAGGGGCAAGACGGAATGGATATCGGTCAAGCCAATCAGATCGAACGCGGCAATTACCAGAATGCCAATGCCAGCGCCAAAATATCCCCCATAAATCGAGACGACAAAGAGCAGCACACTCGCACCAGCCTGGAGCCAGGCCGCGGGAGCGGATGTTGTTGCTGTCGGAGCGGCCGCGCCTGGCGACTGTCCAGAATGAGCAGTGCGAGTTAGCAGCGGCCGCAGTGTGAGCAGTGTGGCTATCAGAATAAGCCATGGTATCAAGGCGGTGAAAGAGCGGTTGCCTGACCAGTTGAGAAGCAACGCCCCAAGCAAGCTACCCAATACGCTCGGCAAAAGAAGTCGCCAGAACCAGTGGCGTACGGGAGCCAGATGTTTGCGGCCTGCCCAGGTGCTTGTCATGTAAGCAGGGAGAAGCGCAACCGCGCTGGTTGCATCGGCTGTGACTGGCGGCAAGACCGTCATTAGCACGGGAAAAGTTAACAAGCCGCCACCGCCGGCTACCGAGTTAATCGCTGTAGCCACGACGGCGACAACAAACAGCAAAATGTGCGTCTCCATTGATAGCCAGCGGATTAGGCTCAACCCATTGCGAGAACTCTATTCACTGTCCTCGCGTCCAAATACTAATGTAACAATTAGGCCAAGGAAGCTGACCGCCATTACCATTCCAAGCACAGCTGGAACGCCGAACTTACTTTTCAAGATTGGCAGGACGAATACGCCGAAAGTCGCACCGAGTTTGGCCACGCCGGCGGCGAAGCCGCTAGCAGTGGCGCGTAGCTGTGTTGGAAAGAGGATCGGAGCCAGCGTGAACGTAGTGGAGTTCGGTCCGGCGTTCATCAGCAGGTTGAACAGAATAAATCCGGTGAATACCAGCGGAATATGTGAGCTGAAATTTGATAGGTAAACCGCGATGATGAGCAGGCTCATGCCGCACGCCATGCCTGTGAAACCGATGGCCTGCATGCGGATCCGTCCGAGCTTTGGAACTATCCAGATCCCAAGTAGGAAACCGAAGAGCAGGAACAGGTCGATTGCCCCGCTTCCCCTGACGTCAGCCAAATCGTGAGTGATGGCGCCACCTGTCTGACTGGAAGTATCGATAGCGCTCAAGATAATCGGCGTGAACAGTCCAACACCATAGGTGGCAATGTCCATCAAGAACCATGGGACGGCGACAAGGACTGTACGGGCGCGATAGGTACGCGAGAACAGATCCGCAATCCCAGGCGGTCTTGCTAGCGCGACCGAAGTTGTGAGGCTTTGGTTTCCGGCGTTGCTGGTAAGTTGCAACACTACCTGGCGTTGCTCAGGCATGAGTCGAATGAACGATTCGGCAGCCTCGGCAAATCTGCCTCGAGACATCAACCAATGCGGACTGTGTGGTTCCGATAGACGTAACAAAAAAAAGAGAAAGCAATCGCCCCTTCAGTCGCGAGGAAAAATCGCCAGTTCTGCGCACTGTTTACGGTTTTCAGCAGTGCCAGTGTAACCGCAGCCGCGAGTAACATGCCGACCGATTGGCAGGCTATTGTAGCGACCATCGATCGCGCGCGACTGCGCTTGGGCAATACTTCCGAAACGTAACTGCTACTGACCGGGAAATCAACGCCTACTCCCACGCCGACGAGGAATTGCCCGATAAACAACATCACGGCTCCATTGGCTAACGCGCTGGCTGCCGCGCCTGCGCAAATAATTATCATATCGACAAGCATCAACGGCTTTCGACCAAGATGATCGGCCATTGGTCCGCCAAGTCCGGCCCCAAACACAGCACCAAGCACCAGACTTGCGCCGATGAGACCGACCACATCGGGTGTGAGATGAAACTGAGCGATGATCAACGGCATCGCCACGCCAAGGACGAAAATACCGAAGCCATCAAGCAGCGTCCCCCCGGTCGAGAACACCCAGAGCCATCGCAGGGTGGGGGTCAGCGGCGACCCGTCCAACAGCAGCGTCAGGCGTTGTTGTAACGTGATTTCGGCCAATGTTACCGCTTCTTAGGCCGGCCCGCTCTCTCCCCATCCTCGGCCTGATGATATTCGCGCCGAATTTCGGCCAGGTTCACGGTTGGTTTGGGAAACTGCATCCGCATCGCTTCCATCTGCCGGACAATGATCTGCGAAATAGCCAGATCGCGAAACCACTTGTGATTTGAAGGAATGATGAACCAAGGGGCGTGATCGGTGCTTGTTTTGGTAAGCACATCCTCGAATGCCTTGATGTAGTCTCCCCAATACCCGCGTTCCTTATAATCCGATTCACTGATCTTCCACTGACGGGTTGGGTCATCCAGTCGCTTCTTGAATCGGTCTAATTGTTCCTGTTTCGAAATGTACAGGAAAAATTTGAGAATTGTTGTGTTGTTTTCCGTGATGATTAGCTGTTCGAAATCGTTGATTTGATCATAGCGTTTCGACCAGACTTTTTCCGGCACCAAACCGTGAACTCTTACTACCAGCACATCTTCATAATGGGAGCGATTGAAAATTGCGACTGATCCTTTCGCGGGAACATGCGGATGCACGCGCCAGAGAAAATCGTGCGCCAGCTCCTTCGCTGTAGGTTCCTTGAAGTTAACAGCCACACAAGCCGCAGGATTCATTCCAGTGAGGACGTGGCGGACGACGCCATCTTTGCCTGCCGCGTCGAGGCCTTGCAACACAATGAGAAGCGAATGCTTGTTCTCCGCATACATCAGATATTGCAGGTCCTCCATTTTCTGACGGTTCTCCTGAATTTCAGGCAAAGCTGATTTGTGTGACTCATGCTTGCCATGATAGCCGGGATCGAAATGCTTTAACCGGATCTTCGAGCCCGGTTTCACGATAAGTTTCTTTACATAGTTGGGCATGATTGTTCTTCTCGTTGACTTACCGACCAGGCTTTTGGCTACCTACCGTGGGAACTCTAAGGGGCTGGAAAAGCGAGCTTTTCCATGAGCGACCCGGATCCAGAACTCCGTAGAGCCCCAGCTTCACGATGTCCTGCGCGATCATCCAAACCAAGTTATATCCCCACACAAAGCCGATGATTCTCCAGGGAAGCGACGGCACGAGCCAGCCCTGGCTACACATGAATACCGCAGCGATTTGTGTCGCGACAATTGCAAAGAACAGCTTGGGGCTTGGGTATGGTGGCTTCCAGAAAGGGCCTCTTGTGCGAGTCACGAACAACATCAGGTGCCCGCCAGCAACGAGTTGTAGGAACATCATCGTCTGGAGTTGCGGATGGTGGAGATGGTGAAGAGTGTCGCCCAAGTAGAGCAGACCAAAGCTTTGAATAACTCCAAGTAGCCCTAGGACTGACGAAATTACCAACACACGATCCAACTCCCATTTTACCGGCTGAGGCGGCACGCTGGCATTGTCAAAGGCGATAGTCATTATCGGAACGTCGTCCAGGAGAGCGAGCGCGATAAGCATAATCGCGGTCAGAGGAAAAAAATGGTAGTAGATCGACGCTAGCACCACGAACACCATGATTGCGATGGTCATGGCGATTCGATATAACACGTAGCTCATCATTCTCTCGAAGATACGCCTCGCTTCCGCGATGCCTTCGATGATGACCGACAGACCGGGTGCGGTCAGAATTAAAGCTGCTGCCGCTCGAGCTGCTTCGGTTGCTCCGGAAACAGCAATGCCCACATCCGCTTGCTTGAGAGCTGGAGCGTCGTTAACACCATCGCCCGTCATCCCGACGATGTGACCGTTCTCCTGCAGTATTTTGACGATCGCGTATTTATGTTCCGGGAAGACCTGAGCGAAACCATCGGCGTCCTCGATTTTCTCAGCAGCATTCAACGGGATCTGACCTTTTGTAACGTCGCCCGGGAAGAGTTCCGTTGCCGGCTGGATATT
>Ga0137369_10003067_pt1 | contig 17081 bp, 14 predicted proteins | sample SagtaG_12_FD_104918 | JGI IMG/M metagenome (GOLD analysis project Ga0137369, IMG submission 104918) | Vadose zone soil microbial communities from Sagehorn Ranch, Mendocino, California, USA - Sage1_L_113_16 metaG | ecosystem: Environmental > Terrestrial > Soil > Vadose zone | place: USA... | reverse complement strand
CGACAACTCAGTCACGATTTGCGCAATGATTTGAACGCGATCGAGCTGCAGTCGGCTTACATCGGCGAACTGACACAGGATCAGGAACTGACAAGTGAGATTAAGCGCCTGCGTGACTTCGTCTCAGGCTTGAATTCGACGTTGCAACTGCTTTCGAGAGCCGTCGGAGAAATTGCACCTAACGTGGTGACTTATCCGGCCGGTGAATTTATGACCGACATGCGCACGCAAATCGAGCGCAAGTTTTCAAAAGAAAACCACGAGATCACATGGGACGTGCAACTTCAGGATGGGATGCTGAATATCGATCCGCAGCTGTTCCAGGAAGTATTTGTGGAGCTTTTTGCCAACGCTTTCCAGCACGATCGCAGCAAGGGCGAACTGGTTGCAAGAGCCAGAATCAGCGATGGGCGGTTCCTGTTCAGCCTCCACGAACCAAAAGCGGTTTTCTCTTCAGATACGCAGAATTGGGGGCGGGAGCCACTCCGCAGCATCAAACAGAGACATTATGGCCTTGGTCTGAACCGCGTCCGCGCTATCATAGAAGCGCACGGCGGAGAGTTGCAGGCTCGATACGATCCCAAAGCCGCGACGCTCGTTTCGACGATGGCATTGCCGATGTCGAGCCGGCAATCCGAACATGGTTGAACCGCATGGCATTCTCGCGGTTTGAGCAACTGCAACCCACTGCACGTGCGTAATACCAGCAGCGCAAAGTGATGAAAACCGAGAACCATCGCGTCCTGATCATCGACGACGAGCGGCCGGTGTTGATGACGCTGGAAGCCTTACTCAAGCGCCATGGTTATCACGTGGATGCCGCGGGCACAGCGTCGCAGGGCCTAAAGTTGCTGAAATCAAATTCGCCATCGCTCATCTTGCTGGACCTACAACTGCCGGACGCCCATGGGTTGGAAATGCTCGATCGGATCAAGACGGAGTTGCCCAAAGCCCCGGTGATCATTCTGACCGCGCACGACTCGCTGCATAATGCCATCGAGTCGATCAAACGCGGCGCTTACCATTTTATCAGCAAGCCGTATGCACCGGAGGAACTTCTGAGCCTGGTGGAGAAAGCATTGGAAAAACAGTTCTTGCTTCGGGAAGCTGAAAAACTACGGGAGAAGACAGAGCAATTGGAGAAGCGGCTCGAGATCGCGGAAGCGCGACCTACCCCAGTTTTTAAAAGCAAACCGATGCAGGAAATTGAGGAATTGATCGGGGCGATGGCACCCTCGGATGCGAACGTTCTCATCGCAGGCGAAAGCGGCGTCGGCAAGGAAGTGATTGCGAACATCATTCACGCCCGCAGCCGGCGGGCTGAACAACCCATGGTGAAGCTCAACTGCGCTGCGTTCCCGCAAACAATGATCGAGGGAGAACTTTTTGGTTACGTCAAAGGCGCGTTTACCGGAGCGATGCACGATTTTCCGGGAATGATCGCCGCGGCAGACGGCGGCACGCTGTTCCTCGACGAAATTTCCGACATGCCCGCTGATTTGCAGACGCGGTTCTTGCGCGTGCTGCAAGAGCGCGAGTATCGGCCGCTTGGCAGCACGCAGACAATGAAAGCGAACTTCCGAGCGATCGCTGCGACTAACAGGTCCATCCCCGAGGCGCTCGCCGAGAACCGGCTGCGCTCCGACTTGTACTACCGTTTAAATACTTTCCAGATTGAAGTGCCACCGCTGCGGAAACGAAGAGAGGATATCCCGCCGTTGATCGCCCAATTCGTTAGGCAATTTTCTCAACAACTCGGCAAACCGGACCCGGACGTTTCACCGGATGCATTCCAGAAGTTGCTCGATTATTCGTGGCCGGGAAATGTTCGCGAACTGCAAAACGCCATCGAATATGCGGTGGTGCTGGCACGGGAAGGCGTGATCGGCGTTAAAGAGCTGCCGGCAGAAATACAGTTGCCTCCGGCGTTGCAGCAAGCCGAACTTGCCGGGTTGCCCCGCAAGGGCGTGCAAACCCTCGATGACTTGGAGCGGAACGCGATTCTCCAGGCGCTCGCCGAATGCCGCGGGAACAAGAAAAAAGCAGCCGAACTCCTCGGGATTCAGCGACCCACCCTTTACAACAAGCTGAAACGCTATGCCATTGACTTGTAGGTTGGGGAAGGAGCACGGCGGTTGCTCCTTATTGGCCGCGATAGATGCAACGCGCAGTGGGTGTTTCGTGCACCACGATCTCGCAGAGGCCGGGACATTGAGATTCTATTTTCTTCCAGAACCATTGGGCCATGTTTTCGATCGTCGGATTCTCCAATCCTTCGATGTCGTTGAGATAGGTGTGGTCCAAAATTTTCAGAAGCGGCTTCATTGCAGCGCTGATGTTCGCGTGGTCATAAATCCAGCCGACCGTCGGATCGACATCGCCCTCGACAGAAACTTCAACCTTGAAACTGTGTCCGTGCACCCGCCGGCATTTGTGGCCCTCCGGCGCTTTGGGCAAAGTCTGCGCTGCTTCAAATGTGAAATCTTTTGTCAAACGCGCACGCATGATCAGACGCCGCGCTGAGTTGGGCTCCAGATGAATTTGTGCATCTGCAGTTGAAAACGGACGTTCAGTTTGTCTGCGAGAATCCACTCCACGATTTGGCGCGGATCGATCCTGCCGAAAATTGGCGAGAAGAGCACGGCGCTGCAACGGGACGGAAGATCGTAGTGCTGCACTTTATCGCGCGACCACTCGTAATCTTCGCGCGAGCCCATAACGAATTTCACTTCATCCCGAGCGGTAAGCTGGTCAATGTTCGACCAAAGATTCTTGTCCACTTCGCCACTCCCGGGGGTCTTTAGATCCATGATGCGGTGCACGCGCGGATCGACTTTCGATATGTCATGCGCACCGCTGGTTTCGAGCAGCACCGTGTAACCTGAGTCACACAGCATCGACATCATCATTAGCACGTTCTTCTGCAACAATGGTTCCCCGCCTGTAATCTCGACCAAGGGGCACCGATACGCCGCGACCGTGTCCAGAATTTCGCCCAAGCTTCGTTTGTTCCCCTCGTAAAAGGCGTACTCCGTATCGCAGTAATTGCATCGCAGGTCGCAGAATGTAAGGCGCACAAAAACGCACGGCCAGCCGGCCCAGGTGCTTTCGCCCTGGATGGAGTGATAAATTTCGTTAATTGCAAGCGTCTTTTTGTGCTCTGACATGTCCTTCAAGATTCCTGCTGAGCCGATGTAGAACGTCTTACGCGAACAACTGCAAAGCAAATTTCTCCTGCTGAACCCCGCTGTCTTTACATGCGTCCGACGGCGCTCTCCCCGAGGTAAAGACCTCTCCAAGTCTCGTGATTTCTACCAAGATTTTTTGATTGACGGCTATATGACGGCAATCTAGTCTCGCCGCCATGCGCCCCGGTTATGCCATGTACATCCACCGCTTCGCCCACCTGATTGTGGGAAGAACGTCGGCACTCGTCGCAGCAATGTTCTTCACGGTCGTTTTTGCTACGCAGGCACAGGAGTCCATTGAAGAGGTCGCTCTGCCGCCCTGGTCGGAGCCAACGCTTCCATCGAGTGAACCCGTGCCGTCGACGCAAGCAGCGCTACTGCCTTCGGCACCGGAACCATTGCCTTCTGCACCAGAACCGTTGCCTTCTACACCAGCCGAGCCCTTACCCTCTTCGTCTTCACCGTTGCCTTCGTCCGAGCAGGCGTTTCCATCGTCACCAGGGGCATTGTCGCTTTCAACGAACTACACTACTGCGGCAACAACCGTTGTTCCGCCGCCAGTAGCAACAGGTCCTTATGGGGGCGGAAGTTATAACGTATTCCCAGCCGGCGAAACGGTTTACTCGGGTGAACCGCGTCGCTTTCACTACCTATTCCTGCTGACAGTGCGAGGTGTGTGGGATGACAACATCTTTATCAGTCATACGAACAAGGTCTCGGATTATTATTTCGCGATTGAGCCGCAGATCACCATTGGAGTCGGCGACATGGAGGGGCGCAGCAGAAGCTATCTGCGATTGGACTACATGCCGAGCGCTATTTTGTTCGTCGATCACTCGGATCAAGATGCATTTAACCAGCTGATTCATCTAGAGGGGGGATATCGCTCTGGCCGGTTGACGTTGAGTCTCTCCCAGGACATAGCGTTACTCGAATCGGCTAACCTCAACAGCTTCTTCGATACGACAGGCCTGTGGGCAAACACTGACGCAAGCGGGCCTACGCGGGTCAACATCTTCTACACGCGCTTGCGGGCAAGTTACCAACTGACCGGGAAAATGTTTCTGCAGGGCGAGTTTGATTCCCCGACCTATTTCTATCCCAATCACATTAGTGACTACACTGTTTCTGGCGGCCTTTACCTTTACTACAATTGGCTGCCAAAGCTATCGGTGGGTATTGGCGGCACCTTCGGATACACCTGGGTGGATGCTCCAAGTACGAACCAATCTTTCGAGCAGATAAACTTGCGCCTTAATTATGCGGTGACGGCCAAATTAGCCCTGTATGCTTCGGGAGGCGTTGAGTTCCGCCAGTTCGACGGCAACCGCAATACGTACGACTCACCCGTGTTTGAACTCGGGCTAAGTTATCATCCGTTTGAAGGTAGCTATCTCTCGCTGGCGGCCGGCCGGCGGATTTACAGTTCCGGGTACCTTCCTAACCAAGATTTTGGGGCTACATACGTTGCGGGCAGGTTTCAGCAGCGTTTATTTCATCGCGTTTATTTGGGCTTGGGCGCCGGCTATGAACACTCGAATTACTTCTCCACTGACCGGGACGTCAGCGCGACACGGGATGACGACTACTGGTTTATCGAACCGTCGGTTGACGTGCTAATTACCAGGTGGCTGAGCGCCGGGGTATATTACCTGCACCGGGAGGACAGTAGCAACCAAGAGTTCTTCGATTGGGAGGATAATCAGGTCGGCGTTAGGGCGACGCTCAGGTTTTAAACAGGGTTTGAATCGCTTGCGAGCTGGGACAGAGGGATGGTTGGCGGTGGCGCTCGCGTTGTCGCTGCCAGGGTTCATGTTGGCCCAAACCATGCCGGGGACAGCCGCGTCCCAGCCTGCCACTGGCTCATCGCGATCGGCCGCCTCGGCGCCTGCATCAACCGGCGGAGTGAGCGTGCCGGCGGGTTACATTTTGAGTCCTAACGACCAAGTGGCGGTCGAGGTTTTTGGTGAAGACGATCTGCGCACAAGCGGGCGGTTGACCCCCGAGGGCAACTTGAACGTCCCATTGCTGGGATCGATCCATTTGGCAGGACTGACTCCGACGCAGGCAGCGTCAAAACTCACAGAATTGTACAGCCGCGATTATCTGGTCAACCCGAAGATCAACGTCACGCTTGTCAGCTACGGAAGCCGGCGCTTTACGATTTTGGGCCAGGTAGGTCATCCCGGCATCTTCGAAATAGCTCCCGAGGGTATCGATCTACTGGAGGCGGTCGCTATGGCTGGTGGATATACGCGCATCGCTGCGCCGGAACGAATAACCGTTCGACGACACAGCGCCAGTGGGGATCAGATTTTGAAGGTTAATGCTAAGCGCTTCACCAAGGGAAAGGGCGGAGGTTTTCGCGTCGAGCCAGGTGATACCATCACCGTTGGCGAAAGTATTTTTTAGCCGAATTTCTTCCGCCTTCGTCTTTGCGAACGCACTTCTTGGTGTAAGGTTCCAGCCAATCTTTTTGCCGTGATTGACCCTGCCCAATCTCTGAGGGGAGCGACCGTTGCGCCCAATTCCGACAAACCAGGCATGCCTTTGACAGCGGAGTACGCCGATGGACTACCCAGTTTCGATTTTCGCCGGTATTGGCATTCTTTCCTGGAACGTATTTGGATCGTCGCGATTTGCGTTTTGGCTGGCCTTTTCCTCGCGTTGGGTAACCTCGCGCGGACGCCGAAGCTTTACCAAGCTCACACGGTTTTGGAAGTGGAATTTCAGGAGCCGAGTTTCGTTCCAACGAATGATGCCACGACGCGGACGCGCTCGGTGTTTCTGGCCAGCCAGGAGGCGCTGCGAACGATCGAACAGAACCTCACTAACCAAACACTTCTTGCGCGGGTTGTACGCTCCGAAGGTTTGGCGCAGGACGGTGGACGCGCTCTTCTGGGGCAGAGTGTCGTCGCCAATAAGAGTTCCAGCGCGACCGAACGCACGGAGCCGTCGGACGCTGCCAACAAGACGCAGAACGCTAGGGGCGTCACGACATTTACGCCGCTCGAAGAAGCGTTGGGTCGAGGAATGGTCGGCATGGTGCATCCGGCGATCCGCCGCGGCACTCGCTTGATCGATTTGTACGTGACGCACGGCGATCCAGCCATGGCACAGCGTCTCGCCGAAGCAGTCGGTCGAGAGTACATCCGCAACTCAATCGAGCGCCGCGCGTCGTCGAGCGAGGACGCATTGCGTTATTTGTTGGAAGAAGAAGAGCGATTGAAGAGGAACCTCCAGAAAAGTGAGGCGGCCGCCAACGAATACAAGGCAAAGAATCCAGATGCTCTCCAACTCGGCGGCGGCACAGCCGCGACGGGCTCACAGGGGGCTGGCGGACCGCGGGGCGGCTTGGTAGAGGACAACCTGCAAGACATAAACACCAAATTAGCCGCAGCGAGGTCCGATCAAATTCGTCTCGAAGGGCAGCTCCAGCAAGTGGACCAGATTGGCAATAATATCGACGCGTTGCTCGCGATTCCGAGTATCTCTGCCGCCCCAATGGTGACGGAAGCGCGGCGAAATATTAATCAGATCGAAGCGGCGATCATTACCCTCGCCTTAAGATACAAGGACAAGCATCCCAGAATGATGGCGGCCAAGGCCTCGCTGGCTGAGGCGAAAGACAAGCTCCGTCAAGCGGTTCTGGCACAACGTCCGATTTTGGGCAATGCGCTCGAGCAAATCAAAGCGACAGAGGCCAGCTTGCAACAAGCTTTGCAAAACCAGCAGGGCGTCGCGGTCAATCTCAATCGCACAGCGATCGGCTATCAGGAATTGGCGCGGCAAGCCGAAACCGATCGTGCGTTGTACGAAAGCGTCCTTCGTCAGATAAAAGACACGAACCTGGCAAAAGACGTCAAAGCGAATGCGGTCAGCGTGATTGAGCATTCCCCGCTTCCGAACTTTCCTGTTAGTCCTCGACCCACTAAAACGATCCTGTTGGGCCTACTTGGCGGCCTCGCTGTCGGTTTGGCTCTCGTTTTTGGAGTCGATGCGCTGGATCGTTCAATTAAAACTGTGGACCAGGCAGAAAGCACGCTCGGTCTGCCGGTTTTTGCAGCTGTTCCCGATACCACTGATGAGGGGCCCGTTAGCCGACTGAAACGACGAAGCAAAGCTTTCAGAAGTTCGAACTATCGCGTCGTGGTGGAAACTCCTGAAAGTCCGGCGGCGGAAGCGTTCCGCAATTTGCGCGCCGCACTTTCTCTTCTGGGTCCGGAAGCCGAGCGAAAAGTTTCGCTTTTCACGAGCGCTGTGCCCAACGAAGGGAAAAGTTTCACAAGCGCCAATTATTCGCTCGCACTGGCCCAGCAGGGTTATCGCGTGCTCCTGATCGACGGCGATCTCCGCCGGCCAAACATGCACAAGATTTTCCGCTTCCCGAATGCGCGAAATAATTCCGATGAAGACAGCGCGCCCGGAGTGACGGACTGCCTTGTGGGTGAAGCGGACATAGCCTCGGCAGCGCGTCAGATTCCGGCCGGAGAAATTCAGCTCGTTGATGAGAGCATTGAGGTGACGGAAAACATTCTCGCCGCGACAGGAGGCCAGTTGTTTGTCCTGGCAGGTGGACGACGCGCGCCCAATCCAGCTGAGATTCTTGCCGGTCCGTTCTTTGGCCAGTTGATCGCTGAGGCTGCAACCCTGTTTGATCGCGTCGTTATCGATAGCGCACCGATTCTCGCAGTCAGTGACACTCTCCTCATGATGCCACACGTCCAAACTGTGTGCATTGTTGTTCGGGCGGCAAAAACACCGCGTCCAGCAGTCCGGCGCGCGATTACCTTGCTGGCAAAGTCAGGAATTCGCCCGGCCGGTCTGGTCTTGAATCGATTGCGGCGGAGCCGCGGAGTCGGCTATTATTACTATTACGCTTCGCACGGTTATGGCAAAGAAGAAGGAGCGTATTCTCGCAGCTACAGCTACCATCGCGGATCCAAGCCGGACCACGAAGGTAACGGAGCGTAGAGCTGAAAGCACTACGGTGCCGCTCAGGTAGCAGAGTGCCAACTCGTACTGCGGACTGCGTGTTCGGTTGTTCGCAAGCCGTGGTCCTTCCAGAGCATGCTTCCCCAGCAAAGACCCAGATATGTTGCCACATACAGCTGGATCGATTCGATCTGAACTGGGAAATCGACCAGCGCGTGCAGCGCCACACCCATGAGCGCTATGATAACTAACGGCTGCAGCACGCGTCTTCGCGGCGTCCACTCCCGCTTGGCGTGCTCTTTGTAACTACGAATCCCGACTGTTATTCCTCCGAAGAAGAGCAGCGCCCAAAGGGTTCCTCCGATCCAACCCCATTCCAGCACGGTCTGCAGGTAATCCTGGTGCAAAAATCTCCACGTCCCTGACACCTGATTGCTTCCACTGCGATTGTATATTGGAAATACAACGCGAAAGGTGCCTGGCCCAAACCCGAAGAATCCAGCGTCCGGCAACGCACGCACGGCTACCCGCGAAACCTGCCAGCGAGCATCGTTGGGAATGTGCTCACTCCGCAACTGCCACCGCTTAAGCGCCTGTTCGAAATGACTGGCCTGGGCAAACGCAATAAGCGCCAGACCAATGGCAAGCGCTCCTGCCAAAGCGACGCTTTTACCACCCCATAGCTTGCGAAGAAGCAACGGTCCAAATTGCACGCAAATCGCAAGCAGCAACAGGAGCGCAACCAGTTGAGCCATGCGCGACGTATTCGCCAGCACCGCTGCTATGGTTATGAGAAAAACGCTCGTCCACATCGCGCGCATCCACGGGTGGGATCCGCTGGCAAAGGCCCGAATAACTAGCCCGAAACTCAATGGCCACACCAGATTTAAGAATGCGCCGGCATTACCGTGATAATAATAGGTCGCAAAAAATGTGGTTACTCGGACGGGGTACGGTGGCGGTGGTTGCCAAAAGATCATGAGCGTACCGGTGGCTTTCTGGACTAAACCGAGAAAAGCTATCGAGCCGCCGACCAGACCAATCACATACCACAAGCGAAGCAACCATCGGTTGCTTTGAGAAAGATCTGCGACAAACAAGATTATCCCCAGGAGCAAAGCACCTCGGATCATCCACGCAGCGCTGATCGGGTAATCAACGGAGCCGGTCACAAGCGGCGCGAAGTTGCGTAGCGGCACAAAAACAGAAAAATCCGAGTCGTAGACTGACTTCGCGTTGAAGACCATCCAGCCGCCCACGCAGATCAAAGCCGGCGTTAAGAAGAACAGGAGCCGTGGAAATCGCGGCGTTCGCCTACTAACAAGCAACTCAATGGCCCAAAGAACGAGTGCAGCGAGTAGTACCCAGTTCGTTATTTGGATGCTTTCCGATGTTGTGGCGCCGTACGCCCACGGCGCATAGACGAGGGCGGCGAAGAAAATCCAGCGTGACACGCTGCGGAAGATGTGAGAAATCACATGTTAGAAGTCAGACGACTCTGATCTCCGACCCCTGGCAACCGACTTCCATCGTATCACCGTCCCTTGCCGAATAGCATCGTGTATAACGTTTTCAGCACGATCATGGCGTCGAGCTTCAAGGAGTAATGCCGGATGTAGTAGAGGTCATATTTTAACTTCTCGACCGCATCCTCGTCACTCTCACCGTACGGGTAATTCACTTGCGCCCAGCCCGTGATACCCGGTTTCACCAGGTGCCGAAAATGATAAAATGGGATTGTTTGCTCATAGCGTTCGGCGCACTTGCTCCACTCCGGGCGTGGACCAATCAGGCTGATGTCTCCTTTAAGCGCGTTCCAAAGCTGAGGCAGCTCATCGAGTCGAAGTTTCCGCAGCAAACGCCCCACAGCCGTCACACGACGATCGCCTTTTCGCGTGTAAATGTCCTCGTCCGCTTCATCGGAGCGTCGCATTGTTCGGAATTTGAAAAGAATGAACCGTCTTCCGTCGCGGCCGACTCGTTCCTGCCGGAAAAAGACCGGACTGCCGTCCTCCATCCAGATGAGAAGAGGGATAAGCACGAAGAGCGGAGCGCAAACGAGTAGCGCTGTGGCCGAAGCAACGATATCGAAGAGCCGCTTGAGGTAATGATAGGGAGAGATGCGAGCAAGCTGAAAACCACTCTGGAGCGGCCAAAACGGATCGATTATACCCAGCGGCAGATATCGCCATTGAGTTTCGTAAAAGGATTCGAGCGTGTAAACGCGTGTCTCCTGAAATTGCGCATGCACCAGGCGCTCCAGCAATTCCGTGCTGAGCGAACTCGCTTTCGCAGCGAGAATGATACCGCTATAATGGCTGCCGAGATTGCTTAACTTGGCGGCAAGATTCCCCTGCACAATAGGCGATCCTTCCCCCGCGATTGGCTGGCCCACCCGTTCCTCAGTCACATCTACGAACTCGAGCTTTTGCCCGTTTGGTGAGTTCATGTAAGCCTCGTAAAAACGAGCTGCCGTCGCGCCGCCGCCGATGACGAGAAACGCCCGGCCAGCGCTGCTGGCAACGACGTACTGCCTGATCCATCGGCGGTAAGCCAGCGAGACTGGCAGAAAAATTGCGAAGCTCAAAAGCAGCACACCTCGACTAGGCTTCATTGTCTGATCGAACGTCGCCGCGGAATAAATCAGCATCGCACTGACCACGGCCGCTGCGATGATGGCCAGAATGTGTTCGGCCGCATACCCAAGGGTCAGCTTCTCGACAGTACGATCGTAGCCGCCGATAAAGTAAAGGGCCGACACGATTACGCCGAGTTGAATCATGTTGACGATGAAGAACTGAAACGGCGTGGCATAGAACGCATCGAACCTAAACCAACCTGTCACTCGATAGATTGCGAGCCAGCTCACTATATCCAGGAAGAGGTACAGCAGTGCAGACGCCCATTCATGGCTGAGGAAATGCGACCACAGACCGGGCCGGCCGAGGCGGCGAGCGACGCTGGTGGGCTTGCCGAAGCCTTTAGAGCGTTCCTGAAACTGAAGGAGCCTCTGAGAAATTATCTGCGATTCTTCGCTGTTCGCCATTAGGCCGGCAATTATATGCTTAATCGCAGCCAAGTGAAAGATGACTTTGTTTCGACTGTGGGCCCGGTTGGGGTCGCCACGGCAACCGGCGAGCAGTTCTCGCGACGGCGAAGCTTTCCGGCGCGCCCGACCCGGATGTACGATTCGCAAACAAGGAAAGCGGGACGCGGGCACTACTCTTGACGCTCCAAGCCGCATCCATAATCTGAAACACAGGCCGCTCGACCGGCGCCGACTCGTAACGTGAATATTTTGGCAGCTTTTTATCGCTCGTCGGTTGGGAAAAAAATGATCGTTGCGGTCACCGGCATCATTTTGATCCTTTTCGTTATCGGCCATCTGCTAGGCAATTTGCAGATTTTTCTGGGTCCGGATTGGATCAATGGTTACTCGGAACACCTGCGCGATCTCGGGCCTTTGCTTTGGGTAATTCGTTTGTTCCTGCTCGCGGCTGTCGTCGTTCACATTTACGTGACGATTCAACTGGCGATTGAAAACCGCCGCGCGCGACCGCAGGCCTATCTCGAGCGGGAGTATGTGAAAGCAACATTCGCTTCGCGTCACATGGTGATGAGCGGATTGATCGTGCTTGCATTTATCATTTACCACATTGCGCATTTCACAGTGCGTGTCACCGATCCTCGTTTTGGTTTGCTCAAGGCCGATCCGCTCGGGCACTACGACGTTTACTCAATGATGGTGTACGGATTCCAAAATTATTACGTCTCCGGGTTTTACGTGCTTGGCCTTTTTTTGCTCGCGCTTCATCTCAGCCACGGATCGTCGAGCTTCTTTCAATCCCTCGGATTTAATGACAAGAAACTGACGCCGCGTCTCGCGTCAGGCGGCCGAATCTTTGCCTGGCTTCTTTTTATCGGCTATACATCCATTCCTGTCGCGGTCCTGACCGGCGTTATTAAGCCAGCACAACAGCTGTAAGAAAAACGACTGAGTTCCTACAGATCGACGACCTGCACGCCTTCCGTCGCGGTCCGTTTCGCGTAAAGATCGCTTAAACGCTTGGTCATCGGTCCAATTCTCCCGTCGCCGATTTGACGATGGTCTACCTTGAGCACGCCGGCTAGTTCGCCCATTGTCCCTGTGCAAAACATTTCACGCGCACCATAGACATCGACGAGTGACAAATCAGTCTCGACGCAACGAATCTTTTCGGCAGCACAAATCTCGATCACGGTCGCGCGAGTTATTCCCTCAGGGCACGCTAGAACACGGCCTGTTGCCAAGTCGCCGCTTGCCCGCGATTTATCGGAGTTACGCACAATGAACACGTGCGTCGCGTTCGTTTCAGCAACGAATCCGCGGGTGTCGAGCATAAGTGCATCGTCCGCGCCCGCATTGTTCGCTTCGATCTTTGCCAGGATCGAGTTCAGCAGGTTTGCATGATGAATACGCGCATCGAGCACTTCCGGCGGCGGGCGGCGGATCTTGCTCGTGATCAAACTCAGTCCGGTTTTCGCGTAAACTGGCGGCTTGTGTTCGGCGAGCACGATCAATGTCGGCCCGCTTTGGTTGAGTCGCGGGTCCATGCCCGAAGTGATCTTAACTCCGCGTGTCAGCGTGAGCCGAATATGCGCGCCGTCCCGCATTTTATTTGCAGCGAGCGTGCGTTTGATTTCGTCGATGATTTTTTCGCGCGGCGGAATTTCCTCGAAGGAAAGTGCGCAGGCTGAACGTTCGAGGCGATCGAGGTGTTCGTGTAGCTTGAAAATCCGGGCGTTGTAGAGTCGCAGTCCTTCCCAGACAGCGTCACCTCCTTGCACCGCCGAGTCGAACGGGCTGATCCCTGCCTTATCGCGATGGAGCAACTCTCCGTTAACGTTTACGATCAGGTTGCGGTTTCGCTCGTCGAACTTTTGAAGCATCTGGATTACCTCACAGAGGATGCACTGCGGACACAAATAAAAACCTCCATTTCGATGACGTTGTGCCCGTTGTGTTCTTTATGCGAAATCTTTAATGCAGCCGGTATTCATAAAGCCGCTGATAGCATTCACAGCACCGCTGATAGATCTCACGCAATCGCGCCGGAACTTCGCTCGATGTCGGGTGATACGGTTGAAACGAGGTCGTTTTTGCCACTTCGCCATACCAATGCCTGGCCCAGATGCCGTCGGTGTCACGCAAGCCTGATGGCCACGAAAGCATCGACTTGCTAAACTCGATGCCGACCGCTTCGCAGAGCAGTCGGAGCGTCGCCTCCGGATTTTGCATCACGTCCCTAGCATCGACAATGGGCGGAACGGCAGTCGTACATCTTCGGACGAAATCAAAAATTTCTGCCTGCTGCACGAAACCGAGGTCCTCGAGCGCAGGGTCTTCTCGCTTTTTAATGTAGGAATTAATCACTTCGCGCGGGTCGCGAATTAAGAAACAATTAGTCACAGCTCCGAGCCATTCGCGATCTATTTCGGGCAACAGATGGTGTGTCATATGTTTCTGAAAAAAAATTCGCTTGCCGTCGGCGATCGGCCCGGTGAGATGCGCAACGACTTTACGCCAATCGCTTTCGCCGGTTGCGATCACTTCGTCGGCGCCGGGATGTTCTATGCCCGTCACTTTGAGGTAATAGCCGTAAAACGGCTCATCGATAACGACGGTGTCGTCTCGATTGCCCCACGCGCGCATCATGGCCGTCGAAATATTTCGCGGACCAGACCACATGGCGATGCGGATGGGCTGAGCCATCCGCAAAGGTTCTCGCGCTATCAGCGACTTGACCAGCGAAAATGGACTCCGCTCGTGTTAGCGCGATCGCGCAAACAGCGGCAGTCTAACTCTTCGCAAAAACACCAATCAGCGGACGCCGCGATGGCACCTTCGAGCGAAAATCGCTAACGAATCCAGTCTCGGTCCGGATCTCCACATGGCCGGGCGCGCGCTTGGCGCCGTAGACCAACACAGATCCCACAGGCGCTTCGTACGGATTTGAGACCGGCAGTTTTTTGAATCCGTAATTGTTCACCAGCTCCTGACCGGCTTGTTTCGCAAGGGGTGTTTGCGGCCGCGATTTCACTACGCCCGCAGCAACCAGTGCTTCCTTTACGAAACGCCAGCACTTGGACAGCGAGTGCGCACGTGCGCGCTCCTCAGCGATGGTGGCGGCCCGGCGCAATTTCGGATCAATCTGGGCAGCTGCCTTGGCAATCGGCTGGACGATCTTCTTCGGATAATACTGGTCCACAACTTCGACCGATTGTTTTTTACCGGAGGGGTCGGTGTAATTGAATTTTGGGGTCGGCGCCGAGAATCGCAGCGCCATTGCGGGATGCGGGCAAATTGCCGCGGATCCTAGGATGACAAACGTGAGGGTGAGAAGTTTTCGCATAAAGAGCGCGTTCTATCGGATATATCGGCCAGGGTCGCAACCGATTTTTTTAATAAATCAAAAAATTTTTCATTTGACTTGCGCGGGATGTACGAAGGTCGCACGGAGCTACAACGATGAGACTAATTCCGCCATCCGGCGGCGCAATTTTGGATCGGGTAACCGTCGAATTCCGCCCTGCATGTTATCTTCGAGATGACGCGGTTTATCCGTCGCCGGGATCGCGCACGTGATTGCTGGATTTGCCACAATCCATTTCAAAAAGAATTGCGCCCACGAGCGGCAATCAAATTCCGCCGCCCAATCCGGCAGCGGTTTCGAACGGACTTTGCCGAAAAGATCGCCTGCTCCAAAGGGCCGATTCGCAATCACGGCGATCCCGCGCTCCCGCGCCAACGGCAGAATGCGTTCCTCGGCTTTGGGTTCCATCAGCGAATAATTGATCTGGAGGAAATCGAACTTCTGGCTCCGCATCAACTTTTCGATTTCGCTCAAAGCTCCGGACTCGTAATGCGTGATTCCCGTGTAGCGAATGCGGCCCTGCTGTTTCCATTCCTGCAGGGTTGCGAGTTGTGTGTTCACATCGATAAGGTTATGCACCTGCATCAGGTCGATTCGGTTCGTGCGCAAAAGCGACATGGAACGTTCCATTGACTGGATTCCGCTCTGCTTGCCCTTAGTCCAAACTTTGGTCGCGAGAAACAGCTTCTCGCGAATGCCAAGCGCAGAAGTGAGATCGCCGATGACCTCCTCCGCGCGACCGTACATCGGCGAGGAATCAATCACACGGCCGCCAAGCTTGACAAACAGCGACAGAACGTCTCCGAGTTGCCTCCGGACATCCGTGCTAAGATCGACATCGAACGCCCTCCATGTTCCGAGGCCGATCACAGGTAGTTTCTCGCCAGAGGAAGGAATGGTGCGTGTCAGCATCGCTGATGATTCGCCTTGTGTCTGGCCTCGCAATGCAAGAACCGGCAAACACAATCCCGCTGCGCTGGCGCCAATTAAGCAGGTTGCTTGGCGGCGCGTCATGCGCGTCATTCCGAGCGGAGTCGAGGAATCCCGCGAATTGACCTGAATGTTTGGCATCGGGATGTCTCGACTCTCGCTCGACATGACATGAGAAGATGAACACAACTCGCCGTCATTTCATCAAACTTTCTACCGCAGGCATGTTTTCGCTCGCCGCAAGACCAACATCTTTATTTGCAGAAAAGACACCGACACCGATGCGCATACTCATACTCGGCGGCACCGGATTCACTGGCCCATACCAGGTGAAATATGCGCTGAGTCGCGGACATAAGGTGACCACATTTAACCGCGGCAAGACGCATCCCGGCGAATTGCCGGCTGAAGTCGAGCAGCTTGTCGGTGACCGTAACGGTAATCTCGACGCGTTGAAAAACCGGCAATGGGATGTGGTGATCGATAATCCGACGACGCTTCCCGCGTGGGTGCGTGACGCGGCGCAAGTACTCAAAGGAAATGTTGATCGCTACGTGTTCATTTCGACCATTTCCGTTTACGGCGAGCCGAAACAGGGACCTGATGAAAACGCGCCGACAGAAAAATACGAAGGTGCAGATCCGTACAAGGAGACGATTGAAGCGGTGCGCGCGTCCGGATTCAAAACTTATGGGCCGCTAAAGGCGCTCTCAGAACGCGAAGCCGAGAAATGGTTTCCCGGAAAAACTTTGATCATTCGCCCGGGACTTATCGTAGGCCCTCGCGACGAGAGCGACCGCTTTACGTATTGGCCTGTGCGCATCGATCGTGCCGGAGACGTGCTGGCGCCTGGAAAGCCAAACGATCCCGTCCAGTTCATCGATGCTCGTGATCTTGCTGAATGGACCATTCGCATGGCCGAGAACCGTGAGACAGGAATTTACAACGCGACCGGACCTGCCAAACCCCTCGGCATCGGCGGGATGCTGGACGGAATTAAGGGCGTCCCGAAGTCGAACGCGAAATTTACTTGGGTAAACGAGGAATTTTTGACTGAGCAGAAAGTGCAGCCCTGGTCGGACATGCCGGTTTGGACCGGGAAAGATGATGCGGTTGCGCGAACGAACATTAGTCGCGCGTTGAGCAAGGGCCTGACGTTTCGGCCGCTGGATGTCACTGCGCGCGATACGCTCGCCTGGTTCAAGTCGCTTCCGCAAGAGCGCCAATCGCATCCGAAGGCCGGTCTAACGCCGGAGCGCGAAGCTGAAGTACTCGCGCAGTGGCACAAGCGGCGCGGCTAGTCTAGGGCGTCCACATGGCTCGTTCCTCAGATCGGCCATCGTTCGTAGGACGGATATTCTCGACACTTACGTCCGTGGAGCGGAGCGAACTGCCGTCAGTTGTTGCCGCGTTCTTCCTCTTCTTTTGCGTGCTCGGCGGCTATTTCGCGGTGCGACCGGTGCGCGAAACGGTCGGCACGATCCTCGGCCGTGATCGCGTCGCCAACCTTTGGATTGCCACCTGGATCGCATCGTTGGCGATCGTTCCACTTTACGGGGCCGTCGTCGCGAAAATCAGGCGGAGCATTTTTCTCCCCTTCATTTACGGCTTCGTG
>Ga0137369_10003065_pt1 | contig 17090 bp, 13 predicted proteins | sample SagtaG_12_FD_104918 | JGI IMG/M metagenome (GOLD analysis project Ga0137369, IMG submission 104918) | Vadose zone soil microbial communities from Sagehorn Ranch, Mendocino, California, USA - Sage1_L_113_16 metaG | ecosystem: Environmental > Terrestrial > Soil > Vadose zone | place: USA... | reverse complement strand
GACCGGGATGCCGCCCTCTGCCGGATGGCCCGAGCCCATGAAACGGGCGGCACCGCGGGAGCGCCCGGCCCATTCCGATCACTTCCGCGGTGTGCACATCGGGTCCATCCACGTCGAAGTCGTGCCGCCCGCCGAACCCGGTCCTGAACCGCCCCCTCGTCCGCCGCCGCCCGCAACATCAAGTGGATCGGCCGAACCGCTCGCTCTCCTCGTGAACCCTCGGTTCGGAGCGCACCTGAGGTGAACTCGTGACGCTCGGGTTGCTCGACCTTTCGATCGTGACCGACCAGGTCCTCGCGTATCTCGACAGCGCGGCCACCGCGTCGCAGCTCTGGGCCGAGGAACCGACGCCACCGGCCGGTACACCCGCCGGCACGACGCAGCACCCGATCGATCCCACCAAGAAGTTCACCATCCACTTCACCGGACTTCCGCCGAAGGAAGCACGCGACCTCGGGGGCTGTCAGGTCAGCTTCTACCTCTTCCATGTGGCACCCAACCCTGCGCATCTGAACACCTCCCCGTACCTGTTCCACCCTCCGCCTCCGCCTCCAGCGACAGCTCCGGACACCTCGCCCCAACCGAACTTCCGGCACCCGCTCGCGCTCACGCTCTACTACCTGCTGTCCGCCCACTCGGTGAACTCGTACATCGAGGAGCAGCAGGCGATGAGCATCGCCCTGAAGTGCCTGCACGAGCACGCGATCACGACCGCGACCGTGCCGAAGGGGAGCCCGCTGCAGGAGTTCACCGCGGCGATGGAGCCGCAGAGCGTGCCCGAGACGGGCCGCCTCTGGCTCTCCCTGGCCACGCCGCTCGGCCTCTCTGCCGTGTACCGCGCCAGCGTGATCTTCCTCGAGCCCGCCGAGGAGCCGGACGAGCCGGCGAAGTACCCCGAGTTCCCCCATGTCGACGCGGTCGCCGTCGACCGTCCGGCGGGTGTTCTGGTGGCGAACCCGGGGACGGGGGTGGGAATCGCAGTCGTGACCGGCACCGGATTCGATCCCGCCACCATCGAGCTGAGCATCGGCGCCCTGAACTTCGCGGTCGTGACCGGGGCGAGTCTCGCCCCGGGACAGGCACGCGTCGTGAGCGATACCCAGCTGATGGTCCGCATGCCCCCGAACACGCCGCGAGGCGGCTACGCGCTGCAGATCCGGCTGACACCAGATTCGTCCACACAGGAGGTGCTGCTCCACCTCACCGAGGACGTGCCGTGACGCCCGACGCCAACGACGCCGTCACGGTGTGCACCGCACGGGTGAAGCTGCGGGCGCGCCGGCACGTGCTCTGGCTCCGGCGCCTCTGGGAGAGCACGCCCGGCGCCCTGGGGCTGTCGATCTCGTTCGAGGAGGTTGAACGACTGCTCGTCGACGAGGAGGTGCGCGCACGGGCTGAGGAAGCGTTCTACCGGTGCGACCCGGCAGCACGCGCCCTGGCCGAACCGATCCGTGCCGCCGACGCTGCCGTTGCAGCAGACCCCCTGATCGACCGTCTCCGTCACCAATTCGACCTCGACGACGCCGACGTCGATCTGCTCACCCTCACCGTTGCCGCCGAGGCCGATCCGTGGCTTCGGCGCGCCTACGCCTTCATCCACGACGACGCAACGAGTGGTCATCCGTCCCAGTGGCTGGCAGGCCAGCTGTTCGGTTGGCCGCCGGCGGTCCGGCTTGAAGCGGACTCGAACCTCGTGCGCTGGCGGCTCGCCCGGCCGATCGACGGTCAACCGAATCCGTGGTCGGCCGTGGCGGCATGGGCCGTGGATCCGTTCGTCACCGATCACCTCCTCCAAGGGGCGTGGCTGGATCCGGAGCTCGGTGACGCGGTCCGGCTCGTCTGGCCAACCGACCCCACAAGCCCGCGGCGCCTGTACCCCGCGGCCCTCGCTTCGATGGCCGACTTCGTGAACATGATCGAGCCCGTTGAAGCCGGAGGGCCCCGCATCGAGATCTTCTTGTCGGGGGCGCCTGGTGCAGGCAAGCGGACGCTCGTCGCGCAGCTCTGCGCCGAGCTGAAGATGCCCGTGATCGTGGCCGACGCCGACAGGTTGCTGGGCTCGAACATCGAGCCGGAGGCGGCGCGCCTGTCGGTCCTGCGGGTCGAGCGGTCGGCCCGGATGCTCGACGCGGCCGTCCTCTGGCGCTCGACCGAGGAGGTCGCGGCATCGTGGCGGGCGGTCGCGCCGCCCCGACTCACGGTGTTCGACATCAGCGGATCACCCACCCGCGCGCCCGACGACGACGCGGTCCGGCGCGTCGTGCGGCTTCCGTCTCTCGCGCAAGCCGACCGAGCGGCGCTGTGGGCCGACATGTCGCCCTTGCCGGTGCCCGATCCGGTGCTCGACTGGGCGCTGCTTCCGGCCGACATCGCTCGCGCCGCGGCCGCGGCTGCTGCCGGACCGGAGGCCGTCTTCGACGCCTGCCGCGGGGCGGTGCGCATCGACGCGTCGGCGCTCGCGAGACGCTTGCCGCTGCCCTACACCTGGGACGACATCGTGCTGTCGGCGCAGGTCCGGCGGCACATCGAGGAGCTCGAGGCGCAAGCGCGTTCCCGGTGGCCCGTCTACGAGCAGTGGGGCTTCGGCCGCTTGTGCTCCATGGGCCGCGGAATCACCGCATTGTTCGCCGGCCCGAGCGGCACGGGCAAGACGATGGCCGCCCAGGTCGTCGCCGCCGCGCTGGGCATGGAGCTGTACCGCGTCGACCTGGCGGGCGTGGTGAGCAAGTACATCGGTGAGACGGAGAAGCACCTGCGCGAGGTGTTCGACGGCTGCGAGCGAGCAAACGTCCTTCTCTTCTTCGACGAGGCCGACGCGCTGTTCGGCCGGCGCACCGAGGTGAAGGACGCCCATGACCGATTCGCCAACATCGAGATCGACTACCTCATGCAGCGCATGGAGCAGTTCGACGGCATCGCCGTCCTCGCGACGAACCGCAAGCACGAGATCGACGACGCGTTCCTGCGCCGGTTCCGGTTCATCATCGACTTCCTCCCGCCGGGCGTCGAGGAGCGCCGCGAGCTCTGGACGAAGGCGTTGCTCGCAGAGTCGCCGGCCGGTGAGCAGTTGCTCGACGGCATCGACTTCGACTTCCTCGCGGACCGGCTCACGATGACCGGGGCGGACATCAAGGGCGCCGCGATGGCGGCTGCATTCCTGGCCCATGCCGAAGGGACGAAGATCGGCATGCCGCACGTCATGCACGCCGTGAGTCGAGAGCTGGCCAAGCATGGCCAGGTCCTTCGCGCCGGAGTGCTCCAGTGACCGGCCTCGACGTCGACCGGCTCGCCATCCGGCTGACTGGGTACTCCGCTTCGGACGCGCGCCGGCTCGCGGCGCTGATCGGCGACGGTCTGGCCGCGGCGGCGGTGCCACCGCGGCTGCACGATGCCGGCGCGATGCACGCCTCGCTTCCCGGTCGGGCCCACGAGCCGCTCGAGGCCACCGCTTCCCGGATCGTCGACGCGATGGTCGATGCAATGTCGAGGTTGGTGTGAAAGGCGCGCTTGTCGAGGTGGCACGATCGTCCGGCGCGTCAACGCCGAACTTCATCGCGTTCCAGTACAACCCAGAGACGCTGAAGCGCACGTGGACGCAGCCGGAGCCGAGGACGGGCGGCGGCAACCCCCTCGGAGTCACCGGCGATCCGGCCGAGGCGTACTCACTGACGCTGATGCTCGACGCAACGGACGAGCTGGCCGGGAACCCGCTCTCGCCAGGAACCACTGACGCGATGACTGCTGGCCTGGGTTCGCGCATCGCTGCGCTCGAGATGCTCATGTTCCCCGTCGACCCCACCGACCGGCCGCCCGGCGGCGGGAGCTTCAAGCGCACGTCGTCCGCGACGCCCGCCGGGCAGGTGCCGGCGGTGCTCTTCATCTGGGGCGTCGGTGGACCCACCGCACTGCCGCCGCCATCGATGCCGGCGTCGCCACCAGCGCAGGTGCGCATCCTGCCGGTCCGCATCACCGGGCTGTCGATCACCGAGACCCTGTTCGACGACCGACTCAACCCGACTCACGCGACCGTGGAGCTCTCGTTCCGCGTGCTGACAGACAAGGAGCTCAAGGCCGTGCCTGAGCCGATGAAGACGGTCGCCAACGCGGCCTACAAGTACTCGCTGGTCCGGCGGGAAGCCTTGGCCTTGATCAACCTCAGAGCGTCCACGAGCGCCTTCCGATTGCCACCACTACCGAGCCCCTAGGAGGAGCAGGCGGGTCATGTTCTCCTCGAGCAGTCGATATGCCGGCGCCGGGACGGTGACGGTGCGCACGAAGAACGGCGAGGTGACCGCGACGAAGCTGCCCGTTCGAGCGCGGCCTCCCCTCCGTGGGCTTCACCGGCGCACCGACGGCCAACGCCTGGACCACATCGCGTCGCACTACCTGCGCGACGCGACCGCCTTCTGGCGACTGTGCGACGCGGCCGACGCCGTGGCGCCCGACGCGCTTGCCGCGCGTGGAGCCGTGGCGGTGCCCGACCCGGAGGTCAGGAGATGACGTTCGAAGTGCTGTTCGGTGACGACAGTGAAGTTCGTGCCGCTGAACGATCCTTCTACGACTCGCTCCAACTGCTCGAGGTCGAGGAGAACGCCGACCTCCCGGGCGCCATCCAGCTCACGCTTCCCACCACGTCACAAGGTGCAGCAGGGGCCGAGGACCTTTCCGTCGTGGGTGACCGCGAGTTCAGGCCGTACGGGCGCGTGGCCGTCGTGGTGCGAGGCGAAGGGACCTCCGACGACGAGTGCATCTTCGACGGGTACGTGCTAGCGCATTCCATTCACCTCGATCCGGGCACCACGTCATCGACTGTGCAGGTCTGGGGGCAGGACGCCTCGTGCTTGATGAACCTGATCGACAGAACAAAGGAGCGGACGGGGACGGACGTCGCAACGGCCAATTCGATCTTCGGCGACTACGACATCACGCCAGCCGACGCCAACGACGCCGGCAACGGATCCGACAACCAGTCGGACAAGCAGGTCATCATGCAGCGCGGTACGGACGCCCAGTTCCTCCGCGAGCGGGCGCGGCGGACGGGACGCCTCTTCCGCGTCGCGTGCGCGCGGCAGCCGGGGACGAACACGGGCTACTTCGTCAAGCCGGATCTCGGGCGCGATCCGGCCGCCGACCTCACCCTGAACCCGCCGAAGGACGCCAATGTCGAATCGCTCGACTTCAGCTGGGACGTCGGCCGCCCGACCGAGGTCTTGGCGAAGGCCCTCGTCGAATCGAAGGACCCCGTCAAGGGGGATGCGGAGGACTCCGGCTTGCGGCTGCTGGCGGAGCGATCTCTCGCGAGCTTCGTCGGTGAGCACGCGGGGGGTGGCTCGGGGAACGGGACAGGCAGGACCATGAACACCCGGCTCACCGCGGTCGTCGAGGACGCGGGAGAGTTGGTCGGACGGGCCGAAGCCCTCCTCCGCGAAGCGGCCTGGTTCGTGAAGTGCGAGGGCGAGGCCGACCTCAACCGCCTCGGCGTCGTGCTGCGGGTCGGCATGATCGTGCAGGTCAACGGGGCCGGCCGGTTGCACTCCGGCAAGTACTTCGTCTGGAGCGTGCGGCACACGGTCTCCGCGGAGTCACATCGCATGCGGTTCGTCCTCGTGCGGAACGCAGTCGGCGGCGCGGCATGAACGAGCGCACCCTCGCTGATGCCGTCGAGCACCTGCAGACCCGCTTCTACGGCAAGTACAGGGGCACGGTCACCGAAGTGAGGGACGACGGGCGCATCCGGGCGCTCGTGCCTGCCGTCCTGGGCGACCAGGAGACGGCACTGTGCCTGCCGTGCGTCCCGTACGCCGGAAACGACTGCGGGATCGCCTTCCTCCCGGAGAAGGACTCGGGCGTCTGGATCGAGTTCGAAGGCGGCGACGTCTCGTACCCGATCTGGGTCGGGGCTTACTGGCACGACGGCGAGTTGCCGTCGCGGGTGAAACACAACGTCAAGGTCATCCGCACCAAGGGCCAACAAGAGATCGTGCTGGACGACGAGAACCACTCCGTGACGATCACCGACTCCAACGGGAACAGCGTCACGCTCGACAAGGACGGGATCTCGATCGTGCGGGAGCAGGGCAAGATCGAGATCAGCAACCGATTGATCAAGTTCAACGGCGACGCCATGGAAGTGACCTGATGGCGCACTTCCTCACGACTGCGAGCGCACTGCAATGCCCGCACGGCGGAACGGTCACCGCCTCCACGCGGAACACGCGCGCCAAGGCGAACGGGAAGATGATCATCCGCGCAAGCGACACGTACACGATCGGCGGCTGCTCCTACACCATCGCGAACGTCCCCCATCCATGCGTGCGAGTCGACTGGCACGTGCACGCAGAGCACCACAAGGCCCATGGCGACTGGTCGTTGACCGAGGACAGCGTCGGCTACTGCCTCGCCGCCGATGGCGGCATGCAGGGCAGCGTCGTGGTCTCGTCCACGCAGGTGCGGGCGGGCGGCACATGACCGCCCTCCGCCACGACTACGCGTTCCCGTTCGCGATCGATCCGGAGTCGGGTCAGGCCCAGCAGGTCCGCTACGAGCGGCACGTCGCCCAGCTCGTGAAGCAGGTCCTGCTCACGGGACCCGGCGAGAGGGCGGACCTCCCCGAGTTCGGATGTGGCCTGCGGGCGCTGATCTTCGCCGGCAACTCGCAGACCGTTGCCGCGACGGTGCAGATGCTGGTCCACGACGCCCTGACCCGCTGGCTGGCCGACCATCTCGACGTCCAGACCGTCGACGTGACCTTCGAGGAAACCGAGATCGTCGTGCGCGTCGTGTATGCGCTCGTCGCGACCAGCCAGGACCAGAGCGTCGAGCTCAGGGTGTCGTGATGTCGCCGCCGCCGACGTCCACTCCGCCACGCGACCGCAGGGCTCGTCTCGAGGCCGTCGGCACGCTCAACGGCATCGACTTCGTCGAGATCGCCAACGACGCCGAGACCCTCCTTCGCATCCAATTCCTCACGACGACGCCCGACGCGACGGCGCTCGCGGCGGCGATCACGGGCGCGACGGTCACCGGCGGACAGTCGATAGCCACCGTGGAGGTCCAACCCCCCAGCTCATGGTCATGGAGCACGGCTCCGAGCGGACGCCCGGTCGTCGACATGAGCGTGGCCGCACCCGGCGACTTCTCGACCTACACGCTGACGCTGCTGACCAACGCAGAAGTGCTCGACCGCTACTACGACCACGTCGCGTTCTCCTTCAAGGCCGGCTGCGTCTCGACCACCGACTGCGAACCGAAACCTCCGCCGCCCGGGCAGGTCGAGGGCGGGGCGCCCCCCATCGACTACCTGGCGAAGGACTTCGACAGCTTTCGGCGCGCCCTCTCGGAGTTCTCGACACGGCGTTACCCGGCATGGCAGGAACGGTCCGAGGCGGACTTCGGGGTGATGTTCATGGAGGCCCTCGCGAGCCTCGCTGACGACCTCAGCTACCAGCAGGACCGGATCGCAGCCGAGGCCTGGCTCGACACCGCCACCGAGCGCCGTTCGCTCGTGCAGCTGGCCCGCCTGGTCGACTACGAGCCGGCGGTCGCGGCGGTGGCGTCGACCATGCTGCAGTTCCAGATGGCGACCCCCGGCACCATCCCGGCCGGGGTGCTCGTGAGTGCCTATGCCCCCGACGGCTCCTTCGTCGAGTTCGAGACGGGTACCGGCCTGGCTGACCAACAGTCCTACGACGTCCATCCGGCGTGGAACGACCTCGCCTGCCATTGGTTCGACGACGAGCAGCGCTGCGTGCCCAAGGGTGCGACAAGCCTGTACGTGATCCGTCCCGGCGCACCACTCAGGACCGGCCAAGCGCTGCTCGTCGAGGAGGCTCCCTTGACGCCCGCCGACCCGCCCCGGCGCACCATCGTGCGGCTGTCCGAGGATGCCGTCGACGACATCGACCCGCTCTTCGGTTCCGGCCCGGGCCCCACTCCGCTGGCCCGCCTCACGTGGCGAGCCGAGGACGCGTTGCCTTTCGGGGTCGACCTCGCCCGCACGACACTGCGAGGCAACCTGGTACCCGCGACGGACGGTCGCCGTCACTCCGAACGCTTCACCACCACAACGGCATGGTCACGCTTGGCGAGCCGCACACGGGCAACCGTGCGGACGGGCCCGAACGGGTCACTGCAGTTCCTGTACACGCTCGGACATGCACCGCTGGCGTGGCTCCCGCCGCCGGAACCGCATCGGCCCGCGCCGCCCGAGCTCGTTGTATCGGAGGCGGCCACCGGTCCGTGGAAGTTCCAACCGTCGTGGCTGTCGGCGCGCCCGACCGACCACAGCTTCAGCCTCGAGCCGGCTCGCTACACGGTGATCGACGCCGACGTCGGTGCCGCGGACTACGACGGCGCCGACGGCACCACCCTGCGCTTCGGTGACGGCGAGCGCGGCGCGGTGCCCGCCGACGGCGCCCGCTTCGAGGTCACCTATCGAGTCGGCGGCGGCCGGCGCGGCAATGTCGCCGCCGATGCGTTGACGCGGATCGATCCGGCGACCCGCGCGGCGCTCGGGATCCTCAGCGTGTCGAATCCACTGGCCGCGACCGGCGGGCGCGATGAGGAGCCAGCCGACCAGGTACGCGAGCTCGCACCTCACGCCTTCCGGGCCCGCCAGTACCGCGCGGTGCGTCCTTCCGATTACGAAGAAGCCGTCGTACGGGATCTCGATTGGGCCCAGCGGGCCGGCACTCGGTTCCGCTGGACAGGGAGCTGGCCGACGGTCTTCACCGCGATCGATCCGCACGACACCGAGACGCTCCCGCCGGACCGTGGCACGGAGGCGACCGAACTGCTGAACCGGTACCGGCTCGCGGGTCACGAGTCCTTCGTGCTCGCACCGCGCTTCGCATCGCTCGACGTCAGCATCTCCGTCTGCGTGCTGCCGGATGCGTTTCGCGGCGACGTCGAGGAAGGTGTCCTGGACGCGCTCGCCGAGTTCTTCCGGCCGGACCACTTCACGTTCGGCGTGCCACTCGAGCGCAGCGCGCTCGAGGCTGCGGTCCAGGACGTGCTCGGCGTCGACGGCGTCATCGACATCCGCTATCGACGCCGAGGCCACACGGCGGGCTACGTCACGATGCGCGACACGGTCGACGTCGCCGTCGACGAGATCATCCGAGCGGACAACGACCCGAACCGTCCGGAGGCCGGGTCGTTCCACGTCGACGTCAGGGGCGGCAAGTGACCGAGCTGCTGTGTCCCGACGACACGGTCACGCATCCGCGTGTCATCTCGAACCGACCGGGCCGGTCCGAGCTCGACTACCGCGTCGGCGACTTCCTCACGTTCCGCCACGCCCTGCTGCTCGCCCGACCGGGCGAGGTCGCACTGAAGGAATGGCACCCGTCGACCGCCGACGAGCTGTCAGTCCCCCAGCCGGACCGCGACGACCTCGCGGTCCAGCTCCTCGAATGGTGGGCCTACCTCGCCGACATACTCACCTTCTACAACGAGCGAGCCCTCTCCGAGTCGCTGCTGCGGACGGCGACGCTCGCCGAGAACGTACGCCGCATCGTCCGCCTGCTCGGCTATCGCCCCCGCCCGGGCATCGGCGCGACGGGGGTTGTCGCCGCGCTGACCGACAGCCCGCGTCCGTTCGTGTTGCCGCGCGGGCTGCCGATCCAGGGCAGAGGGGAAGCCGGACCACCGCAGGTCTTCGAGCTCGACGAGGACGTCGAGATCGGGTTGGTCGGCCGACCGCTCCCACCGTCGGCCGGGTTCCACATCGACGACGCCGTGCAGCCCTCCCCGCGCTATCCCGACCCGACGCCGGACGGCCAGCTCCTCAACTGGCTCGTCGCCCGCAGTGCACTGTTCCCGACGCTGTCGATCAAGGCAGGCGACCCGGCTGACGTCGTCGTCGACGGCAGCGTCACGAACGTCGCACCGAACGAGGTCGTCGTGGTGATGCCGCGAGAGTGGGATGGCAAGTCGCAGACCTCCATCGCGATCGTCGAGCGCGTCGAGCATCGTTGGGACGAGACAGGCCACCCCATCACCAAGATCACCGTCCGGCCCGGTCAGGACTTTCCGAGTGGGGTGCTCCCCTCCGATTGCAAGCTCGTGAAGGCCACGAAGTCGGCCCACCTCTGGCTGTACCACGAGCGCTATCCCGGTCCGAAGCTCCCGTCGACCGGCGGCGGCATCCTGCAGGTGGTCGAGCAGGTCTTCGATCCCGGCGGCCTCTTCTCCGGGGGGGTGTCGAAGGAGCCGCCGCAGGACGCGCACGTGTTGACGGGCCAAGTTCAACTGCCGCCGGGTCTGGAAGGCGCGGCCCACCTGGAGGGCATCACTCGGGGGCTCAACCCGGGCGATCTCGTGTTGTTCGAACAGACCAACGGCGGTGCGATCCCGGCGATGATCGCCAAGATCTTCTCGGCCCTGCCCGGGATGATGGGCGCCGCCGTCGCGGACCTGTCGCAGAGGACGTTCCTCACGAAGGTCACGGGCTACACGGAGCTGATCTGGTACGCGAACCCTCCCGAGGGCGACCGCATCGGGCAGGGCCCGCCCATCGGTCCGCCGAGCCACGGCCTCATCTCCGGCGGCGCCGCGCCGATCCCCATCCCCCACTCGCGGATCTCGTTCATGGACGACACCGGCCACACCGTCGAGCGCATGTCGGCGGACGACACGCGGATCAAGACCGTGATCGTGCACTACGGCTGGGAGGAGATCGGCGAGGCCGTCAAGGATGGCGAGACCAAGCCGACGACGAGTGCCGAGACCTCCCCAGATGGTGGGGTGCCACCCGGGACGCCGGCGATCATCGAGGACGCAACGGGGGCCGGCGTTCCGACCGCGGTCGGCCGGATCACCTCGGACACGTTCCCTCTCGTGCCTCCCCTCCGGGCCCTGCTCAACCTTCTCCCGATCTCCCGCGGCCAGACGGTGTCCGGCGAGGTCATCGGGAGCGGCGATCCAACCATCGCGAGGCAGGAGTTCCGGCTGGCGCGGAGTCCGGTCACCTACCTCGCCGGCCTGGCCTCTGACGCGGGTACGGGGTACCGCAGCACGTTGCGCATCCACGTCGATGGCATCGAGTGGCACGAGGTGCAGAGCTTCTACCGGCAACCGCCGGACGCGCGCGTCTTCGTCACCCGCGAGGACGACACCCAACGGACCTACGTCAGGTTCGGCGATGGCGAGAACGGCGCCCGCCTTCCGGCGGGGGCAGGCAATGTCGTCGCCGACTACCGAGTCGGCAGCGGGGCGGCCGTTCCACCCATCGGCACACTGACGACGATCCTGCGGCCCCAGCCCGGCCTTGCGTCGATCCGCAACCCCATCCCGCCGGCCGGTGGCGCCGACCCGGACGCGCGTGACCAGGTTCGCCATTACGCACCTCGGTCGGTGTTGGCGTTCGGTCGGGCGGTCTCCGGTGACGACTACGAGGTCATTGCGGCGCAAACGCCCGGTGTGAACCGGGCGCGGGCCCTGTGGAAGTGGGACCCCGACGCGCAACGCACCGTCGTCAAGGTGCTCGTCGGAGACGACGAAGCCGCGGTCGCCGCCGCGCGTGCGGCGCTCCGAGCGTTCGCCGACCCGGTTCGACCGGTCGACGTCGCGCTCGCCGCGCCGGTGTACGTGGAACTCACCCTGACGCTGGAGGTCGACGTCGACCGCGTGCCGGACCAAGTGCAGGCCGCGGTGACCGCCGCGCTGCTCGATCCGATGAAGCCGCCCTTCGGCACGAGCGTCGTGCAGATCGGGGACGTCGTCTATAACAGCCAGATCTACGACGCCTGCCTCGACGTGCCCGGTGTCGTCGGCGTCCGCGGGCTCCGCTTCCGCGTGGCCCCTCCCAGCGTCCAGCCGGTGCGGCGGCCCCGTGGTCCCGGGTTCTCGGACGTGCACGTGTTCGACCCCGTCGCTCGCGTTCACCTGTGGGCGTTCGAGCACACCGAGCGACACGCCCCCGGGGACGACCGGTTCTACCTGGTGCGGGCGGAGCAACTGCACCTCAGCACGGTGATCGCACGCCATGGACGCTGACGCCGATCGCTACGAGGCGTGGTACACGCGCAAGCTCTGGAGCCTCCTGCCCGCGATCTACCGCGCCGAGGACTCGAAAGATGTGGACCGCGTCGGTCCACTGCAGGAACTGGTCGGCCGCATAGGGGTCGAGGCCGCGATCGTGCGCCGGAGCATCGATCGGCTCTGGGAAGACCAGATGATCGAGACCTGCGACGACTGGGTGGTCGACTACATCGGCGATCTGCTGGGGACGAACATGGTGCCGAGCCTCGACGGGCGAGAGCGCCGGGCCGACGTCGGCAAGACGATCTACTACCGGCGCCGCAAGGGCACGGTCGCTCTGCTCGAGGAGCTGGCGTCCGACGTCACCGGTTGGACCGTCCGCGTGGTCGAGTTCTTCCGGCGCCTGGCCCGGGCGCGGTACGGACTGGACGTGCCGCTCGGGCTGCCCGTCCCCCTGCCGGACCCCCGGGCCGAGCTGCAGCGGGCCCAAGGCCTCTTTGGTGTGCGCACCCGCACGGGCGTGGGTGGGCTGGCCGACCTGCGCGACGCCCATGGCGCCAACCTCACGAACACTGCCTTCGACGAGTACTTCCACACGGTCGACGTGCGACGCGGCCGCGGCGCGACCGGTTGGTACGACATCCCCCGGCTCGGTGTCTTCGCGTGGCGGCTGCACAGCCTCGGCGTCAGCGGGGTGACGGCCGTGCAGTCCGCGGCCTGCGCCAACCAGTACACGTTCGACCCGACAGGGCGCGACATCCAGCTCTTCGCGCGACAACAACCCGCGTCGTTCGACGACTGGGTCTCACCCGAGGAGCACGAGGTCCCGGGCCCGATCTCCGCGGATCTGCTCTCGGCGCACTTCGGCGACCTGTACGGGTTCAATTCGCTGTTCGTCAGGCGGAAGGTGGGTCCGCTACCAGACGACTACGCGGACGTTCCGGCCAACGAGGTGAAGCCCGATCCGCGGGCGCCGGTGGGACGCTTCTTCATCGACCCGGTCCGCGGGCGAACCGTCGCCCCGGCGGGCGTCGACGACGGTCCCTTCCTCGTCGACTACCACTACGGCTTCACCTCGGAGATCGGTGCCGGTCCGTACGACCGCCGCGCCCTCGGGTCCGCAGCCGACGGTCAGCCGGCCCCTGTCGCGGACATCCAAGGTGGCGGTGACCGGTTGCAGACCGCGCTCACCGGGCTCGGGCCCACCGCGACCGTCACCATCGACGACTCGCGGACGTATGACCGCGTCGCAGATGTGGCCGGTATCACCGCGGTGACGCTCCGGTCGAAGAACTTCGAGCGCCCTCTGATCCGCCCCGATGTCAGTGCGTGGGTGCTCACGGGCGATCCCGGCGCGGTGCTGACCCTGGATGGCGTGTTCCTCAGTGGCTGCGATCTCGTGGTGCGAGGCGAGTTCGATCGCGTGTTCCTGCGCTGCTGCACGCTCGACCCCGGCCGCTGGGATACGGCACACAACCAACCGGCGACCGCAGTCGACGGCGCGCCGCTGACGCCCGCGAAGCTGAGGATCGAGGGGGTGGTGCGCGAGCTCATCGTCGACCGGAGCATCCTCGGGCCGATCGGGCTGGACGTCGGAGCGCTGGTCGAGAGCCTGACGGCTCACGACACGGTCATCCAGGCGGTCGAACCCGGCGTCGGCGCGATCGCCCTCACGACCGGTGAGACCCGACTCGTGCGGTGCTCCGTGCTCGGTTCGGCCCGCCTCCACCGCGTCGATGCGAGCGAGTGCATCTTGTCGGGCGACGTGCAGGTCGACGACCGACAACACGGTTGTCTCCGCTTCTCCGCGTGGATCGCGGGCAGCAGGGTCCCGCGCCAGTACGAATGCGCGAAGCTCGCCTCCGGCACCGCATTGTTCGCCTCCCGCGAGTTCGGGGTCGCCGTGTACGCGCAAGTCCTCGACACCGCCGGGGCGCAGGTCCTCGAGGGCGCCGAGGACGGATCGGAGCTCGGGGCGTTCGCGCGCGAACGGCGGGCGCCGAAAGAGCGCAGCCTTCTCATCAAGTACCGCGAATACCTACCGCTCGGGCTCGAGCCGGTTCTCGTGCACGTCACATGACAGGAGAACGCAATGGGCGCCGATAGAGCACGGCGGTCGTTCGACGCCAGCCGCATGTACCGGTCGGTCGTCTCGCAGCAGGGCCGGGTGACGCTGGAGGCCGACGCCAACGAAGCCGAGGAGATCCGCACATCCGAGTCGCGCGCCGAGCTGGTGGACATCGTCGGTCCGGCCGGCACGTCGGACGACGGCTTCCGGATCACCGTCTCCGGGGGCGGCAAGCCGTTCGACTTCGGTATCAGTGCCGGAACGATGTACATCGGCGGCAACCGAGTCGTGCAGAGCGAGGCGACCACGTACGAAGGCCAGAGAGGCTCCGAGTGGGTCGACTATCCCGCCGGCTCGCCAGCACCGGGCCCCGGCCCCGCCACGCTGATGCCATACGACGAGCTCGTGTACCTGGTGGTGTCCGAGCAGGAGGTCAGCGCGACCGAGGACCGGGTGCTTCGGGAGATCGCGCTCGGCGGACCGGACACTGCGGCGCGTACCCGACTGGTGCAGCGCGTCATGCGCGCCCCTGCCGCGAGCAACGACTGCGAAGCCTCGCTCGCGGCCGCGATGAAGGACTACGAGCTGGACGCGACCACGGCCCGGCTGACCTCGACGGGGCAGCTCATGGTCGGCCTCGTGCCGGTGGCGCCGCCTGACGACGAGTGCGAGCCGACCGCGCAAGCGGGCTTCCTGGGAGCCGAGAACCAGCTGATCCGTGTCCAGATGACGGGCGACCGCTCTTTGCTCTGGGGCTACGACAACGCCTCGTTCCTCTACCGCGGGCGCGTGCAGGCCGGCCGTACGTCGATCGAGCTGATCGGCCATCCCGTCGACGCGTTCCATCAGCCTCGCCCGGACCAGTGGGTGGAGGTGCTCGACATCGCCGTGCAGCTCGATGCCGGCGAGCGACTGGCGGCGGCCGTCGGCGTCCCCTTCCAGCTGTCGAGCTACGACGCCGATCGCAACGTGATCGGGCTTCCTCAGCAAGTGGCCCAGCTGGAGAAGGCCGAAGTCTTCGTGCGGATGTGGGAGAACAACCTCCCCTTCACGGGTGACGGCACGACGAAGACGGAGCTGGTCAGGCCCGAGGGCGACAGCACGGGTCTGTGGGTCTCCACCAAGGGCACGGCGGTTCCCGGCGACCACTGGATGGTCGGTGTGCGGCCGTCCGCCCCACAGTCGATCCTGCCCGAGCGTCTTCACGCGGGGTTTTGCCGGCCGGATGGACCGAACCGCTGGGCCACGCCGCTCGCCGTCCTCGAGTGGCAGGACCAGACCCACGCCCGCGTCCACGATTGCCGTCTCCCGTTCGACACACTCGTCGAGCTGACGCGTTCGCAATGCTGCGAGCTGTCACTCAAGCCGGGAGACGATCTCCAACGCCTCGTCGATACCGGCATCCGGGCCGGCGCGGCCCGAGGCGGGCTGCACGTGCGGTTCGTTGCCGGCAGGTTCGCGCTCGAGGCACCGCTGGTGTTCCGAGCGCTGAAGCGCGGCAACCTCACGATTACAGGGTGTGGGCTCGCGACGGAGATCAGCATCGCGGGCGGCGAGTCCGCGATCATCACGACCGGTTGGCAGAGAACGACCGTCAGTGACCTCATGCTCAGAGGCGGCACGCCCCTCGAGGGCAGCGCGCAACACATCGGGGGAGCCCTGACGGTCCTCGAGTCGGCGTCGACACTGGTCGACCACGTCGTGGCCACATGCGCGGGTGCGTCCCGACGCCGGGCGAGCTGCGTGACGGTCCGCAACACCGAGCCGGGCGCCAGCAGGGCCCGCGTCTCAGAGTGCGACTTGCGAGTCGGGACCAACCAGGTCGGGGCGTTGCTCGTGAACACGGCGCATGCGTGTGTCGAGCACAACGTCGTCGCGGTCTCAACGGTCGACGATGTGCCCGTCGACATCACCCGGCGCGTGCTCTTGAGCAATGTGCGCATGGGGATGACCGATCCTTGGGGCGATCGGTACGACGTCTCGCCGTCGCGCGCGACAGGTTCCGTGGACGTCGGCTCCGGCGCCACGCTCTGGTTCGTCACCGAACCCGGGCTCGTCGATCTGTGGTCGTCGGTGATCGACTCATGGGCGGCGGCCAACGAGTTCACCGCCACCGAGCGACGCCGGCTTCGCCAGCTGATCTCGCAGGCTCTGACCCAGATCCTTCATCCCTCCGCCGGCGGGCCGTTGCATGCCGACCAACTGCTCCAGTTTCGAGACTGGATCAAGACACAAATCGCGCATCCTCCGCCCGTTGCGCTCGCGGCCGGTCAAGGCATCGTTGTCGCCGGTGCGATCGCCGATGACGTCCGCGTGCTGCACAACGAGATCACCGGTGCGACAGAGGGCATCCGCGTCGGGCTGAGCACCCATGCCGATCGCACCGAACACCTGCTTGCTGACCGCGTGCAGATCGTCGGCAACACGATCGATCACCTCGTGCCCCTCGACCGTTCGCCGGCGCACGCCGGCATCTTCGTGGGCAACGTGCAGTCGGCGACGATCCGGGACAACCACGTGCGGTGCCTTCTCGAGGAGGTGAAGGTCGACAACGAGGCCCACCCGACCACTCGGAGAGCGGAGGCGATCCGGGTGTGGGGTGTTCCCGGCGGAGCCGACGGACACTTCCTGTCGATCGCCGGCAACATCTCGAAGCACGCGTCGATCGGCATCAACGTCGTCGAGATCTCGCCGCCGCCAGGCGACACGCTGCGCCGGATCAGCGAGAACCTCGGCGTCGACGTGCAGACGCACATCCACGCGCCTCCCACCGTGATCAGCCTCGACAATCTCCCATGACCCGTTGACACGCCGCCGCGCCGGCGCGAGCGTCGCGGGCGTATCGCACATCAGCACGGTGCTGGACGAAGTTGGTCTACGGGTTCGAGTCCTGGTGTGATGCTGGTAAGAGACGCCGAAGGAGGGGTTCCGCCTCTCCTTCGGTCGTTCTCGCGCTAGGCGCGACGCTCAGATCACCGCCGAGGCCAGTCGAAGACATGCATGCCGTCGTCGAGTCGGACGTAGAGCCGCTCGCGATGTG